>Ga0157373_10000327_pt1 | contig 38493 bp, 33 predicted proteins | sample C65metaG_FD_113460 | JGI IMG/M metagenome (GOLD analysis project Ga0157373, IMG submission 113460) | Corn rhizosphere microbial communities from Kellogg Biological Station, Michigan, USA - C6-5 metaG | ecosystem: Host-associated > Plants > Roots > Rhizosphere > Soil | place: USA: Michigan... | reverse complement strand
TTTTTTCTCCGTCGCGAAGGCAAAGTATTGCTCATCCTGGTAATAGAAAAAAGGCTTGATGCCCATGTGGTCGCGGGCGCAGAAGAGTTTTTGTTCGTTCGTATCCCAAATAGCGAAGGCAAAATCGCCTATCAGGTGTTTTGCGCAATCCTCACCATACTTTTGATAAGCTTTTAAGATCAGGGTACTATCGGGCACCTCTGTTGCGTGGGTTTTACTGATGTCCAGTTTGTTAAAAAGCTCGTCGCGGTTATCAAGGCGGGCATCAGCAGTGATGGTTAAGCGGCTATCGGTTTGATGCAACGGCAGCTTTTCATGCAATGACTCGGGTGTGTTATACAGCATCAAATGCCCAAGGCCAACATTTCCATCAGTCCACATACCTTTGGCATCGGTGGCCCAATGCGCCAGCGGCTGTTCAACCGCAGCCAAATCATCGGTAGTAACAGGTTTTTTATTGTAGTGGAGTATTCCGTAAATCGAACTCATAAATGCTAAAAAGGGAAGCTAACTGGCGCCGGCCTGTTTATTTTATCTTGGGTTGTATATTGGCTTTATGGAACTTCGCGATAGCGTCAGTTTTGCCAACCTGCTTCCAAAAATCGCGTATTATCCAGTATTTATTGCCGTAGGTTACAAATATCTCTTCGTCTTTTTCAATTCGTTGCCTGGCTGTAATCGTTGCGACCTCGGTTTTGAAATTTATGTCCTGTTTGGTATTAGGCCCGTCGGAGTGATTATACAATGAAATAAAACCAAAAGGAAAATACTGAAGCGCCCCGTATGTTTTACATTCCATACAATCGCAAGCCTGGTTGGCCCAAACATAATCGCCCAAAACAGCGTCGTGAGAGATTTTTGCGCGATTTCCCAACTTCAACAATTTACTTTGCTCAATCATCTCACCTTGTTCTATCGTTTCTTTTGCAAAAACACCATAGCCATGAACAGACGATTTTCTTGGTTCGACTTTGAATGATATCCCCATTAAAACCTCCGGGCTTTCTTCCCTCCGTTTACAAAGGGGCAGGTCGCTGTTATCTGCGGGCTCATCGGGTATTAGTTTAAAGTTGGATTCGTTAAAAACCAATTTACTGTTCTTTAGCTCCGGATGCGCTGCTAGCAATGCGGCTATGTCCTTTTGCAGATCACTGTTCATGTTTTGCCAGGGTTAATCAAAGAGCCTGCAATATACATAAACGGGTAAACATATTGCCTGAAACGCGAAAACACAGGAATCAATTTTTGATTTAATTTTTATATTTATCCCACAAACCCTGTTTAACCAACAAACACGTGAGCGACAATAGTTTTAAAGAGAACGGCTACAAATTTGTAAAAGGCCTGATGAATGATACCTCAAACTACCGGAAGATGATGAACCGGCTGGTTGAGTTGGGTAAGGGTAAACATGATCAACAGGTACCCGGATCGCAGGGTTTCTATAAAGAAGCTTTATTTGAGAAACTGCTGGAACATTTGTTGCCCGCTATCGAAGAACATTCCGGATATAAACTCTATAAAACCTATAGCTATGCTCGCCAGTATCATTTAGGCGAAGAGTTAAAAAAACATCGTGACCGCCATGCCTGCGAAGTTACTGTGAGCTTATGCTTAGGTAACGAAGGCGAAACCTGGCCGCTTTGGCTTAAAGACAGGCATGGCGAAAACCACTCTTTTGCGCTTGAACCCGGGGATGCTTTTATATTTAAGGGTATAGAACTGGTGCACTGGCGCGAGCCGAATACTTTTGGCCCATGCTCGCAGGTATTTTTACATTATGTAGATCAGGACGGGCCTTACGCAAGCGAACGCGACGATAAAGGCCGTACCGCACATCAAAATTATTAAGCGTATATTTTATTGAGCCAGGGGTTCGGTAGCGGGCTTGTTTGTCTCTCCCTCTCCCTCAGCATCCGGCTTTTTCCAGATCCAGCCATTGAGGGTAAAACGGCCGTCTTCAAATTTTTGGCTTGGGCAGGTTACCGGGTGCACGGCGTGCAGAAATGATGAGTTGAAAAAAACGATGGAGTTATTGTCGGGCGGAACAATAAGCGGTTTGGGTTTGTTTTTCAGGAAAAGTAGCTGGCCGCCTTCAAATCGTTTTGGTATAGAATGAAAATAATAAACAAACGTAATTACCCGGTTTTTTAATGGCCCTTTGCCATTATCGATGTGTGGTTTATAAAACTCACCATGGTTATGGCTGGTGAGATGCATCTCCATATTGTTCGGTTCAAAAGGCTCTATCCCAAGTTTCTCAAGTATTTGCGCAAGATCTCCCTTTATTTTCTTGCGTAGTATCTTATAATAGTCGATAAAATCTTTGGGGTGTAATGCATTCGAATGGCGATAGTTTTCGTTCAAAGCACCTTCGCCATCTGCACCAACGGTCATGGTATGCTGAAAATCAGCTTGTTTGGATATCGCATGTGCAAATAAGGCTGCATTGGTAGCCTCATCAAGATAGTTTTGATAGATCAAACAAGAGTTGTTTTCAACTAAGATATCCGCCATTGAGGGTAATTTTCCAAAGTAAAAATAAACAAATTACCCAATTGTAAAACAGGGAAGCGGCACTACGATTTCATTTTTTTCAGCAGGCCTTCAATTACTTTGGCAAAGTGCGTGTGCTCCAGTTGCTGACCCTTAAATTTCACCATCTCCAGGTCATCGCCCTCCTCGATCCTGAAGCGCGACTGGTGGATGACCTCGCCTTCGTCGAAATGCTCGTTCACAAAATGAATAGTGATACCCGATTCTTCCTCGCCGGCTGCCAATATGGCTTTATGCACGCGGTCGCCGTACATGCCCTTGCCGCCATATTTAGGCAATAAAGATGGGTGTATATTGATAATCTTATTAGGAAACGCCTGTAAAAGCGATGGAGGAACCAGCCATAAAAAACCGGCCAATACGATCAGGTCAATTTGCAGATTTTTTAACAGGCGTATCACGTTATCGGTTTCGTAAAATTCGTGCCTGTCGAAAATATGCGACGGTATCTCAAAATTATCCGCCCGTTGTAAAACGTAAGCTTCGGGATTGTTGGTTAAAACAAGTGATACCTCGGCAGTGGTGCTGCGTTTAAAGTGCTCCATTATTTTTTGGGCGTTTGAGCCCGAACCTGAAGCAAAAATGGCAATGCGTTTTTTCAAGTATTCCGGTTTTTTGTTTGCGCTTTCCTCAAATATAAAATATTGTACGGGGATTACTAAAAAATTAGAAAAAAGGTTGCCTACCGCGAATGCACGAACCCGTAGCGGGTAATAGCGCGTACGGTGGTAGCTTTATAATACGATTGTATATCCCCTGTTTTTAATACCAGCGAGTATTGGCCAAGGTTATCGATCAGCGCGTTTTGGAATGCTTTTACCGTTACCAGGGTTGCTTTTGAAGTATCCTGTGCCGACATGTTGCAATGCAGTATCAGGTTATCCTGATCGATGCTCCACGTACCCGATGTGTTTTGCGTAATGCAATGGTAATTAGTGTAGTTACAATTGCCGCCGTTAAAGGTAAAGGTTTGGGTAGTGCCGCAGGATAGGTTAAGCGTATCCGTTTTGCCTTGTGTATCGCCAACATAATGCGACACTGTTACCGATGCCAGTGTCCAGGTGCCATTGGTTAAAAAGTACGAGATGGTATCGCCATTATCCTTTTTGCATGAGTTAACCAGAAGGGTAACACCAATCAGCCCCAACAACGCAAAAAACCTGACTTTATATTTAGCAGTTATAAGCACAGGTCAAAATAACGAAAAATGCAGGGATTTATGATTGGAAAACTTTAGGAAAGTATTAAAGCGAGGTACAGCCTGTCCCGAACTTGCTTCGCCGGATAGAATGTATCGATTGTCCTATTAGGGATTGCTTCACTATCGTTCGCAGTGACGTGTTGGTTGATTTACTTTTACTGACGCAAAGTATGCAGGGCTGGCTTCTGCGGCTATTTGTATCTCGTTATATCCTTACTGCTTACTCCTTTAGCCTACATGAAAGGTATCCACATATAACTCCTCCACCTTCTTCCTCGCCCAATCGGTTTTGCGTAAAAACTTAAGGCTCGATTTTATGCCCGGCTCGTGGTTAAAGCTGTTTATTTTGATGAGTTGCCCCAAACGCTCCCAACCATAATGCGCAACCAGTTCGGTCACTATCGTTTCGAGGGTTTTGCCGTGTAATGGATTATTGCGCTGGGTAGACATGGTACAAAAATACAAAGAAGAATCAAGAGCCAAGAAGCAAGAATCAAGACAAAAATCGGCCGGAGAAATTGTGCTAACGGCAAAGGTAAATCTTGGCTCTTGATTCTTGACTCTTGCTTCTTGATTCTATTATCAAGGTACTTCCAAACTGATATAATCATACATAATATGATTGGTTCGGTTGCCGGCACTGGCTTGTACCAGGGTTATGCTATTATCGCCGACTTTAAGTTTTGATACTGGTATACTTAACACATACGTACTGTATTTGGCGTGGATACCCTGACGTACCAGTGCGTTACCTCCCACGTTAAATGTTGGCGTAAAACTGTTAAACACGTTGATATCATCGTTAACGTAGGTCTCCAACCGGCCACGATCAACGCTGGCAAAGGCAAAAGTCAAGGTAGCGTTACCGCTGGCGGGCAATTTATCCAGCTTAAAGTTGATATGCCACGGCCAGGCTACAAAACGGCCGTCGCTGTTCAGGTACGAGCTATGTACATAGTTCCAATCCCGGCGCCAATCACTTTTTCCAACAGTGTAAACAATCGGGTTGGGCAAGACTTTGCTATAGGTTTCCCACATAAACGAGTTCCAGTACTGGTCGCCAAACATAAACTCTTTGGCGCTGCGGTTAGGTATGCCTATCTCCCAAATTAGCTTGCCTTTATTGCGTGCTATGTTCCATTGCAAACCACCAAGATTAATGGCCTGGCCGGCTTTTACCACAATGCTCTCTTTCGCGTATTCGCCAACGGCACCATCAACATAAGCATGCAGGGTATATTTGCCAGGGCGGATGTTCGGTATTGTAAATTTACCGTCGGCTCCGGCTTTTACCCAGTATTGATAGTTTTTCGAATCTTTTTCCCAATCGGTGCCCGGTACACAAAGTCCCATCCAGGCATTGCTGCCTTTAACATTGGGTTTGTACGGGTCGTTCACTATAAATTTACCGGTAGCTGTTCCGCGCGCATCTGCCGGCGGATAATCTGGGTTATCAGTCAACCATTTATAGGGCCATTGTGCTTTCTCTTCATCCACCTTGTGTTTAGCGTCGGCCCACATGGCATTTACATCATTACCGCTATTCAGGTACAGCAACCACGGCCCAAATGCTTTGCTCCATTGTTCGCCCATTGCTACCTGGGTACCGCTACCGGCATAATGGTCGCGGCCAAAGTGCAGGTGGTTTATCCCCGAAGCCGCGTTCAGATCGGCCTGGTTGGGCCCATCGTTAAAAAAGTCGTATCCTCCTAAAACTATCCAGCCTCCAATATGGTATTTGCTGCTGGTATGGCCGTAGGTGCCAATATCGTAATAGTCGGCGCTATACTCGTATTTACATTCGTATTTGCCAGCCTTTACACCTGTGGTCATTTTCTTCGATTCGGGGATACTGGTACCTTCCTCATGCGCGTAATCATAGCTGTTCGGCATATCCATATTGCGCAGCGAATCGACCACGATATGATCAAATACGTCCTCTGGCAGCTTCCACACAAAACGCCACTCGCCCATGCTGGTTTTAGGATACGATGCCGGGTGGTTCAGCATCACATAAGCATAAATACCCGAAACTCCTTTTTTAATTACATAATGTGCTTCGATATCAAAAGCCTGCGGGCGTAAGCCCTGGTACCATACACTTTTAAAAGCCACATCGATCAGCTGGTCGTTTTGTGTTTTTATAGAAACCTCACATTGTTTAGGCTGACTGTAATCCGCCTTGCCATCCATGCTGTAGTAGCCATCCTTTAAAACTTCAATGCCTTTGTATTTGTACGAAAGTATGTGCGCGCTCCCTTTGGCAATATGGGCTGATACGATACCATTATCGAGCGTTATATAAACACCGTTATCTTCGTAAACGGGTGCTTTACTGGCGTTGGTTTGCGCAAACGTTGGCGCAATAAATAGCAGCGTGCAAGCGAAAAAAAAGTTTTGGATTCTGGTCATGGCTTAGGTTGATCGGTAAGACCAATATAAGCCTAAAACTTTAGTTGTCGAAATAACAATTTCATTACGATTGGCGTATAGTGTCAATCAGCGCCTGTAAAACTGTTTGTAATGATTGCAATAGAACCGCATCGGTAACCGAGCCATCAGCATTGATCTTTGTGCGTACAAAAGGCACCAGCAACTTAGCTTCTTCGGGCAGCTTGGCGGATATGGCTCCCAGCACCAATTGCAAAGCGGCATGAGCATGCTGGCCCTGACTTGATGCCGTGATCAGTGCGGTAGGCTTATCCACAAACTCTCCGGATGACACCGTCCACTCCAGCGCATTTTTTAAAGCAGCCGGAATACCAAAAGCATATTCGGGTGTACAGATCAATACGCCATTAACGTCGCGGAGCTGTTTGCGCAGATCAGCCACAACGGCAAGCGGCGCATCAGCATCCAAACCCGGGTCAAAATGCGGCAAATCGGCTAATCCTTCGTAAGTTGTAATGCCAACGTTTTCGGGAGCTATACCGGCAATAGCATTGATGATAGCGCCATTGGATGAGTTTTTGCGCAAGCTGCCTGATATAGCCAGAATGTTAATGTTGGTGTAACTCATAATAAATGGCAATATATTATCTTGCGCAATCAAAATCGTCACAATGAAAAAATTATACACTGCTATTACTTTATCACTGTTTATATGTTCAATGAGTTTTAAAAGCCTGGCCCAGGCTGGTGTACCTGTCTCATTACGCCCGGATTTTAACCGCATGGGTCAGATGTCAAATACTATAAACATGGCCCAGATGATGAACCAACGCTGGTATTATGGTATGGATTATCAAATAAACAAGGAGTATAAATTTAAAGTGATGATGAAGGATAGTTCGGTTAAAGAAATTAAATCGAAAATATATGTAGATACCACCACCCACAAAAGCTACCTGATGTTTATCGATAAATCGGTGGTTAACATTTCTGATCCTCAACGTTACAAAAAAGTATACTGTAACCAAACATTAAGCATAACCCGCAGCGAAGGTATAATTAACTTTACCGGTAACGCTACCGACAGCTGTTGGCTATTCCGGGTTTTGCGCGGAAAGATTAATGCATATTCGCCATTATCTGAGATTGAAAATATTGATAGCAGCTACCTGCGGGCCTTTCAGGTTGGCAACGGCTCAATCCAAAAACTTGACTCGGCTGCTCTGGCTCCAGTTATTAAGGATGATGACAAGGCTTACAAAGCATTTATGAAAAAGGATTTTTATAAAGCGATAAGAAAGTACGATGGATTTTAATTATTATGCTAAACTAACTACCGCCGACGATATATTACGGTACCTTTGCCGGATAATTTGATATTGTTATGCGTTTTAAGTTAGGCGATTTTGTACGTTTTGTTGAGGAGCGACGCGAGGGTTATATCACCACCATTTTTGATGATGAGATGATAGGCGTTACCGGCGACGATGATTTTGAGATACCGGTTTTGGCCAGCAAGGTAACCACCGTGCATGGCCATCAATCAAGCGGTATTGCCAGCCAGGCTTTTGAGGAAAAGCGTACACCAGCTACCGAGTTTATAACCAAGGGTGTTTATCTGGCCGTTACCAGCGATCAGCGTATCGCTTCTGTAGTACATTTTCATCTGGTTAACGAAACCTCGTTCCAGCTTTTGTTGAGCCTTACTACCGAAAAGCCCAACCAGTTTAAGGGCAAATACGCGGGTATCGTCGCGCCCAAAACAGCGGTCAAAATTTACTCGGCACCCTTGCCCGATATTCAGCTTTGGCCGACGTTCCATTTCCAGGTATTGTTTTACACCGCGCAAAATATCCGCTTAACCGAACCGCTGGTTTACAAGGAAAATTTTAAGGCCAGGGATTTTTCGGGAAGCAAAAAAACCGTACCGATGCTGAAAGAACAAGCCTGGCTGATCCGTATGGACGAACCGGAACTGGTGATCGACGCCGAAAAACTAAAAGAAAGCTTTTTTAAACCCGCTGAAGAAAAACGTGAGGTTGAGAAACCCACGGCCGAGATCGACCTGCACATCGAAAAACCGCGCGATGACCACCAGTTTTTAGGCAGCGAAGAAATTTTACGTATCCAGTTGGATACCTTTAAAAAAGCGCTGGACGCGGCCGTTGTGCATAAGTTGCCAGCCATAACTTTCATTCATGGCGTTGGCAATGGCACTTTGAAAAATCAATTGCATAAACTGGCCGGCAAACACCCACACGTGCAAACGTTTATGGATGCGCGCAAAGAAAAGTTTGGCTATGGCGCAACTAAACTGCTGTTGAAATAGCCATGCATCCCGGTGTAATTTTTAGCTACAGGTATTGCAGATCAAATTATTAACATTACCTTGCGGCGAATTTTTTAAATACAATATAATGCAACAAGGAACAGTAAAATTTTTTAATGTAACCAAAGGCTTCGGATTTATTGTCCCCGAAGATGGCGGCGCCGAAGTTTTTGTACACTCAACAGGTTTGGTTGATCAGATCCGCGAAAACGACAAAGTACAATTTGAAGTTGTTAATGGCAAAAAAGGTCTTAACGCAACAAACGTTACCGTTGTTGGTTAATTCTTAATCATCATAAAAATCGTTGCAGCATCCGTCAAAAGTCGGATGCTTTTTTGTTTCCGGTGCCTACTTCGTTGTAATCCGAACCGGGTTTGAGGGGTAACTCTCATTCTTCAACCTATCTATCGCGGTAACCACATAAGTGTAAACTTTGCCGGCTGCAATGGTCTTGTCCTCAAATTTCGTCGAGGTATCGTACTGTATATGCAGAATATTTTGAGGATCGTCCAACTTCAGGTGGTTCTTGTCCGCGTTGGGGTCTTCAAAGCGATAGATCACATAACCGTATACGGGTTCTTTATCCCTCGCTTCATCGGGGGCTTTCCAGGTTAGTATAAACGATCGTGGTTTGATGGTGATATCAAAACCCTTCGGCGGGTTCGGCGGTATCGAATCCAGCCAGATCATCGGCGGCGGCAGGGCCGGGTTACGGTAATAGGTCTCTCGTAATGAATCGGTAAAACCCAACGGGTTTGAGGTAAGCGACGCCGAACTGAAGAACACGCTGCCCTGTATCCGGTCGTTCTTACGGATGTATTTCATCTGGTTCGGCCCTTCGGCTGCTGAGTGAAAGCCCGATGTTCTGCGCTGCTCGCCTATGCGATAAGCCGCCTGGCCAATGTATAATTGCTTGCCGAAAGTATTATTGCTCCACCAATCTACCAGGTTTTCAAAAGCCGCAGGCGGGTTGCCAAATGGCCAGTAAATTTGCGGAACGATGTAATCCACCCATCCCTCCTTTACCCACTTGCGCGAATCGGCATACAGTTCGTAGTACGAGTCGCCACCACGTGATATCGAGCCTTCAGGATCCTGACGTTTGTTTTTCCATATCCCAAACGGACTGATGCCAAATTTCATCCGCGGGTTATGGTCGTGTATACTGTCGGCCAGCATTCTTATCAGGCGGTTCACGTTGTCGCGGCGCCAGTCTTCAATATTGGTGATGCCGTTGTTGTATTTGTTAAATGTTTCGATGTCGTTAATACGCTGCCCGGGGATGGCGTATGGATAAAAATAATCGTCCATGTGCACGCCGTCGATATCGTAATTATCAACCACGTTTAAAATAATTTGTACAATATACTCGCGCACTTCGGGTATGCCCGGATTAAAAAGTTTGGTACCTCCATAAGTTAAAAACCATTCGGGGTGTATTTTGGTGATGTGGTTTGGGCTCAGGCCGGTCTCATTCGGCGAAAACGTGGCCCGGTATGGGTTGAACCAGGCGTGCAGTTCCATGCCACGCTTGTGTGCTTCAGTAATAGCAAACTCCAGCGGATCATAAAACGGATCGGGCGCCAGGCCTTGTTTCCCGGTTAACCATTGCGACCATGGTTCGGTGCTTTTGGCGTAAAAAGCATCGGCTGCCGGACGCACCTGGAAGATAATGGCATTGATACCCGTTTCCTGATGCGAGTCGAATATATCTATCAGATCCTGTTTTTGCTGTGCTGGTGGTTTTCTGCCTATCGGCCAATCGATATTGGTAACTGTGGCTATCCATACCGCTCTAAACTCGCGTTTAGGGTCGGGTTTGGTTTGCGCCCAGGCGCTTGCCACTGTTATCATCAAAAGTAAAGAGCTTAATATCGATTTTTTTCCGGGCATCATCAGGCAGAAAATTTGAAGCTGCAAAGATATCAATCCCCGGCTAATGGTTAATAAATTTAACTGCTGCAGCCGGCCCTAAATAAATATTTGCAATTTGTGCAAACAATTTGCCCGTAATTTATTTTTACTAGGATTGAGGTGCCGAATAAGCGTTATAACAGGTATATTCATCCTGATATCCAAAAAACATCAAAAAAACATATATTTAGACGCTCATAAACCTTAACGATAATACTTACACACCAGATACGTTTTTATTTCTGAAGACCAACTTAACTAACAGATGCTATGGATCAACAGCCAAACCAACCCCAAAAGAAAAATTCGAATGTTGTTTATTTTTTAATTGTAGTAGTTGCCGCTCTCTTAATTACCGATGTTTATTTATGGTTCAACAATAAAAAGAGTGATGATGCCCGTATAGTTTACCAAAACGACAACAAGAGCCTTCAATCGCAAAAAACCCATCTCGAAACCCAGATTGACAGTTTAGAGAATCAACTGGAACAAGCTAACACTGGCAAAGCCAAGCTATCAAAAGCCTTAATGGCCAGTAACGACTCGTTAAAAGCTAAGATAAAAGCCTTGCGTGTTAAACTGTACAACGGCAAGCTTACCGCCGCAGAACTGGCTAAAACACAGGAAGATGTTAAACAACTGCGTTATTTCGTAACCAAGTATACTACAGACATCGAGGACCTGAAAAAGCAGAACGCGTCCTTAACCTCAGAGCGCGATACCCTGAAAACCAACCTGGCTACTGTTAGCGAAAAAGCTACTACCCTGCAAAAACAGAACGAGGACCTGAACACCAAGGTAACCATCGCTTCGGCGCTAAAAGTGGGTAATATCAATATTACCCCGTTAAAAGTGCGGTCGAGCGGTAAAGAGGTGGCTAAAACCCGTGCTGCCGCAACCAAGAAGATCAAGATCGACTTTACCGTTGCCAGCAATGCCGTAGCCGAGAAACGCCTGCACGATGTTTTTGTACGGGTAATAGACCCAACCGGTAACCTGATCACCGGCGCCGATTCGGGCAATTTCCAAACCGACGGCCAGGAATTGCAATACACCTACAAAACCGGTATCGATTTTAAAGATGACGGCAGTGGGTACACTATCGAATGGACCAATCCGAACAATTTCCAGAAAGGCACGTACACCGTATTGCTTTATGCCGATGGTTTTACCATGGGCAAAACCAGCTTTACTTTGAAATAAGATTTATTACGATATGATTTAAAGGGATATCGAAAGGTGTCCCTTTTTTTGTTTGTCGATATACGCGATTTCATTACCCCTTGTCATCTCGAACGTAGTGAGAGGTCTTCTGAACCATGCTTACGGATTTGCAAATCAAAGAAGATTTCTCGCTATCGCTCGAAATGACAGTTTGTTTAAAAGAGCCACTATAACAAAAATGTCATCTCACCCATCTGTCATTTCGAACGGAGTGAGAGATCATTTACGACAACCACCCGGAGAGGACATTCCTGACTGAGGTACATCTTTAAGAAGTTTTCTCTTTCGCGATGCTCGTTCGAAATGACATGTGGAGTTAAATTATACCCCAGTTTCCCCTGCCGCTGCTTTAAAACTAATATAAAATGTAGTGCCTTTGCCCAGTTCGGTATCGAATGAGATACTGCCTCCGGCATATTCGATGGCGTTTTTCACCAGCGCTAAACCAAGGCCCGTGCCCGAACTTTTGGTGGTAAAGTTGGGTACAAATATGCGCTCGCGCAAAGCCTCGGGTATACCGCTTCCGTTATCGATGATCTGAATATGTATTTCGTCACGTACAATGGTATGGCGTATTTCAATCATGCCATGTTTATTATCGGGTATTGCCTCAATAGCGTTTTTAAGCAGGTTGTTAAAGCAGCGCAAAATCTGATCTCTGTCGGCCAGGATAAAGAAACCAGTGGCTGCGGGTGTGTAAACTATCTCGAAATTATCGGTTTGTTTAAAGATGTTGGTAGCCTGGGTAATTATATCAAAAATGTTAAAACGCTCCATGCGGGTTTCGGGCATCTTGGCAAAGTTTGAAAACTCGCTCGCTATGCGCGACAGGCTATCGATCTGCTCCACAAACGATTTGCTGAAACGCTCAAACTTCGCGTCAAATTTAGGATCATTATCCCGCCAGGCTTTTTCAAGCAGTTGCAAGCCCAGCTTTAACGGCGTTAATGGGTTTTTAATCTCATGCGCTACCTGCTTGGCCATCTCACGCCAGGCGTTCTCTCTTTCGGATTGTGCCAGTTTTTGGGCGCTGTTCTCCAGCGCGGCAATCATCTTGTTGTATTCTTTAATCAGCGAGCCAATCTCATCGTTATGCTGCCATTTTATCGGCTCGTTTTTGCGCCCGTAAATGGTATTACTCAAACTTTGCTGTATCAGGGTTAACGGTGTGGTTATCTGCCTTGCAACCGCTATCGCAAATAAACCTATCGCGATAAACACCAGCGCATACACATTGATCATGGTATTTAAAAACGCGCCCACTCGCTCGCGGTATTCGGCCTCATTGGCAAAATAGGGTAGTTGCAAAAAGCCGATAATATCATGTTTAACGTTTCGCAGCGGAGCGTAAGCAGCTTTATAATCCAGTGTGCCAATAACTTCGGGATTAATGAAGCCCGATTTCTGTAATCTGCTCGAATAAATAAAGGCCTTGGCATTCATACGTGGCTCTATCAGCCCGGCTTCATACAGTTTAGGTTCGGTGGTAAGCAGCTCACGCCCATCTTTATCATACAGCGTTAAATCGGCCGAATAGGTATTGGCAAAGGTGTTAAACTCCAGTTGTGCCGCTTCGGTAGTAGCCGAGGTGATGTTAGTTGCCAGGTTTAGTTTTTCGAATGCGATTGATATTCGCGCCATCTTATCGTGTATGACCTCATCCTGTTGGCTGATGTATTGGTTGCGCACCGATAAGAAGGTGATAATACCAATTATCACCAAAGTAATCACTACCGCAAAAACCATCGAAACCTGGATACGGGTTTTATACAGCACCTTATCAAAGTTTTCCCAAAAAACCCATTTAACGTTTTTTATCCGGATCAGAGCCTGATAGTTCCTCCACAAATAAATAGCGCCCAGAACAATCAAATTAAAGGCCAGAAACACCAGGAAGAAGAACGTAAGCGAAGTGATACCGCTGTAAAACATATCATCTTCCTTAGTGATAATAATAATTTCCCGATCGGATGGCTGATAGATCAAGTGTGAGTAATGCGTCCTGTCATCGCCCGTGCCGTCTCCTACAGTCGACATATAAGTAAACTGTTTAAGGTTGCCTGAAAACTCGAGGTTGGCTAAACTATAAATATACTTGCCGCTTTGATTCAGCAATTTACCATCGCTGTAAAATGCGTAAGAGTATCCTTTAAAATCATCCGATTGGTTAAGCGATCTTTCAGTAAGCAACTCGGGAAACGGCTCGGTACTCTTAAATGGCTTCGACTCCAGTTCAATCACTAATGTGCCCAACGTTTCCCCTTTATCCTGGATGGGGATCATGGCAAAATAATTCTGAAAACCAAACGTATTGTTGGGGTTGTAAAAGTACCGGGTATGCCCAACCTTTATAGCGCTTACCTGTACCAATTGTTTAAAATCATTCAGATCAAATAGTTCGCTGCCCGATATCCAATTGTTTTGGCTATCGTACTCGTAGGTTTTGATATCATACCTCGACAGGTACCCATCAAAGTATAGCTTCTGAAAACGGTTGTGAAGATAGCTTTGGTTCTTTGAGTGCTTTTTAAAGTAATCAAAAACCACGGTATCAGCCAGTATCTGGTCCTCAATCTGTTTAAACAGAGATTCGGCTGACAGATCGCTTGATGATTCGAGCTTTTGTGCCAGCATCTTGCGGGTTTCTCTTTCTTTGGCAGATTGAAATACGTACAGTTTTACCGACGATATGGATGAGCAGATGAGGATGATCCCGATGTATGTAAGCGCGCTGAATTTGCCCGAGTCGTAAAAAACAGCGTAGCCGCGTATGATAACCAGTAGCGACCACAGCAGGTAAAAATCTGAATAGTCCTTCCGGATAATCTCGTATATCGTGGTGGCCGCTATCAGCGATAAAAAGATGATGAGTTTATGCTGATGCGGGATATTGAGTTTAAGATTAAGGAATAAAACGATTTCTGTAAACAGGATAAAGATTAGAAAGCCGAAGCACAATGTTATTACACCGATAATACTAAACGACGTGAGATTCAATACGTTATTAACATCGAAGTTGATCTTTGAATGAAAGATGAGTGTTTTAAACAGGTCTAATAAGATTGTGGAGATGCCGATTAAAAATAGCACGCATGCTACGCAGATAGCATAGCTCAGACGTCTGCTTTGTACGAATTTGACGAGCCTGAAACGGTGCGTATACACAAATGCCGCAAACCAGGTGATCATTAAAACATTGATCACAAAATCACCCAGCGAAGGAAACCACCGTCCGGCGTTATAAGACGTCGGATCGAACAAAGGCACCCCGGTATAAATATCGGGCCATTTGTAGTACAGGCTGATAAACCGTAAGCCCACAATAAAAAACGCCAGTATGATAAATGAGCTAAATACATAGCCCTTGCGCGCCACACGATGAGCCAGGTTATGCGTTAAAGCACAAAGCAGCAGCAAACCCGATAGCCACAGGGCAATTTGTATATAAGTAAAAAAGTGGTTCAGATCATTAGCTACCAGTTTTACCGAAAACAGGTAATGATGGTTATACGTATAGATATCGTAGGCGCTTTTATCTGCATCGTTGGTTAATGTAATGTTATCATCGGTTAGCAGATCGACAGAGAAGATATTTTTCAGATAAGCATTTTCATATTTGTATTTGCTTTTTACGGGGATAAAAAACACTACCGAAAAATCGCCCGTGGTTTTTTTGATGGCCTCGTAATATCCGTTGGCTTCGCGGATAAACGAGTTACCTTCCTGCACTGTCGAGATATCATCGGGCAGCACGCGTATGCCGCTCCAATAGCTTAACTGGTTATGGTTATATGTGGCAATATAAACATGTTCGTTTTTGGTAACCTCGATAAGCTGGAGCGCAAAACTCTCATCGTTATTAACGTTCTTTAGCCGGTTAAAGTTCTCAGCATCTTGAATAAATCCGGCCACGAACTCTTCTTTTTGGTGCAGATGAGTTTCGAGCGTTTTCGCGCTTCTCTCTAAATTATTGCGTGGGCTGTACGTTTTGCGGGCTATTATAGCGGTTAAAAACAGGCTTAAACAAATAAGCGCTAGTAACCAGCGTATGGTAGCAGCAGTGTTCAACGGCGTGTTTTTCTATTGTGATAAATTTAATATTAAATTGGGCAGTTAATTAAGCTAACTTATCGCAATAGCATAAACTACAATGCGGCGCTTTCGGTTTGCACAGCGCGATCAACTTTTTTAACAAGCCCCTGCAAAACATTACCCGGGCCAACCTCAATAAACTCGGTAGCGCCATCCTGCAACATACGTTGCACGGTTTGCGTCCATTTTACAGGGCCGGTCAGCTGTGCTATCAGGTTATCTTTAATGCTTTCGGCATCGGTATAAGGTTTGGCATCAACATTTTGATAAACCGGGCAAACCGGGCTTTTAATTTCGGTAGCTAAAATGGCTGCTTCGAGTTCTTTTTTGGCCAGCTCCATCAATGGCGAGTGGAAGGCTCCGCCCACATTAAGCTTAAGCGCGCGTTTTGCGCCGGCCGCCAGCAACATTTCGCAGGCGTGGTCGATACCGGCGATGGTACCCGATATCACCAACTGGCCCGGGCAGTTATAATTTGCCGGTACAACCACATCGCTCACACGCTCGCAAATATCCTCAACCGTAAAATCATCCAATCCCAAAATGGCTGCCATGGTTGATGGCTGCACCTCGCAGGCCTTTTGCATGGCATTGGCACGTGCTGCAACCAAACGTACACCATCCTCAAACGATAATGCCCCGGCAGATACCAGCGCCGAAAACTCGCCCAGGGAATGGCCAGCAACCATTTGTGGCTGAAACTTGTCGCCCAGGGCTTTAGCTAAAATTACTGAATGTAAAAATATGGCCGGCTGGGTAACATTGGTTTGTTTAAGGTCCTCGTCGGTACCATTAAACATTACGTCGGTTATCCTGAAACCCAATATCTGGTTAGCCTGCTCAAACAATTCGCGGGCATATTCAGAGCCTTCGTAAATATTTTTACCCATGCCCACAAACTGGGCGCCTTGTCCTGGAAAAATGTATGCTTTCAATGTAGTGAACAGTTATTAGGTTATTTGTTATTAAGCTAAAAGCAGAAGGCTGAACACCGAAAGCTTTAGCTTGGTTAGTTATTAAATTAAGACGCTTCAAGCTTTGTGCTTTAAGCTTTCAGCTCAGTTTCGACGATATCAAATGTAAAAATTCGGCGCGGGTTTTATCCTTCAAAAACTCGCCGGTAAACGCCGATGTAGTAGTTACCGAATTTTGCTTTTGTACGCCGCGCATGCTCATGCATAAATGCCTGCACTCCATAACAACGGCAACGCCTAAAGGTTTCAGGGCATCCTGTATACAATCGCGTATCTGATCGGTTAAACGTTCCTGCACCTGCAGGCGGCGGGCGAAGGCATCAACTACGCGTGGTATCTTGCTCAAACCAACCACATGTCCGTTAGGGATGTAGGCCACATGCGCCTTACCAAAAAATGGCAGCATATGATGCTCGCACATCGAGTATATCTCGATATCTTTCACTACTACCATCTGGCTGTAATCTTCGGTAAACATGGCCGAGTTAAGTATTTCGCTCGGGTTCAAATCATATCCGTGAGTTAAATACAGCAGGGCCTTGGCCACACGTTCAGGGGTTTTTAGCAACCCTTCGCGCCCGGGGTCTTCGCCCACATGTTTTAACACATCTTTATAATGGTTTGATATACTGTGGATCAGCTCGGGATTATAACGGTCTATCTTTACGTAGCCGTCAAGTTCCTCACCGGCTAAGTGATGGTGGTCGTGGTCGCTCATAATTTATTCCTCGCCAAAATATTCGGCGCTGTTGTTTTCGGTTTCGTAAAGCTTAACCGAATGCAGAAACACACCTTCGTGCGCCTCGATCGGGGCCTTTAACTGGTTAAATATTTCGATACACAATAACTCGGTGGATGCCATTTTATCTTTCATAAATTCGACATCCAGGTTAATGTTTTTATGGTCGAGCTTCTCGATCACGTGTTCGTTAATGATCACTTTAAGTTCCTTCAGGTCGATCAGATAGCCCGTAGCATGCGTAATATGGCCCTTAACCGTAACAAACAAATTGTAGTTATGCCCGTGCCAGTTGGGATTGGCGCATTTACCAAACACCTCGAGGTTTTTCTCAAGGCTCCATTCGTCGCGGTACATTTTATGCGCCGCGTTAAAATGCTCTTTTCGTGTAATGTAGATCATCATAACAATTGTGATGCAAACTTACGTAAAATATTTGCCTATAAATTTGCCCTAAGCATCATTAAGCTGTAAAAAACCGTACCATTTTCTATCTTAGTGCAAACAACCATGCAAATATTAATTGTTGCCGCTACCGCGGATGAAATTGCGCCACTAACCAGCCATTTTGCTGATAACTATCCTTTTGATATTTTAATTACCGGCGTAGGCATGGTGGCCACAGCATTTGCGCTGGGCAAACATCTGGCTCTAAAACAATACGATCTGGTTATAAACCTGGGCATTGCAGGCAGTTTCGATCGGTCAATACCGCTGGGCGAAGTAGTTGAAATTACCGAAGACCGTATAGCCGAACTGGGCGCACAGGATGATGAAGTGTTTTTATCCATCGAAGCCCTGGGTTTTGGCGAGAGCTGTTTCAATCCATCTAAAAAGCTGGCTGATTTTGGCATTGCCGTTAAGCAAGCCAAAGCTATTACCGTAAATACTGTGCACGGCCATGAAGGCAGCATCAGTAAAATAAGCCAACGCCTGCAGCCACAGTTGGAAACTATGGAAGGCGCTGCATTTTTTTATGCCTGTAAACAGGCTGGGGTAAATTGTATACAGATCAGATCTGTGTCAAATTACGTGGAAAAACGCAACCGCGATGCCTGGAAGATAGGGTTAGCCATTAAAAATCTGAATACATTTGCCATTGGTTTTGTTGAACAGCTTATCGGCAAAGCCTGATAAATTTTATTCTAACGATGAAACTAACCCTCGGTTTTTCGCCCTGCCCCAACGATACCTTTATTTTCGACGCGCTGATCCACCACAAGATCGACACCGAGGACCTGGAGTTTGAAGTGTTTTTTGATGATGTAGAAACACTTAATCAAAAAGCGTTTAAAGGAGCGCTGGATATTACCAAACTTAGTTATCATGCTTTTGCCTATGTAGCTGATAATTATGCGTTGCTGGATGCCGGCAGCGCTTTGGGGTTTGGCGTGGGTCCGATGTTAATTTCGAAATTCGGAATTTCGATTTCGGATTTAAAAGAGAATGCGATGAAGTATACTATCGGCATTCCCGGTAAATATACTACCGCAAATTTTTTGTTAGGACTGGCTTTCCCTGAAGCTAAGAACAAACGCGAAATGGTTTTTTCGGAGATTGAGGATGCTTTATTGAACCAACAGATCGATATCGGCTTGATCATTCACGAAAACCGTTTTACTTATCAGGATAAAGGCCTGCATAAAATTATCGACCTGGGCGATTACTGGGAAAAGCAAACCGGTTGCGCTATACCATTAGGTGGCATTGTAGTTAAACGCTCGCTGCCGTTGGATGTACAACTGAAAATAAACCGCGTGCTGCGCCGTTCGGTCGAGTTCGCTTTCGCTAACCCTAAATCGTGTATCGGCTTTATCCGCCGGCACTCGCAGGAAATGAGCGAGGAAGTGATGTATAAACATATCGATCTGTACGTTAATCAGTACTCGGTAGATCTGGGTACCGAGGGGCGCAAGGCTATCAACCTGCTGTTCGAAAAAGCGCTGGCAAACCAGGTTATTCCGCCTATTACACAAAAAATATTCCTGACAGAACAGGCTGTCCTATAAAATAAAAAAGGTTGCAGTAACCAGCTGCAACCAAACCAAATTAAACTAAATAATGTATTTCACCTTTTACGTATGGGCTGCATTAAAGTTTCAGCAAGGCGCTGTATAATGCATACGTATGTGGGTTTGACGTGCGTAATTTGCTATGGTTTAATTACCTCGATAAATATTTTTTCATTTCGATCTTATTATTTAATTTCCGGCAATATTAACCTCCCGAAATGAAGAAAACTATTACTCTTGCCGCATTTTGCATAGCTACCTGTGCATGTTTTGCCCAAACACAAAAAATAACCTATGGTAAAGTTGATATTGCCGACCTTGAACTAAAGGAGTGCGATTTTGAAAAAGATGCCAATGCTATGGTATTGTATGATAAAGGTGATGTATACTATGACGATCAGTTTAATATCTTTATGGAACGTACAAAGCGCATTAAGATATTTAATGATAAGGGTAAGGATGAAGCCAACATCCACATACCATACGATGCGTTTTACAGCACCAATGGCATACGCGAAACAATAAGCGGTATACAAGCCGAAACCATTAACGAGGTAAACGGCAAGCCCGAAATAACCAAACTCGAATCAAAACTTATCTACAATCAAACTATCGATAATATCCAGAAGGAAATTGTATTTACCTTCCCCAATGTTAAACCCGGCTCGATTATCGAGTTTAAATATAAATGGGAAACGCACGATTACTTCGATATTCCCGACTGGTATTTCCAATCGCACTTACCGGTAAGGTATAGTGAGTATACTACCGAAATACCAACCTGGTTCTATTTCAAGCCTCAAACCAGGGGGCATTTACCTTATGCCTATAACAACAGCGAGCCCGGCGATGCCAAAACAATAGGCCAGTACACCATTACTACACAAAAAAGCACACATATCATGACATCGGTACCATCACTTACCGAAGAGCCTTTTATGCGATCAAAAGCTGATAATCTTGCCTGTCTGATCTATCGGTTAATGTCGGTACAGGCTCAGGGCGATTTTGTGCATAATGTGCCCAATACCTGGCCAAGGATAGGTGGGGCTCTTGCCGACGATGACGATTTTGGCGGACAGCTAAAAAGAAAACTTAAAGGCGAAGAAGAGATCATTGCCAAAGCCAAAACCATGCATACCGATGAGGAGAAAATTGCGTACATTTTTAACACAGTAAAGAACCGCATGAAATGGAACGAGATTGACCGCTGGTATACTACCGATGGCACATCCAAAGCCTGGGAAAAGCAAACCGGTAACTCGTCCGAAATTAATATCATCGTTTATCATTTACTGAAAAGTTCGGGCGTAAATGCCTACCCAATGGTAGTAAGCACCCGTAACCACGGCACGGTAAACGGCTATTATGCATTTTTATCACAATTTAACCGCGCGGTTGCCTATGTACCGGTTGACAGCACCAAATATTACATACTCGATGCCACCAATAAGTATAACACTTATAACGAAACGCCGAGTGATCTGCTAAATTCATCAGGACTATATATTAGTAAGGATGAAAAGGTTTTTAATATCTTATACCTGGATAAAACTCAGCCCGCACGCCAAAGCGTTATGATAACTGCCGAAATTAAGCCGGATGGAAAAATGGAGGGTGATGCTGAAATAAGCAGCACCAGCTATTTTAAACAGAACCGCACCGAACAGTACAAAAAAGATGGCGAAGAAAAGTATGCCGCTTTTTTAAAGGATAATGATAACAACCTGAGCATAAGCAACCTAAAATTAGAAAACCTGGAAGTTGACACCTTGCCCCTGAGCCAGAAACTAACCTTTAAACTGGCACTTACCGGCTCGGATGGCAATTATATTTATTTTAACCCCAACCTGTTTAGCGGCCTAAAAACCAATCCGTTCTTAAGCGAAAAACGTACAACGGATATTGATTTCGGTTATCTTACCAGTTACTCCATCAACGGTTTATACAAAATACCCGCTGGTTACAAAATTGATGCCTTGCCGAAAAACCTGTCGATGGTAATGCCAGACCAAAGCATGACTTTCCGTCGTATTATAATGGAACAGGAGGGCGCGATAGTAGTTAGATACGTAATCTCCAGCAAAAAAGCGATCTTCTCTAAAGAAAGCTATCCCGAGTTCTTCGATTTTTATAAAAAGATGAATGAAATGCTTAACGAGCAGATCGTACTGAAAAAAGGGTAAAAAATGAATTTTGGTATTTTTAAACGGGCAGCAATATTTTTGCTGCCCACAATTATTTGCACTTCAACAAGCTACGCTCAGGATAAAAGCATCCCCGCCGAGTTGTATAAAGCATCTGCTATTCCCGATTCGTTAAAAAAAGATGCCAACGCGGTTGTGCGTTACTGCAATAACGAAATTATAGTAAAGGCAGCAGGCCGTGCGGTATTTAAAACACATAGTATCGTTACTGTTTTAAATGAAAAAGCCGCCGAAAAAGCCGTGATGCTTTTATTCTATCAAAAAAAATTCAGCAGTGTTGCCAGCGCCGATATGACTGTGTTTGACGCTGAAGGCAAAGTGATTAAAAAATACCACAAAAGCGACATGTACGATCATTCGGCAGTTAGTGCCGAATCTATTATTGACGATGAACGCCTGATGGTGGTGGAGCATACTATCGCAAGTTACCCTGTCACCATCGAACAGGTTAACGAGATCGACCGCAACAGTTACCTCGATCTCAATTCGTGGCATATATTAGAGCCCGAACTATCGGTACAAAACACCATCTATAAAATATCTGTTAATCAAACATTAGGGTTCAGGTATAAAAACAGCAATACCAGTATATCACCTAAAAAAGAATCGGCAAACGGTATGGATACCTATACCTGGAGCGTAGCCAACCTAAGGGCTATTAAGCTGGAAGATGATTGCGTGCCGTGGCGGGTATTGCCTAAAATATCATTTGCTACCGATGCCTTTGAATATAACGGCATACCCGGCGATATAAGCAACTGGAGCAATTACGGTAAATGGCAGTTAGCGCTCAATGCTGATGTTTGCTCGTTAAAACCGGCGCGCGAAGAGGAAATAAGGCAGATGACGGCCAGCATTCCAAACGATAAGGATAAAGCCAGATATCTATACGAGTACATGCAGAAGAACATGCGCTATGTAAGCATCCAATTGGGTATAGGCGGTTTAAAGCCCTTCCCGGCTACTTTTGTCGACGATAAAAAGTATGGCGATTGCAAAGCATTGGCAAATTACATGACCGCTTTACTTAAGGCCGTTAACATACCATCGTATTTTACCATAGTACGTGCCGGAGAAAATGAAGAACCCGCCGACCCCAAATTTCCGGCCGATCCGTTTAACCATATTATTGTATGCGTGCCGTTTAAAGGCGATACAACCTGGCTGGAGTGTACCAGCAATACCCAGCCCTTTGGCAAACTGGGAACCTTTACCGAAAATCGCAACGCGCTGCTGATAACCACCGAAGGTGGCAAGCTGGTTAACACTCCGCGAAGCAATATTGCCGATAACCAGTTTAAAAGCGATGTGCACATTATCCTGGCTGCAGACGGCAGCGCAAAAGCCGATGCCCAAATAATCACTACCGGCGAATACCGCGGGGCTTACCTTGCATTGCTGCATTTAAAACTGGATGAGCAAAAGCAGGCGCTGATACGAACCCTGCACATGAAACAGCCTGCTGTTTTTGACATTCAACCCGGCGATGATAAGGATGGGGTTAATCAGCTGAAGTTAAACATGGAGTACGATCGCTTTTTTGATCTGGCCGCCGGCGATAAGCAATTTTACCGGCCGCGTGTGTTTGACGTATGGCAGCTTACTCTTCCCCCGCTCGAAAAACGCAGAACCGATTATTATTTTGAGCACCCAATGGGCAAAACATGTGTAACAACCATCGATTTGCCACAGGGCTTTGAAGTAGAGACCTTACCGGCTAACACCAGTTTAAAATTCAGCTATGGCAATTTTAGTATCAATTACAGCTATGATGCCATTAAAAACCAGGTAATAAGTACCGCCACGTTTAATTTGGCCAACTTTGTGATACCAGCCGCCCAATACACCGAGATGCAGCAGTATATGGATGACATAGCCAAAGCGCAAAATAAAAAATTGGTTATACGCAAGAAGGCCTAATTTTGCCTGATGATCTTCAGGCTTGATGAACGTTTGTTATTTCCGGATCCGGCCCTGGCCGAAGAGGATGGTTTATTAGCTATAGAAGGCGATCTATCGCCCGAAAGATTGCAACTGGCCTATCAAAACGGCATCTTTCCCTGGTATAGCGAAGGCGAGCCCATCCTGTGGTTTGCACCGCACGAACGCTTTGTATTGTATCCGGATGAGTTGCGCGTTAGCAAAAGCATGCGGCAGATAATACGTTCGGGTAAATTTACAGTAATTTTTAATCAAAGCTTCGCTGATGTGATCAAAGCTTGTGCTGATACTAAACGAGAGGGGCAAAACGGCACCTGGATAACTGCTGATATGCAGCAGGCTTATATTCGCCTGCACCAATTGGGCATTGCCCACTCAGTTGAAGTTTGGCTGGATGATGTTTTAGCCGGCGGGTTATATGGTGTAGCCGTTGGAAAAGTTTTCTGTGGCGAAAGTATGTTCAGCAAGGTAAGCAATGCATCAAAACTGGCGCTAATTGCACTTTGCCAAACAAAAAAATATCAAATGATCGATTGCCAGGTATATACCGAACATTTAGAGTCGATGGGCGCAAGGATGATATCCCGGGATGAGTATATGGTAACACTGAAAAAATGAAATCCAATTTTTAAATTGTGTCATTTCGAGGAATGAGTGATCGGGTGGCTGAGAAATCTTCTGCGAAATGCATGACATTTTGCCAATTGCAGAAGATCTCTCCTCATACCCCACACTTAGCCACTTCTATTCGTCGAAATGACAAAGGTTTTAACCCGCACCCGTTAATCTAACCCTATTAGGTTAGGAGGGGCTACAACGATACCATTGCCTTGATAACGCCGTTCGCCGGATCAAGCCAACTGGCAAAGTCTGCCTTTACCTGGTCGAAACCGACGCGGTGGGTAATATAGTTGATCGGGTCAATCAAGCCTTTCTTCATCGATGCAATCACGTGCTCAAAATCGGCACGGGTAGCGTTGCGGCTGCTCATCAGGGTAGCCTCGCGTTTGTGAAACTCGGGATGGCTTAAGCTGATCTCGCCTTTTTGTAATCCTACCAGTACATACCTTGCCCCATGCGCCATGTACTGAAAGGCGTTGGTAATAGCTTTCAGATTGCCGGTAGCGTCAATAACTACGGTTGGGTAATCGTTATTGGTAATGCGTTTCAGTTCCTCATCAACATTTTGCGAAAGCGGATTAATAGAATGATGAACTTTTAGTTTTTCCTTGCAAAAGTTCAAGCGGTTCTCGTTAATATCCATCGCGATAACCTGCGCGCCTGCTATGCGGGCAAACTCCATAATACCCAAACCTATAGGTCCGGCACCTACTACCAGCACAAATTCGCCGGGTTGTACATTGGCGCGGCGTACGCCATGCGCGCCGATAGCCAAAGGCTCAACCAAAGCCAGTTCATCGGCACTTAAACCTTCGCCATGTATCAGCGAGTACGAGGGTACCGAAACATATTCGCTCATGCCGCCATCAATGTGCACTCCAAAAACCTTGATGTTGCTGCAGCAATTCGGCTTGCCCGAACGACAGGCAATGCAGGTGCCACAATTAAAATATGGGATAAAAGTTACCGCTTCGCCTTTGGTAAAGCCCGGCGCATCGTCAAAGTCGACCAGCTCGCCGCCCAACTCATGCCCCAAAATACGAGGATAGCTGAAAAATGGTTGTGTACCTTCAAAAGCGTGCAGATCGGTGCCGCAAATGCCGATACGATTTATTTTTATAATAGCATGGCCCGGAGTAAGCTCGGGCTTTGTTCCTTGCTGATACTCAAAGTTTCCCGGTGTGGTACATACTAATGTTTTCATTTAATCAAGTGTTGAATTAACAATTAAAGAACTAAATCAAAAAAATTGTCATTTCGAACGATAGTGAGAAATCTTCTACTCCAAGCTGACGAGCATTGCATATACCAGAAGATTCTCTTTCGCGCCAACGCTCATCCCCCGCTTGCTCTATCGAAATGACAATTTCTATATAAGCTACCTACGCGTTGGCCAGCGCTCTGTCTAAATGCACATAACCGCCATCTACATGGATGATCTGGCCGGTGGTGTGGCTTGAGCGTTCCGACAATAAGAAAGCCGTTGCATTAGCGATCTCTTCCGAAGTAGTCATGCGGTTCTCCAGCGGAATTTTCGAAGTTATTTCCTTTAGCTTTTCCTCAGGGTTGGATAGCGTTTTTACCCAGGTATCATAGGCAGGTGTCCAGCATTCAGCCACCACGATCGCATTTACACGGATACCGTATTTTAACAATTCAACGGCCCACTCGCGGGTTAAAGCATTACGGCCACCATTTGCCGCAGCATAAGCCGAAGTATTGCCCTGTCCGGTCTCGGCCGTTTTTGAGGTGATATTGAGGATAGAACCTTTCGACTTTTTTAATTCTGGCAATGCGTAGTGTGCCATCAGGTAATAGTGCACTACATTTTTATGTAACGAAGCCATAAAGGCTTCATAATTACCATTTTCCAGGCCAACACCATCGTTAACACCGGCGTTGTTCACCAGGCCATCTATGCGGCCAAAATGTTCGATAACCGCATCTACCGCATTTTTGCATTCGCTTGGCTCTGATAATTCAGCGGCAACCTGGAAAGCTTTCCCCCCAGCGGCAACTATTGCCGATACCACGGCTTCGTTATCGGCTGCTTTACGGCCAACAACTACCGGTATCGCGCCTTCATTAGCCAATACTTTACATATGCCTTCGCCGATGCCTTTGGCGCCGCCGGTTACGATGATTACTTTATTATTGAGTTGTAAGTTCATTTTTGTTGTTTTTAATAGGATGACTATTGAATGTTGTAAAAATTAACGGCGTTCTCGCCCCAGAAGACCGACTGCTCGCTTAACGATAGCGTCGAGGTATATTGCTTAACGATATCGGCCATGGCACTGTAATTGGCTGCCACCTGGCATACCGGCCAGTCGGACCCGAACATCACCTTCTCTACCCCAAAGGCTTCAAAAACCACATCCAGGTACGGTTCAAAATCTTCGGGTTTCCAGTTTTTCCAGTCGGCCTCGGTTACCATGCCCGATACTTTACACCATACATTATCCAACTCCGCAATGGCGCGCATCTGTTTGGCCCAGTCGCCAATTTTATGGTTTTTGATATCCGGCTTGGCGATATGATCGATCACGAACTTCTGATCAGGGAAAGCATTCGCAAACTCAGGTACGTATTGCAACTGATCGGTATAGATCAGAATATCATAGGTGAAACCGTATTTTTTTAGCTTACTTATCCCATTCATAAATTCGGGCTTCAGCATCAGCGCACGGTCCTCTTCGCCTTGTAGCACATGCCGGAAACCTTTCAGGTTGCTAAACTGACTGTAATAATCCAGGCGTTCTTCGATGTTTTTGGCACGCAGATCCACCCAGCCTACCACACCTTTAATAAAATCGTTCTCGCTGGCCAGTTCCAGCAAAAAACTATTCTGCATTTCCGATTGATCGGCCTGCACCGCGATGCAACCGTCGATATTATTTTGTTGTAATATGGGCTTCAGATCAGCAGGCAAAAAATCCCGCTGAATGGCCTCCATATCATCATTTATCCAGTTATCCCTAACCGGATCAAATATCCAGAAATGCTGGTGTGCATCAATCCGCATACGCTTTTAAGGTTTGTTTTGAAGTGCCCAGCCCGTCGATACCCAGCTCAACAACGTCGCCCGCTTTTAAATATACCGGCGGGTTAAATCCCAGGCCAACACCGGCAGGCGTTCCTGTCGAGATCACATCGCCTGGCAACAAGGTCATAAACTGGCTGATATACGAAATTAAAAAAGGTATTTTAAAGATGAAGTTTGAGGTGTTGCCGTCCTGCATTTTTTTACCGTTCACCGTCAGCCATAGGCGCAGGTTGTTTACGTCGGCAACCTCGTCGGCAGTAGCCAGCACGGGGCCAAGCGGCGCGAAGGTATCGCAGCCTTTACCTTTATCCCAGGTACCACCACGTTCAATCTGGAACTCGCGCTCCGAAACATCGTTATGCAGCACGTAACCGGCAATGTATTGCTCAGCATCAGCCTCGGCAATATAAGTAGCTTTTTTGCCGATAACCACGGCAATCTCCACTTCCCAATCGGTTTTTACCGAATTTTTAGGGATGATGATATCATCGTTCGGGCCAACCAAAGCAGTGGTGCTTTTCATAAAAATGATCGGCTCGGGCGGGATAGCCGCGCCGGTTTCTTTGGCATGGTCGGCATAATTTAATCCGATGCACACAATTTTTGATGGACGCGCAATCGGACTGCCTAAACGGCTTCCGGCGGGTATCTCATTCAGCTTACCTGCGTTCTGATCTAAAAACGTTTTTAAGCGGGCAAGACCGCCGGTCTCAAAAAAGCGTTCGTTATAATCTTCGCCCAAAGCCGAAGTATCGTAGTATTTTCCACCCAGTTCAACACCGGTTTTTTCCTGGCTCAGTTGTCCGTATCGTATAAGTTTCATACCCCTCCTAACTCCCCTAAAGGGGAGAGTTTTTGATTAGTTATTATTATTTGTTGCCCTGTATTCCCCCTTTAGGGGGCTAGGGGGTTAATTATTCAATTTAATAAATCCACCATCGATGTGGTAATCGCAACCGGTGATGAATGATGCCTCATCCGAGCATAGGTACAAGATCAGGTTAGCGATCTCCTCTGGTGTGCCCATCCGGCCGATTGGCTGGGATTTGGATAGCTTATCAAACATCTCGGCTTCCTTGCCCGGATAGTTTTTGGCTATAAAGCCATCCACAAAAGGCGTGTGTACCCTAGCCGGCGATATCGAGTTACAACGGATACCGTCGTGAATGTAATCGCGAGCTACGGATAAAGTCATGCCGTGTACGGCGCCTTTGGTCATGGAGTAAGCAAACCGGTCGGCAATGCCTACGACCGCGCCGATAGACGATAGGTTAAGGATAGCGCCTTTGCCCTGGCTCTTCATTAAAGGCAAAGCCGCATGCAGGCAATTATAAACGCCTTTAACATTGATGTTGAACAGGCGCATAAAATCCTCTTCGGTAGTGGTATCGGCTTTGCCCACGTGCGCCACACCGGCGTTGTTCACCAAGATATCGATAGTTTGGATGTGATCGAATACCGCGCTTACCTGCTGCTGGTTGCTTACATCACAGGCATGGGCGTAAGCTACGCCACCGGCCGCTTTAATGTCGTTAACCACATGCTCGCCGCTCTCTAAATTCAGTTCGATGATGTGCACAATGGCACCTTGTTTTGAAAAAATATTGGCTACAGCCTTGCCTATCCCGCTGCCGCCACCTGTAACTACTGCTGTTTTTCCGTTTAAATTTAACATGTTTTATAGTTGAAAAATCTTATTCATAAACACCCACTTCTCGCCAGGCCTGGCGCCGGGTATGGCTTGCTGATATTTCCACATCAGTTGCTCCCACTCCTGCACCTTTGGGTTTATGGCGTCCATAGCTGCCTTACGTTCAAAGCTGAACGAATCGTTGGTCTCCATGGTCATAAACAAACGATCACCAAAACGGAATATTTCCATATTGGTGATGCCTGAATCTTTTATACTGGCCAAAATTTCGGGCCATACGTTACGGTGATACTCCTCGTATTCGGCAATCAGCTGCGGATCGTTAACCAGGTCGAGCGCTAAGCAGTATTTGTTCATACCTTATCCTAAATTACCGGGGTCTAATGCCGTTTCAACCTCTGTTTTATTAACCACTTTGTAGCCTGAAAAGCCAAATACCGCTATAATCGCAAAACAAATCATTGGTACTATATAACCGTTTTGTATATTGCCGGTAGCATCACTTATTATACCAAAAAAACGCGGTACAATTGCACCGCCAACTATCGACATAATCAATAAACTACTGCCGTATTCGGTGTCGCCACCCAGATCTTTAATACCCAGCGCAAATATGGTTGGAAACATAATCGACATAAAGAAACAAATACCAATAGCATTATAAACAGTGATCATACCATGTGCCATAATAGCAACTGCACATAAACCAATATTGATCACTGCATAAACTGCCAACAAAAGGTTGGCTTTTATAAAGCGCATCAACACTGTTCCTAAAACCCGTCCGGCTAAAAAAGCCATCCCGCAAAAAAAAGCCCAATCACCCGCATCATGCTCTGTGATACCGGCTGCCTTGGGTGCATATAAAAGAAACAGGCTAAATACTGAAACCTGCGCCCCTACGTAAAAAAACTGGGCTATCACCGACCATGTTAAATGTTTATGCTTAAATGCGTGGAATATACTTTCGCTTTTTTCGGTCGTTGTCTCTTCCTGGATTTTTGGAAGTTTGGTAAGTGAAAACGCTATCGCGATAACAACTAAAGCGGCACCTAAAATTATATAAGGCGTTTTTACAGACGAAGCCTCGGCTGCCAATGCTGCTTTCCGGGCAGTTTCTGTCATTGCTTTAAGCTGATCGTCTGTAAGCCCTTTAGTTAAAATAATGCGAACTCCAACCGCTGGGGCGATAGCTGCTGCAAGTCCATTAAATGATTGTGCTAAGTTTAATCTAAAAGTTCCGGTTTCGGGCGGGCCTAATACAGTTGCATAAGGATTAGCTGCTGTTTCAAGGGTAGCTAAACCACAAGCAATGATAAACAAAGCTATCAGGAAGAAAGTATACGACTGTGTATTGGCGGCAGGAACAAACAAAAATGCGCCAAAGGCAAAAGTTAGCAAACCCGCAATGATGCCTATCTTATAGCCAAAATTCTTCATGATCATACCTGCTGGTATCGCCATTATAAAATAAGCACCAAAAACGGCCGAGTCGACCAGTGTTGCTTGTACCGTGGTGAGTGTGAACGATCTTTTTAAGTGCGGTATCAGTACCGGATCAAGGTTATGGGCAAATCCCCACAAAAAGAATAGGGACGTGACGAGGATAAAAGCGAAGGTCTGGCTATTTTTTTTTTCCATCAGATTTAGGTTAGGTTATTGGCTAATTGGTTCAAAAATATTAACTGATAATAATTGGTATTACAAAGAAAGAAGGTTTTGCGGCTAAATGGTTTTTTTGATTTATCTAATTAATAAACTATTTTGGCATATAATTAACAACTCTATTCATTGGTAACGAATTTATAGTTTAATGAAGCCGCAACTACTTAAAGTTAATAATGCGCCCGCGCATTCGTTCAGTGTGCGGCAGGATATTCATCCTTACATTAACAATCTTTGGCATTACCACCCCGAGGTTGAGCTGATACAGATAAACAAAGGCAGCGGTACGCAATTTGTGGGCGATAATATCCGGCGGTTCGCACCCGGCGATATTGTGCTCATCGGTTCGCAGTTGCCGCACTACTGGCGATATGACGATGCTTATTTTGTACCCGATACTACTCTGACGGCCAATGCCGCGGTAATACATTTTGCCGAAAACTTTTGGGGCGAGCAATTTATGAACCTGCCCGAAAGCAAACCGATTAAAACCCTGCTTGAAAAGGCGCGGCGCGGTATCTACATACAGGGCCAAACCGCCAAAGCCACAGGTTTGCTGATCCGTAAGATGATGAACAGCGACGGTATGCAGCGCATCATTATTTTGATGAAACTGCTGTCGGTCATCGCGGCGAGCGATGAGTTCGTTTTTTTATCGTCGATAGGGTTTAGCCATGATTTTAACGATGTGGAGAATGAGCGCATCAACGCCATTTACGAATATTCGCTTGCCAACTTCAGGCGAAAGATACAACTGAGCGAAATTGCCGAAGTGGCGCGCATCAGCGAAAACTCGTTCTGCCGGTATTTTAAATCGCGCACGCGCAAAACTTACTCGCAATTTCTGATCGAGATACGGGTAGGCGATGCCTGCAAAATGCTGATCGAAAACCGGCTAAGCATCAAACAGATCTGTTTTGAATGCGGCTTTCAAAACCTGGTGGGGTTTCACAAGTATTTTAAGCTGATCACGGGTAAAAGCCCGTTGAGTTATCAGCGCGAGTATAATAAGGTGGCGTGATTACCAGCAAGATTTATCATCCAAACATTGCAGTAAATCAGGATGGATAAACCGATAACCGAGATCACGCACCAGCTTTTCCGGATTGATGATCTTCCACTCCTTCAACTCATCAACAAATTCGGGCAAGGGCAAACCCGTTGCCCTTGATGCTTGAGTATAAAATTCCATACGCGAGGGATGCGTAGGTGCCGCAGCATGATAGATATTGCCAAATTTTTGCCCCCCAAGAATTTTTTGAATAATACCGATACAGTCGTCCAGATGGATCAAATTAACCGGGCCCCTGCCATTCGGGATACCGGTTTTGCCCGAAAAGAAGCGTGACGGATCTCGTCCCGGACCGATCAATCCCGCAAGGCGGATGACCGTCGTAGTAAAGTTTGTGTTATCTGTAAAAAACCATTCAGATTGATATAACGGGCTTTCCACATCAACCAGATCGGTCTGGACAATTTCACTATTAATCTCCGGATAAACCGAAGTGGCGCTAATAAAAATCACCTGTTTCGCCAATGACCGTTCAACACATTTGGCCAAAGCCTGCATCTGGTTTAAATAATCATGAGCTGATTGTATTCTTAAAGAGGGAGGAACATTAATAAGTAGAATATCGGTATTAAAGAATTCACTCCGCGTAAGCAGATTATCACCCAACTGTACTAAATACGGGTCGATCTTATTTGATCGCAGCAATGGCAATTTAGCCTCGGTTGCGGTTGACCCTTTAACCTGCCAACCCTGCGCTATCAGGCTGATAGCTAATGGCAAACCCAACCAGCCACAACCCAATATGCTTATATTTTTTTCCAAAAACAGGCGTTTTATTATATTGCAAAGGTATCAATAAAACTTTTTGGCACTTACTTTGTATTTTTGAACCAAACACAATCCTTAATAATAACAATGAAGATCATCAATTTAAAACTAGCCGCGTTTAGCGTAGCTTGCGCTATGGGCCTCATCGTGGCTACCAGTTGTAACAGTTTAACCAAAACACAAAAAGGCACGGCCATTGGCGCGGGCGCCGGTGGTACTATAGGCGCTATCATCGGCCGCAAGGCGGGCAATACCGCGTTGGGTGCCATTATTGGTGGCGCCATAGGTGGTACTGCGGGCGCTTTTATTGGCCGTAATATGGATAGGCAAGCCGCCCAGATCAAACAAACTGTTCCTGGTGCCGAAGTAGTACGCGAGGGCGAGGGTATTATTGTAAAATTCAGTTCGGGTATCTTGTTCGATATCGATAAAACTGCGCTGCAACCACAGGCTAAAACCGATATTACTCAACTGGCTGCATCGTTAAAAAGCAATCCAGAAACCAATATTTTAGTGGTTGGCCATACCGATAACACCGGTACCGCGGCACACAACATGGACCTGTCGATACGCCGGGCCGAGGCTGTTAAAGCCTACGCCATTTCTGCCGGTGTTGACCCTGCCCGCTTAAGCACACAAGGCAAAGGTGATACCGAGCCTATTGCGGATAACAACACGGTTGACGGCCGCACGCAAAACCGCCGTGTAGAGATTGTTATCGTGGCTAACGACCAGATGAAAAATCAGGCTAAACAACAAAGCGGCGGCTCAAATTAAGCAGAGCCAACATATTACTATTTAAGAGAACCTTGCCGGCAACCGGCGAGGTTTTTTTTGCGTATTGTTTTCGGGTGTTCGGCATCCAAACAAAACCCTGTATTTTTAACTATAATTTAAACAAACCATTAAACTTATGAAAAAGCTGTTGTTATTTATCGCCGCCGTATTGGCATATTCGGCGGGCTTTAGCCAAAGCAAAAGTGTGGCTGTTTGCCACTCGCCCACCCAGCAATTTGCCATGCTGGCTTCCGATCAAAAATTTGTGAAGGCGCATCCAAATCCGCACCCATTTCGCTTTCAAAGTACTATCGGCAAAGCTATTACCTATCCTTGCGCTGATGGTAAAACCGCCGATGCTTACGAGCTGAAAGCCCAAAAACCAACGAATAACTACCTGCTGGTGGTACACGAATGGTACGGCCTGAACGATTTCATCAAACAGGAATCGGAAAAGTTATACAATGATGTGGGCAATGTAAACGTGATCGACCTTGATCTTTATGATGGCAAGGTAGCAACCAACAGCAGCGACGCGGGCAAATACATGGCCGCCGTTAAAGAAGATCGTGCGCAAGCCATCATTCGCGGGGCTATCGCTTATGCCGGACCAAAAGCGCGCATTGCCACCATCGGCTGGTGCTTTGGCGGTGGCTGGAGCCTGCAAACAACCTTACTTGCAGGCAAACAGGCTGTGGGTTGTGTAATGTACTACGGCATGCCCGAAAGCGACTTAGCTAAACTAAAAACTTTAAACGCCGATGTGCTGGGCATCTTCGGCAATAAGGATAAATGGATAAACCCCAAAGTGGTAGCCACCTTTGCCGATAACATGAAAAAGGCTGGCAAAAAGCTTACGTTGTATCAGTACGATGCCGATCATGGTTTTGCCAACCCAAGCAACCCGATATACAATGCGGATGCTTCCAAGGATGCTTATACGCATACCGTGGAATTTTTAAAGCCAAGGATGAAGTAGTATTGGTTATTGGTTCATTAGTCATTGCTGTAAGAGTTTTCATGTCATTTTGAGGGATGAAGCAATCGTCCTCTCCGCTTTGCATGTGAGATTGCCACGCTATCGCTCGCAATGACATATCGGAGAGCACCAAACAAAAAGCGATGGGTTTCAAACCCATCGCTTTTTCAATACGCTATCCTTCAAAAATTATTTCTTCTCCGGTTTTTCGGGCACCAGTATTAACTTGATCAGGTTATCGCCCAGGTATTTGTTGGCGGCATCCTTCACAGTTTGTACGGTCACCTGGTCAAGGTCTTTGGTCATGTTTAGCACCGCGTTGGGGTCGGTACCGTATTGCGTAGTACGACTCAGGTAGCTTTGCCAGAAACGGTTTTCGCGCATGTTAACCTCGATACTGCGTTTTTGCTCCGCTACAAATTTCTGGATATCTGTAGCCTCAGGGCCATTTTGTTTGATCTTGTTGATCTCGTCAATAGCAGCAGCGATCAGCTTATCCACATTGGCGGGCGCGCAACCAAAGTAAACCGTAATACTATAACGGCCGTTAGGCAGCTTGCTATAGCTCGCGCTTACACCGGGCGAGTAAACCCCGCTCTCTTTCTGGCGCAAACGATCTAACATCCTGAACTGCAGGATTGCGCCCAGCGCGTCAACCTGTACATTGTTAGCTTCATTATAAGTGTATTCGCCGGTATAGGCTAACTGTACGGTTGCCTTATCGCCGATACCTTTGTAAACCGTTTTGGTTATCTGCCCTGTTGGCGGTGTAATGTGCAGATTTCTGTAGGTTTCGCCACTTTGGGTTGATGGCAAACCACCCAGGTATTGCTCGAGCAAAGGTTTGATCTTTTCAACATCAAAACTTCCGGTTAAGGTAAATGTTGCGCCGCCGGCATCGGCAAAACGTTCTTTGTAAAAAGCATACGCTTTATCCAAACTGGCATGATTTACCTGATCCAGCGTTATAGACATGCGGCGGAAGTTATGATTGCTCATTACCGCGGCTACGGTATCCTGGAAAACGCTTGTTGGGTCCAACCCTTTATTCGCCAGCGAAGCCCTGATCTGGGTAAGGTTTGATTGCCAGATATCGGCATCTTTACGCGGCTGGGTATAGTACAGGTAGATCAGCTGCAAGGCCGTCTCCAAATCCTTCGGCGATGAGGCGCCATTGATCCCCTGCGAGGTTTCGTTGATATACGGCGATATGCTTACATTTTTACCCGCAAGCATTTTGCCCAGTTGTATCTCGGTCATATCGGCTATACCGCTGCTGCCTACAATATCATCGGCCATGTTATCCGATGGAAAATCAGCATCCGGTGCCAGTGATGTACCGCCGAAGCTGTAACCGTTGATCAGTATCTGGTCGTTCTTAAAATCGGTTGGTTTTAAAACCACTTTAACACCATTACCCAAAACCAACACCGTAGTGCCAATGGCCGGGTCTTTATGTTCGGATACGATCTTGCTGCCTGCAGGCAATTTTTCGAGCAAAGGCTTTTTGCTCACATTATCTACATAAGCGGTAACACCCTCACCGGCTCCGTCAACCCAGCTTTGCAAGGTGGCTTCAGTAGGCAATTTATCCTTTTCTTTATCGGGCGCCTCTACAATAATATCACGGCTTTGGTTGCTGATGAACTGGCCCGCCAGCGAGTTGATCTCACTCAGCTTTATCTTGCCGAGATTTTCTTTGTAGAAGTTATATTCGTACTCGATGCCCGGTATGCCTTCACCTTTTAAAAAGTTTTGCTGATACTCGCTCACATACCGGCTCGACTTGGTTTTGTCCCGCTCTTTATAGGCGTTCTCTATTTCGGTATTGGCATTTTGTTTGGCACGTTCCAACTCAGTTTCGGTGAAGCCGAATTTTCGTACGCGCTCGGTTTCATCAACAGCGGCGGTTACAGCTTTCTGTAATTCGCCGGGCTTGGCAACTGCGATGGTTGTAAAGGCATTTAATCCTCCGATAAAACCGCCGTAACTAGCCTGCGCAAACAAAAATGGCGGGTCGGCTTTTTGGGTAAGCTCGCGCAAACGGTCGCCCATCATGCTGTTAAACAACGAAATCCGCAACGAGCGCATGTAGTCTTCTTTAGTTTTTACAGGCGCGCCCGGGTGTTTCACAATCACTTCGGCAATGGTATAAGGCAATTCTTTATCGGTAACGATCTTTACCCTGGTGCCGGGACTTAAAGCCACAGTGTATTTGGTACGCGCCCGCTCGTTAGTCGGATTTTTCAATGCCGAAAAGTCTTTTTTAATCAACTCTTCCACATGCTGTGGGTCGAAATCGCCCACGGCGATCACCGCCTGCAGATCGGGGCGATACCAATCGTGATAAAAGCTTTTAATAGTTTCGGGTTTAAAGGTTTTCAGGATATCTTCCTTGCCGATAGGGATACGTTCGGCATAACGCGAATTGTTCAAAATGATGGGATAGATCAGGTGCGAAAGGCGTTCCTGCGCATTCTTCCCGCGTAAGCGCGATTCTTCCAAAACCACGCCACGTTCGCTGTCAATCTGGTCGGTATCAAAGCTTACATAACCGGCCCAGTTAGCCAGTATATTTAAACCGGTTTCGAATATCTTTGCGCTATCGGTAGGTAATGGCAACTGATAAACCGTTTCATCAAATGAAGTGTAGGCGTTCAAATCGGCACCAAACTTCACACCCGATTTTTCGAGGTAATTGATCAGCTCTTTCTTCGGGAAATCGCGGGTGCCTTTAAAGGCCATATGCTCGGTAAAGTGGGCAAGCCCCTGCTGCGCGTCGCCCTCCAAAACCGAACCGGCTTTGTTTACCAGGTAGAGCTCGGCACGGTTTTTTGGTTCGCTGTTCTTGCGGATATAATAGGTTAACCCGTTAGGCAGTTTACCAATAATAACCCCTTTATCTACCGGCAACAGTTCTTCTTTTTTAGCAGTCGCCGAAACTACGGTTTTGGCTTTTACCGGCGCTTTTGGTTTGATTTGCGCAGAGCCCGTACTAACAGCAATAGCCATTAACGCGGCAACCGATAACGAATAGTTTAATTTCATAAAAGAAAATTGATTTTAGTTAAAGATGCAAAACGAACGCTTTAGTTACAAACACAGCGTTCATTTATTTTCTGCTGATGAAATAATTTTGTTGTAAAAATCGCTAAAGGCCTAATAAACAAACAGTTATATTATATCGTAGTTTTTTTGACACAAAAAAGCGATATTAGCCCAAACACACGATCTACATTTTGGCCGATACTACCCCTTCGCATCGCTTATGGAAAGGTTTTAAACGCAACAAATTGGCCCTCGCCGGGCTGATCTGTATCGTGCTAACTGTAGCTTTCGCTATTTTGGGATATTTGATCATGCCCGACAGTACCCCACAGGCCAATAACATGACCATACAACTCAGCATCAAAAAACCGGGATCGGTTTATACCCTGTTGCGCATCCATAAAAGCCAACCGGTTGAGCATGTTAACTGGTTTGCCGAAATGTTGTACGGCAAGCCGGACACCTGTAATAATGTACCTATTACCGGTTATCAGTTTTTTAGAGACTCGATAATTGTTAACCAATATATTGGTGACGAGGATAAGCCCGAGCGGGTAGCTTATAATATTTTTGAGGTTTATTTTGGCGTAAAGCCCCGATATATCGGCAATAAAATTGTCATCAATAAGCCTGATGGTTCTAAATCGGTCCTGTTTAACATCCCAAGGCAAATTCAAGCCATTTGCAATACGATCTCTGATAACCGGATCATCAAAAAAACCTACCTCTGCGGCACCGACCTTTATGGCCGCGATTTATTGAGCCGCATTATTTTAGGCGCACGTATATCGCTTGCCGTAGGTTTGGTATCGGTTATCATTAGTTTGCTGGTAGGCATCGTGATCGGCGCGACGGCCGGGTATTACGGTGGTTGGATAGATAGCTCATTAAGCTGGCTGATGAATGTGTTGTGGGCCCTACCCACCCTGCTGCTGGTTATCGCTATATCGTTTGCTTTGGGCAAGGGTTTATGGCAGATATTTATCGCCATTGGCATATCCATGTGGGTTGATGTGGCACGGCTGGTACGCGGGCAGGTAATGGGATTGAAACAGTTTGAATTTGTGGAGGCGGCACGCGCTTTGGGATTTAGCAATTACCGTATTATCCGCAGACATATTTTACCTAATATTGCCGGGCCGATTTTGGTATTGGCATCATCAAACTTTGCTTCGGCTATTTTGCTCGAGGCTGGTTTAAGTTTTTTGGGCTTCGGCGCACAGCCGCCCATGCCCACCTGGGGAGGAATGATCAAAGAGCATTACGGTTATATTATTATGGATGC
>Ga0157373_10000326_pt1 | contig 38572 bp, 33 predicted proteins | sample C65metaG_FD_113460 | JGI IMG/M metagenome (GOLD analysis project Ga0157373, IMG submission 113460) | Corn rhizosphere microbial communities from Kellogg Biological Station, Michigan, USA - C6-5 metaG | ecosystem: Host-associated > Plants > Roots > Rhizosphere > Soil | place: USA: Michigan... | reverse complement strand
CCGAAAAATCCCCGGGCAAAATCATATTTATCCCGCAGCACAAACGGCGCGCAATCGTGAATGGTGGCCACTTGGGGCACAGGACTTTTCACCAACATGCGGCGATAGCTGGGAATGTGGATCAGATCGATGCCATTCCGCTGGGCGATTCCTCCCATGAATAGCTGGTGCCACAGGAGATTTGCGGCACCACCGGACATTTTTGCCGGGATGGTGAGCCAGTTGGAATCCCGGACATCCGGAAACAGATGGCGATCTTCATCAAACCCGGCGATGAAAAGATCCACCTCCGGCTGTTCCTTGATCATGGCCGCAGCCAGTGAGATCACGTATCGGGCAACGCCGGAGCGGCCTCCCTGGATCATTCCAGCAGATAGGAGTACCTTCATGCGACGGTGTCCCCTTTCCACTCAGGCAGCACCTTGTCCAGTCTCAGCAAAGTGATGATGTCCTTCACGGCAGGCTTTGCTTCTGATAGATAGAGTTCGCCTCCCCTGGCTGCCATCTGCTTGCGGGCACGGATGAGGCCACCCACTGCACGGCTGTCAATGAAGTCCACTCCTTTCAGATCCACCACCAAGGACTTGAGCGATGGGTGATCCGACATCGCCTTTTCCAATACCTTGAGCATTTCCTCATGGTGAAGGGCATCCAGTGCATGATTGAAGGCTACCTTGATGATCTCCGGAGAAGACGCTTCCACCGCCACATCCTCATGCTGGTGCTGGTGAAGAATCTGCATGGCTTGCTCCTCGTTTTTCACGATGGGAAACAGGGAGTCCATTCTCACGGCGCGAATGGCCTGAAGAACCTGGCGGGATGGATAAATGACCACAAAGGCCTTGCCTGCGGCACGGCAACGGCGGGTCAGCATCGCCAAACGCCCCAGACCGGAACTATCGATGAAAATCACTCGTGAGGCATCCAGGAGAACGTGGGAATTGATGGCTTCCGGCACAGGTGCTCCTCGCAGCATGCCATTTTCGAGGGAACCTTCCCACATCAGGTGAATCACATCCGGTTTTTTCAGCAGGGCTGGCCGCGAGTCGGACTGGATGCGGAGACCCAGTTGTTCACGCTTCCTTTGGGCGAGCGCCTGACTGGCAGCCGCTTTGGCGAGAAAGACGAAATCGTGGCCATAGCGTGCGGCCAGGCGGCGCGGGCTGCTAGACATTCGCCAGAACCATTCCATGCCCGTTTTCTGCATCCATTTGGGTGCCCGTTTCTGTTTGCCGGTAATGAAATCCAGGCTGGCTCCCACACCGATGCTGAGGGGGATACCGGTTTCCCTGTGATTGGCAAAAATCCAACGTTCCTGCTTGGGGCATCCCAGGCAGACAAGAAGGAGTTTTGCACCGCTCGCACGCATTTTCTCACAGAGCGCATCATTGTCCCATTCCACCACCGCTCCCATGGGCGGAGAGTCCATTCCAACCACTTTGAGGCCGGGGTAACGCTTTTCCACAATGACCTTCGCCTCCTCAAGGGTGGCCAAGTCGCTGCCCAAGAAGTAAACGGGATATTGAGATTGCCCACAGGACTGAAGCAGCAGCGGCACAAGATCCGAACCGGCCACCCGCTCCCGAAGACGATAGCCGAAAAGCCGGGAAAGCCAGACCAGCGGCATGCCGTCACAGACCACCAGATCGGCAAAGAAGACGATCTTTCTCAAATCCGCATCGTTGTAGGCCTGTGTGGTGAAATCCACATTGGCCGTCACCAAGTAACGGCACTCCGTGGAAGCCATCGCCTTTTTGCAATAATCCAGCGTTTCTCCCAATGTCACATCATGGAATGGCAGACCTAGCAGGACGGCGATGGGCGGCTCCTTCAGCATGGGTGTGGCTTTCATGGCTTATGAGGAATGAGTTGATTCAGACGATCTGCCAAGCGTGTTCCCAGCGCACGCCAGGTATAAAGCGAGTGGATGGCATCGTGGCCTGCACTCCCGTGGATTTTTCGCAGATCTTCATCCAATGCGTAGCGGGCAATGGCGGATGCGAATTCTTCCGGCGTATCTGCCAGCAGAAGTTCCCGCTCCTGACGCAGTTCCAGTCCCTGCGCCCCCAACGTGGTGGAGACCACGGGGTTGGCCATGGCCAATCCTTCCGCGATTTTCAAACGGGTGCCGCCACCGATACGCAGTGGCACAAGCTGCATCCATGCTTTCTGATAGTAGGGACGCACGTCCGGCACCTCGCCAATGAACTCGACACCGGCCAGGGTGGCATAACGCTTGATCTCCGCAGTCGGATTCTTGCCTACCAATAAAACTTTGAAATCCGGCAACCGCTCCATGACGAGTGGATGGATTTTATCAAAATACCAGCCGAGGCCATCCACATTCGGCGCATAATCCAGTGCACCACAAAAAAGGGCACTCGGATGGGAAGTGGGCGCGGCAGGCCACTGGACGGCATCGAAAAATTCAACATCGGCACCATTGGCGAGAACGAAGATGTTTTCAGAAGCTCCCAGCTTGTTTTCCAAAAACGTTTTGTCGTCCGGACCGCAGACGACCATGAGTTCCAACTCCCGCCGGACCTCTTTTTCCAACCGGGCGATTTTTGCCAGATTCTCGCGGGATTTCAGTTTCGTGAAAAATCCCTGATCCACTGTTTGAAGAACTTCGGTCTGATAGAGCCAGTCCACGCGACTGCGATCCATCACGCGGACCGGATGATCCGGAAAAACCTCCTTCACATAGGGCCACAAGACCAGATCACAGAAAGACACGATTTCATAATCCTGCCCGGCGGTGAAATCCCGGAGGGAAGCGAGAGCCTCATCCGACCACCAGTGACGGACAGTGACCGGAAGTGGATTCCACAACCGGTCTGTAAAAAACGGTGCCCATTCCACATTCTGGAACGGCTGGAATTTCACCCGGTGGCAGAATTCCTGGAAGCGTGGCAAGTGGTCCACATCTTCCGTCTCTGAGGAAAGGCAGAAAAGATCCACCTGAAAGTGGCGGGCCAGCTCTTTGGTCAGGTGATAGACACGCTGGAAGGTACCGCGCCGCAGCGGGTAGGGAACGTAGGGAAGAAAAATCAGAACCCTTTTCATGAAATCATGCGTAAAATGCCCACCATCTGGAGTAAGTGCCCTCCCACGAACGTGGATCGTTGATGTCCCCGGCAGGCTTCGGAAGAAAACGTGATGTCTCCGCCACACCGCCCTTTGTCCTGCCCAGCAGACAAGGCAAGGCTCTCATGAGGGATGCTCTTGGGTAGTCTCCCAGCGGATGCAGACATGCCCCTCTCTTGAGCCTGTCCCGTGCCGAAAGTGCTAGATTTTTAAGTAACGGACGCTCCGGCATCAAGCGGCGCGCATTGAGATAATCTGCAAAATTCCGGAAGGTTTGTCCGGTGCGGATGGATTCCGCCTCCAGGTAAATGCGTCCCCATGCTGCGATGAGCGCCTCGGACTCGGCGGCAAGTTCCTCCCAGGTGACACCATCGGCAAAGGGGCGAAATTTAAAATCCACACCTTCCTCATGCCAGCGGATCAGCCAGCACAAGCTCTCCGGCAGTGCGCATCCTGCCAGGCGGCGACCTCTTTCCCGGCATTGGGGGACATACAATCCGCGCAGGCACAGCCAGCTATCCCCTAGCGCGAGCTTCACCTTGGCATGATTGCGGATCACGAATCCCTTCTCGCGCTCGTCGGGAATGCGACAGCGGGAAAAGAACAATCCGCTGCCCCGGTTCCAAAGCAGCCGCGTGGCTTCCTCCGCGCCGATTTTTGAAAAATCCAGGGAAGGCACCATGGCAGCCAAAAACGAAACATCTCCCGCCACTGGAACATTTCCCGCCACCAGATCCGAAAACATCATGGACCCGGTGGGATCAACGATGCTACCGGGCTTCATTGCCTTGATTTCCACATCGATTCCCAGTGCTTCGCTTTCCACCTGCTCGATTTCCTTCGCCCATTTCGTTAGATCCGGATTATCCGGCTCATCATCGAAGAGAAAATAATCGAGATCATTGGAAAAGGCAGCACCCTCGGCAGAAACCATTACGCCTCCTTCGCCACGACCATAACCGCCGCCAAGAACCAGTGAGCCTTTCCAGCCGTGCTGCACCCAGCTTTCGTTCACGCGCTGAAAGTGACTTTCCAGCCGCTGCGTCAGCTCTGGGAAATCGCCTTCAAAGTATCGCCCGTTCATTTTAAAAAACTGGGTTCATTTCGGCTCCACGGTGAAGAGCCGGTGAACGCGCACCAACTCCAGAACACTCAGGACCGGACCGGTAACTCCGGTAAGGCGAACGGGGCGCTGTTCCTGAGACAGGAGATTACTAACATGCAGCAAAGCTCCCACTCCCGAACTATCAATGAAATCCAAAGTGGAGCAATCCACCTCCACGGTGAGTGTGTGCGCATCAATGGCCTCCGTAGCCGCCAGCCTCAGATCGGAAGCATTCGCACGATCCAATGCTGGAACGTTTAATTTCAGAACCACTCCTTTTTCATTTTTAGTCACATCAATCATGGCGGCTAACGGAATACCTCGCTGTTTCAGGGTTTAGACTGCATAATTTACTTCCCTCGGACAACCAAATAGTTCAGAAACCTGAATAAGTTTTTGAAATTGCAGCAATCCATGCATTCCGACCCCGCCACCTATTGGAGCCAGATCAATCGCGATGGAAACATTGCCCGATGGGGACGCCATGCCCGCCGGAAAATGAAGATCTGGCGCTGCACCATCTTCACCGCACGCGTCCTTAAGAGGGCTCTGGATGTCTTTGGCTCGGCAGGCGCCCTCCTTGCATTTTCCCCCATTTTTGCGCTGACGGCGCTTCTCATCAAACTGGAGGATCGCGGCCCCATTTTCTTTTGCCAAAAACGCGTGGGCGCAGGCGGGAAACTTTTCGGCATGTGGAAATTCCGCTCCATGATCATCAATGCGGATCAGGTGAAGGATCTGCTGCTGACTCAGAATCAGCATGGTCAGGCAGGCGTCACCTTCAAGATGAAGGATGACCCGCGCATCACCAAGGTGGGCAAATGGATCCGCAAGCTGTCGATTGATGAATTCCCTCAATTCTACAATGTGCTGAAGGGAGACATGTCTCTGGTGGGTCCGCGCCCTCCACTTCCCCGTGAGGTTGCCACCTACAAGGCATCGCATCTCCGCAGACTGCGGGTAAAGCCGGGTATCACGTGCCTATGGCAGATTGGAGGACGTTCCGATATCGACTTTGAAGGGCAGGTGCGCCTGGACCTGCAGTATATCCGGTCATCCAGCGCTGGCAGCGATGTGGCCATCCTTCTTAAAACCATTCCCGCCGTCCTTTTCGGCAAGGGAGCTTATTGATCATGGCAGCCTCCACTTTAGAGCAAGCAACCACGACTTCGGAAACCTTGGATTTGGTTCTGCCGGATTGGGCGGCATTGGATACCGTCCGCCGTTCACCCCTTCCCTTTGCCCTCTGGACCATTGGAGATCAGTGCCTGCTACACCACTGGCTGGATTATGCCGTGAACCGGGGAGTAACTTATGTAAGAATCCATGCTGCAGACCGCCCGGAAGAAGTGCGCAGATTGGTGGAGGAATCCACCTTGTGGCCCATCCGGACGGAAACCTTCAGCCTCGCATCCGGCGCGGGAATTCCTGAAAATGCGATCCTAACGGATCATCTGCCGGGGCATCCTTCTCCTCCTCCTCCGCAGAATGGATGGGATCTGTTGGAAAGGGCAGCCCTGCTGGAATCCCTGTGGGTGGAACAACTCCATGCCGACCCAATCGGAGATCTGCTCCATACCGGATCGAACTGCCGCATTCACCCCACGGCGCGGCTCATCGCCCCCTACTTCATCGGTGATGATGTATTGATAGGACCAGATTGCGAAGTGGGGCCGTATGCGGTGATCGGGAAAGGCTCACTGATTGCAGGGGCGAATCATCTTCTACGCTCGCATGTGGGGCCCAATTCCTATCTGGGGCCTGTCACCGCACTGGAAGATTGCCTGCTGGACAACGGGATCATTTTCAACCTGCGGAACAAAGCACGATTGGACCGGATGGAGGCGCACCTCGTATCCGATCTTTCCGCCGCCCCACCCGCCACGCCGGTCAAGGAGCGCTGGGCAGCGCTGCGCCTTTACCTGGCATCTACAGGAAAAAGGGACAATGGCTTCATTACCTTTGATGGCCGCCGCCTGCCGGGAGACCCCCAGGCAGGTCTGGCCGGGCGGAGAGCACTGCTGCCGCTTGTCTGGAAGGGCAAGCTGCCGCTTTTTGGCATCCAACCACGGACCCGGGAACAACTCGAAAAATTGGATGAGGACTGGCAGCAGATCATTCGCCACGCACCCATCGGGGTTTTTTCCTATGCGGATTGCGTGGGCTGCCATTCTCCGGAAAATCCGGATGAGGCACTGCACGCGGTCTATCAGGCCACACTTCCGCCTGAAATCTTGCGTGAAGCCATGGCGGCCTTTTTGAAAAAACTTGATCCGATGGATCTGAATTCACGCGACAACCAGCCCTGACCCATGCCGCCTGTTTTGCCAAATTCCAGCGAAGTGAAGCGCTACACGCTTCCGGCGGACCGTCATCTGGTGGAACCGTTGCGGAATCGTTTCATCGAGGAAATCTCTCAAAGCAATGTACCCGAAAGCGATCTGACCCAGTGGAAACTGATTTTCAACGAACTGGTCTTCAATGCGATCTTTCATGGCGCAAAGGAAGCCCCCCAAGCCACCATCGTGGTGGAATGGGCACTGCTGAAAGACTCCGTGCTCATTGCCGCGCAAGATCCAGGCGAAGGACCTCCTGCCGAGGCCCTGATAAATCCGACCCTACCGGAAGATCCCGCGGCTGAGTCCGGCCGCGGACTTTTCATCATGCACCAGTTTGCCGATGAATTCCGGCACTGGCGGGGAAGCAATGGATTCCGGCTGGAGATCATCAAGCATTATCCAGGCTTGGGCGAATTCCTGAAGATGGACCCCGAACTGGAGCGCACTCTGGAGGAACTTTCCTCCTGCTACGAGAGTCTATCGGTTTTCCACCGCCTCACGGTGAATCTTATCGAAAGTGCCAACCTGCGGAAATTCATTGATGATTCGATCAATGAATTCCTGGCCTTGCATCCGCTGGACCGGATCTTTTTTCAAGGAGCACCCCAGATTCCGCAGACCACGCGTGCGATCCTGCACAATGCCACCTGGTTCCTCGATCCCAGCGATGCGGATTCAGCACTGCGCTCCTTGGGAAATCTAACAAGGGAAACCGTATGGGAGAGCCGGGAGGATCTGGTGCGGCAAAACCTGAATGTGGAAGCGCTCCACTCCGCAGGTGCGGGCTGCGTTTTTCCAATCGTGGCAGGTGACATTCATTTCGGCGCATTGGTGGTACTCAGAAAACCCTCCCCCACGCCGATCCAGTTCCGCTCGCTCGGCACCTTGCGGACGTTGGCAGACCTCTGCGGCATCGCGTGTGCGAACGCACATCTGGCGACCATCCGGGACGAATCACAGCGGGATCTTCGGGAACTGGAAATCGCCGTCGAAATCCAAAAGGCGCTTTTGCCCATCGAGGAATCCCCCGCTTCCCGCCACTGGCAGGTGGCCATCCATCAGGACAGCTCACTCAGCATCGCCGGGGACTACGCGATCGCACGGACTGCACCGGACGGAACGCTGGTCATCGCCATCATCGATGTGATGGGCAAGGGTGTATCCGCCGCCTTGCTGGCGAGTATTTTCAAAACCGCCTTCAGCCTTGCGCTGCATCTCCCCTCCTCCGCAGAAATCCTCAACACCATCAATCGCTGCCTGTGTGATCAACTGGGTAATCTCACGATGTTCATCACTTGTGCGATCGCCCGCATTTCCCCGGACGGAAAAAAAATGGACCATGCGAGTGCCGGGCATTGCCCCACTTTTTTCTATGATCCAAGCGGAGTGCGCACCTTCATCGAGCCATCCGGCCCCCCACTGGGCATCCTGCCGGATATGATCTATCAAAACGATGAGTCGGAACTCACCGGTGGTGAGCGCCTGGTATTCATTACCGATGGCTGCTACGAGTGGGACCGCAAGGACGAAAGCCAAGGATGGCCACGGTTTGTGGAATTCGTGGACTCTCACCTCAACAGTCCGCCGGACATTTTGTGGACCGATTTAAAGCACCGCATCCAGACCCAATGCGGAGATGATCTCGAAGACGACTGCACCTTCCTCACCTTAGATATTTTCCCATGAAACGCGTTTTTGTCGCCGAGGATGATTTTGTCATCGCGAAACTGTATCAGATTCACTTCCAGCGGAATCAGATCCAGGGCAGTTTTTTCTCCACCGGCCAGGACATTCTGGAAAGTGCCGCTACGTCTCCACCAGATCTGGTGATTCTGGATTTCGAGCTGCCGGACATCCGCGGCCCGGAGGTCATGCGGAAACTTCACGCCCTGCCCGGCTGTGAAAAAATCCCGGTGGTGTTCGTTACCGGACGGGCGACTCCGGAAGTGGTGGATAGCCTGATCCGCGATGGAGCCAGCGAGGTGTTCGGCAAGCCCTTCTCTCCCTTGCAACTCATCCACCTCATCGGAAAACTCACCTCTCCATGAAAGCGCGCGTCGATCTCTTCATCTTTGCAGATGCGCTGGGCTGGGAAATCGCACGGCGGAGGGATTTTGCATCCACGCTGCTTCCCGTCCGCAACAAGTGTGACACGCTGCTGGGTTACTCCGCCACCTGTGATCCCACCATCCTAACAGGTGCCTTGCCTCAGGATCATGGCCATTTTTCCTTTTTCGTAAAAGCCGAGGGAACCTCCCCCTTCAAAGGCGTGCAGCCTCTGGGAATTTTACCGGAAATCCTGGCCGGTCACCACCGCGTGAGAAACCAGGTTTCAAAATTCTTTGCCCGCAAGATGGGCTACACCGGCTATTTCCAGCTCTACAGTGTCCCTTTCTCAAAGCTGCCGTATCTGGACTATACCGAGAAAAAGGACATCTATGAGCCAGGCGGCATCAATGGTGGCCAGCGCACGATTTTCCAACAATGGCATGACTCCGGGAAGCCGTGGATGCGCTCTGACTGGAGGCTGGGAGACGTGGCGAACATCGCCCATGCCAAACAGGAACTGGAAAAGGGAGATGCGGAACTGATCTATCTGTTCACCGCAAAACTGGACGCAGTGATGCACCGCTATGGTACGGATCACCCGCTGGTGAATGAGGCCTATGATAACTTCCTGCGCGATCTCCAGAGTCTGGCGGATACCGCAGCCAGAAATTACAAGGAGGTGCGCATCCATCTGTTTTCCGATCATGGCATGGCAAATACGACCACCTGCTCGGACCTGCTGCCGCGCTGGAATAAACTCGGCTTCAAATACGGCCGGGATTACATTGCCGTGTGGGATTCCACGATGGCCCGCTTTTGGTTCATGAATGAAACCGTGCGCGAAAAGGCGACAGCATGGCTGATGGCCCAGAAAGACGGACAAATCCTCACAGATGCTCAACTGGCGGGCTACGGCTGCCTTTTCCCGGACCGGAAATATGGCGAACTGTTTTACCTGCTGCCTTCCGGCTCCCTTTTCGTGCCATCTTTCCTGAACCAGCGGAAAGTGACCGCGATGCATGGCTACGCGCCGGAGCATCCGGACAGCGCCGCCTCATGGATGAGCAATGCGGAGACCCTCCCGGTCAACGCACTCACGGATATTTTTCCCGTCATGCTTGCAGCTTCCAAATCATGAGCGATACCCGCATCCTCCATGTTCCGAGACGCTTCGCCATCGATGAATGGGGTGGCACGGAAAGCGTCATCTATCATCTCTGTGAAGAACAACGGAAGGCTGGCCTCTCCCCGGAAATCCATACCTCCCGGGCACTGTGCGCCACTCCTGCGGAAACATGGCGCGATATTCCCATCCGCCGCTACCGCTACTGCTATCCTTTTCTGGGACTGAGCAGGGAGGAAAACCACGCCCTTGATAAAAAAGGCGGGAATCTTTTATCGCTGGATTTGTTCGCCCATTTGCTGGCTGCGCGTAATGTCCGCATCTATCATGCACATGTGCTCAAGCGAATGGGCGGGGCCGTTTATACAGCGGCGCGGTTGCGGAAAAAGCCGTTCATTGCCACGCTGCACGGAAATGTTTTCGATGTTCCTCCGGCGGAAGCGGCTTCCATCGTAGCCGCCCAGCAGGGCCATTTCGAGTGGGGAAAACCCTTTGGCGCGCTGTTCCGCTCCCGTGCCCTGCTCTCGGATGCGGATGCCGTCCTCTGCGTGGGCTATTCCGAGTATGAGAGGGCCCGGGAAAAGATCGGCCACGACCGAGTGCACTATCTTTCCAATGGCGTCACCCCGGAATCTTTTGAAAATGGCGACCGAGAGGCAGGTCGTGCCGCCCTGGGCTGGCCGGCGGACGCCGTTGCCTTTGGCTGCCTTTCCCGCATCGATCCGCAGAAAAACCAACTGCTTTTTGTGGATGCCTTCGCCGGACTGGTGCGGGCCGAGCCGGATAAGACCTTCCGACTGCTTCTGGGAGGCCCCCGGACGGACGACACCTACCATCAGGCCATCATTGATCGCATCGCATTGCACGGTATCGAGGAAAATGTCAGCCTGATCCCCGCTGTGGTAGCGGAGTCCAAGGAACACCGGGATCTTTTGAAGGCACTGGATTGCTTCGTCCTTCCGTCCCGCCACGAACCATTCGGCATCGTTGTTCTGGAAGCGTGGGCATCCGGACTGCCTGTGATCGTCTCCGATGTGGGCGGCCTGCAACGCCTGGTGGATCAGGAAAAAGACGGCCTGAGATTCCCCTCGGGAGATACCGCAGCCCTGACTGCTGCCATGCAGCGGATCGCCACCGAATCTGGATTGGCTTCCTCGCTAGCCCAGGCAGGTCATGCCAAAACCCTGGCGGATTTCACCTGGAAAGCCGTATCAGCAAAACTCGAAACCATCTATCAAGCGGCGGAAGAACGCCAGAACCGTAAACACCATGTCTGATTTTCCAAAAGCAGTCTCCGTGGTCATGCGCAGCTTCAATGAAGCATGGGCTGTGGGTGAAACCATCCAGTCCCTTCAGCAGCAGGATTTTGATGGAGAGATCGAACTGATCGTCATCGACTCCGGTTCCAGCGACGACTCGATCAGGATCATCAAGGCATTGAATCCGGCCAAGCTGATCCAAATTCCTCTCGGCACCTACGTTCCGGGTGTGGTGATGAACCAAGGCGCACGGGAGGCCAGTCATGACTGGATCATCTATCTCAATGCGGATGCCACTCCTGTAGGTAAGAACTGGTTGAAGGAGCTGATCCTGCCGTGCCTGCATCAGGAAAATTTCGGCGCCGGTTTTTCCCGCCAAGTTCCAAGGCCGGATTGTGAAGCGGTTTTCGCCCATGACTATGACCGCTGCTTTGGCCCGGAGCGTGAATCCAGCTCCTGGGAGCATTTTTTCAGTATGGTGAGCAGCATCACCCACCGCTCAGTCCTGGAGGCACAGCCGTTCCGCGAGGATCTGCAATATGCGGAGGATGACGAATGGACACGCCGCCTGATCACCGAAGGCTACAAGATCGTATACGCCGAAAAGTCGATCGCCATGCACTCGCATAACTACACGCCCCAACAGAGCTACAAACGGGCGTTTGGCGATGCCAAGGCGTTTGCAATCGCCCGTCAGTTCGATCCTATCCGCAAGACCGATTACTCATTCATCGTTCTCGGAACCCTCAAGGATGCAGCGAAGGACATCCGCTGGTGCCTTAAAAACAAAAGGATCACGGGCATTCCTGGAGCCATCGCCATCCGTTTCGCCCAGCGTTACGGCAGGCACATGGGCTACAAGACTGGTTCGCACCTTTGGCAGAAAAACTCCTAATTTTCCAACGCTTTGAAAATCCTCACCGTCTCCAATCTTTACCCACCGCACGAAATCGGCGGTTACGAAGTTCGGACTCGCGATGTGGTCGATGAATTGCGGGCGCGTGGCCACCAGATCGAGGTGCTGACCTCCGATTACCACGTGACGGGGCGGCAGGAAATCCAGGAACCCCATGTTTCTCGGAAGCTCCGCATCCATGGCATGTACGGCAGACCCTGGCTGCCGATCCAGCAGCTCTACGGCCTTGAAAAATACAACCAGTCCGTCTTTCGCAAGGCACTGGATTCCTTTCAACCGGACCTGATCCATCTATCAAACATGGGAGGGATTTCAAAGTCCCTGCTGCATACGGCGGAGGCATCTGGCATCCCGGTGGTGTATGATCTATCGGATCACTGGATTGCCCGCAGCATCCGCGCGGACGTGTGGTTGCAGTGGTGGAACTTCCCCCCCTCTGCTGCCGCAAAAATTGCCCGTAACTTCCTCCAAGCCCTGGGAATCCGGAAACTTATTGAACGGAAAATCCCCACCGCCTCCTGGGAGGACATCCAGTTCCGCCGCATCTATTTTTGCAGCGCCTACATGCGGGATCACACGGCCTCCAAGGGGTGGCCTGTGTCCCATGCGGGGGTGATCCACTGCGGAATCGATACCGGAGCCTTTGCCACCAAGAGTGATTACCAGCGCTTCGAGAAACTGCTGTGGGTGGGCCGCATCAGTGATGACAAGGATCCCTTTACCGCTGTTCGCGCCCTGGCCATCGCCCATGAGCGGGGACTCACCCATCTTACACTTGATATCTACGGCGGAGGCACACCGGAAGACATCGTGCGAGTGGATGCAGAAATCCAGAAACAGGGATTGGCGGAGCACATCCGCCGCTGCACCGTTCCCGCTTCGGAAATGCGCTCGCTCTATGCGAAGTATGACGCGCTGCTTTTCACCTCCAACTGGGGGGAACCCTTTGCCCTCACGCCGTTGGAAGCCAGCGCCTCCGGCCTTCCGCTCATCAGTTCGCTGGATGGCGGACAGGCGGAATTGGTCCGCGATGGGGAAAACAGCCTGGCAGCAACTGCGGCGCACCCCGCCAGCTATGCGGATGCCATCGCGCGCTTGGCAGCAAATCCCACGCTGCGGGAAAAAATAGCCACCGCCGCACAGCAGGAAGCCCGCCACCGTTGTGATATTTCCGTCATCACCGGCCAGGTGGAGGATTATTTCAAAGCATCCCTCAAGGCATGAGTCTTCTTTTTTATGACGACAGCCCCGTCTTTGGCGGGCATGAAGTCATGACTCTTCTCGGTCTTGAGGCTGTTTTGCAACAGGACAGCCGCCTGGTTCATTTCATGATCTCCGCAGCCAATGAAAAGCTGCGGGATCGGCTGAAGGAATTGGCAAAATTCCATCCTCATTTACGCATTGAGGAACTGCCCTATCAGTCATCTAAACTGGAGGCTCTGCGCAATCGCCTCCAGCCGGGACGAGTGACAAAACTCGCCACTATCTTGAAAGAACGCCAACCCAGCCTAGTGATTGCCGTTCAGGGAAACATCGAGCATTCGTCCCTTGCCCTGTGGGCTGCGCGGAAAGCGGGCATACCCAGCACCAGCTATCTTCCGGTGCCACATTCCAATGCGGAAATGGGCGCGAAGTTGGGGGCACTGCGTGATCTTTTTTGCCGCCGACTCTTCACCCTGCCGGATTCCTTCATCACCATTACGGATGAAATGGCCTCCATGCTCACTGCACAGGGAGCCGCCTGCCCGGTTCATGTGGTCTATAACGGCGTGGATACCTCACGGTTCTGCCCACGGAACCAAAAGGAGGCCCGGGAAGTTCTCGGTCTGCCTCTGGACCGAAAGATTTTCGGCATGGTGGGGCGTCTGGAGTTCCGGCAAAAGCAACAGCACCTGCTGGTGACAGCCATTTCCTCAGATCCGGCTCTGCGGGCAGGATGCCACCTCGTTTTTGCCGGCGACGGACCGGATAAAATCGCACTGGAGGGACAGCTGGAGGAAAAGGGAATTTCCAATACCCTCCTGCCATGGACGGACCCCGCAGGACTCTATCCGGCACTGGATGCGCTCGTCATTCCCTCACGTTATGAAGGACTTCCTCTGGTCATGCTGGAGGCACTGTCCACCGGAACGGCGGTCCTCGCCAGTGATAGGGATGGCATGAAGGATGTTTTGCCTGCGACGTGGCGCTTTCAGCCAAATCAATCCGCTGCCCTGGCAGAAACCATCCGCCAGTTCATCCAAAATGAACTGCCCGCCCCCTCCCCACAGTTGGTTCATCGAGTGAGAACGGAAATGTCCCTCGAATCCTTCGGAAAGTCCTTTGCTCAGACCGTGTTCTCGCTTGCCTAGTCGGTCTCGAAGGCTTAATCTTTAACTTATCCGAAACAAGTTTACACAGCCCATGCCGGTTTTCACGCCGGGAGCCACTTATACTGCGGGAGCTACGTTTACTCCCGTAAGTGAGGATGCTCCTGCTGCGGAAATCAAAAGCGGCTTTTCCTTTCCCCTACCTCTCGATCCCATCCGGCTTTTGGGCGGTGTACTGGCCCGTTGGCCATGGATTGTGATCGGAGCCATTTTACTTGGCTCTCTGGGCGCAGCCGCCGGAGTCTATCTGAACCATCCTACTTTTTCGATCACGGTTTCCCTGATCAAACGGCGGGTCCCGCAGACCGTCCGCATCTCGGACGATGGCCAGGCCTATCGGCCAAATGATCTGAATGATGCCACCCTGCTGGCCACCCTCCACACTACCGAGCCAATGGACAGCACCATTGCCCGGGTGAAAAACGGACTCACCACCACGCAGGCTCTAGGCCTCATCGAATCCAGCCAGGAAAAGGGCACGGATATTTTCTTCATCACCTATCACTCGCCCATCAGCCCCCAGGATGCGGTGACTTTTTCCAGCGTATGGGCGGAGGAAATCAATACCTACACCCAGCGCCTCCAACAGGCAGAGGCACGGGCGGTGCGGCAGATTCTGCAGAAGGAGGTTTCCTCCCTGGAGAAACAACTGGCGAATATCAACCTTCAGATTCTGGAGTTTTCGAAGCAGCATGAATTTTTCGGCGGAGATTCCCAGATCACAGCTGCCATTGGTTCCGTGAAGGATTTGGAACTAAAACTTCAGGAAGCCAAGGTCAGCGCTGCGGCAAAGGCGGAGAAGCTGGAAAAGCTGAACGACATCCTGCGCCGCCAGAGCCCGCTGGATTCTCAACTGAAGCAGGCACGTGAGCAACTGGCCGAATTGCGCGCCACCTACACCGACATCAATCCTCTGGTGCAGGCAAAACTTCAAAACATCGAATATCTGGAAGGCCAAGTCCGGGAATTGAACGAGAAAAAGGACAGCAACCTGGAGGTCTTTACCGGCACGCCTATCGGCAACCAAATGTATGTCGATATCATCACTTTGCGGAACGAACAGCTGGAGCTGAACAAGCAGATCGAAAGCTACGAATTCCTCTACAAGCAGGCTCGCGACCGACTGCATGAGTTCCCCGCCCTTGTGACAGGCTATGATGCACTGCTGAAGGAACGGGATACCATTCTGGGAGGCATTTCATTGATGGGCAATCGTCTGAAGGAAGCGGAGATCTTTGCCTCCAGTGCTCCAGGTTACTGGCAGATTTTTCAACCAGCGGACATTCGTGCGATTCAATATGGCTCCATGTTGAAGAAACCCTTGCTGCTGGGAGCAGCTGGAGCCTTTGGAGGTGCCACCATCGCAGTCATGCTGAGTCTGCTGCTAACCCAGCGCTCATCCCGCCGCTCCGTACTGGAATGCTGCGTGGCGACCAAGGCGCCACTGATGGCTACCCTGCCCACCGGAGATGATGAGGCTTTCGAGGCAGAACTTTCCCAGTTGTGGATCACTGTTCTTTCTCCACGGCTGATCCAGAAATCCCGGATTCTGCTCTGGAATGCGGCACTGGAGCCTGAAGAGGAACGCCGTTTCTGGAATACTCTGGCCAAGGTCACCGCCTCGGACGGTGTGAGCAAACTGGTGGTGCAGGATCTCAGCCCGGATGCCCTTTGGAATGAAACCGCCAGCCCTGCCAACCTGAGTTGGAAAGAGGAGCGGAGCAACCTGGGCAACAGCCTGCTGCGAGCTTCCTTCCTTCCATCCTCGGAACAACGGAAAGCTTTCGATGGCATTGAATTCTGGATTGCCCTGGTAGCCGGTGAGCGTGCTTCTCTGGAAAAGGCAAATGCCTCACGCAAGACCACCGAGGCATACCTGCCAGCCTGCCATGGAGCAGTGGTATTCCTCAATACACCAAAAGGCCACATCCGGAAATTTGCCGATCTTGTTTCCAATTTCCTCACCAAGCGGTTTTCCTGAAAACTCATGAAACTCCCACACGCCCTGCTACTGTCACTGTGCCTGATAGGCAGCAGTCTTGCGGGTGATGAAGATCAGCCGCCGCCTGCTGCCATTCCTGTGGGTGGCTCTGTTCCCGGAAACCAACTCCCACCCAAGAAAACCTCATGGCGCACACGTTATGAACTGGGGCCTGGGGATTCCCTCAAGCTTTCATTCTATGGCCGTGATGAACTGAACCGGGAGGGCATCCGGGTGGCACCGGACGGAACCATCAGCTATCTCCAGGCACGGGACATCAAGGTGGCCGGCCTTACCGTGGATGAGGCACGACAGGCGCTCGAAAAAAGCCTGGCATCCAACTATCGCTCACCGCGCATCATTCTCGTTCCGCAGGAAGTCGCATCGAAACGCTACACCATTCTGGGCATGGTCCAGAACCGAGGAGTCTGCCAGTTGGACCGCCCCGTCACTTTGCTGGAAGCCATCGCAAATGCAGGAGGCCTGGCAACCGGTCTCTATGAGCGGAATACCATCGAACTGGCGGATCTCGACCGCTCATTCGTCACCCGCAACGGCCAGCGACTGCCAGTGGATTTTCGCAAACTTCTGTTGCAAGGCGACATGACCCAGAATGTGGACATCGAACCTAACGATTTCATTTTCCTGGCATCCAATCTGAGCAACAACTTCTTCATCTTCGGAGCCGTCAACTCCCCTGGCGTGCAGGGTCTCACCTCCCCCGCCACAGTAACGGAGGCCGTCACGCGCCGGATGGGCTTTACCAACAAGGCATGGATCGAGCGTATTCTGGTGATCCGGGGCAGTCTCGACAATCCAGAAACCCACGTGGTGAATTTGGGAGCCATCCTTGCAGGGAAGGAAAAAGATTTCCTGATTCAGCCGAAGGATATCATCTACATCGCCGATCGCCCGTGGTCGAAAGCGGAGGACATTCTGGAAAGTGTGCTCAGCTCCTTCTTCAGCAGCGCAGCGACCAACTGGATCAACCAAACGGTAGATCCGATCATCAAGGAACCATTGCTCGAAACCAACTGATGCATTCCAAAGTTCTATCCCTTTTCATCCTCCCTCTTCTGCTGGCGATTCCCTCCTGCAAGCAATCGATTCCCCACAAGAACTTCGATGCCCGCGCGGAAGGCAGCAGCAAGGATGACCAGCAATTCACGGAGGTGAAGATGAACCGCTCCCTGAACTCAGCCTGGCTGCGTCCTCCATCCGACGCCTACAAACTAGGCCCGGGCGACCTTCTCGATATTGAAGTGGCGGATGTGGCGGGAACCCGCTCCAACACGTTCATCATGCCTGATGGGATGGTGTATTATAATCTGGCAGGCGGCGTCCGCGCTGAAGGCCTCACCCTTGAGGAATTCAACAAATCCCTAACGACTGCTCTCAAGCGCGATTACACCAATCCGCAACTCAACATCACGGTCTCCGAAGTCCGCTCCCGCCGCTACTGGATGCTGGGCCGGGTATTCAAGCCGGGGATTTTCCCGTTGAGCCAGCCCACCACACTGCTGGAGGCGATCGGTAAATCCGGCGGCCTTTCCACTTCCGGCTTCTCCGGAACGACCGAAGAACTGGCGGATTTGTCCAACAGTATGGTAATCCGTAATGGAGATGTGCTGCCGGTCAATTTCATCAAGCTCGTGCGGGACGGAGACGCCAGCCAGAATATCTATCTCCAGCACAACGACTACATCTACATCCCTTCCGCGCAAGCGTCCTCCGTGCTGCTGCTGGGAGCGGTCAAGGCGCCACGTTCGGTCAGTTTCAAGGACTCACTGAGTCTGGTGGAATGCATTGCCCAAGGAGGCGGACCTGCCCAGGGTGCCTATACGGACAAGGTGGTGATCGTGCGCGGTTCGCTTAACCAGCCACGTGCCACGACCGTGAATTTTGCAGAAATCATCAAGGGGAAGGCCACGGATTTCCAACTGAAACCGGGTGACATCGTATGGCTGCCGCAACGACCGCTCACTCTGGTGCAAAGCACCATTGAGCTGGTATTCCGGGATGCGGCCCGCACGATTGCAATCAATGAAGGTGCCCGCGCCGTGGGCTCCAACCAGAAGACCTCCATCAGCCTGCCCGCCGGAGGGAATTGAGCTTTTTCTGCTCCGCCCGCCAGTAGGCACCCCGAGCGACGATGGCACATAGGATAATCTCAGTGGTGAGATTCTTGGTCTGGGTGAAAACCCGTTCCACAGTGCCATGGAGAGCTGAGATCGCGAGGGCGGCCAACAGGCCGAAAAAAAAGAGACCGAGCGAGGATTTCCAAAACATCAGGCTCGTTCGCAGAGAGTGCCAGAAAATCACCAGGAAGAAGAGGACAAATGCAATGAAGCCGGGGTAGCCTGTTTCCGCGAGAGTCAGCCAATAGAGGCTTTCCGTGAGCGGATTCTGCATAAAGTTTTCCGGATAGATCGCGCGGCCCCGGTTGGCTTCCCAGTCTTCGAGAATCTTTGAGTATTCGTCTCCCAGAGGGCGACTGTTAGCCAAGCCATAATTGTTCCAGCCGATGCCGGTGAGCGGGTGATCATTAAGCATGGTTTTGGACTGAAGGTTCAAAACGAACCGCAAATCATTTTCAGGGGAATCATCCCCAGCTCCTTCCACCCGCGCCATGAAGGTATCCGCAGCCTTCAACATCACCAGGGTGCCACCCACGATCATGACACAGGTCACAATCACCTTGCGGGCGGAAAATCCCTCGAAAAACGATGCTGCAACCACAATGATGGTTCCCAATCCCAAAGCGGCGAGTGCAGCGCGTGAAACCGTGAGCACTACCACAAGTCCCGCTGCACCGAAGGCGGAGAAAAACAGAAGCATGTCCCGGCGGGATGTTTGTTTGGCGAGAGCAAGTGCCAGGATCGGCATCGCAATCTGATAAGACCACATCGCCATTGGGTTCTGGTGCTCGAACCAGCCTGTAACGCGATATCCACCGCCCGCATAGCGTCCCCAGAGGCAGACCCAAAGCTGCACAAGCAAGGCAATCGCGAATCCACGCATGAGGGCCTTCACATCACGCTCATCATGAAGTGCGGAAAAGACTCCAAGGAATACGAGAGACATTTTCGCAAACTTCACAGCCGGCATCAGGGCATAAATCGGATCGATCGCTGCGACGACGGAGACGACGCTCACTAGAATCCAGATGAAATAGGGCACCAGCCCAGGTGGCAGCCATTTGAAATCCTTGCGTTTTTCCAAAATGGCCGCGAGCGCGAGGCCGATGGCGATTCCTTCGAGAAAATTGAATTCAAAACCCTTCGCGTGTCCCCGATAGCTTTTGACCGAGTAAAGGGTAAGCGTGAAATCTGAAGGAGGCCGAACCAACCACCATGCCATGAAGCCTAAAGTGATCCGCCTGGCGACATCCTTCCCCTTGATCATGAAGCCCAGAGCCGGTCCTGCGATCAGATAGACAAAGGCGATGACCAGCGCCTTGATGATCGTCGTTACGAACTCCATAAATTTCCACACCAAACCACCATCATCCAGCTCATGTGACGAGCGGATTCACTCAGGATGCGGCTTTTCTCAGTACACCTTCCAGGACTTCCGCTGCAATGGGTGTGCCTTCGTGAAGCAGAACGATGTCCCCTGCCTGGAGATCCGGCAGGATTTTCTCCAGCACCTTGGCCGCATTTTTTTCCACGGCATCGAACCCACGGCGATTCCACCCCATGATCTCCAGTCCCAACTCCTGAGTGACTGGGTGGGTGAACCAATTCCGATGGCCCACGGGGGCGCGGAACCATCTGGGAAAAATCCCTGTCACATCGTGAATGGCCTGCTGGCATTCCTCGATTTCCCTGCGGGTTCTGGCAGGAGTTCCACACCAGAAGGTGGCCTGGGGGTGAGTCATCGTGTGATTGCCGATTTCATGGCCACGGCGGAGGATTTCACAGACCAGTTCCGGATATTGCCTCACCTTGTCTCCTATCAGGAAAAAAATCGCCTTCTGCTGATAGCGCTCCAGAAGATCCAGCAGCAATGGGGTATCATGAGGATCCGGCCCATCATCGATGGTAATGAGAACTCCACGGCCATCCGTGCGGCACAGCACCGGCCCCAGCCACTGGCTGCCCGGCCGTAATACGGTATAACAATAAAAGCAGGTGATCACCGCCCCTGCTGCACATCCCCAATACCATGCCCAGTGCCATCCCAGGAGAATGGCCGCCACATGAAGTGCTACGATGAGAAAGCCCCGCCACCTGATTCCCTTCCTGCCGGACCAGCGGAACGTGGAGGAAAACAACAGTGTGAATACTCCCAGCAGATTGAGGGCAAACACCAGTACCCACGCCCATGCCAACGGCTCGCTCCATCCCTCGCGCTCCGTCTGCAGATGCCACGCGGCCCAACAGACGAACAGGGCGAGAAATACCCGCCACTGCCGCTGGGGCGTGCGTGCATTCAGAATCATCGGTAAAACATTCAGCCATGTAAAGGCGATGGGAATGGCCAGCAGCCATCCATTGAAACCCAGCCATTGCGCAAGCTCACCTCCCACTATCGCCCACAGACTGAAAGGCACGAAGAAAGCCAGAAACAGGCGTTCCCCTTGATGCATGCCGCGCATGCTGGCTTGCTCCCACGCCTCTTCACCGCGATCGTTCCGCCCTGTCCCGCCAAAAACGCGGAACAGCGCGGAGACAGCGCGATTGCAGGATCGCTCAGCCATGGGAGGGATCACTCCCACTCGATGCTGGCAGGGGGTTTGGTGGAAACATCATAGAGCACACGATTGATCCCCTTCACCTCATTGAGAATGCGGTGGCTGGTTTCACGCAGAAGCTGATAGGGCAATTCCACCCAATCCGCTGTCATCGCATCTTCGGAAATGACCGCACGCAGGGAGATCGCCCACTCATAGCTGCGCTCGTCACCTTTCACACCCACGGTTTTCACGGGAACGAGGCCGGCATAGGCCTGCCATACCTTGTCGTACCAGCCGTGCTCCTTGAGCTTGCCGATGAAAATGGCGTCGCACTCGCGGATGATTTGCAGGCGCTCCTCATTCACCACGCCAGGGCAGCGGACTGCCAGACCGGGGCCGGGGAATGGGTGGCGGTTGAGGATATCCGCAGGAATACCCAAGGAGAGTCCCAAGGCACGAACCTCGTCCTTAAACAATTCCGCCAGCGGCTCCAGCACTTTGCCCTGGGCCTGCAATTCCAGAATCCGATCCACCCGGTTGTGGTGGGTCTTGATCTTGGAAGCCTTGGACTTCGCATTCGAAGCACTCTCGATGACATCTGGATAAAGCGTCCCCTGAGCCAGCATTTCCGCATCTCCCACCGAGTCCCAGAAGACATCGATGAAAAGATTGCCAATGATGACGCGTTTTTTCTCAGGATCATCCACACCGTCCAGAGCGGTAAGGAAACGCTCCGAGCAATCTACGGTTTCAATCGGCACTCCCATGATTGCGAAATTCGCGCGGACTTCATCGCCTTCATTTTTCCGCATGAGTCCGTGATCCACAAAGATGGCACGCACATTGGCTCCCGCTTCGTGCAGCAGCACGGCCAGCACGGTGCTGTCCACTCCGCCGGAGACACCGCAGACGATCTGCTTGTCTCCGATGATGGAGCGGATGTTTTCGATCATCTCCCGCTTGAAGTCTTCAATCTTGAAGGGAAGCAGCTCCTTCGCCTGAAGGAGGAAATTTTTGAGAATAAGAAGTCCCTCATGACTGTGTGTGACCTCCGGGTGAAACTGGATGCCAAAAAATGAATCATTCCATTGCAAGGATACCGGGGTGCCGTGCTGGTTTCTCGCCACCACTTTGGCCCCCTCTGGGATTACCTTCACTGTATCCGAGTGACTCATCCAGACCTGTGAACTGGCAGAAATATTCGCGTACAACGGGCAGGGCTCCGCAGGAAACAAAGCAGCGGGACCATACTCACGGCGGTCGCTGGCCTCCACGCTGCCACCAAACTTGATATTCAGGAGTTGCATGCCGTAACAGACTCCCAGAACAGGAACGCCGAAGGCCTTGAGCGCTTCGAAATCGAGATCCGGCGCATCTGCTTCACTGGTACTCTTCGGTCCTCCGGAGAGAATGATGGCTCCCGGCTGGCCGATGTTCGGAAAATCCTCGATGGCGTAGAGCTTTGCAAAGAAGCCGAGTTCCCGCACCCGGCGGACAATGAGCTGGGTATACTGGGAGCCGAAGTCGAGAACTGCGACGTGATTTTGGTCGTGGGTAATGGTGGATGATTTCAAAATATCAGAAGGAAGGTGACATCAAAATTAAGCGCGCCTTTTTAGGAGCCACTTGTCGTGGAGGTGTTCAAGAGGAATCCGGTGGATGGCCGCAAAGCGATTGACCGCCATTTTCACGCCGGTCCATGAATAGTCATCGCCAAAGAGGATACCTCCCGGAGCGAGCAAATCCCAGTAGTCCGTAAGATCGGAAAAGACATCTTCCTCTTCGTGACTGCCATCGACATAGATCAAACCGGCACGGACACCCCGGAGTGAAAGCCATTGGGCAGCAGTCACGGAAGGCAGCGGAAATGGGATGATGCGCTGCTGCATCCCGCGATGGCAGACATTGGCGAGAAATTGGTAATACAGTTGGGGATAGCCGTGTTTCAGACGCAAGGATTGGAATCGTTCGGCATCGGTCTGATCACCCCACATTTCCAAGGCCCCCAGCCAGGTATCCACACAAAGAATGCGGGTTTCTGAAAGATGCAAACGGTTGGCATGTGCTGCCATTTCCAGTGCAGAGCCACCCTTCCACGTACCCACCTCGATGATGAGGCGCGGTTTGGTCTTTTCCACCAACTCACCAAAGGCGGGGGAATCACTCCCCCATCCCTGACCATCGAAAGGAATTTCCTCATAAGGGAAGCCCTGATAGGGATCCACGGCGTGGATGGCCTGGAACAAGGACGCGCCATCATCTCCAAACCTTCCTTGCCGACCATCGCTCTGTCGGGTTTTCACCCCGCGCATGCGGCGCAGGCTGAATCCGAAGTGATAGGCCACCTTTTTGAGAAAATCCTGCAGCATCAACTGATCGGCTGGTAATTGGAAGGCTCCTCCGTGATCACCACATCGTGCACATGGCTCTCACGCAGACCACCGCTGGTGATCTGGACAAAAGTGGCCCGCTCGCGGAGATCTGTGAGAGTGGCGGCACCCAGGTATCCCATGCCAGACTTCAATCCACCCATCAGCTGGAAAATCACATCGGACAAAGGCCCCTTGTAGGGGACACGGCCTTCCACGCCTTCCGCTACCAGTTTACCGGAGCTATTTTGACTGTAACGGTCTCCTGCTCCCTTCTGCATGGCCCCGAGTGATCCCATGCCACGGTAGGTCTTGAAGCGGCGGCCTTGGGAAAGAACTGTTTGCCCGGGGCTTTCACGAGTGCCTGCAAGAAGAGAGCCGAGCATGACGAGATCTGCACCGGCAGCCAGCGCTTTCACGATATCTCCCGAGTAACGAATGCCACCATCGGCAATGACTTTGACGCCATGCTCGCGGCAGACGCCCGCCACGTTTTGGATCGCAGTGAATTGAGGCATGCCCACGCCGGAGATCACCCGCGTGGTGCAAATAGAACCTGGACCGACGCCGACCTTCACCGCACTCGCTCCGGCGCTGACTAGATCCCGGGCACCTTGTTCGGTAACGACATTGCCCGCGACTACGGGCAGCCCTGAAAGCTCGCGAAGTTTTGAAATCACTTCCATCACCCGCCGGGTGTGGCCGGTGGCCGCATCGATAAACAAGGCATCTGCTCCTGCATCAATCATGGCTTTGGCACGATCAAGATAATCCGGCCCCACTCCCACAGCAGCTCCGCAGCGCAATTGACCATTGGCATCCTTGGCTGCATTCGTGAAGGTGATGCGCTTTTCAATATCGGAGCCGGTGATGAGACCCACCAGTTTGTCATCTGCGTCCACCAGCGGCAGTTTTTCGATGCGGTTCTGATACAGGATGCGGCGCGCTTCTTCGAGACTCGTATGAGGAGGGGCGGTGATTACCCGGTCGCGGGGCGTCATCACGTCCGAAACCCGGGCATCCAGGCGATCCAAATAGCGGACATCCCGCCCGGTAACCATGCCGACCAAATGCCGATCCTGGTCGATGACCGGGAAACCGGAAAAGCCATTCTGCGCCATGATCGCCCGCACATGATCCACGGAATCATCCTTGAAAACGGTGTGGGGCTTTTGGATTACCGCGTTTTCTGAACGCTTCACCCGTGAAACCATCGCAGCCTGATCATCAATCGGACACGCGCGATGGATCACACCCATGCCTCCCTCACGAGCCAGTGCGATCGCAAGATCGTGCTCCGAAACCGTATCCATCGCTGCCGAAACCACGGGAATGTGCAGGGAAATGCCTGACGTCACCAACGTGGAAAGATCAGCCTCTCCCGGCAAAACCTCGCTCAACGCTGGAACCAGAAGAACATCATCAAATGAAAGACCTAGGGAAATCTCCGCCATGGGGCAGTCAATAGAAGCACCCGCCAGCGTGCAAGCCCGAATCCGCCTGAAAGGCTGTTTTCAAGAGTCGAACGTTATGAATTCATAGGTTTTTCCGCTTCCGGCATGAACTGAAACTTCATCTACTAGCACCATGCCATCGACGCGCCCATCCTACCCAGCACCCACTTCCGGCTTTATCCTGAATCCGTCACTGGCATGCTGGGCCTTTGGGCTTTTGATTTTCATGGGCGCTCTGGGAGCAGCCAGCTCGTGGGAACTGTATCGCGGCATGATGTTCACCGCAGCAGGGACTTTAATGGTCATATTCCCTCCCCGCGTCAACCTGCCGAAATGGTGGTGGGCGCTGGTGGCGGTTTTCCTGATTGCAGGAGCGACGAATTTCCTACCAGTAAAGCAAATGCCCGGGTGGCGACAAAACCTGGAATCTCTGGGCCTCGATACAGGAGGCCATATCGTCATCCAGGTTCGTCGGGCAGCCGAAATCCACGCGATCTATGTATCCATGTTTCTGATCGGGCTATGGATGACCCTACAACGCACCACCGCAAAGACCCGCGCCCATGCAGCACTTTTCTTTACTCTAGGCGTCGCCATCTATGCGATTCTCGCACAAGTCCTGAGGGGCCAGATCACAGTGAACGACATGGGCTCCGATCACTATGGATTCCTCCCCAATCGCAATCACACCGGCACCTACCTGGCCATGGGAGGAGTTTGCGGACTGGGAGCCACCCTGCAAGCATTGCGTGAGAAGCGGTTCGGCAGACTCGGAATCGCCCTTTTCGCCACTCTCATCATATTGTGGGCGGTTTTTGCGTGGTCGATCAGCCGGGGTGGCGTCCTATTAACCCTGCTAGGGGGGCTGCTATGGTTGATTCTAATGGGCCCCCGCCATCTAGGCAAACATGGCATCCGCGCGCTTGTTCTGGGAAGCATCCTGATTATTGGCGCATTTTTTGTAGTGGAAACCAAAGCGAAAAGCCGCATTTCCGAGACCGCAGAAAAAGTTACAGTTATTGAGACATCACCTACCATTTCCAATCCCCCCCCCAAATCGAAACAAGAAAGCAATCTGGAGAATTTGGACTTCCGAATCCCTACAGCACTGGATACTTGGGACATGATCCGGGATACACCTTGGACAGGCGTAGGAGCAGGCCAGTACGAATTCATTTTCCCACAATATCGGAATCGCACTTCAATCGCCAATGACTCCGCCAATGTTCACCCAGAGAGCGACTGGCTGTGGTTGGCAGCCGAATGGGGACTCCCCGCCACAATCACCTTGGGGATACTGATTTTTGCAGCCGCAATTCACTCCACCCTTAAACTCCAGGAAGGCAGAAACCGGACCCAGCGGAGCGCATGCTTGGTAGCCGCATGCCTTCTGCCCCTCCATGGTATTTTTGATGTGCCCGCCCACGCCATCTCACTCTCCTGCGCCGCCGCATTTCTCTACATGCTCTCTTTACCCACCCCACAGACAATCCATTCCAGCAAGCTTTTGCCATGGCTCAGCCGCACGGCAGGCGCCGTCACATTGGGCTGTGGGATCTTTTTTCTTCACTGCCACTTCACCCAACAGCCAAGCGCCAATCTCCTGGCTGACAACCACCTAAAAAAAGCCAGCGCCCTTTATGAGGAAGACCAGGAATTTTTCAAGACAAGAACCGACCCCACGCACATCCCCTCAGAAAGCGAAGACAAACTCGCTCCCGCCCTACTCATGGTAAATGAAGCTCTCGCCTCTTCCCCCTTGGAGGCTCGCCTCTGGTACATGAAAGCAATTATCCAATTCGGCTATGTTGATATGCAGGCAGACATTCGCAAAGCCTTCGCCATTCAACGCACACTGGATCCCACATGGATTTATCCGCTCATTCAGCAGGCCAGATCCTGGGCCGCTACAAACCCCGAAGAAGCATCCGTCTTGTGGAGAGAGGCCTTCAATAGAGCTTACAAAATTGAAAAAAAATTCCCGAACTCACCCTACACCCAGGCACATACTCTTCGGCGAATTCAATTTTCCATCTCTAACCCCCAACTCCGAAAAATGGCTGAATCATTGAAGTTAAATGATTAACGAAGAATCCTCCAACTCTGCGACACCCACTCTCTTTGGCACGATAAATGCTTTAGAAATTTCGATTTTAAACGGGTCACAATTTCGCCGCCTTGTTCAGAAATTCTTGACCCAAGGCAAACAAACCACTAATCCAATCGCCGTCATGAAAATCTACTCCAAAAGCGCCAAAACTCTCATTGGCCTCGGCTTCCTTACTCTGAGCTTGGCTCCAATTGCCTCGGCCGGCACCCGCAATGGTAATCCACCACCACCACCACCGAGCCAAGTTAATGCAGACATCACTCCAAAAGATGTCGTCAGCCCTAAGTCTTAATCGACTCATCAACCGCATGAACCGCTTTCTGCTCTGACATCAAAGCGCTTCATGCGGTTGATTTGTATGATGAAGGAAACTTTACCATTATTCATTCACATACCTTTCATTCCCATGAAATTTGTTAAATACTCCCTACTTGCCCTTCTGCCGACAGCTTCCGCATTTGGAGGCATCATCACCAGCTTCGATACTACTGGATATCTCAGCAACACCGAATGGACACTTTCCGAAGATCCTCTCGCTTTTTCGACCAATATACCATCAATCGCAGCCTACGACACCACTGCAAGCTCAGGCAACGAAGGTAATGCCGGTGTGATCAGCTTTCACGAAATCGTCCCTTCCACACCAAGGTATACGGCTGCGATCAGCACATCGACTCAGCTCAACGATCTGGACTACTACACCACTAATGACTCCCAGTTCCAACAACTGAGCTTCAACGTGGCACTGTCCTTGGATTTCCCTACTCCCGGAAGTTCGGATCCTACGAACTACACTGCCCGTAATGCATTTGGATTCACCCTCGCGGATAACTCCAATTCCAACCTGCTTACCGTCACCTTCAGCCCTGATACCTTTGAAAGCGCTGATGTTTGGCGGATTTCCTATCAATTTGAAGGCAGTGCTCTGATCGTGACCGACAAGTATCTGCAAGACAATGGCTACACGGACATCGCCGTTACCTTCTTCTCAGACGGTATTTCCCTCGACATCGGTGGAGCTCACTTCTCCGGCGCTCCAAGCACTTATGCTCCTGGCAGCGATATCGGTGGCGATCTCACTTTCTTTGCTGACGAAAACGCTGGCGAATGGGGTGACAACGGCATGATCATCGACAACATTCAAGTCACCGCCGTTCCTGAACCATCCATCGCAGCTCTGGCAGGCTTGGCCTCTCTTGGCTTCCTTCGCCGCCGACGCGCTTGATATTGCTTCTGGTAGCGGTTTCGCTTCCCCCAAACCCGCGTCTGTTTCACGGACGCGGGTTTTTTAGGGCTCAGATAAGCGATTAAACTCCCATTTTCTCCCATCTCAGGCATCAACAACCGAATTATGACATTCAGGTTTCTCGCCCTTTCTGCAGGGTTTACGGTTTTGATCGGCAATGGAACCGCTTTGGCACAGGATGCCTTCACGGCACTTCCCAGCCTTCCCACCGGCTATACCACTTCCAACGGAGGAACTGCGCTTACATCCTACGATGTAGCAGGCGAAATCCTGGATCACTTTTCCCTCTCTGCCAATCTTTCAGAGTTGTACGACTCAAATGTAAAGCAAGGTAACCAAAACATCGTGGGTGAAGACGATGAATTCATCACTTCCTTAGGTATCACTGCAGGCTACCGCACCAAAGGAAGTGATTGGTTTCTGAGCACCAATTATAATGGAGGCTATTCCAGCTATTACAACTATTCCGAACTTAATGACTACAATCAGAGCTTTAGCGGCTCATTGGGTTACTCGGGACCAAAACTGAGCGCCTCATGGGCGACCAGTTATATCCAAAACAACGGTGCAAATCGCTATTACGGGGATTTTGTGAAAACCACGAATCTTTCAAACAGTATTACCGCGGCTTATGCCTTGGGCGCAAAAACCAGCCTCTCAGGCAATATTTCCTATTCCACGACGAGTTCGGACGGCGACTTTGGTGATACAGCTTCATTGGATATGGGATTGTTTGCCATTTGGAAATACAGTTCTCTGACCCAATTCGGTCCCGGCATACGTTACACTCTGCGCTCGGGAGACAATCAGGGAGATCGCACATCCATCGGCCCAGCACTCACAGCTAACTATCGATTGAGTACTAAAGTTGCTCTCAGCTCACGTATGGGACTCGATTTCCCAGAGTACGAGGATGGAGGACAAGCTGACCCCGGAGTATCCACCTCATTGGGCATTGATTACAAAGGCTCCTCTCTGTGGGGAATGAACTTGGCCCTTGTCCGTGATATTCAAGCCGATCCTGCCAACGCAGGTATTTACAACGAAATTACCTCCATGCGTTTGGCTTACAATCGAAAAATCGGCAGCCGGATGGCATGGACTACCGCCACTTCCTACGAATTCAACAAGCGCGAGGAAACTGATACTTCAACAAACAGCGGATCCGATCGTGAGTTTTTCAGCATCGACAGCACATTCGGCATGCCGGTTCTTGCTCGACGAGCTTACTTCACCGCCACCGCCCGCTATCGTCAGCAAACGAGTGAAAATTCGTCCCAAAACTTCGATGGCTTTCAGCTTGGCTTTTCACTCTCCCGAAACTTCTAGGATTCAAAGTCAAATGTGGCATGAACTTCGCTGAATCTTGATTGACGTTCAGAGAGACTTGCCAATGATTCGCAGGCGCGCCCGGCCACAAGTCAGAGCAATCCAATTTCTTCGTGCTATTGCACTTATCACTTTCCTTTCATGAGAAGCATTTCCCTCTCCCTAGTAGTCTACCTGCTTGTTACTCTCGTTTTTCCAACCCTCGCCTATGGACAAACGATCCAAGATGAAAGCTACGTCCTGCGGCCCAATGACATCATCGCCATGGCTGTCTATGAGGAACCTGACCTTTCAAGTGAAGTGAGAATCCTGAAGACGGGCCAAGCTTCCTTCCCTTTGATTGGGTCGGTGGATGTTGCCGGATTGAATGTGGCCACAGCCGCAAAAAAAATCCGTGACCTTTATGCCAAAGACTTTCTCGTAGATCCGAAACTTACCCTGACAGTAAAAGACTACGCCACCGACTTCATTTCTGTGATCGGCGCTGTAGGGACACCTGGCCAAATTCCTATTCCAGTTTCCGGCGATCTCGATCTCGGTTCTGCTATCGCCAGTGCCGGCGGAGTAGCGGAGAATGCAGACAAGGAAAACATCCAGCTCGTAAGAGCCTCGGGGGGCGCAGCCTCTTACAGCCTAGCTGCCATTCAAGGTGCTGCGGGCCGCATCAAATTGCAATCCGGCGACCGCATCATCGTCAACCAAAGCGCTTTTGTTGGCCGTTCCGTTACCGTTTTGGGCTGTGTAAAAACACCAGGATCGGTGGCGTTCCCCGTAAATGGGCGCTTAGATCTCGTTACAGCGATAGCCTCTGCTGGGGGGCTAACTGATCTAGCCAATCCAAGAAAAGTGACTGTTAGCCGGAAAGGCAAAGTAACCATCGTCAACTTCAAAGAGCTTTCGCAACAAGGAGGCCAACCATTGCTCCTCTATCCTGACGATATCATCACCGTCGCGGAACGCCTCTTCTGATTCCTTTCCGCATTTCCATTTAGTTCACCACTTCCCGGTCGTTTCCTTCCGTTCACTCTGCCATGTCACGTCAATCCCGCAACCAACGCTCCACCTCAGAATATGACGATTACGATGATGGTTCAGACGGCTTCTCTCGGGACGCCGGACAGGAAAAGTTGAAACAGTTGGGTTTTGATCTTCTGGCCCGCTGGCACTGGATTGTCCTTGGGCTGATTCTTGGTACCTTGGGCGGCCTTTACTACCTGTCCAAAGCCCCTAAGAAATACGATGCCGTCTCTACTGTCCTGTTGAAGCAGCAGATCAGCAGCGTGATTTCCAAAGATCAGGTGGATAAAATGAATCTGTCCACGGTGGAGGCCATGAACACCATTGCGGAGCGAATTCGTCGGCCGGAGTTGATGGAGAAAGTTGCGGCGCGTCCGGATATTCGGGAGCTTCCAGGCCTCATGCCGCCCGCCGTGCAATGGCTGCCAGAATGGGCAGCTGCATGGATCGGAAAAAAATCGGAAAAGCCCTCTTCTCCATCTGCTGCTTTATTCTCCCCCCCCCCCCCCCTCCAGTGTTGGCAGGAGCTATTTCATCATGGACCAGCATCGCTGTGAGGAAGGGCACTCGCCTTTTGGATATCACCATCTCCCATACCAATCCCGCCGTGGCCAAGGCCGTAGCTGATGCCATCGCCATCGAGTATCAGGCTGAGCTGACAGGAGCACGCAGTGACGACCGGAGTTCCTCGGAAGATATTTTGACCAAGGAATCCGACAAGGCCCGGAATCTCCTTCAAACGGCCCAGAACGCCTTTGCCAATTATCAGCGTGCCCTCACCACCCTCAAGGAATTGGAAGATAAGGAACGCATCGTTGCTGAACTCAGCCGCCGTTACTTGCCAAAACATCCACGCCTTCTGGCCGCCAATGGGGAGCTTGACGGCTTGCAGCAGAAGTTCCTGCTGGAATTTGAAGCAGCTCGCTCATCGGCAGCCGATAAGGGCTACTGGCAGGATCACGCAGAGGAATGGTCCGATGCCGCAGAAGGCGACATGGTGAATAAACTGTTGGTCGCGCGCCGCTTGCTTCTCGCCCGTGCTTCCGTTCTCAACAGTGAGATCACCAGTCAGACCAACGTTTTCAACAGCATCCTCGTCCGCATTCAGGAAACTGGCATCAATTCCAAGGCCACGGAATCTGAAATGGAAATCAGCAGTTTGTCGCAACTTCCAGGCGCTCCCTCCTCGCCCAAGTCTTCCCAGGTGATTGGTGCGGGAGCCATGAGCGGCATGATGCTGGGAATCCTCATCGCCCTGCTTTTCGTCAAACTCGATAATAAATTCCATACGGTCGCTCAAATCGAGCGAGAAACCCAACTTCCCATTCTGGCTGCCGTTTCGGATATCCAACCCCAGGTTTTGGAATCGGTGGCTAAACAGAAAAAAGTAGATCTCAACCTCGTTCACCCAGCTCGTCAAAAATGGGATAAACGCATTGTCTTCCGGGAAGGGGTTTCCGCCACCACTTTTGCGGAAATGTTCCGCGTCCTTCGTGCGTCCGTTTCTCTTCTGGGCGATGAGAAGAAACGCAAAATCACGCTCTTCAGCAGTGCTCTGCCAGGGGAAGGCAAAAGTTTGATTTCCTCCAATTTTGCCCTCGCTGCCGCACAATCCGGCAAACACACCGTTTTGGTGGATCTCGATCTACGGAAACCCTCCATTCACAAAAATTTCGGACTCAAGCGGGATTCCCACCCGGTAGGCACCACGGAGGTTCTCGCCGGTCAAGCGAAACTGGAAGATGCCATCTTCACACACACAGGAGACGATCGCCTTCATCTCGTCCTTTGCGGTAAACAAGCGCCAAACCCGGGTGAATTGCTTAACGCCACGGCTTTGGAGGAAATGCTGGATCAGCTCTCCCAAGAATATGATATCGTCGTGGTCGATTCCGCACCCTTATTAGCGGTTCCGGATACCCGCCTCATCATCCCACTGGTGGATAATTTCTGCCTAGTCTCCCGGGCAGAATATGTGCCGAAGGGTGCTGTTCGCCGTGCACTGGAACTGCTCCAGCATGATGGCCAATCCCCTGCTGGCATCGTGTTCAATGGCTTCACCGAAAAACGTCGTTTGATAGGTCAAAATTACTCTTACGGCAATTACCAGACCAACAAATACGGCCGTGCCTACCGCTACGGCTATGGTTCCTATGGAGCCTACGGCAGCGAAGATTCTTGAGCAGATCTGCATCTTTTGAGAAATATGATGCCCCCAGCTCTTTTGTTCATTTTTTCTTGAACTTTGGCGTAACTTCTGCAAATCTATCCTGTGCACCATCATGGTTCAAATCCATGCTAGTCACTTCCGCCGCATTCTCTATTGGCTCGTTTATCCAACTAAACGACCAAGGGCGGCAGCGTTTGACAGCCTTATTCTGCTATTAAATTCGCGCCAGCTATAATGTGGATAATCGTTGTGCCGAAACTCTTTTCTTCAATTACCACCGTCAGAATGGCGTGGATATCCGGGTGGTGCGGATTTTTAACACTTACGGCCCTCGCATGCTGCCAGACGATGGATGGGTCGCTTCGCACTTTATTGTTCAAGCCTTGAAGGGCCAAGATCTCGGCATAGGGCTATGGTGCGCACACCCGATCCTTCTGTGCCATGTGGATGATCTGATCGAAGGGGTCGTCCTTCCTGATGAACCATCCGAGCCAGACAACCCCGGTCAATATCGGCAATCCCGGTGAGTTCACAATGTTGGAGCGGGCAGAGCTAATTTTGAAAAGTAGGTGTAAATCAAAACTCCGTTTCCAATCGTTACCCGGAGACGACTCAAACAGCGAAGGCCTTATACTAACTTGGCACAGAAGGATCTAGATTGGTCACCTAAAGTTCCATTAGAGGAAATGTGGGATTATCCGATCAATTATATTGAAAATTTAATTAAATCCAAATAAATACCTTAAACACTCCTGTGTAATTTCGATATCACACCTCATTACAATTTTGTAAAATCATTCATCAAACGAATTTTTTATTAACAATACAATCCGGAAAGCAGCATATTAACATATACAAAACCACTAAAATAAATATGTCAACAACAACAACTGCAGTCATTCCTGTTCGCGCGGGGAGTAGAAGGCTTAAAAATAAAAATATAGCTCCATTTGCTGGCACAAACCTGCTTCTTTACAAAATTGATCAGCTCAAACGCTTAAACTGGCTCTCGGATATCGTTGTAACTTCTGATAGTGATTTGATGCTCGATTTTGCAAAATCGAATGGTGTATCTACTCACAAGAGAGACGTTGAATACTGTGATGAAAAAACCAAAACATTTGGCGAAGTTGTGGCCCATGTTTGTAAAAATGTAGAAGGAGAACACATCTTATGGGCAACCTGTACATCCCCGCTCGTCGGTCCTGCTTTATATTCTCAAGCGTATCATGAATATTTAGAGTGTTTAAGAAATGGTTACGATTCCCTTATGTCTGTGGAAGTTTTCAAGCGCTATCTTTGGGATGACCAAGGACCTATAAACTATCAACTTGGAAAAGCCCATGTTCCTTCTCAAGAATTACCGCCATTGTACTTCATAACTGATGGGATATTAATTGCCCCCCGAAAAAAAATGATTGAATGGAACTATTTTCATGGGCCAAACCCTAAAAAATTCCCAATTTCAAAGAGAGAAAGTGTTGATATTGACGACGGCTTGGATTTGGCAGTCGCTCGCGCGTGGCTAGATATGGATCCTACCGTTACTCAAATTGAGCCTTACATGATGGAACACTCTTAACATTTATCGTTAAACTTGAAAATAATAAAAACCGCTTCCAGTCATGTAGAGTTCCTGTTGCTTCAAGTTACTATACAAGTTATCCAATTTGGAACGGGCATATTTATCATCAGAAGCTTAACCAAAGAAGAATATGGTTCTTATTTCCTGACTACAAGCATATTGGCTATGATCGATGTTCTCGCTACATCCGGTTTAGCAGCAGGTGTCAATAAAATAGTCTCACCTATTTTACATGACAAGGCTGCATCAAGTATTGTTTTCAACACATTTTTCAGCACCAGAAAGCAAGCCGCTTGGTTTAGCATGTCGATTCTCATTCCTATAGGAGCTTTTTTGCTATTCAAACAGCAGGTCAGCCCTTTAAAAATCTGCACTTTATCAATATGCTTAATCATCTCGTCTCTTTGCCGCTTGGATTTGGATCTCATCATCCATCCTTTAAAAATATTTGGGCTTTTTACTCAGATCAATCGCATTAGTACAAAAGCCAATTTAATCGGGACGCCTCTAACGATATTATTGATTTTCATTTGGCCAACAGCCGAATCATTGTTATTAGCAGCTTCTTTCATATCTATTTTACAAAACTATGATTGCAAGAAAATTTTAAAACCTTTAGTTGATTATAGTGCTAAAATTGATAGACCCATTCAAAAACTTTTGATAAAATCCTACTTAACGCTTCTTCCAAATTCAATTTACTACGGTATACAGGGACAAATAAGTGCATTTGTTTTAGGTACTTTTGGAAAAGTTCAGCACGTTGCAGAATTGGGCGCATTGTCTCGTTTGGGGAGAGCTTACTCTGCTATCGGAACATATCAGCAATCAGTATTAACTCCTCGTTTCACGAGAGCTAAAACTGCACAGGAATGGAGAAAATCCTTCCTCATTGCAATGTTATTTTCTGTTTGTATTGCATTGGCTACCATTGCAGCGATGGGAATTTTTCCACACCCTTTTTTATTTTTATTAGGCAAAACTTATTATGGAATGGAAAAAGAACTATTTTGGGTTTCCGTGGGAATGGGCCAGGAATTACTTATCGGCCAAGTTGTTCAAGCTAACTTTGCAAGAGGATGGATCTACTGGTCTTCGCGTCTTCAAATTTTCGCCTCCATTACCGGGATGGTAGTGGGGGCATGTATTTTCGATCTTTCTTCGGTTTCAGGGGTGATCCAAATGGGTGTTTTATCCAGACTGCCCGCTTTGATTGTTCAAATATTTGATCTTATTGGTGGTTACCAGGAGCTTAGAAGACATGAGTGAAACACATCTATTTGTAGTTGCTAGCGGTCTACACCTTCTATTCGCCCAATGCATTGCATCCCAAATGCCTGCAGGTAGTCGTTTAATCCTCTGGTATGTTCCACAAGGAACTCCAGGAAGTGAGGCCGATCACCTTCAAAAGGATATGATTAATCATCATTTATGGTCGGATACCGAAGAAATATCATTTCACAAAAATATCTCTATTCCAAGCTTAGGAAAAACGTTAAAGAATTTTACTACTATATGGAAGCACCTAAATAAAGAGAAGAAAAAATTATTGAACGATCCTATATTCGATTCTGCCTTAACTTCAATTTGGTTTCCACATCAATATGATTTATCTTCGATCCTGATTGCTCAACATGCAAAATCAATCAACATAAAAACTTGCTTTTATGAAGAAGGAATTTCCTGCTACTATGTTCGGCCATCTTCACAAAATCTAATTAGTAAGATTAAAAATGTACTGAGTAATTTGTGTAGAAAGGTGTGTGGCGTTCCACCTAACGATCAGCTCATTTTCCCTTGGATTGATGAAGCATGGCTTACTATGAATCACTTGGATTCGATACTTCCATCTGGAATTCCCGTAATGGACTTATCAAAAAAATTCTCGAAAGATATTATTCTTTCTTGTCTCAAAGATACGGCCCTGATGACTCAGGTTAATTTAGAGAGTTTAAATTACCCTCAAGATCCATTTATTTTATATCTTGGATCTGTCGAAGTCGAAGATCATATACTCGATCAAAATAGCTATGAAGATGCCGCAATTAAAACATTATCAAACTCTGAGATTATCAAAAAAAACCTGCTTATTTATAAACCTCATCCGAGAGCAAATCCGTCAGTAACTTCATCCTTCTTATCTAAACTTCGAAAAGAAGGTATTAATATTAAAATTCTAGAATCAACAAATTCGATTCCTATTGAAATCCTTTATCCTAAACTCAATTGCCTTGCAGTTTTTGGAGGAATCTCCTCTCCTTTATTCTATCTTCGCTCTCTTTACGGAGCACAAACTCACTCTGTTTTAAAACACTATAATGGACCTTCAAAGGAAATCTCAACCAATCATCCATTAAAAGAGCTTTTTTCCCATCTTTAGAATGAAACTTATTCTTTCAGAATTCCGGATTTATTTAATGAATCATATTATTAATAAAATTCCTTTTTATTTCATTCGAGGATGGTTTTATAAAAATATTTTCAATTTCAAATTGGGAAAAGGAGTCACAATTTTTTTAGAAGTTCGTTTTGATGCTACTTCCGGATTAGTAATAGGAGATAATTCCGTAATTAATTCATCATGTCGAATTGATACTAGGGGATTGGTAACAATTGGCAGTAATGTTTCTATTTCAGAAGGAGTCTCCATATTGACAGCCGATCACAATCCTAAAACTCCAAATCTACAAGGCCGCACAAGAGCAGTTCATCTATATGATTATGTCTGGATTGGCACAAGAGCCATGATCTTACCGGGAGTTACTATAGGAAAGGGGGCTGTAATAGGCGCAGGAAGTATAGTAACAAAAGATGTCCCGGATTTAACTATTGTGGCTGGTAATCCAGCAAAGCCTATTGGAAAATGCCATACTGATTTTAGCTACAGCACATATTATCGTCGCTATTTGCAATAACGTAGAGTTTGAAATTTTCATGAATTGATAAATTTGCATTGAACTTTAGATGCAAACTTCCGAGATGGATTCTCAAACATTTTTTTACAGTGTAACAAAATGATTATAAGTGATTTTGATTTATGATTTCAATATTTAAAATATGTTAATGACAGTTTCGAATTCAAATTGAAGTAATATCAATTGTCATAAATAAAATTTATATGATGAAAATCCAAAACGTTGCAAATTACTTCTTCACTCATTTAACAAATAAAATATCAGTTTACCTCAGTAAAATAAATTCTATAATTCTTATTTGCAGAGGGGCTGATAGCAAATTTCTTTTGCAGTATGGTAAGATTCGTATTTATAATCCATCCTTATTGGTGTATGGCGCTAATTTAAAAATAAATGGCACTCTTAATTTAATTTCGGATGGACCAGGTTTGGGTCCTGGTAAGTTTGATTTCAAATCCAATCTCGAAATTGGATGTAATTGTATTTTCAGAAAAAAAGATATAAATAATATATTTATTGGAAATAATACAATAATTGGAAATCATGTTGAAATTAATTGTGAGAGCGACATGTCGATAGGAAATAATGTATTAATTGCTAGTGGAACCATAATAACTGATGTAAATCACAAAATTAATGCATTTGGATTAGAGAGAACTTATGGAATAATTAGTAAAAGCATAATTATTGAAGAAGATGTTTGGATCGGCGCAAAATCAATAATACTACAAGGGCTAGTAATTGGAAAAGGAAGTGTAGTCGCTGCTGGTAGCGTAGTGACCAAAAATATTCCGGCTTATCAGGTTTGGGGAGGCATACCAGCCAAATTCATCAAAAGCATTTAATAGTATGAAAATAGCTGTATTTTCTTTATGCGAGGGAGATTATGATTTGGGCATAATGGCGTTATTAAACTCATTAGTTCAAAATGGATTTAAAGGGGAATTCATTATTGGCTATAGGAATAGATTATCTAAGAAATTTGCATTTGAAAATTTGCCATCCAAATTTCCTATATCTATACGTCAATTCAAAATCAATCCTGGAAGGCATTTAGGATATGAAAAACCTTTCTTTGCACAGCATTTACTTGAATTAGATCCTACTCTTGATGGCATAGTATACGCCGATCCCGATGTTCTTATGCTCTGCAATTGGGAATTTATCGAAAAATGGATGATTGAAGGAGTTGCACTATGTTTAGATAATAATTTCCCGATGGTTGATATTAATCATCCGTGGAGAACTGGATGGCGTCAACTTTTTGAGACTGAAGGAATTAAACCAATGGAAAATATCAAGAAAACACACTATCATAATAGTGGTTTTTTTGGAATATTGAGAAAGCATTCTAAACTTTTAGACCTATGGATTCAACTAACTAAATGTTATGAGAAAAATGGTGATACTTCTCGCTTCCAGCAGAATCAAAGATGCAAATCTGTTACAGGCGATCAAGACTTGCTGGCTG
>Ga0157373_10000315_pt1 | contig 38946 bp, 31 predicted proteins | sample C65metaG_FD_113460 | JGI IMG/M metagenome (GOLD analysis project Ga0157373, IMG submission 113460) | Corn rhizosphere microbial communities from Kellogg Biological Station, Michigan, USA - C6-5 metaG | ecosystem: Host-associated > Plants > Roots > Rhizosphere > Soil | place: USA: Michigan... | reverse complement strand
TAGTCGAGCAGCAGCTTTTGCTGGAGCATTTCAGGCATGAGTTTAATTACGTACGCCCTCACGAAGCGCTCGGCATGAAAAGTCCGGGAGACTTGTATGTGCCGTCCACCCGAATTTATCCAGGGTGCTTGCCCGATGTGGAATATCCGGCAGAAATGAAAGTTCGAAGCGTCAGGCAGGACGGATCGATCAAGTGGAACGGCAAGTTGGTATTTATCAGCGAGGCGCTGTCCGGGGAAAGGATAGGGCTCAAAGAAGCTGAAGATGATGCTGGGGATTTGTACCTGTGTGATTATCCCTTGGGGAGGCTTGGACGAGGTATGACCCGCGTCCAGGCCTCAAATGTGTAAACGATGTCCCCGGTTTCAGATGTAAACGATGTCTACGGTTCTACAATATTTAAATACCTATCCTAGCGTCGCTCTCATAAGAAACCCGCTTAAATTTATTCAATATAAAACCTAATAAACATATGGATTAATTATAGGATTTTAAATCGACATACCATCTGATTGAGTTCGACAGCCAATCGCGACAGTTCATGACTAGCAGAGTTAGTTTGACTGGCCCCAGCTGATGACTGCAGTGATAAGTCTCGTATGTTCATTAAATTACTGTCAACTTCACGAGCTACTTTTGCTTGCTCTTCGGCCGCACTGGCTATGACTAAATTTCGATCTGATATTAGGCTAATGCTTTGCGTGATTTCTTCTAATGCATAACCAGCACTCTGGGCTGCATTTAGCGTGGCCTGTGCACGTATGCTGTTGTTGTGCATCGACTCCACCGCTTGGCTGCTACCTTGCTGAATGCCAACTACCATCACCTCAATTTCTTGAGTTGATTGTTGGGTGCGATGAGCTAGTGCTCTGACTTCATCAGCAACGACGGCGAAACCTCGACCGGCATCACCAGCTCTTGCTGCCTCAATCGCTGCGTTCAACGCTAATAAGTTTGTCTGCTCAGCAATAGCACGAATTACCTCCAGCACTTTTCCTATGCTGCATGTTCGTGATGCCAGATCGCGTATCTGTTCGGCAGCGATCCCTACATCTTTATTCATCTCTTCAATCGCAACTACAGTTTCACGCACACGTCTGCGGCCATTCGATGCGGAAGTGCTGGATTGTGTTGAAGCAGTCGAAGTGCTGACTGCGTTTTTGGCCACGTCTTCCACTGCCGCCGTCATTTCATTCACGGCAGCTGCGGCTTGTTCGATCTCGGCATTTTGTTGCTGAAGCGAACGCGATCCTTCCTCGGTTACTGCGTTGAGTTCTTCTGCTGCGGAAGCGACCTGTGTTGCAGAGAGTGTGATCTGCTGAAGGGTATCACGAAGTTTGATTTGCATCATCTTCAAGGCTTCCTGTAGGCGCGAAACTTCGTCGTGCCCCTGCGTCTTTAACGTGTGAGTAAGGTCGCCATCCGCAACTCTTTCTGCTGCCTGAACTGCCTCTTCCAGTGGGCGCACGATGCTACGGGTAAATATAACGGCAAGTAAGAACGTCATTATCGCGGTGAGTGCAATTACCGCGACAGTAATATTTCGAGCAGATACATACTCGTCTCGAGAGGCTGAAACAGCGGTATCAGAGTCTTGCTTGTTAAGATCCACAAGCCACTGGAGAATTGTAGCCATTTGATCAGAATAAAGCCTTAGGTCTCCGTTCACCAATTCGAGAAGCCCTGCATCCTGACGGTTACGTGATGCTTGACGGAACTTATCCTGAACGTTAAGACAATTGGCGAGAGCTTCCTTGAGCTGCTGGAATTTATCTGCCTCTGCGCCACTGGCTACAAGAGGCTCATACGCAGCTACGCTCGCATTAATTTTTCGAATCAAATCTTCAAAACGAGCCTCCCCCTTGTCAATGTCCTCCTGCGTGCGCCCCACTAAGATGCTGTAAGAGACGATACGCATACGTCTAGTTTCATCCACCATCTCTCCTAGGATGCGTGTTGGGGCTAAACTATCACGAGCGATACTCTCAGTAGATCCGTAAAGACCATCCATTTTTTTGAGACTAATGAGCCCTAAGAAAAGTACCAGGAACGCCATGATGCTAAAACACATCGATGCTCGAACAGCGATACTCATGTTACGTAACTTCATTTTCAATCCCCACCTAGCTTGATATCGAAATGACATTATTGATGTTTGCATAAAGATTTAAACCGGCAGATCAAGATAGAATATTCTGTCCATTCATAGATAAAATTCTGTGGATCCTCGATCATTTTTTACACTTTATGGGATTTTAGTCTTTGGCGTTTCATGATGGTGGAACTGTCGAAATAATTTCAGAGTATTACTACCATAAAAATATTACAAAATGAATTTGTTGACCGCGTTTATAGCATGTTGTAACTAGCTTCGGGCTCGGAACCTAACAAATTCATACTGTGCGCGTGAGTTCGGAAGTAGCCTGTAGTGGATCCTCTCGCTAATTTGAACAGATATCACCTGTGGGAAGCTTGCTTGATCGTGAATTTTTGTCTATAAATTTTTTAAATTACGTGTGGCATTCATGACATGATCTATGTATGCAAGCTAAAAATTTTGTCTCCGGAACAGGCGTCAATTAAATTTAAACTAATTTCTCTAGGCATTCAAACCCTGTCACGCTTTAACTTTGATTTAACCGTTTCGTTGAGTGGTCGGCTTTGCTGTTTGGAGTCTCAAAGAAACAGCACCAATATGGCCGAGTCAATAAAATGAGTTATCACGGTGAGTGTTGCATGTATTGATTGGTACCACGCCTAGGTTTATCTCAAAAAAATTATTAAAGCATCGAAACAGAGAATTTGAGCAAAGCTAAACTTTTAGTTGGTTTTTTGTGTGTACGGGGTAAAAAGTAAAAATCCTTCAACATATACTTATTTACAAAAAATTATTATCCATCATAAATAATGTATTTTGCACGTGTGTTTTCACGTGTGCTTTAAAGTGGCAGATAAAAACCTAGTAGACTATGAGGAGATGCTTATAATTGCGGAAATAAGTCTTTTTCTAATCTTCTACAGATAGCGGCTCGTCTCACGGATAAGCCATTTGGCTCTATTTCTCATATGGCAGAAATTCTCTGGATAGTATGTGCTGCGCATAGTAATTCAAATTATTTTAATCAGGGTATCCCTAAGCTTTACGAAACTTAAATATTTATATCTCTACCTCTAGCATTCTTGGATGGGAGCGTTTTCGGAAGTTTGTGCATGCTGGATTATGGTCCCCATAAAATTTACTGCCTGAAAGTGATAGATATATTGAAGAAAATTGGAAGTCTTTTGTCCGTCGCGCTGGATCTAGGGCAGAAACGCGCTTATATCGATTTCTCTATTGGCTATTTTTGCTTGAAAAGGTAATGGAGTGAGTCATTTGCAATAGTATTTATAGTTAAAATAAATTTTTGCTGATGTTTTATGGTTCCTGGGTAAGCTTCATTTGTGTCCCCGTTAAGCTGAGCTGATTATTACACATCTTTTTCAGTGGTGCGTAGTGATTAAGCATCTGACATGGGGCTTCTTTTTTCGAGTACACTCATAGGAATACACCAGCGTGTTGAGGGCAAAAATAGGATATACTCAGGACCGCTATCCACCGATATTGCGCTATGAGCAAAGGGCATAAGTAACAGACCGAGCAACCGACGAGAATGTATCCCGTCGGTATCTGGAAGAGCCTAGAATCAGGCGCCGCGCACGCCACTTCCTATCATCCCGTAAGGATCAACCAGCCTATCATACTCATCTTCGCTAATTTCCCCAGACGCTAGTGCGGCCTCCTTCAACGTCGAGCCCTCGGCTGCGGCCTTTTCAGCTATCTGTGCCGCTTTCTGGTACCCCAATTTAGGCGAAAGCGCGGTGACCAGCATAAGCGATTGGTCTAAATAGCCAGCGATGCGATCGCGGTCAAGCTCCGTACCTTCAACCGAATAGCGACGAAACTTTTCGCATCCGTCCGCGAGGATGGTGGCGCAATGCAGCACGTTATTGATGATGATGGGCCGCATTGCGTTCAGCTCGAAGTTACCCTGACTACCGGCGAAGGCGGTGGCATTGTCTTCACCGATGACCTGTATGCAGATCATTACCATAGCCTCACACTGCGTAGGATTGACCTTGCCGGGCATGATCGAAGAGCCCGGTTCGTTTGGCGGAAGCTTCAATTCACTCAGCCCACAGCGCGGACCTGAAGCCAACCAACGCATGTCGTTAGCGATTTTCATCAAAGCCACAGCAGCTCCGCGGAGGGCAGCAGAAGTATGGACCATCGCGTCTAGCGAACCTTGGGCCATGAACTTGTTGGGTGCCGTGATGTAAACCTTTCCGGTCAACTCCGCCATTTTTTTTGCGACTTTTGTAGAGAAACCGGCGGGTGCATTCAGTCCAGTACCCACCGCGGTACCACCTAGTGCGAGTTGCAGCAAGCCTTTGCGACTGCGTGTAATTCCTGCGATGGCATTGTGGATCTGAGCAGCCCAGCCTGACCATTCCTGACCTACGCTGAGCGGCACCGCATCTTCAAGATGCGTACGTCCAATCTTGACCACGTCCATCCATCCCTTGGCTTTCTGATCAATCAGCTCGGCCAATTGGGTCAGCTCCGGTAGCACCCGATCATCGATCAGTTTCAGAGTGGCTACGTGCATGGCGGTGGGAAAGCTATCGTTGGAGGACTGACCAAGGTTTACATCATCGTTAGGCCTCACTGGCTTCTGACTACCAAGCTCGCCACCTAGCAGCTGGATCGCACGGTTGGACAGCACCTCATTGACGTTCATGTTCGATTGAGTGCCTGACCCGGTTTGCCAGACGTAAAGAGGAAAATGTTCGTCTAACTTGCCGGTGAGGACTTCATCGGCTGCTTGAACGATCGCCTGAGCCTTCCACTGCGGGAGGTCTCCCGACTCGGCATTCACCAAGGCGCAGGCCTTCTTCACTACCCCGTAAGCGTGATACACCTCAATCGGCATCCGATCGTTACCAATAGAAAAGTGTTGCAGAGACCGTTGGGTCTGAGCGCCCCAGTAACGGTCAGCGGGTACATCGACAGTACCCATGCTGTCGAACTCACGTCGCGTCCCGGTCGCCTTAATACCTAACGGGATATCCTGTAATAAATGATGTACGGAGGTATGCTGGGTCATAGCAATTTCACCTGTTTTATAAGACTTGAAAGATAGTCAGACTCACCAAGAGCCTTAGAAATACTCGTAAGCGGCTCTATTGCGCGGTGGACTCATGCTAGGGATATATCTAGGAGTAGTCTGGACGATAGATCATGTCTTCGATCCAGGCGCGCATATTCTTGGGACGCGGTACCGTGGCCATGTCCTGATCAAAGATGTATTCGGCGACCCGTGCTGCCGTGGTGATCTCGGTTTCGAGGATCTTCACCTGAAGTGGATAGAGCAGTCCCCGTTCTCGATCATGTGGGCTGACCTGATCGGCGATGCCGCGCGCCGCAGCGATGAATATCTCATTGGTGATACGGGTTGGGCGAGTGGCATAAACCGCAAGCCCCACTGCTGGGAATATGTAGAAATTGTTCGCCTGACCGGGATAAAGAGTTTTGCTTTTGATCTCCACCTCGGAAAATTGCACTCCCGCAGCAAAAAGAGCCCTGCCGTCCGTCCAGGCATAAGCCTGGACGGCCGAGCATTCAGCACGATCGGTGGGGTTAGAAAGCGGAAAGATAATCGGCCGATCACATGACTTAGCTAGTTCCCGGATCACTTTTTCAGTGAATAGACCGCCCACAGTGCTGACGCCGATGAGTACGGTGGGACACTGCTGCGCCACGGCCTGAAAGATGTCATGAGCCGGCTTAGCTTTGTGCGCGAAAACTTGTTGAGAGGCGTTCAGATCTTTTCTTTTACTATGAATCAGACCTTTGATATCGAACATTGAAATGCGAGCGCGTGCATCCTCTTGGGTTGCACCCTCTTGCATCATGGCTTCCACCAGCATGTTGGCTATTCCTATCCCCGCCGAGCCGGCACCCGCGAAGAAGTAACGCTGGTCGATAAGCCGCGCGCCCTTAATTTGCATCGCGGTGAATAGGCCAGCGAGCACGACGCTTGCTGTGCCTTGGACATCGTCGTTGTAGATTAAATATTTGCTTTGATAGCGGGCAAGAAAGTGAATTGCATCGCGTCCTTTCCAATCTTCGAAGTGGACACATACGCCCGGGAAAACCTGGTTGGTCGCTTCCATGAACTCGTCGAGCAGCGCATCCAATTCTTTGTCACTTGGTGGGCCGCTGCGCAGACCTGGATACAGGGGGTCGGCGCGTAGTGCCGCGTTGGTAGTACCGATATCGAGGTGGATAGGCAAGAGGCACTCCGGCGGTACCCCAGCACAAGCGGTGTAGAGCTGAAGCTTGCCGATGGGGATGGGCGCACCATGAGCACCGATATCACCCAGCCCGAGAATACGTCCCCCAGACGATACGCAGATGAAGCGCACCTCGCGCTCGGGCCAATTATGCAGGATCTCGGCAAAGCGACCTTTCATGCGCTTATTGAGATACATGCCTTGCGGCTCTCGGAACAATGCGCCATAGGTGAGACAGACATCGGCGATTGTTGGGTCGTAGACGATCGGTACGAAGCGCGCCGGATCGGACATAAGGGTTGCGTAGAATAGCGTCTTGTTACGCTCGCAAAGCGACTGCAGGTAAACGTAACGTTCCAGATCGTTCGGTTTGGCTTCAAGGTGCCCACGCACTCGCTCCAATTGCCGCTCAAGCGTGTCAATGCAACTCGGCAACAGACCTTCAAGATTATGTGTTTGGCGCTCCTCTTCGGAAAATGCCGTCCCCTTGTTCAATGCAGGTTGATTAAGCACCAATGCGACTTTTTCTTGCTTGTTCACATGACCACCTCGCAGTATCAAATAATGGGTTTGTCCAATTACAGCGAACGCAGAAAAAAGCTGGGAAGCGTCTAGGACGAACGTTTCGCGCCAGCTGCAGATACTGACAGCGCAAAATCCTAAAGCGAGGTGCGACCAAGTGTCGCAGCTTAACGTTTGGCTAATTGCTTCTTCTTTTGAAACGCGCGCTTAAAAGCGCACAACGTAATTTTTCTGCATGGTCAACATATAAAAACCACATGCCATCTTTCGCGTTACCACTCTTTCATCTCCACTACGGCCCCCTTTAGAGATAATATTCCTCGACTGATAATCGGGAGGAGAAGCTGAAGTGTGTCCATCCTTAAGCCTTTGAGCTGAAAACGTATTTGCGATGCTTGGTGGGTGATTTAGCCGGATAGATATACCTCCGGCTTGTTGTCCAGCACACGCGGCTTGAATATGAGTTCGAAAGCTTAGACTCGAGGATAGCAATTGTTTGCTGGATCAAAGCCTGCGTGGAGGATACGGGACTGCCACCCGTCAATCGCGTTGACGCCTTGACAGCCGTCGGAGACGCTCGATAGAGGGAGTATCGCTCCCGGCCCGGCATCGCCCATCAGACCGATATTCCTACTCGTCCCCCTGAATGTAGTTGAAAAAAACCAAGCCTTCCGTGAATACGTCATCCTTCGCGAACATCTGGATTCAACAAGCCAGGCGCCCTCTTTCGATTGAGCGCTTCCGAAGCTAGAGAACACCGACTTTGTACTATCCGACTGGAAAGATCTTGACGTGCCGCTACCGTCGGAAAGTCCACCAATTGCAGAGCCACCGGTCGCCAGTAGCCCATTGAGGCCGCCGGACAACCATGCATAGCATATCCGCCACTACCGAATTGGCAAAATCAACAACGAGACCTTGCCCGTTTGGCGAAGTTTGGCACTGCATTCTCCATAGAGCTGAGTTTACTGGTGAACAACTTATGAGTCTGTCCGGAAATGTCTTGTGCTCTGCCCAGATGGTTTGCCAAGACAGGAGTCGCCCATTGACCCAATACGCCTGCACCGAATCCAGCCCCTTATAATAGTCCTGTTAAATCGAGAGACGCTTGGCGAAGGCTTCTTTGAGTTGGCCGATTGTCTTGTGAATATTTTCTGACTGATATCGCCGGTGTTCGATTGCTTCTGGAGCTTCACCATCTGCTGGTTATAATCCTTCTAGATAGCCAGCCCATGCTCCATGCGTTTGCGTGCTTTCTCACCCATGCCGACGGCTGCGATCTCTTGATCAAAACCGGATTTGCCGGTCTGGTTGGCCGTGCTCCGCGTGGTCGCACAGGTTGCTGCCTTTGCCTAGTCCTCGTTCATCTGCTCGAAATGTTTTTTACATCCAGTCCTGAAATAAGCCCAAACAGCCGTTTCTGCTGCTGAGCATTTATAACGGCCAGAGTTTCGTTCGTAATACCCTCGGGCAGGGACTGATAGGCATCGGATATGACGCTCGCTACGTCATCATTGACAGCGAATTTTCGAGCCAGACGTCCACAGAGCGACGCGCCTTGCTCGACCCGCATTGGCATCGCGGCGGCACTGTACTCATGTACCATCAGCCAAACAATCTGTGCCGCATCGAATATCAGTTGCTGCGTGACCTGAGTCCGGAAGAAGCGTTGTCATCGAAGGGTGTAAAAGACTTCGTGCAACGCCGTCTGGACGCCATTTGCGAGGGTCATTGCCTTGGAAAACCGTGTGGGCTTCGGTGTACCGCGTCGGTGCTATGAAGCTGGACCATTATCGCCATGGTCACGTGTTGATTGCAGGAAACGCGGCCCATGCCATGCGCATCTTCGTTGTGTGAGGCCCGGACCCCGGTTTCGACGACGCTGACAACCTGTCCTGGAATTGGCCTTGGTCGTAGCAAAGGGGGCGCGGAACGGTTACTGAACTCATACAGCAACGAACGCGTAGAGACTTTCGACCACAACGGCGAATGCGCCATGCAGAGCACTGAATTCATATCACCGCCTTCTCGCGTTTTGACTTGATGCGCGATGTGGCACTGTTGTTGGACCTAGGCTATAAAAGCATAGCCCAATTGGTGAACCGCCGTCAGACCAGAGCGATAGCCTGTACACGTTCACCGCGTTCTACGGCTGATTGCGATGTATTCAAATGCAGACCAATGCCAGGCGAAGTTTTTAGGAGTTTACCGACGCCGGTAACCCTTAGTACCTTAGCGATGTCTTGGGTGTGGACTTCGCTCTCTTGCATTTTGGCGCAAACGTTAGACCGTAAATAAACGCCTCGATTTTGGGTGCTCTCGTCAAGCTGCTAAGATAGGATGTCAACTGCCGCAACCAATGCTCTGTTAAATATTGAGAGCAAGCTGGCGGAACATTAAGGAGCGCAAAACGGCGCGGCCTATCTCATCCGACTGGATGGTCATATTGCCGCGCGGCGGCGGCTACCGACCTGCAATGAGTTGAACCAAACTCTTAATCGTTCTCAAGGAAACTACTGACAATGACTTGAGCCGAATGCTTCGCGCTTTGCTTGCAGGCCTGCCAGCGCCCAGGCCAGGGCCGAGGCAAAACTGGCGCAGGCCAGCCACAGGATTGAACGACGCACGTCACCCGAGTAAACGCTGAGCACGGCCACCACCAGCGGGCTGACAAATTGACCGAAATACAGAAACGCAGTGAACCCGCCCAAGCCGCGCCCGCGGGTTTTCGCGCTCAGGGCATTCATCACCGGCGCCATCGCGTTGGGCACCAGCAGCCCGGCACCCAGGCCATGGATCAGCACGGCCACCAGCACCATGCTGTAGCTCGGTGCGCGCATCAGCAGCCACAACCCCAGGCCCAGCAGGCTCAGCAACAGCGCATTGCAGCCGGGGATGCCGATGCGCCGGCGCAGCAGCGGCCAGGCTAACGAACCGCCCAGGGTCGCCAGCAGACTGCCCCCCGCCGACAGCCCGATCATCGTGCTTGAAGTGATGCCGAGGCTGACGAGTAAAACCGGCGCCTGGATCGGCACGATAAAACTCAGCACCATCCCACTGAGGATCAGCAGATAACCGAGCACCAACGGCAGCACGGCCACCCTGCCCTGTTCAGCCACCTCGACGGGCTGGCGAGCGGCGGCGGGTTCCCACAGCACCTTCATCATCACCGGTATCAACAGCAGTGGCAGCAGGTACAACAAAAACGGCAGGCGCCAGGAGTGTTCGCCCAATGCTCCGCCCACCACAAAGAACAACGAGCCCACCAGGCCGATGGTCACCACCTGCCGGTTGATATAGCGCAACCGCTCCTCGCCCTGCCAATAGTCGGCAATCAGCGTCGCGCAACAGGTCATCACCGCCGCCTCCGCCGCGCCGAACAGCAGGCGTACAGCGACGATGGCGGGCAAGTTATCCAGCAGCGCCGGGATGGCCCCGAGCACGGCATACAACAGCGTGGCGATTATCAGCAACGCCTTGCGCCCGACCCGGTCGGCCAACCAGCCGGCCAGGGGCGCGCACAGCGCAATCGCGAGTGCCGGCCCGGTGACCGCCAAGGGCACCAGCAGATCGGCGCGCGGTTCCAGTGCACCGAACTCGGCGCCCAGCTTGGGCAGGATCGGCGCGACCATGGCCGCGCCCATGATGGTCAGGCTGCTGCCCAACATCAGCACCAGCCCTTCACGGCGCCCGGTGGCTTGCCGCGGCGAGGGGGAATCGGAATGTGATGAGTTCATGGCCAGCCCCTTAGAAACTTTGAGAAATGCGCAGTGCCACGGTGTAACCCTCGGCACGGTTGCGGGCATCGGTTTCCTTGTAGGCGTGCAGCCAAATGGGCGGCAGGCCGGGCTTGAAGTAACTCACGGCCGGCCCGACAGCCAGCACCCGCGCCCGGTTGCCCGATTGCAGCCCCGGGGCGTCGTCATCGCTGAACTGGCGGTAGTAGTAACCACCCAGGCCCAGGGTCCACGGCCCTACATGCTGGCCCACGGCAAATTCGTGGCGGTATTCGACACCGTTCTTGTAGTCGGTCGCGGGGTTGCGGGTATTGACGTCCACCTCAACGCTTGAGGAAACCTCGAAGCCACTGTCGGTGATGTAGGTGGCGTTGACGATCGGCGAGAACGTCCAGTGATTGAGCCCTGGGGAGATCAAACGATTCTTGTCGTAGTCACCGGTGGGCGCCTGGATCTGCAGTTGCGTGTTGATAAACAGGTTCGGCGACAGGTTCCATTGCAGGATCACCGGCAGAAACTGCATGTCGGCCATTCGAAACGGATCGGCCTCCAGGCTCAGCGGGCCGGCCGGGGTCGGTACCTTGACGGAAGCGTCCATCTTGAAGAACGGTACCACCACCCCGAAACCATAGTTGGCGCCCAGCACCGTGTGATCGGTCATGCGCATGTAGGCGACGCCGATGGACAACACATCCAGTGAGAAGTGGTTGTCGACGGAGCGACCGTTACGGTCCTTCTGCACATTGGCCGAGTAAAACGCCGTGCGCAGTCCCACGGTCCCGAATGGCGTGGCCGGCGGCATCATCCCCGCGCCGAAATCGTACACGCCGACGGCGGTGGTCGGCGCACCGTTCTCGGTGGCCTGGACACTGGCGCAGCAACCCAGCAGCCCCAGGGTGAACAGCGTCATGCGTGTGGCGCTTGCATTATTGTGGTGAATCATCGAATGCCCCCCCATCAAGTGGTGTGGGCCATCCTAGTAACGCGCAGAGTGCGACGGTTATCCGTTTTCAGCAGAGTTGCGTGCGACGCAGGGTCTGGGAAGGGCTTTCGCCGAACATGGTGCGGTAATCGCTTGCGAACCGGCTCAAATGCCAGAAGCCCCAGCGCGCCGCCACTTCCTGTACGCCGTGGGCTTGGGTGCTGGTTCGCAGTTCGCGGCGCACCGCATTGAGGCGCAGTGCCCGCAGATAGGCCACCGGGTTGATGCCCAGAGTCTCCTGAAAACAGTACTGGAGTTTGCGCCGGCTGGCGCCGATGTGGTTGCACAGGTCGAGGATCGACAGCGGCTCGTCGAGGTGACTCAATGCATATTCGCGGGCGCGATCGACCATCCTTTTGCGCGCCGTGGGGTTGAGGGGTGGCGCCTGGTCCGGGGCGATCAACTCCAGCATATGCAGCATCACCGCATCGCGGATGCCGCGGCGGATCGAGTCATGCCCGAGCACGGCATCGCAGCCCGCCAGCTCGTCGAACAACGCCGCGAGGTCACGTTGCACGGATGAATCACCCAAGCGGTAACACCTGGGAAGATCGGTAATTCGAAACTGAATGCCCTGGCACTCCAGCACATGTTCCAGGGCGTGCTCTTCGATGGCCACGCCGAGCAGGTCCAAGTGCTGTGGAGTGTGCAGCTCGGGCAGGTTTTCACCGTGGGCCACCAACAGGCTGGGCTCGTGGATCGGATGCCCCGAGCAATACACCGGGCCGTCGGCACTCAAGGGAATGCTGAAGGTGATCGCACCTTTCCAGGCCACACCACTCTTGACCATGGCCTGATTAGAGCGGTCGCGCACCAGTTGCATCCAGTCCGAGCGGAACTCCAGCAACTCACCGGCAAAGGAGCCAGGTGACAACTGATCGTAGCGAACCTGCCAGCCGCCCATATTGCGAGCATGCTCGTCGATGTCGCTGGTCAGGAAACGCTGGAGGGGTAACCGCCGGTGGAAGCACCACCGAGGCCGCAGGCATCTGCACATTATTATTGTTCATTGACCTAACCTTTTTCAGTTGCAAGGCTTACAGGTCGTATCGCACGCAAGTTCCATTCCGAATCCAGGACGGACCATTCATTTCTGCTGAAAATGGATAGAAGGAATTTGTGATGGGAATACTTGCGGCGTGAAAAGCATTCATCTGTACGACGAAAAAAGTCGCGATAAATCAGTTTCCAAAGCTTAATATTTTTCTGCTTGATGAACAGGTCCAGCAGTTGCTTCATTCTTTCCGTACAAAACTGTTCCTCGAATTTGCGATAGTTGTAAGCCATGCCCTCACACAGCCAAATCACGGTAACCATGTCTTTCTGAGCCTATCGGGAGCAGCCGGCCTTAAGCGTTCTGGCGTATTCCTGTTGAAACTGGGAAGAAAGCTGCGTGTGTTGGTGCAACTCGACTTGCAGTGCCACGTCACGGTGTAGGGATTGTTCCAATTTTTGGTAAAGTGTTTCAAGTGATTGCTCGGTTTTTACCCGTTGGGCCACCTCGTCCCTTGGTAACGTCTGGGCCTGCAGCTGCTGGCGCTCGGATTACGATCTGTATTTGGTAAGTTGTTCCAGGGAGGCCGGAACAGAGGGATAAGTCTGCAGCCAGTCACCTCACACGCCTGCAGTTGATTGATGATAGTAGCGAGGTGCCGCATCGGCGTTTTTTCTTCAAGAACACCTGTCTACTTGCACTCGTCGCTTCGAAAACTAGATCTTGATAACCAGAAGTGATTGCTTGTACGAGACTGCACATTTATTTTTTGCCTGCCTACCATACACCGAAAGGCCCACAGGGAGACTTTAGAATTTCACATACGGTCAGCAATGTAACGATGCAGGGGACAGTCCAGACAGGCCCCGCTCATTTGCAACAGACGATTCGAAGGTATTGACTCTCTCGATAGACGAGCAAAAATTTTCGAAAATTCGAATTTTTGATGTTCCAGTACAGGAGCAGCAAGTGAGTAGTGATTACGGGAGAACGTCCAGCCAGTAAACGCGGAAGGACGCTAGTTTCGGGACTGACGGCGATCTGGGAAGGGTCGGCCAGTAAAAACGCAAATCCTGCCACCGCCAGCATCAAGTCAACGGACGCTACCAGCACGGCGATCAACAGCTCTTGATCGACCCTCCATCGGCCCCGTTCGATCTGACGCGAATAGCCTTCCCAAGCATGAGGATCGTTGGATACAGGCAGATAACACAACAGTTCTTCCAGTGGTACGCACCTATACCGCAGCTAAAAAGGGATCTTTCCAGAGGGCTTCGGTAATGATGCCATCGCCGACATCATCTGATCGACCAAATGCTATTCTACAGATCATCATATAGTCCTTTGATCTGCTGCTCTAGTGGAACCTCTGACAGACTTGTTCCAATTTCTAGTTCCTCTAACGCGATGTCAAGAAGACGGAAAAGCGCGATGAAGGGATGCGTCAGAAAGCACAGTCCGCAATTGACTGTCAAAATCGTTGACGGGAGCCTTAATACTGACTCGAGTTGGCTGCAAGGTCACGAAAACGCCCGGTACATTTCCCAGAAAAGCTTGTCAGCACGACTTAGGCGGGCACTGAGCCTGGTGCGCACGAAGCGCTGGGCGCAAGATCTTCTTCCGACTTCTTAGCCCGCGACAACGGCAATTGTTCAATGTGACAGCTCCGCCGCACGCGCGAAATGCAATTCTTCAGCCACGGCTAAGAAGCAGCGCAGATACCTTCATTCCATACGACCACTCCGATCTGTACAAGGATCAAAAAACGGCTTTTCCCATCTACCTCACATGGACTCCTCCCCCATCCACGCTGAATAGCAATAAGACATAGCTACATGAATAGTTTCTGAGACTAAACATCCGATTGCAGAAATGTACGCGGCCGAGCAACGAGTATCAAAGAGGATGCTCACCTACGAAATCCAAAACTTCCCGATGAGCTTCGGGAAAGCCTGCCCAATAGATATGTCGCGCTCCTTCAATCATCAACAAGCGCGAGCCTGGTATGCGGTCAATGATGCGTTCAGCATTCGCGGGTAAGGTCAGATGGTCATCGGCGCCATGAATTACGAGCGTTGGCGCAATGATCGTCGGCAGCGCATCCCATGCGTCATGTTCGGTCGATGCGCTGAGATGCATCTGAAATGCTCGTCGGTCGCGCGGATTAGGCGCACCGCTCCTCGCAAGCTCCGGATGCGCATCGATCCACGACTCCGTGAAACACAACCGCTGCATTGAAGCCAGATCACCGCTGGACAATGCGGCAGTCGCCTCATCTGTTCGCGGAACGCCATGTCGATCGCCTGGTGACGTCGCACCCAGTAAGAGCGCACCAACTCTGTCCGGATAATCAATAGCGAACCACTGCGCGATACGCCCACCCATCGAATGACCATATACATGTGCACGCTTAATGGCGAGCGCATCGAGAATAGCCACTGCGTCGCGCGCAAAATCGCGCGTTGACCAAACATCTGGAAAGGTGGCGTCGCTACGCCCCGTACCACGATGGTCGTAATAGATGACGCGATGTGCGTTTGACAGTTCAGGCAAGGCGATACGCCACGCGTCGTGATCGCAGCCGTTGCCCGCAATCAGCAGAATCGGCGCGCCTTCCGTGCCGGTCGCATCGAACCAGAGTTGTGAGCCGTCGAAGCTAGTAGCATAAGACATATCTATATTTCACCATAGTATTTACGGTCGGTAGCGCCGTAGCTAATAACGTATTTTCCGCATTTTTCAACTACAAATCACGGTAGAATTCCGCTGAATCATGGTAAATATCGGACAAATCAATGCCCCGCTCGTCTCTTGCCCGGCCTGTTCGCGCGCACAGGTCAACGATGTCACAAGTCCTCGACCCGCCTAATCTGAGGTTTGAACCCGCTGCACCCTATCGGCTCGATATTGAGATCTGCAAAATATCGGCGTTACGCCGTCGTGTTCGCGGTCACGGCCTTGCAACCGCACATCGCCATACCGCACACATGCTTCTATGCGTCACACGTGGCAATTGTATTCAGATTGTTGATTTTGAATCCACGCCTTGCGGCGCTGGGACGTTCCTCTTACTACGGCCTGGGCAGGTTCACAATCTTGGTCGCGAGACCGGGTGGGATGGGTGGATGCTGTTCTTCCGCTCCGAATTCATTCGTTCGGATAATGATGGTGCAGTGGAACTCTTGGGGATGCCATCGAGTACGAAACTGCCACACGTTTTACTAAACGCAAATGAGCTTCGCATAGCGTCATCCACAATTGCCCGCATGCACGCTGATGCGAAATCCGATTTGCCACGCGATACACTGGACCCATTATTGCGACATCAACTTTCCACTCTCCTACTGCGTGTGCGCGCAGCAGAGGCCCTACACACATCTTACAATGACCCAAGCGATAAAATTAGATGCCGCTTCAATCGATTTGCTCGGTTGGTCGAATTACACTTCTCTACACGCCATCAAGTTGCCGAGTACGCGCGTGAACTCGTCTGCTCTGAAAATACGTTGTCGCGCACGACACGCGAAATAGCAGGGACTAGTGCGAAAGCATATATCGTCGCCCGGACGATTCTTGAGTCAAAGCGGCTGCTCGTTCATACGACGATGACGATAACCGCCATTAGCGAACAACTTGGGTTCGATGAGGCAACTAATTTCGTCAAGTTCTTCAAACGCGAAGTCGGTTGTGTCCCCGCAGAGTTTCGACGAGGGCATTGCTTGGTTTGAATTCGGGCAGCGGAATCTCGTCTTAAATAACCGAAGGCTTAGTGCACAATAAAAATACGTTTGCACGATATCGCCCAGTGGTCGACCGATCAGCAAAAGGGGTGTATGGCACCGCCACCTGTAAGCTGTGTTGTGGGAACACTCGCTCAATCGCATGCACGGAAGCTCAGCTTTACTTATCTCCTAGCCCCCCCCACTTAACGGCTACCCCATCTTTGGCCCCCGCTATCGTTTAATCTCCCACGTCGCTCCACCACCGTGCATCATCGCAACATCTGCTGTCCGAGACGCCGATCAATAATCGGTTTCCATGTCACTAAGCTGAACCCCATACGGTCATCAAGTATCGCGTAGCGCCCACTAAATCAATCAGCGGTTCAAGTTGCACGCCGCAGTTGCCCACTCACTGCGCCAAGGTCAAAAGGAGGATGAACAGCCCGGCACGACAAAAAAATTTTCTCTTGGAAATACAATGGTAGATGATCGGCAAACTTGGCCGCCATGAGGTGGGCAAGCAGTCCTGCAGTCGGCACGCCTTTGTGGATGACCTGGGTCGGAACCGGCGCCTGGATAAAGTCGGTAAACACGCCCGGTGAGCAATGGAACTTTTCACTGACGTCTTCGCAGATGCGCTTGAGGGCTAAGCCACATTGACAGTGACAGTTTTCCGGCTTGTCACGGATCAGCGTGCGAGGGAATTACGGCGCTAGCGCAGGACGCTTGGGTTGCTGGCGTACTTTGCTCTCAACGGGCTCAGGTTGCGGTGCTTTAAGCTCAGCTTCGATGGCCGCGATATCAGTATGCAAGTCGATTATTTCGCCAGCGACTGTGGCGCTATCGCAAGCGCCAGAGCATGAGTCGCCGGAGCAATTGCTGGGACTCTCAGTTCACTATGCTCAGGAACGTCAGCTCAATCTGACCCATGCTGGGATTGGCTAGCTATATGCCTTGGTGTTGACCTGTCGATTGATCGCTGGCGTTCCCTGGCATTGCCGGGCCTGGCGTCTGTGACCTAATAGGAGCCTTGTGCTGCACCCTGAGAGTCCTGTCCTGCGTCCGGGGTTGGTAGTGCGTAACCGCAGAGGTACTACGCATGAGCACTTCGAAAATCACTGAGGTCATCCTGGGCGTTGATACGCATCTGGATATCCACGTTGGTGTCCTGATCAACGTAAACGGACAGCTTTTAGGTACGCTCGCCGTTGAAACTCAGGTGAGTGGATACCTTAAGTTACTGGCCTGGGCTAAATCGTTCGGGTTGTTCCAGCGAGCGGGTGTCGGAGGCACTGGCACTTACGGTGCAGGGTTGGCACAGGTACTTCGCGACCACGATATTGCTGTTTTTGAGGTCAATCGGCCTGATCGAACCAAGCGCAGACTGGAGGGAAAATCCGATCCTACCGATGCGGAAAGTGCGGCTCGTTCAGTGTTATCTGGTAGTGCCACGGCTATTGCTAAAACCCGCTCAGGAGCGGCTGAGGCAATGAGAGAAATTTCCGTTGTCCGCCGAAGTGCCGTGAAAGCCAAAACACAGGCGATCAACCAGATTAGATCGTTGTTGGTCAGTGCACCACAAGAGATCAGAGAACAGCTCTGGGATACTAAACCTGCCGAGTGCGTCGGTAACTGCCTGCATCTTGGCTCATTAGGGTCGGCCCCATTCCTGGCTGTGTTGGCTACGTCACTTAGGCTTCTGGCGAGGCGCTGGACGGCCCTCGCGGCGGAGCTTAAAGAACTCGATGACATGCTGGAATCTCTGACTCAGCAGTACGCACATCGTCTTCGTAATCAATTCGGTGTGGGCCCCCAGTCGGCGGCAATCCTGATCTCCGTTGCCGGCGATAATCCTGAACGCCTGGAGAGCGAGTCAGCGCTCGCTGCGCTTTGCGGTGTCAGTCCGTTACCGGCGTCATCCAGAAAGACGGTTCGCCACCGCCTGAACCGTGGAGGGGATCGATCCGCCAACAATGCGTTGTGGACGATCGCCATGGTGCGTATGCGCAGTGATTCACGAACCAGAGCCTACGTAGCGCGTAGAACGGCTGAGGGACTGTCATCCAAGGAGATTCAAAGATGTTTGAAGCGCTATATCATTCGAGACTTGTACCCTCTGATTTTGGCCGATTTGAACGAATCGAGGCACGTCGGTTGACATAGGAGCGTCAACGCGCCAACGGAGCGCGTGTTCCACAGCTTGAAAACTGACTGGATAACCGACCACGAGTTACAGAACGGCTCAAGAAGCCAAGCGCGATAGCAGCCATTTTTTGATGCATCGGTACAACTGGATTCGACCCCATCAATTCAACGGTGGACTAGCGCTAGCTCTGACCCAAGAAAAACTTAAGGTCGTGTCCGGGATTTGTTGCCCATTAGAAGTGAATACTAGCATCCCAGTAATGATCGGGAAATGCAGCAGGGCTAGAATACCGCCACCGTATCCTACAGCTCTCCATCAATCAGTCATGTCCAGTGAGCCGGTAATGCGCCACACTTAAAAATGCTTTGCACTTTCAAGCAAGCCCACCTTTCGAAACGATACCTAAATGCTAAATATGGAAGCGAAATATATGAGATATAGTCGCGATCCTCCTCCAAATTGAGCGCATGCCTTGCTTCACACGTAAGCATTCCCGCGACCGTGTGACATTTTATATAAGCTTGGAACTGTAAGCATTCATTCTTAGCGGATTTTTTAAAAGCCGCCTACTAAAGCGCTGCATCTCTACATCCAGAAATCGCAGATAACACCTCCCGGTAAAAAACACTGTTCGACAGGCCGCTGCTTGATCAGCAACGCCCTTCCGCAGAGTGTAAAGCCGTTTTCATGTCGTGGCTGACTAACCTTTTTTAAGGTTTAAACAGCCACGTATCGCCTGAATACTTAGCTTCTCGCATTTTGATTCAACGTAACTGAAACCATGTGGTTTTAAGCTGCGTGCATTTATCAAACGAATGCAGCGACAGATCGCGACCAAACCCCGATTGCTTACCACCACCAAATGGAACCGAGACATCCAACGCGTCGATGGTGTTGACAGATACTGTACCGGCATTCAGAGCACGCGCCACACGATGGGCACGATTGAGGTCATCGCTCCATACCGAGGCCGCCAGGCCATAGATACTGTCATTGGCTTGCTGCACCGCCTCCTCTTCCGTGTCGAAAGCACTGATCGCCAGTACCGGACCAAACACTTCCTCCCGCGAAATACGCATGTTGCCGGTCACATTGCCAAAAATAGTCGGCTGAATGAAGTTTGAAACGCCATTGATCATTAACTGCTCACCGCCCGAGACAAGCTTGGCCCCTTCAGCGCGCGCCTGACCGATGGCCTTCATAATGCGAGCGGTTTGCTCACTGTCGACAATAGCACCAGCAGCACTGCCGGGGTCCAGGGGATCACCAGGCATCCAGGCTCGCGATTTACTGACCAGACGCTCGACGAACTCATCGTGAATAGAGCGTTGCACGTACAGTCGGGAATTGGCCGAACACACTTCGCCCTGATTGAAGAAAATGCCAAAGGCGGCCTTCTCCGCAGCCAGGTTCAAATCCTGGCAGTCTGCAAACACCAGATTAGGGCTCTTGCCGCCACACTCCAGCCACACCTGCTTAAGATTGGACTGGGCCGAGTACTGCATGAAGTACTTGCCGACCTGAGTCGAGCCAGTGAACACCAGGCAATCCACGTCAGGATGCAAACCCAGGGCCTTGCCTGCGCTTTCGCCCAGACCAGGCACTACATTCAGCACGCCTTCCGGAATACCGGCTTCCAGGGCCAGTTGAGCCAGGCGCAAGGCTGAGAACGGCGATTGCTCAGCCGGCTTGAGCACCACGCTGTTGCCGGCAGCCAACGCAGGCGCCAACTTCCAGGCCGCCATATCCAGTGGGAAATTCCAAGGCACCACTGCAGCAATCACTCCTAACGCTTCGCGGGTGATAGTGGCCAACGCATTGCGGGCGGTGGGCGCGACTTGATCGTAAACCTTGTCAAGAGCTTCGCCGTACCAGGCGAAAACATGTGCAGCGCCGGGCACATCCACGTTATAGGCGTCCATCACCGGCTTGCCCATGTTCAGCGAATCGAGCAAGGCCAGCTCTTCACGGTGAGTCATCAGTAATTCGGCGAGCTTGATCAGGATTTTCTTGCGCTCTCCAGGGGCCATCCGCCGCCAAGAACCGGTTTCAAAGGCGCGGCGAGCGGAGCGCACGGCCAGATTGACCTCCTCACTACCGCACGCGGCGACACGTGCAAGCAACTGGTTAGTCGCGGGGTTGATGGCATCGAAGGTCGCCCCGGATACCGAGGCCACTGGCTGGCCGTCGATCATGGCTTTGTCGATGAACATCTGGAGGGCAACTCGCTGTTGCCAGTAGTTAAGGTCGAACATGGTGTACTCCAAATTAGATGGTGTGTTTCATTCCGCGATTTGCAGTTCCGGCATCTTCAATCGGAATCCACGAGTGACACCCAGTAAACAAACGAGCCCCAACCCCATCCAGCACAAGCCGATCGTGAAGGACATGCCGGACAGGCTGGTCCACAGCCAAATGGTGCTGAGGAAGCCCAGTGCCGGCAGCGCCGCATACATAAAATAGTTGCGCGAGCCACGCAGCTTCTGATCGATCATGAAATGTTTGATCACCGCCAGGTTCACCGCCGAGAAGGCGAACAGTGCACCGAAACTGATCATGTTGGCGACGGTGTCCAGAGTGATGAACAGAGCTATAAGCGAGAACAGACTGACCAGCATGATCGCGGAGGCCGGTACGCGTTTTTTCGAGACCAGCTTACCGAGCACGCGGGGCAGCGCGCCGTCTCGCCCCATGGCGAACAACACACGCGAGACACTGGCCTGGGAGACCATCGCCGATGCGAAACAACCCGCCACATAGGTTGCGGTGAATCCGGTCACCAACAGTTCGCCACCGACGCGACGCATCACGTCAACGGACGCCGAATCGGGGTCAGCGAAGCTGCCCCATTCCGGGAAAACCAATTGGGCAAAATACGAAACAACAAGAAACAACAGCCCGCCCAATAACGACACCACCATGATGGCGAGCGGGATCGTACGACGCGGGTCGGGAGTTTCCTCGGCCATGGTCGACACCGCATCAAAACCGAGAAAGGACAGGCAGAGTATCGCAGCGCCGTTCATGATCAACGGCATGCTGAAGCCTTCATGGTGAAACGGGACAAGCAGCGAAACCGGTTCGGATTGCCCACTCAGGTTGTGAATCGACAACACCACAAACACCGCAATAAACACCAGTTGGGCAACGATCAGCACCCAGTTGACCCGGGTGATGGACTCGATACCGACAAGGTTCAGCACTGTCACTAGGGCGATGGAGCCGAGTACCCACACGGCGGTGGGCACGCCAGGAAAATACTCCGACATGTAAATGCCGATCAGCAAATAACTGAGCAGCGGCAAGAAGATATAATCCAGCAACAATGTCCATCCGGCGATGAAACCGAAATATGCGCCAAAGGCCTTGCGCGTGTAGGTGTAGACAGACCCTGAATAAGGATGTGCCTGGACCATGCGTCCATAGCTGTAGGCGGTCAGTAGCATGGCCGCCAGAGTCAGCAGGTAGGCTGTGGGCAGATGTCCCTTGGTCATCTGGGTGACCAGCCCATAGGTGGTAAACACCGCCAGTGGAACCATGTACGCAAGGCCGAAGAGTACCAATCCGACCAGTCCCAGAGGTTGTCGGAACCTGCGCGAAGAAGTTGCTCTGGAGGAAGTGTGGTGGGAGGGAGTGTCGGCCACGTTTTTTATTGTATTCATTGCTGACTCCTGGAAATTGGAATGCAGAGCGCCGCAGCATTCGATGAGAACGATGCCGTTTTCCGTTTTAGAGTGAGTTGCCCATGCGTACCCAGGGCGATGTAGCGATTTCGCCCACCCTCTCAACCTGAGAGGGTGAACAGCTCACTTCACAGCTTTCCCGCGATCCGTGCAGTGCGGTCGACCGCGATGCGGGTTTTTTCCACCAGCTCGTCCAGCTCCGCGCGAGTTGCCACCAGGGCCGGCGCCATGATCATACGGCCGAGGGTTGAGCGGATGATCACGCCTTCTTCAAAACCAAATGTGCGGCACTGCCAGGCGAGATCGTTTTCATTGTCGAAGCGTTTGCGCGTGGCTTTGTCCTCAGCGAACTGCAAGGCTGCGAGCAGACCCGTACCCTGAATCTCGCCGATCATCGGATGGTTGCCGAACACTTCGCGCAGGATTTGCTGCAAGTATGGCCCGGTGTCTTCCTTCACCTGGCGCACGATACCTTCATCGCGCAGTGCCTGAAGATTGGCCAGCGCCACCGCCGCCGCGACTGGGTGCCCGGAATAGGTCAGGCCATGAGCGAAGACTCCGCCCCGCTCCACCAGTGCATCCGCTATGCGTTTGCTCAGCACCAAGCCGCCCATTGGTATGTAGCCGGAGGTCAGGCCTTTGGCGATTGACAGCGTGTCGGGCTCGAAACCGAAGTACTCGTGGGCAAACCACTCGCCAGTGCGGCCAAAACCACCAATTACCTCATCGGCGCATAGCAGTACATCGTATTGACGGCAGATGCGCTGGATTTCGGGCCAGTAGCTTTCTGGCGGAAAAATCATCCCGCCAGCGCCCTGAAAAGGTTCGGCGATAAAGCCCGCGACATTTTCGGCGCCAAGTTCGAGGATTTTTTCCTCCAGTTGCAGCGCACAACGACGGCCGAACTCAGCCGGGGTCAGTTCGCCGCCCTGGGCGTACCAATAAGGTTCATCAATATGCGCAACATCCGGGATCAGCCCGCCCATTTCGTGCATGAACTTCATCCCACCCAACGCTGACGCCGCCAAGGTGGAGCCGTGATAACCGTTCCAGCGGCCGATCATGATTTTTTTCTGTGGCTGACCGACCACTTGCCAGTAGCGGCGCACGGTACGAATTAACACCTCGTTGGCTTCGGAGCCGGAGTTGGTGTAGATCACGTGGCTGTAGTAGCTCGGCAGCAGACTGAACAGCAACTCCGACAGCTCGATCACCGCCGGATGGGTGGTGTGAAAGAACATGTTGTAGTACGCCAACTGATCCATTTGCGCGGCGGCGGCGGCGGTTAGATCCTTGCGACCATAACCAAGCTGGGTGCACCACAGTCCCGACATTCCATCCAGGTAGCGCTTGCCTTCGGTGTCCCATAGATACAGGCCTTCACCACGGACCATGACGCGCGGGCCTTCGGCATTTAGTGCCTTTTGATCCAAAAACGCGTGGATATGGTGGGCGGCGTCAGACTTCTGATAATCCTGGGTCTGGCGTTTCGGTTCGAAGGGTAAGTTCATGGCTTTTCTCTCTTGTTAGTAGTCGCGCAAGGGGTCGCAGATCCGCTCAGCGGATCTTGTTCATGTAACTTTCAAGGGGGTCTTTGCTCAGTACGCCCTGGGCTTCGGCCAACGAATCAATAAACAGCGAAAACAGTTCTGATTGCGCGCCAATATCGAGCTTGCTGTAGATGTGCTTGCGGTGGGACTTGATGGTGTCTTCCGAGACGCCCAGCCGTTCGGCCAGCGAGCGGGTGGAGTGGCCACGCAGGATCAGCTGGGCGATTCGGCATTCGCGCTCGGTCAGGATCGACGAGCCAAAGTTGTTCAGTGCCGAGTGAATACGCTGCTCCAGCAGATTTTCGAAGCGCGCACCCCGTGCATCCAGGCCAACAAAATGCTTACCGAGCACCGCCAGCACCCAAGGGGCTATCCGCTTGAATTGTAGGGTGGTGGCCGCATCCAGCTTCTGCGTAAACGCCAGTGACACTGACAGGCTCAACCCGCTGCCCGATTGCAGGATGTAGTTAAGTTCATCCTCCAGGTGCGAATGCCGGTAGAACGACTGGAAGTATTCGCTGAGTTCGAAGTGATCAGGAGCGACATCCTTAAGGTCGTAACACCCCGACCTGACCCCCTCTACACACGCACCATAAAACGGATCGAGCAAGTAGAAGCCAGACAGGTACTGACGCACATTGCCCTGGGGCAACCAAGGTCCTTCCAACTCGAACAATGCGCTGGGCATGCCGCCGTGGGGATACAGGTACAACGTCGTGGCCTGGATCGGCCAGATACAACCGAGTGCCTCGAACAAGGTTGCGGCGAAGCTCGCTTGACCGATGCTCTCGGTGACCTGGGCCATCTGTTCGAACCATTGCGCAGAAGAAAGCTGATCGTTTTCCACTTCAAAGACTCGCTGAAAGAACGGTAATGATCGTCCCACACCTGGGAAATCACCGAAATCACCCTATAGGGTGAGCTTGCATGCGAAATTTATGCTCACTTCCTAACTTAATAATATTTTATTTATACCTACCCTTCTCCTAGCCTGAATTCATGCCCGAGCTGAACTCAACCGCATTACGCAAGGATTAGAGATATGACTGAAGCAATAACAAAAACAGACACGCTGGTGGTAGGCGCCGGTCAAGCTGGCGTGGCCATGAGCGAGCATCTGAGTAAGCAAGGCGTGCCACATTTGGTACTGGAGCGCAGCCGCATTGCCGAGCGCTGGCGCACCGGGCGTTGGGATTCGCTGGTGGCCAACGGTCCGGCCTGGCATGACCGGTTTCCAGGCCTGGCATTCGATGATGTCGCCCCGGATGGCTTCGCGCCGAAAGAACGCGTAGCGGATTACTTTGAGGCCTATGCACGCCAGTTCAATGCGCCGATTCGCACCGGCGTGGATGTAATCTCCGTTGTACGCAATGTCGCCCGTCCCGGTTTCACAGTGCACACAAGCGAAGGCGTGATCGAAGCCAACCGCGTGGTGGCGGCAACCGGGCCATTCCAGAAGCCAGTGATTCCGACCATTGCGCCCAAAGACACGGCGCTGCACCAGATCCATTCCGCCGACTATCGCAACCCTTCTCAACTCCCAGCGGGCGCCGTGCTGGTGGTTGGCGCAGGCTCTTCCGGTGTGCAGATCGCCGATGAACTGCAGCGCGCCGGTCGCCAGGTGTACCTCTCGGTCGGCGCCCATGACCGCCCGCCGCGCGCTTATCGCAACCGAGACTTCTGCTGGTGGCTGGGGGTGCTGGGCGAGTGGGATCAGGCAGCGATGAAACCGGGCCGTGAACACGTGACCATCGCGGTTAGCGGCGCACACGGCGGCAAGACCATCGACTTCCGCGAACTGGCTCAGCAAGGCATGACCCTGGTCGGCCTCACTCAAGCCTTCAACGGCAGCGTTGCAACCTTCCAACCTAACCTAGTGGAAAACTTGGCGCGTGGCGATGAAAACTACCTAGCCCTGCTAGACGCAGCAGATGCCTACGTAGAGCGCAACGGCCTGGACTTGCCGCTGGAACCTGAAGCACGCCACGTATTCCCAGATGCGGACTGCATCAAGCAGCCGATCCTGGAACTGGACCTGGCCAAGGCTGGCGTCACCTCAATCATCTGGGCCACCGGGTTTGCCGTGGATTACAGCTGGCTGAAGGTGGATGCATTCGACGCGGCCGGCAAGCCGCAGCATCAGCGCGGCGTGAGCAGCGAAGCCGGGGTCTACTTCCTCGGTTTGCCGTGGCAGTCACGCCGTGGCTCGTCGTTCATCTGGGGTGTGTGGCACGACGCCAAGTACGTGGCCGACCATATCGCCATCCAACGGCAATACCTCGAGTACCGCGAAACCGCCACGGCGGTTCGCCAATCCCCTGTCAGCGCCTGATCATTTTATTGCCGGAGTTTTTTAATGCCTACTCACACTCGCATCCGCATGTTCAACACCAAGGAAACCTACTCCAACCAGAGCCTGGACAACGACCTGTGCCAGGCCGTGCGCGCCGGCAATACCGTGTATGTGCGCGGCCAGGTGGGCACCGACTTCGACGGTAACTTGATCGGCCTTGGCGACCCACGCGCCCAGGCTGAACAAGCCATGAAAAACGTCAAGCAATTGCTGGAAGAAGCCGGCAGCGACCTCAGCCATATCGTCAAGACAACCACCTACCTGATCGACCCGCGCTACCGCGAACCGGTGTACCAGGAAGTCGGCAAATGGCTCAAGGGCGTGTTCCCGATTTCCACCGGACTGGTGGTCTCGGCCCTGGGCCAGCCGCAATGGTTGATGGAAATTGACGTGATCGCCGTTATTCCCGAGTAAGGAGCCGCACATGACCTTTTCAATCGTCGGCCGTTGCGCCGACACCGGCCAACTGGGCATCGCCATCAGCTCATCGAGCATCGCGGTGGGTGCCCGTTGCCCATGGCTGCGGCCCGGTGTGGGTGCGGTATCGACCCAGAACATCACGCTGCCAGCCCTGGGCCCGGAGGTGCTCGACCTGCTGGAACAAGGCCTGGGGCTCGCCGAAGCGATCGACAAGGCCCTGACCCGCAACGGCTACAGTCAATACCGGCAACTGACTGCGATTGATCACCTGGGCCGCAGCGTGCATTTCAGCGGCAGCGAAACCCTCGGCACCCACAACGCCGTATCGGGCGAACAATGTGTGGCGGCGGGCAATATGCTTGCCGACCGTGCGGTGATCGAGACGATGATCGCGGCCTTCGAGCAAGGCGAAGGTCAGTTGGCGGACCGCCTGCTGGCAGCGATGCACAGCGCCATTGCCGCCGGCGGTGAAGCCGGCCAGGTGCATTCCGCCGCGCTGGTGGTGGTCGGGGAATTGACCTGGCCGATCATCAATCTGCGGGTCGATTGGGCCGATGAAAACCCGATCAGCGAGCTGCAAACACTCTGGGACGCGTATCGCCCGCAAGTGCAGGACTACATCGACCGTGCGCTTGCACCGGACCGTTCCCCCGGCTACGGCGTGGCCGGAGACGACCGATGAGCAGCAGCCGCGAACTGCTGCAGAGGCTGGTGGGGTTTGATACCACTAGCCGCGAATCCAACCTGCAACTGATCGAGTATGTGCGTGAATACTTGGCCAGATTCGGCGTAGCTATTGAGCTGGTCTACAACGAAGATCGCAGCAAGGCCAATCTATTTGCCAGTGTTGGCCCGGTGGAATTGCCGGGCATCGTGCTGTCAGGACATACCGACGTGGTGCCGGTGGACGGCCAGCCATGGACAGTGCCACCGTTTGAACTCACCGAGCGTGACGGCAAGTTGTTTGGCCGTGGCACGGCGGACATGAAGGGCTATATCGCCTGCGTGTTGGCGCTGGTGCCGGCGTTGGTTGAGGCACCGATGCGGGTGCCGGTGCACATCGCCCTGTCCTACGACGAGGAAGTAGGCTGCCTTGGCGTACGCTCGCTGCTCAAGGTGCTGGAGGAGCGGCCAGTGAAGCCGATGCTGTGCATCATCGGCGAACCGACCGAACTCAAACCGGTGCTTGGCCACAAAGGCAAGTTGGCCATGCGCTGTGACGTGCATGGCGAAGCCTGCCATTCGGCGTACGCGCCGTCTGGCGTGAATGCCATCGAACACGCGGCCGAGTTGATCGGTGAGCTGGGCCGCATCGGCCAGCGCTTGCGGCAGAAGCAGGATACGCGGTTTGATCCGCCGTTCAGCACCGTGCAAACCGGCGTGATCAGCGGTGGCAAGGCATTGAACATCGTGCCAGCAAATTGTCGGTTTGATTTTGAGGTGCGGGCCTTGCCGTCGCAGAACCCGAGCGAGGTGGCTGCCGAACTCAAGGCTTACGCCGAGCAAAAGGTACTGCCGCGTATGCAGGCAGTGAGTGCGCAGAGTGCGATTCGCTTTACCGCGTTGTCCGCCTACCCAGGCTTGGTCACCGACGAACGCAGCCAGGCCGCTGAGTTGATTGCAGCGTTTTCCGGTTCGCGGGAATTCGGCACGGTGGCGTTTGGGACTGAGGGTGGGTTGTTTGATGCGGTGGGCATTCCCACGGTGGTGTGCGGGCCGGGGAGCATGGACCAGGGGCATAAGCCGGATGAGTTTGTGAGTGTGGAGCAATTGCTGGGGTGTGATGCGATGTTGTTGCGGATGCTTGAGGCGATTCGCGCGTGAACTGAAACAACACCAAACCTGTGGGAGCCGGCTTGAACTGCGATAGCGGTCTATCATCCAACTCCTTTGGCAACTGACCCACCGCCATCGCGGGCAAGCCGGTTCCCACAGTGGATCTCTGTTGCTTACAAGATTGCATTTCAGGTTCAGCCAAGGATTCGCGCCAGCTCTTCGCGGCAGTAATCAACAAACAACTGCACTGGCTTGGTCAGCGGCGCACGCCGCAGCCAAACCGCCGACAAGCCAGACCCCGTGACGGTTTGCACCAATGGAATGCACACGACTTTCTGGCCGTCATAGGTGTACTCCGTGAACGGTTTGGTCACCAATATCGAAAACCCAAACCCTCTGCCCACCATCCCCCGCACCATCTCGATCGACGGCGAGCTGAACACAATATTCGGCGTCAGCCCACGCTCTTCAAAGATGCTCACGAAGTAGGTCCGACTCGGCAGCACGTCCAGCAAAATCATCGGTTCCAGCACCAGGTCCGCCAACGATACCTTGGCCTGCTGCGCAAAGCGGTGATCCGCCGGCAGGAGCGCATACGGCTGCTGCGGCGGCATCAGCGGCGTGGTCTCGATGGTGCCGCCCAGGTCGTGTTCGAACAGCATCGCCACGTCGATACTGCCCGCTGTCAACGCCTGCACCAACTCCTGTTGCTCGCCGTCGCGAATGCGGATTTCAACACCCGGCCAACGTGCCTTGAAGCCCGCGATCAAGCGCGGCAGGTAAAGCGGCGCGACGGTTTCAAAGCAGCCGATATCGATCTGCCCGGCAACCACGTCATTGTCCGCCAGGGCGTTCTGCTCGAACTCATGGGCCACCCGCAGCAGCTCAAGAGCCTTGCGATAGAAGCGTGCGCCGCTCGGCGTCAGCGACACGCCCTGGGCGTGATGCCGGATAAACAGCTGCACGCCAAAGCTGTCTTCCAACTGCTTAATCGCCGTCGACACCGACGGTTGCGCGATGTACAGCTTGCGCGACGCCTCGGCGACGCTGCCGCACTCGGCCGTGGTGACGAAATATCTGAGTTGGCGCAGGTTGTAGACAGCCATAGAGGCCTCCGAAAGCGCGGGAATTCGCCCATACCAGTGCGAAAAAAATACCGCTTTTTGATCTATTCAAGACTATGCAACATACCGGAGCAAACACCCGGGCGAGCTATATTTTTTAAGGTCAATAGCAACAAACTTACTAATTTACCTCCACGAACCTGTTGCAGATGATCACTCCAACAACAAAGCGTCGCCCACGCGCCGCACACCGAAGTACGTCAACGTACTCACCTTGCCTTGGAGCTCGTCATGGTTACCACTGCAACATCCTCCGCCCCGCTTATCGAAAAACACACGATTGGATACGTGCCTCCGGAAGATCGCCATGGAAAGGTAAGAGACCTGTTCACCTTGTGGTTCGGCGGCAATATCGCACCATTGCCGATCGTCACCGGTGCGCTGGGTGTGCAATTGTTCCACCTCAACCTCATCTGGGGCATCGTCGCCATCCTCGTCGGCCACCTGGTCGGCGGCGTGCTGATGGCGCTGCACTCAGCCCAGGGCCCGCAAATGGGCATACCGCAAATGATCCAGAGCCGCGCCCAGTTCGGCTCCCTCGGCGCTCTGCTGGTGGTGGTCATCGCCGGCGTCATGTACATCGGCTTCTTCGCCTCCAACATCGTACTCGCCGGCAAGTCCCTGCACGGAGTGGTCGATGCGGTGCCCGTGCCGGTGGGGATCGTGATCGGCGCCATCGGCTCCGGGATCATCGGCATCATCGGCTACCGCTTTATCCACGTGCTCAACCGCATCGGCACCTGGGTATTGGGCGCCGGGATCGTGCTCGGGTTTGGCTACATCCTCACCCACATACAGTCCACCGACTTCCTGACACGCGGCAGCTTCAACATCTCCGGTTGGCTAGCGACTGTGTCATTGGCGGCGCTGTGGCAAATCGCATTCGCGCCCTACGTCTCCGACTACTCCCGCTACCTGCCGGCTGAAGTACCCGTCGCGTCAACGTTCTGGACCACTTACCTCGGCTCGGCACTAGGCTCCAGCTTGTCGTTCATCTTCGGCGCCGTCGCCGTCCTCGCCACGCCGCTGGGCATGGACACCATGGACGCCGTCAAACTTGCCACCGGGGCCATAGGCCCATTGATGCTAGTGCTGTTCTTGCTTAGCGTGATCAGCCACAACGCCCTCAACCTGTACGGCGCAGTGCTGTCGATCATTACCTTGGTGCAGACCTTTGCCTATCGCTGGATTCCCACCGCGAAAAGCCGCGCAGTGATCTCAATCATCGTGCTGGCCGCATGCGCGATTGCAGCGGTATTCGCCTCCAAAGATTTCATCGGCCACTTCGTCGACATGGTGCTGGTACTGCTCGTGGTGCTGGTGCCCTGGACCGCGATCAACCTGATCGACTTCTACGCGATCCATAAGGGCAAGTACGACATTGCCTCGATTTTCCGCGTGGACGGCGGGATTTACGGGCGCTACAACCCGCAGGCCTTGTTGGCGTATGGGATTGGGATTGCGGTGCAGATTCCGTTCATGAACACGCCGCTGTATGTGGGGCCGATTTCAGAGCACATCAATGGAGCGGATTTGTCTTGGCTGATGGGATTAGTGGTGACTTTGCCATTATATTTTTGGTTGGCGAGTCGGAATAGTGTGTATAAGCGCAGGATGGATGAAGGGAATGTGGTGGGAGGGATTTAGATAAGACTCTTTTCGTCCCGATGGACTGTCAGGTTATTTGTGTGCCCGCCGGTAACGGCCTGCAGTTAGGCAGGCCGTGCTTTCACCAGGCCTGCCTTATAAATCGGTCTCGGTACCGGATCGCGAATAGATTCCTCGCACTCTTAAAGTCATGTGTCACAGAGCCCCGGTTTGCTGTAATATTTCGCAGCACAAACCGGATAAGTTGGTGGTCGCATCGTGGGTGGGGAAGGGGCCGGGAGTCTTGATGACCTTTCGTGGCTGAGCGTTAATGTTCTTTGTAGCGCTGGTAGTGTAGATCACTTTTCGGATCGCTGGCGGGAAAACGAAAAATGCAATCAGGCGTTCCCAGTCCTTCGCCGGGCAGCCAATACCGTTGAATATTGCTCGGAAATAAACGCATGGAACTCTCTGACCTCCATTCCACAGGCATACACGGCGATGATCTTGTCGTCGAAACCGACGTAACGGTGTTTGTGATTGGTGTGCAGAATTGGATAGAAACTGCCGTCTCGGTTGCGGGGGGATAAGCATGGCTGCACTCCGCCCAGAATATGCTGACGTTAAAACCGAGGGTTGCCAACAAAATGAGCAAGCATAGACACAAGTCGCGCATCCTACTACCTCTCAATACGAGTTTCACTGCCTCTGAATTACAAGCAGTTCGGGAGTTTAGTTCCCCCATCTACGACTGACCTACTGCTTGAACCTAACGCGAAATCGACGGTCTGCTAATGATCGATCCACCTGAACCTCAATGCTAGTTGGATGTATCCTAAGTACCTAGGATCATAGATGGAAAATGCGCGGGACAAGACCTTTTGTTCCGCAGAGCGATAGAAGATTGAACAAGCATGCATGAAGACGATATCGAATGTTAGGTACATAGAATGACCTCAGCGAGTGACAGACGCCAGTAACTCAGACGCTACTATCAACTGGGTTGACATACAGATGCTCTGCCAGAGGCCTTTCCATGAGGGATGGAGGTCCGACCACATATGTCCGTTTATGTTTTCAATCCGCAAACGAAAGTCTTCTATCGCCCCATCGACGCTGCATTGCGGTGGTGCAATCTAATTCGTTATGAAACGCAGATTATGCAGGCTGTTTGGTCACGGCCTGAAGAGCTCGCAATTCTTTTCCCTCAATGGCCAAGCCTTCACGCAACTACCGAAAAGATCTATGACGCGGTGCGTAATGGGGACCTGCTTTATGGCTGCCTCGGAATCTCGGTTCCTATTGGAACTTACGTGGAACCTTATCAGTTGACAATACGACACTCTGATTTGCGCCATTGGATGCAGAATCACTATCCCGATCACAAACCCGCCTTTCTGTTTGAGTCCGGCAGTAACGCGTGTGAAAAAGTCAGTTTAGGAACCCTTCTCGCATTACAAGCGGAGCGGGATGCCCTCCTGCGAGATCTGGATACGATGCGACACCATCATAAAGATGTTTTGGTCGATCTTCAGGCCATTGGGCTTGAACGCGATGACTTAAAAGAAATGGTCAAAACGCATGGGCAGCTTAGCGAACGTAGCGAACTCACCTATCAGACTATCATAGGCGTTTTGATCAACCTCTTTCTGGACCATTCACCCGCTGGAAAGCCTCTATCCGTATTCAAAAATCAAACAGCCATCGTCGATGCAGTCATCGCACGCCATAAGGATTTACCTGGCCTTAGCAAGCGTACGCTTGATGAAAAGTTCGCTGCAGCCAATCGCAGCCTCAAAAAAAGCAAATAGACCGAAGTATTGCACTGCAATTGGCCCAATTGCAGCGCAATGACTCTCACCTATTTCTGCTATTCAATTCAGGTCACGTCCCAGCACGCGCCAATCGACGCCAGGAATGACCAGCATGTCCATCCAACACTCTCCCATCGCTGCAGCACCTCTACCACAGGTCGAACGTCACATCATGCGGCGTGACGAGGTGGAGCGAAAAACCGGCTTCAAGCGGGCGCACATCTACAACCTGATGAAGGAAGGTAAATTCCCTCAAGCCAAACGCATTGGACTACGCGCCGTAGGCTGGGACTCGCTGGAAATCGAGCAGTGGGTCACTCAGCGCTTAGACCAGCAGGCCTGATGAGATGCGTGTGGTATCAGTGGTGTCCACCAAAGGTGGAGTAGGCAAAACCACAGTGGCAGCCAATCTCGGCGGTCTGCTGGCGGATGCGGGCTTACGCGTCCTGCTGCTCGATCTGGATAGCCAACCGACCCTCTCCAGCTATTACGCCTTGAATCACGAGGCTATCGCCGGTGCGTACGAACTCATCGCGCTCAACCAGACAGATCCTGAGCAGATAATCTCCATGACCGAGGTCGTCGGTCTCGATCTGATCCTCTCGAACGATGACCAAGGCCGACTGAGTACCTTGCTACTACACGCCCCGGACGGGCGATTACGGCTGCACAATTTGCTCGACCATTTCCGTACCCGTTATGACCTACTGTTGATCGACACCCAAGGCGCACGTAGCGTGCTACTGGAAACGGCTATCCTGGCCTCCGATCTTGCCCTTTCTCCCATTACACCGGAAATGCTCGCCGCCCGTGAACTGCGCCGTGGCACCTTGAAACTGCTCAACGAACTTGAGCCGTTCCGTCACCTGGGCATGCCACTACCCTCCTTGCGACTGCTACTGAACCAGGTGAACGCCATTAGGATTGACACGCGGATGATCATCAGCGGTCTGCGCGAGACCTTCGCTGGTTCTACCAACATCTCGGTGCTAGACACCGTAGTTCCAAACGCAGTGGCGTATCTCAATGCTGCCTCCCTCGGTCTGCCAGTCCACCGGATCGAAACGCGCCGGTCCCAAAAACGACGCTCGCCATCGGCACTGGAAACCATGCAAGCACTGGCCATCGAATTGTTCCCGGAATGGCACACAGCAATCTCTACTTTGACCAAGTGCACGGAGGCTCGATGAAATGAATCGCCAAGGCATAGTTCTCAATACGAAATTTTGTCTGATCGACGTTGAGGCCAACTGTGTTTGGCAAGGAGTATTTGATGTTGGACCAGCTTCCTATCATTGTTCAACCATCCATCCACCCCTGCCGCCCACCTAGCGAGGAGTACTGCACAGTGGTCTTTCGTCTACAAGACGGGCGCTCAGCCATGGGCTGGTTTCTCGCGGAACTGTCTCGTTATTTCGAAAGCTCTTGCACTGCCGAAATCGTCAAGTTCGAGGTTGGTGACCATTTGCGCACCCGGCGTTAACTGAGGCTGCTCCAATGAAGAAGCTCACTCAGGAGGAAATCACAGAAAAACTGCACCAGGACCACTTCCCTCGCGGTCCAGAACTGGGGCGGTTGTCCGATCCACTCACTGATACGCCTATGCTGGTCACGCTGGAGCAGTTGCGGCCCTACGAACACAACCCGCGGTTCATCCGTAACCCACTTTATGACGATATCAAGGCATCAATCCGTGAACGCGGGCTGGATCAACCCCCGCCGATTACCCGCCGCCCGGGAGAAACCTATTTCATCATCCGCAACGGTGGTAATACGCGCCTGGCAATTCTCAGCGAGCTTTGGCAGGAAACCCGCGACGAGCGCTTCTTTCGCATTCATTGCCTGTTCCACCCCTGGGGCAATGAAGTCAGCACCCTGCTCGGTCATCTGGCCGAAAGCGATCTGCACGGCCAGCTCACCTTCATCGAACGTGCTCTGGCAGTAGCCAAACTCAAGACCATGCTCGAACCAGATGGAGCAACGCTCACGCAACGCGAGCTGGCACGACGTCTTGCCGCTGGGGGCTACCCCATTTCACAGTCGCACATCAGCCGGATGCTCGACACCCTCGAACACCTGCTGCCCGCCATTCCACAAACCCTGTATGCCGGATTGGGTAAGCCCCAAATCGAACGGCTGATCGCACTGCGTAGCCAGGCCGAACGAACCTGGAACCGTTATCCAACCGCCACCATTGCGTTCGCCGAATTTTGGCTCGATACACTGGGCTATTTCGATGCCGAACCCGAGTCCTTCGATCTTGAGCAAATCCAGGATGAACTGCTCGAACGCATGAGCCGCTTACTCGGACAGTCCTACCGTATGTTGGCTCTGGAATTGAGCGATACCCAACGGGTCATCTCTACGCCAGGCGTTGCCTTCACCGCGCCCTCGAAGAATATCCATCTGCCGAGCATTGATGAAGCCTCGGCAGGACCGCCCTCCTCCGAGTCCCATCCCAAATCAACTGAGACTAGGCCCCAGACCGAACCAACGCGAGAAGAACCGTTCACACCGCCAGAAACGAAGGTCGTATCAGCGGTCAGTCCTCCGTCACGTATCCAACAGATTCGCGAACAGATTGATCGCGCTACTGCCACCGAACCAGCACCGACCGTCGAAACCTGCACGATCGACGACATCTGGATCATCGCACCAGCACTGGATACCCCTGAACACTTGCGTTTAGCTATAGCCGGCCTGGCTCGGGAAATGGCGGCCTATGCCGGACAGCCCGAGTGCATCATCGACCAGAAGCAAGGCTTGGGCTTCGCCCTCAACATCGAGCAACTTGATCTTGCAGCGCCTCGTGCGGCCGGCGTTCACCTATTGCTCCTGGCCCTGCTGCGTGCCCAAGACGAAGTGAACTGGGAGGATCGCAAGCAATTACCCGCAGCTTTGTTTGGACAACTGCTATTAGGGATTTATCAACTCCCGCTGACAGATCGCCCCGCCGTGAACATAGGTCTGGAGAGACTACCCGATGGTCTGTTAATCAAACTGTATCGCCTTATACGCCTAGCCCGACGTTTGATCGACTTAACGCTTCCCCCTGAAGGTGGCTCAACAAGGGAGGTGCCATGAACCTGTCCTTCAATGTCCTCAACCAGGCCATGCTGACCCAGGTCCTTCACGAGTTGCGCCTGGGTAATCTGCAGCGCTGCAAAGCACTCGGGTTGGATGAGAAAGACATCTACCTGTTGCAATCCCTACCGCCCACCACACTGTCACGTCTGGCCCACGCCACCGTCCCCTGGGTTGAGGTCAAGATTGATTCGCCGGTGCTGCATCGGTTGATCGACCAGGCCGAACGCGACGAACAGAACGAGCGCCTGATCAACCGAGCGCTCAAGCTCGGTGCCAGCAGTACCATCATGTATCAATGCTTCGGCTTGGCGCATTCGGAAACCGCCCTGCGCCGACGTCTGCTCAAGATAGAAACCCGTAAGGGGCGCCCCCAGAACTTAAGCGAAGCGCAGGAACATGCACTCTGGCAGCGTTGGTGCCAACTACGCGCTCAGGAAGGTGCTGAGGATCAGCTCGACGCCATGATGATGTTGGCGGAGGAGCAACAGATCAGCTTGACCGTTGTTTGGCAACAGATCGATCAGTACAGCAACGGAACATGAACACTGCCCCCTTCAGTCGCTGGCAGCGTGTTCTGCAGCAATGCACCCAGCAGTTGAGTGAACGTTGGCCTGCACGTCCCACCACTGAACAACCCTCCAACCAGGCTCTACAGGCTGGCTTTCTGTTCAGTGGCCAATCACATGAAGTCGTGCCGCATCGCCTGCTGCTGGATAACCGGTTGACGCCATTGGAGCGTAACGCCTGGCAGGTTTTTCGACTCATGCTGCAAGGCCAGGGCATGGTTACACCGCGCTATGAGGATTTGCAGCCTTACCTGTCGAGCGTGCCCTATGGAGTATCGGCTTCCCGTGAAACCATCGCTCGCGTCTTGACGATACTCAGGCTGACCCGCTGGCTCAGCTTGGTGAGTCGTGGCCGCGATCAACTCAGCGGGCGCCTACAAGGCTCTCTGTATGTCCTGCACGATGAACCGCTAACTCCTGCCGAAGCCATGGAACTGGATCAAGACTACCTCGAGCTAGTCGGACACGCCCTCGATCACGCGACCAAGGCTGTGCGTATTGTCGCGCAGCACATTGTGGAAGAAATTCGCCGAGACAAAGATATCGATCAGGGGCGACTACCTACCCGAATTGAGAGCTGGGGCGAACATTGGACGCCGCAGGAATTGGATCAGGTAACCGATGAAGCGTTACACGATTCCGAACTGAGTGGCGATCACAGTGTTCGGAATCGTGTGGGACTTCGTTCGGATTCCGAACCGGGCCTGAACGCCAATGTTTCCGGCGCAGTTCGGAAACCGAACGCCGCCTGTACTGTATTAAAAGAAAGTATTTGTACTGTACCGCGCGCAACCCCAGCGGTGGATAACCTGCACTGGCCCGATCCGCCGCACTTGAGCCCAAGCGAACGTCAGGCCGTCGCCATGGCGTTGAACAAGCTCAAACCAGCGGATCGGCAGGCGGTACTCAACGAAGCGGGCGCGCGATGTGCGGCCGGCGGTATCCGCAAGCCAGCGGCGTATCTTATGGGCCTTATTCAGCGGGCACTGAAAGGCGATTTTCGTCCTTGGGCAGGTCAGACTGAATCGTTACCCATTGCAGAGCCGCCCCCCGTTCCTTCACGCCGATCGAGAAAACAGGGCGAACCCGTCTCTGCCCTCGCCCAAGCGTGCCTGAATGAGTTGCGCCAGCTGCGTGGCAAACGCCCTGGACGTCAGTAGATTTGATGCCACTGGCATCAGTGCCGAGCGTCTTAGAAATTAGCCGTCTCGAACCAAACCGAACAGACCGCATTCAGCTTTTTGGCTGTCCTTGACCTTTATCTGTCGCAACGTTCCCGTCCAAGCAGATGCGAGGACAACACCGTGGCCGATCACTATCAGCTTAACCTGGGCTCATTGCGCAGCAGCATCACCCTGACACTGCACACCCACCACGCCGCCCGTATCTGGCAAGGACGAACCGCACGTGAAGGCGTCCATTCGATCATGGGCATGGCCGGCTACATCAGTGTCACCAACCTGATGAAACACACTGCGGCCCAGGACGACCCCTATGCCGATTGGGCCATCGTGCAACTCGAAGAAAAATTGACTCAGGCCAAAGCCGGGATGCTGGAACTGACCCAACAATTGGATCGGATCAGACAGGATCTGCCGACGCAGATCGACATGAGCGATAACCTCAATATCCACCCCGTCACCTTGCCCTTGTACATCGGCAGCCAACTGGGATTTCTGGCGGTCTACCTACTGACCGACTACGACACCTTGGTGCGTCGTACGCTATTGGCCCATCACACCGCCTTGATCGGTCGCAGAGACATGGAAGCCTGGATCGACGACGGAGCCCATCTGCTGCGCAGCCTGTTCGGCCAAGCGCAACGCTATCGGCATGCCGGCGTCACGCGTGATGACATGGCGGCGAACAATGCCCGTGCCATTGCGGCCATCGAGAAATTGGGTTTGCCTCCGATGGACATCCTTGAGGGTCATCGCCGCTCCCAATTCGCGCCGCCAATCGTTCGTCGGGGTGCTGTGGCGGTGGATGATGCTGATGCGCTGGCAGAGGAAACGGGAGAGCCATCTGCGACGCTGGATGAACCGGAGGACGAAGCATGACTCCCCTCACCTCGGCTCAACCAATGGCCTTCGAAGCATTGACACCGGATGCCTATCGACAACTCGAACACGCAACCTCCCTAAAAGGCCTTTTAAAACCCTTTAAGGGTAAGGGGGAGTTGGAGCACCTGGCGCAGGTGGCGAGGGAAATCGAGGCGCAGTTATGTCACCTGATGGAGGCTGTGGTGCAGCAGGCCGGTCAGCCCCCTTACTCACTGCTGGATATTCGATTAGTGCTGCAGAACACCAGCGCTGGCAGCTCCTTTTTGCGTTGGCGCACCCGTGACTTCGCCCGCATGGGGGTTGCGGTCTGGGAATACCAGCTCTGCAACAAAGCCCTGCCGCAGGTCGTACGCGAGGGATTGCACCGTTTTGAATGCAATCGCATCGCACTGAACCTGCAGATGAGTGTGGTCCATTCGCTCTACCGCCAGGCCACCACCTGCGCGATCAAAATGGACGGCGCCGAACGGCTGCTGCGCCAGTTCAC
>Ga0157373_10000311_pt1 | contig 39322 bp, 25 predicted proteins | sample C65metaG_FD_113460 | JGI IMG/M metagenome (GOLD analysis project Ga0157373, IMG submission 113460) | Corn rhizosphere microbial communities from Kellogg Biological Station, Michigan, USA - C6-5 metaG | ecosystem: Host-associated > Plants > Roots > Rhizosphere > Soil | place: USA: Michigan... | reverse complement strand
CGGCAGTCGGTACGAAGATGCGTTTCGGGCAGGCATTCGGTGCAGGGGCGGGGCTGGCGCTGCCAGTCGGGCTCTGCTCGGAAGCGTAGGCAGCGTCATCGTCATACGACACGCCACGCCAGGTCATGTGTGCCCAACCCTTGAAGTTCTCGGCAACCTGGCTGTTGATCTTCGGATCGAAGCGCCAGATTTCCTTGCCGGTGTCGGGGTCCAGTGCAATCACCTGGCTGTGCGGCGTGCACACGTAGAGCATGCCGTTGACTTTCAGCGGGGTGTTTTCTGCGGTGGTTTCACCTGGATCGTTCGGACCTGGGATGTCACCGGTGCGGAACGTCCACGCGGGGACCAGCTTGTGCGCGTTTTCCGGGGTGATCTGTGCCAGTGGCGAGTAGCGGTCGCCAAAGGCCGAACGGCCATAGGAGTTCCAGTCGCCATCGGCCTGGGCCGGTGCAGCGCTGGTCATGCCCGGTACCGCGTCGCGGTCCAGTTGGCCTTTGATCTCACCCGGGTTGGTGAATTGGCTGGCAACGGCAGCAGCACCCGCGAGCACCACGGCCACGCTCAGCGCGCCAGTGCCCAGTGGGGCAGGCTGGCCGCGCAGTAGCGGACGGCGAAACCACGGGAGCAGCATGACGATGCCCAGGGCGAACAGCAGTGCCAGGCGCGGCACCAACTGCCACCAGTCCAGGCCGACTTCCCACAAGGCCCACACAGTGCTGGCGAACAACACCAGTGCGTACAGGCCCAGCGCAGCGCGGCGGGTGACCAGCAGCAGGACGCCGGTCAAGGTGATGCCGATACCGGCCAGCAGGTAGTACAGCGACCCGCCGAGCATCGTCAGCTTGATACCCCCGGCCAGCAAGGCCAGGCCCATGATCAGCAGCAAGACTCCAAGCAGCCTGGGCAGCAGGCGGCTTGGCGTTGAGGCACCGTCAGTGCTCATAGTTGTGTTTCTCCGTTACGTTGGAATTATGTAACCCCGTGCTTCACTGTAGATGACGATTCGGCGCGGGCTTGGTTCAGCGTTAATTCGGTTTTTCTGGGGATCGCAGTGTTATCCACAGGCGGGCGATTTATCCCCAGGCGCAGGTCGGTGAAAGACAGCGCTGTCTTCGAGGAGAGGAGAATTCGGCAAGATGGGGTCGACCGCGGAAGTGAAACGTTTCAGTTTGTTGCGGCAAGGATAAAGTGCTGACGCGCCAAGAGAAAGCGCAAATCGCAAGATGCATCATTTCCGATTTGGTAACAGTGACAGAACGTCGCTGCTAGAGGCCCGGCAAACCCTGTGGGAGCCGGCTTGCCAGCGACAGGGCCCATGAGGACGCCATCGCCAGCAAGCCGGCTCCTGAAGGTAGGTTTAGAACGTGGTACGCACGCCGAACTGCACACTGCGCCCCGGTGCCGGTGCAATGTCGCGCAGGATCGAGCTGGCATACCGCACGGTCTGGTTGGTCAGGTTTTCCCCGTTCACAAATGCCAGCCACTGGCTGCCACCGACAGTGAAGTGATACCCCGCGCTCGCCCCCAACGTGGTGTAGCCATCGGTGCCGCTCTCGTTATCCGGCACACGTCCCTGGCCTGCGGCATGCTCCACATCGATGCGCGCCTGCCAGCGGTCGAGCTCCCACAGCAAACCGCTGTTCACGCGCAACGGCGCAATGCGCGGCAGGGCTTCGCCGGTGTCGAGGTTGGTGGCCCGGGTGTAGTCGCCCGACAGTTCGAGGGCGAACTTGCCGTAGGCGCCTTCACCCAGCTTCCAATGATCCTGGGCTTCAAAGCCGGCGAAACGGGCGCGCACGCCGGAGTATTCGTACTCGGGGATGCCGGCTGCGTCTTCTTCACCTTCGTCGTTCAAGGTACGACCGGTGCCCAGCAAGCCGATGTAATTGGAGAAGCGGCTGTAGAACACGCCGAAGCTGCCCTTGTGGGTGCCATTGTCGAAGCGCAGGGCCAGGTCGCTGGACACGGCTTTTTCTTTTTTCAGGTTGGCGTTGCCCCGTTCATAAGTGCCGGTGGCCACGTGGGCTCCGTTGGCATACAGCTCATAAAACGTCGGCGCGCGCTCGGTGTAGCCCAGGGTCGCGGCCAGGGACCAGATGGGCGTGAGCGTGTAGACCGCACCCGAGGACAGGCTGCCGGCGGTGAAATCGTTGGATTTGTCGGCACTGGCGAAGCGCGCATTGCCTTTGCCGTCGGGGTCGACGTTGGTGTGTTCCACGCGCCCGCCAAGGCTGAGTTTCAGGCGCTCGGTGGCCTGCGTTTCCTCAAGGATAAACAGCGCGCCGGCGTTGGTGTCGGTCTGCGGTACGAAGGCTTCTTCGCCGAGGGCCGAGAACTCGTTGCGCGTCACCTGGGCACCGACCACGCCGTCGAACGGCCCGATGGGCTGGTGGCGAGCCTCAACGCGAGCTTCGTAGCCCTTGTTCTTGAAGATCGTGCCGGTCTCGCCACCTTCGATCTCGCGGTGCTCGTAGTCGGTGTAGCCGGCGTCGAGTTTTACCGAGGTGAACGGGCCTTGCAGGTTGCGGATCTGCGAGGCAAACGCGTAGTGATCCTGCTTCATGCGGATGCGCACGTCCTGCTCGGCGGGCGAGCCGTAATTAGCGTCGTAGTTGCTGTAGGACAGCCCGGCATAACCGTCATCCCACGTGTAGGCGCCGCCCACAGCGCCGCCGTCCTGGCGCCCGTCGCTGTTGCCCAGGCGACCGTTTTTGCCGGGGCCGTCTTCGCTCTCCGGGGCGTGGCGGCTGCGGGCAGCGCCGGGGATTCTCAGGTCGTTGAATTCCCGGGCGTTGGCGTCCAGGTGCAAGGCGAAGGTGCCGTTACCGGCTTCCAGTTTGCCCGCGCTGCTGCGCGTGGTGTCGGCGCCGCCGTAACGCAGTTCACCGGCACCGTGAATGCCCTCGATGGCTTCGGTGGGGATGCGGTTGTCGAAGGTGTTGACCACGCCGCCGATCGCGCTGCCGCCGTACAGCAGGGCGGCGGGGCCGCGCACGATTTCAATACGGTCGACGTTGACCGGGTCCAGCGGCACCGCGTGGTCGTAGGACAGTGACGAGGCATCCAGTGCGCCTACGCCATTACGCAGCAGGCGAATACGGTCGCCATCCTGGCCACGAATGATCGGCCGGCTGGCACCAGGGCCAAAGTACGATGACGACACTCCGGGCTGCTTGTTCAGGGTCTCGCCGAGGCTGCCCTTTTGTTGCAGGGTCAGATCGTCACCTTCAAGCACCGTGGTCTGCGAGGCGAGTTGCTCGCTGCCCAGTGGGTTGCCGGTGATGACTTGGGGTTGCAGTTCAAGGGCCTGAGCTTCAGAGCCGATCAGCAGGGCGGCGGCGAGCGGTGACAAGCGCCACAGAGAAGAGAGGGACATAGGACATTCCTTGGCAGAACGGGCATAGAGATTTATCGTTACAATATAACATCTCTTTTTTGCCGCGCACGGGAACTTTTTTACCTGGCAGGGCAGGGTGATAAGGTATGCACCTTCGTGACCCTTTTTTTCATAGGCCCGGCATGACCGCGACAAGCAACGACCCGCTCCACGGTGTGACCCTGCAACACGTCCTCACTACGCTCGTGGAACATTACGAATGGGAGGGCCTGGCCGAGCGCATCGATGTCCGCTGTTTCAAGAGCGATCCGAGCATCAAGTCCAGCCTGACCTTCTTGCGCAAGACACCTTGGGCGCGGGAGAAAGTCGAAGGTTTGTATGTGAAGCTGATGCGCACCAAACGCCCGTTGGATTGATCCCATGAAGCGGTTTGTCGCAGTGGCGGCGCTGGCCGGTTGGGTGGGGTTGGCGATCCAGCAATACCTGATTTTCTATTCGCGCTGGTCGACCGGCGCCAGCCTGCTCGGAGGGCTGATCAACTTTTTCAGTTTCTTCACTGTGCTCACCAACACCCTGGCGGTGGTGGTGTTGAGTTATGCGCTGGTCCGTCGGGAATCAGCGGCGAAGCGGTTTTTCCTGTCGCCCCCGGTCAGCAGTGGGATCGCCGCGAGCATCGTCGTGGTGAGCCTGGCCTATAACCTGTTGCTACGGCACTTGTGGAGCCCCACAGGCTTTCAGTTCATTGCGGATGAGTTGCTGCACGACGTGATGCCAGTGCTGTTTCTGATCTACTGGTGGCGGTGTGTGCCCAAGGGCAGTGTGCGGCTCAAGCACATTGGCGCGTGGATGATTTACCCACTGGTGTACTTCGCCTATGCACTGCTGCGCGGGGATTTGCTCGGGCAATATCAGTACCCGTTCATTGATGTGAGCACCCTGGGTTATCCCCAAGTATTTGTGAATGCCGGGGGTATTCTGGTGGGGTTTGTCGTCATCGCGCTGGTGGTGGTGGGGCTGGATAAAGGCTTGAAATCACCGTCGAACCAATGGGGCAGCGGGTAATTCCGCTTCCCCTGTTGGATCGCGCCAGGCTTACTCTTCCTGGCTGCCCTCGGCCCGCCAGTAACCGGCGGCCTTGAGGTAGTCCTCATTGACCTTGTGCGTATCCAGCAGCACACGCCGCAGCTGGCGCGACAGCTTGCTTTCCGTCGCGACGAAGCTGTAGAGCGAGCCGCTCGGCAGCGTCAGGTCGTGCACGGTGTCGAGCAAGTTGTCCTTGCCGCGCACGACCCATTTCACCTGGACATCGGCGGCACTTTTCAGGGTTTGCTGCTCTGCTTCGTCGGCGATTTCAATCACCGCCAGCACCGTACGCCCTGCGGGCAATTCTTCCAGGCGGCGCGCAATGGCCGGGATCGCCGTTTCATCACCAATCAACAAGTAGCTGTCGAAGATATCCGGCACGATCATCGAGCCCCGTGGCCCGCCGATGTGCAGGTGCTGGCCGACCTGCACTTGCTCGGCCCAGGTGGACGCGGGGCCATCGCCGTGCAGCACGAAGTCGATGTCCAACTCACCGATACTCAGGTCGAAGCGCCGTGGTGTGTAGTCACGCATGGCCGGTTGCGGACCGTCGCCCTTGAGACTGAAGGTCGGGCTTTCCAGCGCGGCTTGTTCGGCGGCGTTCTGCGGGAACAGCAGCTTGATATGGTCGTCGCTGCCCAAGCTGATAAAACCCGCCAGTTCCGGCCCGCCCAACGTGATGCGGCGCATGCGTGGAGTGAGGTCGACGACTCGTAGCACCTCAAGGCGACGGCGTTTGATCTCGTGGGTGACGCGATGGATGACTTGCGGATTCATTGAGCTTTCCCCTGCACAGGTGGGACGGCCGGGCCGTCGACAATGGCTTGGGCGGTGCTGTTGAGCAGCGCCGCGACGCGAATGATTTCTTCCGGGCTCCAGCGCCCATGGTGCAATTGCAAGGCGTGGCGCAGGTTATGCACCGCCTCGTGGATTTCGGGCGGGCGATCATGGCCGCGCAACGAGCGTTTGCTGACGTCGATGCGCATGCGCACGCCTTCCAGTGCAATCGCCTGCTCACTTAAAGAAAGACGACCGGCGTCGGTGATGGTGTAGCGTTTTTTTCCGCCCTCGGCGTCGCCCGTGACCAGCTCGGTTTCTTCCAGGAAGGTCAGGGTCGGGTAGATCACGCCGGGGCTGGGGCTGTAGGCGCCGTCGAACATGCCTTCGATCTGCCGGATCAGGTCGTAGCCATGGCACGGCTGTTCGCCGATCAACGCCAACAGCAGCAACTTCAGGTCACCGGGGGCAAACACGCGCGGGCCACGGCCACCGCGTTCACGCCCAGGGCGTTTTTCAAACCCGTCACGGCCGTCGCCGTGCTCGCGGGGGTGGGGGTGATGCTCTCTCATTTTCGCGCTCTCCGTTTTGGATAAGATAGAACTTAAGATATATCTTGAGGCGGCGAAAGGTCCAGGCGACCAACGGCAGGTATCGTATGAGCGGGTCTAAGGCATATATTTAGAGTTAACGCTCAACTTCCGGTAAGCGTTTTAATGGACGTTAGTTGTTTCTGTCGTACAACTCTTACACTAATTTTTTCGGGAGTTCGTTTTGATTTTATGAATGTAGGTTGATTCTTACAGTTAATTTAAAAGTTTTGGCAAAATGCCATCTTTTTCGCTCGAGTGTTATGCGCTTAGGCCACGCTATTGTGCGAAATGGCGGGCATACCTGTGGGTTGATTTGCTTGATCATTGCTGCGCTTTTCATTCATTGAAGAGCATGTAATGCCCATCGCAGTTGTGCCGTGGATTGCACCCTGGCCCAACGCTAAAGCGATTCAAATCCATGCCAAAACAGGTGTCGACTAATGTTCAAGAAATTTGCAATTGCCGCCCCCCTGGCGGCCTTGGCGCTGTCCTCTACGGTGTTTGCAGCCGGTGAAGCCAACCATACCGTCAATATCAGGACGTTCATCTCTACCAAAGCGTTTCACGTACAACCGCGTGACCCGAACTGGGGCCGGGATGAGGTCATGGCTTACAACTTGGCCAATGGTGAGTTGATTCCATTGACCGCTATTTACGACATGCTCAACACCAACGGTTCGATTCACGCCCACATCGACGGTGGCCCGGCCGTACTGTTCAACGGCGACGCAGCTCAAAACATTCCGCTGACCGCCACGTTGAACGGCGTGGTGCTGACGGGTACGCCCCAGGAAGTTGTCAACGAGGCTGACTCAACCCCTGGGCTGGGGGCCGAACTGCGTATTGTCGCTGCCAAGCCGTCGGCAACTCAGCGCGGTCACTACACCACCGTCATTCCGTTGATATTCGACGCGGTGCTGCCAAGCCTCTGATGTTCCCCCTTGCCCTCCAGCGTCGCGCTGGAGGGCAGCGCATCAGCAGGACGGCCGGCGTTAACGCGCGCCGACGGCCTAATTTTCATTCTGTGATTTGGCATTCAGAGTATTAGTTCATGTTCCCGATGACTCACATCGCGGCGGCGCTCGCGCTGCTGGTTTGTACAGGCGTCCTGGCGGCGCCGAGTGCCGGTGCCGAGAACCCTGGCAGTCTGATATCCCAGGCCCAAGACTTGCCCCGCGGGTTCAGTGATCACTTCTTCGATGTCCCGCTGGCGGTGCGGGTCGATCTTGACCAGCAATTGCTCGGCGAGGCGCTGATCGTATTGTCCCGGGATGACCGGGTAACCCTGCTTGAATTTACCGACGTGGGTGACAGCAAGATACCCATGGCCACCCGCGACACCTGGCAGGCCATCCTTGAACAGGGCGTGGCCCTGGGCGCCTGCAGCCAGGCGTGCCCCGAGCAAATGGTGTCTACCCATTACAGCCTCGAGAGCTCGCAGCTTTCGATCATCACGCAAAACGTCGAGCGCGCCGACGACGCCCCGCGCTATTACGCGCAGCCTGTGGGCGGCAGCCGTGGCTTGATCATCAACAATCAATTGAACCTCAATGGCGGCCAGGACGAAGACCTGGGCGGGCGTTTCGGCTTGCAGGCCAGTGCCAGCCTGGGCAACTGGAGCCAGGTGTTCAACCTGCAACTGGCCCGCCAGAGTGGCGACGAGGAGCAACTGCGCCACGCGATCCACGAGTTGTACACCCAGCGTGAACTGGAAGGGCGTTTTCTGCGCCTGGGTCATTTCACCCCCAACTCCGATGGCCTGACCCGGCAGTTGCGCAGTTTTGGCGCCAGCCCCGACACCGCGCTGGGCGTGATGTACGGCAGCTCCGACACCCTGGCGATCAACAACGCCAAGCCCAGTGTCTATCCGATCTACGTCACGGCCAACCGCCAGGCCGCCGTGGAGATTTACCGCAACGGCCTGCTGATCAACACCCAGTCGGTGGCGGCCGGCTTGCAAACGCTGGACACGCGTCCGCTGCCCGGCGGTATCTATGAAGTGGAGGTGCGCCTGGTGGAAGACGGTATGACCGTCAGCACCACCCAGGAACTGGTGTACAAGCCGAGCAACTGGCGCAACGCCGAGGACCGTTGGCGCTACAACGTGTTTGCCGGTCGGGAGACCAAATTATTCAGTAACTGGGACGAGCAGGCCTCCGGGACGGTAACCGCCGGCGCATCCGTCAATTACCTGCTGCACCCGCGGGTGATCCTCGGCCTGTCCGTGCGCGAAGTACGTGAGCAACTGCAATACGGCGGTTCGGTGGACTGGACCGTCGCCAACAATACCAGCCTCTACGCCAACCTCTACGAAACCCAGGAGCACGGGACCGGGATGGACCTGCAGGCGCTCTACACGTTGGGCGCCACCAACCTGGTGTTCAGTCACAACCGCAGTTGGCTGGACACCCGCGATACCTATGAAACGCTGCCTGACGGCACACGGTTGCGGCGCAATACCTTTGTTGGCGAAACCAGCAATTCGGCGTTGTCGGTCAACCACCGCTTCGACGCCCTCAACTCCTGGAACGTGCGCCTGTCCCACAGCGAAGGCAATGTCGAGGGCGCCGGCCTGGACCTGGGTTGGAACCGTCGCGGCACCTTGCTGGGCAACGACGCCAATTGGCGCTTCTCGGTGTTCGATCGGCCAGGTACCAATGGCACCGACGATGAACGCAACCGCGGCATCGATATCACCTTGAGCCTGGCCCTGGGCATCGACGGCCGCCAAGTGTCCGGCAGCGTCGGCACCCGCACCGCCCGTGATGGCGGTCGCGACAACAATGCTTCGGTCACCTATCGGCAGGACCTCACTGACCACGTGCTGCAAAGCGTCTCGGCCACCGCCCTCACCGATACCTACGGTGTTGGCTTGTCGGGCACGGCCAGCTTCACGACGGATAAGGTCAGCGGTGACGGCTTCCTGCAGCGCAGCTCGTTCAACAACCAATTCACTGGTGGCTTGAACCTCAACAGCACGTTTGTGGCGGGCGCCGACAAGGCGTTACTGACCAGCCAGTACCACGGCACGGGCGCGGGAATGATCATCGATGTCGAGACCGATCTCGACGCCATTACCCTGCGTGCTGACGACTTCAGTGGTGGTGGCGCAGTGCTGCGCCCCGGTCGCAACTTTGTGCCACTGACGGCCTACAAGAGCAGCACCGTCAACTTCGACTTCGAGGGTAACCATCCGCCCGCGGCCAACATCCAGCCGACGCGTACCCGCTATCACCTGAACAAGGGTGGGGTGGACTACCGCAAGGTCACGGTGATGAAAACCGTGTCGGTGCTGGGGCGCCTGCTCGACGCCCAGGGTCGGCCGCTCAAGGGCCATCACGTGATCAACCACGCCAGCCGTGGGGTCAGCGAGGTAGACGGGTTCTTCTCGATGGAAATGAGCGCCAGTTCACCGACCCTGGAAGTGCGCTACCAGAACCAGTTGCTCTGCCAGTTCCGCCTCGACCCGGCCAGCGCGCCGAAGGAGAGCGATGTGCTGATGATCGGCGACCTGCGCTGCACGCCCGACTCGCTCGCCGACACCCACTTCAACGCAGGAACTGCTGGCTGACGGCTGCCCGCACCTTTGAACCGGAGAATGTATGAAGTCAGTTGCCGTAACCAGAATTGCCTTGGGATCGTGTCGCGCCTGGGTCCTGCTCATGGGCCTGTTCAGTACGCCGGCGCAGGCATTTGTCGAGGATATTACCGCCGTGTTCCGCCCCGATCCGGGCAACCCGATGGTCAACAAGTTCGAGAACACCACGCCGCAAAGCGGGATTTGCCCCGGGCATATTCCCGCGAGATGCAAGGCGATGAATATTTTCACTATTCGCAGGAGCTTTCCGTTGGCGTCGTCCAACCAGCCGATTGCAGCCAACGCCGATGACCCTCGTAAAGGTGCCTATTTCAAGGTGCCTTCGACATGGCGCGATTTTCAAGTCACCCATCGTTCGACTGGAGAAACCGAGACGGTTCAAATGCGCATTGCCGGCGTGGGAGCCCGTTGGAACGTCGCTTACCCACCGGGTGTCAGCGCATGGAAAACGCCAAGTACGGCCTGGTCGACGCCCTGGCGCAATGGCCCGGCACCTTGCCAAGGGGTGAATTACTTGGCGGCTGGGGCGAGTTTTGCGCTGTTCTTCTGGATAGTTCCCGAAAATGCCGGGGCCTGCAGTGTAATCGCCGGGGACGACATTCCCTGGATGACTTACAGCACGTTTGAGTATGCCTATGAGCTCAGGACTCCGAACCCACTCACCATGTCTGCCGGTGAATACACCGGCAGCCTTACCTACACCATGGCGCCCGGTGGTGATTTCGATTTCGGCGACGTGATGCAACCTAGCGATCCTGTCGCCACCTTCAATTTCCAGCTGTCGGTGGAACACGCCCTCAAAATCGACATCCCGCCCGGCGGCAACCGCGTCGAGTTGATCCCCCAGGGTGGCTGGCAGGCCTGGCTCAACCACGGGCGCGCACCGGCACGCTTGTACCGTGACCAGACCTTCCGCATCGCCGCCAGCTCGCGTTTCAAGATGCAACTCGAATGCTCGATCGTCATGGGCAACACCTGCGGCCTGCGCAATGCCGAGGGTGATGAAGTGCCGCTGCAGGTCGCCGTGACCTTGCCCAATGGTCTGGTCGACCAGTACGGGCAAGCGGTGAACACATTGCCGCTGCGCCTGGATGGCGTCGGCAGCGAGTTGTTCCAACCGTCGCGTTACGTGAACGACCGGCCGGGCAGCCTGCACTTCGAGGTGCAGCGAGGCGACATGGGCGAAATGCTCAAGCGACCGGGAAGCACCTATTCGGGCGTGGTGACCGTGGTCTGGGATTCGCAGGTCTAGACGGCCATCCGCAGTATCGGCCTGCGGCATTGCGCGGGCCGTGTTCAATCATTGAGGCGTAGTCAAACATGAAATATGCAGTGTTATTGATCGGGATGTTCCTTTATGCGCTGGGGGCCCAGGCGGCGCCGGCGATCAACGTCGGGGTGGTGTATGACTACCTGGAGCACGACCGCAGTTCCTTTCTCAAGCGCGTGTCCAACACCGGCACAAGCACGGCTTTTATCCGGGTCGATGTGCTGGAGATCGTCTACGACGCCGACGGCACGCACCGCGAGGTGCCGGTACCATCGATGGCCGACAACGAGGGCAAGACCACCCACCGCGATGGCCTGATGGCCAGCCCGGCACGGTTGATCGTGCCGGCCAACGGGCGACAGGGCACACGGCTGTTGTACATGGGGGCGCGAGACAGGGAGCGCTATTTCCGGGTGCGCTTCATCCCCGTGGTGCCGGGAAAGGACGACAACTTTGCCGTCACCGACGAAGAGCGCGCCGAATACACCGACAACCTGGCGGCGGGGGTCAACGTCATGGCGGGCTACGGCACGGTGTTTTTCGTGCGGCCGAAGAACACACGTTTCGACACGCAAATCAAGGAGACGGCCAACCAGTACCAACTGCGTAACAACGGCAACAGCGTGGTGGTGCTGGATGAGTTTCGCGACTGCTCGACAGCGGTAAAAAACGACTGCTTGCCGACCACCAAGAACCACATCCTGCCGGGGCGTCTGTTGGTGCTCGAGAAAAAGGCCGGGCGCAGCTATGGCTTTCAGATGATTGAAGGGCAGACGAAAAAGCCGATCACAGTCGACAGCAACGGGTGATGAGCATGTTCAAGCTACTGACAAGGCTGCTGGTGTTGACGGCGCTGGTGTTCACGGCCGGTTATGCCAGGGCGATTGAGGAGCGTCATGCGTTCGATGTTTCGGTGACGATTCCGGTTCACGAGGCCTATGTACTGCCTTCGGAGCCCGATTGGATGGGGCAGGAGCAAGAGCTTGCGTGGAACCTGGTGACCTCCCAGTTGAGTCGCCTGCGCAAGAACTTTGATGTGAAAAACCTCTCCGGCGGGGTCGCAGCACGCTTGGGCGCCGAGCCCTACCTGTTCAATGGACGATACCGGATCGACTTGCGGGTGTTGTTCAATCAGGTGCCCCTGACCCTGGACAGCACCGAGGTGGTCAACGCTGCCGAGGCCCAAATTGGCCGGCGCGCGGAGCTGGAAATCGCGGCCATCGAGCCCGATGAAGGCTACAAGCCTGGGGAATATTACGGCACGGTCCATATCGTGTTTGACTTCCTCGCGCCTTGAGTCGGGGCCGAGGTCATCCCGTTGAACGTGACCGTAGGTTGGCCGGGCAATAAACCAGGCAGTGGCGAGGGGGGCGTTCTCTCGCCACTGGCAACCGTATTTATTGCGCCCGATTGCTGCGCCCGGTTGCCTTATCAAGCGCCCTGCGTGTCAGGCGGCGCATCCATTCCTGTTGGCTGTAGCCCAAGTCGTTGAGCAAGCGATTGTACAGCTCGTCGCTCATGGGCTCGTCGGAGAACACCACGCTTACGGGCACCTGCACCGCGTCGGCCAGGGCCATGAGTGGTGCCCTCAAGCGTTCGCGTGCCGGCGCATCGGCCCGCGCCCATTGCACCTGTAGTGCGTGCAGATCGTCCAGGGCCAGGAAGCGTTCGCCATAGGCACGCTCGTTGTCGCGATATTCACTGTCATAAGCGTCGCGCAGGTGCTGCTCCCACCAGGGTTCGAGCAGCATCTGGTTGACCAACCCGTCTCCCATGCCCAACTCCAGCACCGTGGCATGGGCTTGCTCAATCTGTGTGGGGCCCACATCCGCGTTGATCCGATAAAGCATGTGATCACTCAGCCAGGGCAGGTCCAGTCGGGTGGCGAGGGCGGTTTGATAGGCCAGGTGAATATCAACTTCATCGACCTCGCCGGGCTCGCCATCGCGCACATCCGAGCGCAGCCGCAACCCCTCGCCGCCGTCCTGCACCGGTCGCAGACGCCGGGCGACTTCCTGGCCGACGACCTTGGCCAGTTGCTTGAGGCGCGCGCTGCCTTTGGCCAGGGTGACCAGGTGGCCTTCGTGTTCGGCAAGGGTGACGGCGTTATGCTGGATCTCGCTGACCAGTACCTCAACCCCCATTTCATTGAAAATCTGCGCGCCGGCGTCCGGGCACAGGCCGGGAAAGCTGGCCATCTTGAACAAGCGTTCACGCAACTCGGTATCCTCATGCGCCTCCCACAGCATGCGCCAGACCTGCTGCGTCAACAGCGGGCGGTTGATGATGAAGCGTTGGCGGTCGGCATCGGTTTCAAAAACGTTCTCGATCACCAAAGCCTCGATGACCTCGAAGAAACCCTGGGAACCCTGCTCCTGCTCCACCGCTTGCCACAAAGCTTCAGCGCTCTGGCGGTCTTCGCCTTCAAGTCCTTCCATCCAGAAATCGTTATGGCTGAGGGGCTCATACGTACGGTTGGGATCGAGGCCGGCAGCCACGCGCAAACCTTCATAACGTGCGCGTTGTTCGTCGACCAGGGTGCGCCGGTCCAGGCGTGTGCGGGCCACAACCCTGGCCCGCGCGGAGCCCGTCTCGACCGTGGGAATGCGGCTGATGCGGGTACCGCGCAGGTCGAGTACAAACGCGTCGTCGCGTGGGTGCGCGAACAGTCCTTCGGGCCAGGTCTCGAGCGGTGTGCCGCTGAGGGACAGCAAGCGCAGGCCCGGCATCCAGGTGATGTCCGGCGCCCGCGTCAGCGGGTTGTTGCTCAGGTCGAGGCTGTTGAGTGCGCGCAGTTTTTTCAGCCGTGCCACCTCGTCGGCCGCCAGCTCCAGGCGGTTGCCGGCCAGTTTCAGCATTCTGAGAAAACGCATTTGTTCCAGCCCTTTGGGAACCTGCGTGAGGCGGTTGTCGGCCAGGTTGAGCGCGCGCAACGAGGGGAAGTGTTTGAGGAAATCACTGTGGGCGTCGCCGAAGTTGCACACGCTGGCATCCAGGGAGGTCACGTGTTCGAAACTGGCGCTCAAGGTGGGCAGCCTGGGCGGCATGGGGATGCTCCGCAGGTTTAGGGAAGCACCTTGCTGGATGTGTCCCCAGCCGTCGGTGTGCTCGGCGAAGCGGTCACTCCAGCAGCGTTCGAGCATCCGCGCCACTTGCCTTCTGGAGGCACGCACTTGCTGTTCATGGGCCGCGTCCCGGAGGCTGAGGATGACCGCGTTCTGCCATTCCAGCAGGTCGGTATGCAGTTGCTGTTTTTCCAGTACCAGAACGTTCAGCGTTTTACGCAATTGGGTGTCGGGGATTTCCTCTAGGAAGCGGTTCAAGCGCGCTTCGCTCAAGCGCGGAAACAACAGTTGCAAGGTTTGCCGTGCGTGCTCGGCCTGGGTTCGGGAGGGTGAGGTGGCGCTGCGGCTGAGCACAGGGCCACCCAGCAGGCGGCTGGTTTCGCGGCTCTGGATGACCGGTACCGGCGGTTCGGCAAGGACTTTGCGCCGCTCGGCCAGGGACGCCACGCGCTGCTTGAGCCACTGCCGGAGCGCGGCGCCTTCGCCCGCCTGAACACCCAGGGCGTCACGCCGGTCGGCAGGCAGGGCCTGCACAATCGCCCGGTACAGGTCGGTGGACGGCGACGGCGGTGTGGTTGCCGGGCCGTGCACTTGATAACCCTGAGTGTTGCGCACCAGTACGCGTGTGGTACTGGCGTTCGCTGGTCCAGCTTCGCACAGCACGTTGCCGGTGGCGGACTGTTCGCGGATTTCGATCCGCACGTGGGCAAAGGTGTCGCTGTGGAGTTTCAAGGTATTGAGCGCCAGCCTTTCCGTGTCCAACGGCAGCGGTGAGGGTTGGTCGAAGCCTTCGAAGGCCTGCACCGAACGAGCGGCGAAGTCCAGTTCGCGGGCCTGGTTGCGCAGGCGCAGGGGCAGTCGGTGTTGATTGAGCGCCTGGCGCTCCTGTTCCGTGGCGCTGTCGAGCAAGGTACTCGCGGTGCGGGTATCCAGGTGCGCAAAGGGTTGGCGCAGGGTCGACAGGCCGGGGGCGTCATGCTGTTCCCAGGTCTGGTACACCTTGCTGGCGATGTCGGGTGCCCCCAAGAGCACACGGTCGGCCAGTTGGTTACGCAGGGCTTGTACACGTTGGTTGGCGGGGACATCGCCGCCGAGCAAGCTGCGTATCGCTGCTTCGTCGAGAAACCCCAGCACGTGATCTGGAAATGTTCCCGACAGCGCTTGAGCCAGGCTCAGGCTCAACGTGTCGGCGGGTGCGGCCTCGGGGTTGCCGAACCGATGGGACGACCCTGACATATCCGTCTGGAGGAACACTTCAAGTGCCTTGTCCTCGGGCCAGCCGGGCAGTTCCGTGACGGTTTGCGGGAACCAGTCGGAGGGTGGCTCCAGGGCCAGCGCCTGACCCGCGCGAATCTTGCGGCTTGCCGCTTCGGGGTAGGTTTGGGCTTCCAGGCGTCTGAGGCTGGTGGCCAACAGTGGCGGCATGGGTTCGTTGTAGCGATACATGTTGCGTAGCACACCTTCATCGGTGCCGCTGGCGATCCGCACGTGCTCCAATTGCTGGTCGGTGAAGCCCTGCACGCGAGGACCAAGACGGCGCATCAGGGTCTGGCTGTCCCAGCTTTGCGGTACTTCGCCCTCGTGAACGAATGCACCGTCGCCATTGAAAAAGACCTGGGGGTGATAAGCGTCGGCGCGGGACGGATGCACGATGCGGTGTTGGTCCAAATCGGGCTCGTGGCGTACTTCGAAATACCGGTCGTCCAGCGGTACCAGGGGCTTGCCCTGGTCGACGCGTTCCTGAGCGTAAGGGGCGAGGTCCGGGTTCCACAGCTTGAGCGGGCCGTCGCCCCGTTGTACCGGGTGCAAGCCTTCGACAAACGACGACAGTTTGAGACGCGCCACTTCGCCGATTTTCACGGCGCCGGCGAACAGGGCGACCTGGATCAGGTTTTCCGCGACCCCCAGCACGTGCTCGCCGGCTTCTTCGGCGTGCCCCTGGGCCCAGTCGACGATGCCTTCGAAGACGTCGTCGCACAGTTGATAAACGCTGTAGGCCAGCATCAGTTGCCCCACCACGGGCACAAAGGGCGTGACCACCAGCAAGGCCGCATTCAGCACATCCGAGAGCATCTGCTCCAGGTTGTCCCACCAGGCCCAACGGGCCAGTTGGTCGACATAGGCCGTGGACACCGCCAGCTCGCGGGCGTCATTCACCAGTTTGTTCAGCTTGGTCCTGTACAGGTAGTGCCAGGCATTGTCCTGCGCCGGTTCGGCGGCGCGGTTGGGGTGATCCTGGGTAATGTCCAGCAGGCTGATCGGGAGTTGGGCACGGGACCTTACCTGGGCGAAAAAGCTGCCGCGTTGAGCGTGTGCCACGAACTGGCTGAAGAACGCCTGATAGTCGGTGCCGCTGTGCAACTGGCGCGTCAGTTGCGCGACAAACGCCAACGGCGAGGGGTATTGCTTGAGGGGGTGCTCGGGGTCTTGGGGCACCCAGGCAATAAGACGGCCACTGGCGGCACGTTGCTCCGGCGGTGTGGCGAACAGCAGGATCCCGGCCAGTTGGCAGCCTGCAAGGCTCAGGGTGTAGCAGCGCAGTGTGCGGCCATCCAATGTGAGGCCCAGCGGACCGTTGATAAAATCGAGCACCGCCTGACAGGCGTCACTTGGCAGGTGCCCGTGGTGCAGGCCAAGGTGGGCGCTGCTGCGCAAGTCCGCCTTGAGCTGGCTGACCACTTCGTGGCGCACAGTGCCGGCCAACGCAGGCTGGTCGAAGCCCAGGGCGCTTCTTAGTCGCGCCTGGTAGAGGCGGCCGATGTCCAACGACCGACACAAGGTCTTGAAACCTTCGGCGGTCAGTTTTTGCCCATTGAAGCGATGACGGATCGACAGGATGTCGCGCTGGCCGCGGGCGTCCTCCGGGCCCATGAAGGCATGGTCGACGAAGCTGTCGCCAGCGGCGAAGTTGTGCAGGGCCAAGTCCAGCAGCGACAGGGTCTTGCTGTGCACGCCGCGCTTGACGTTCATCATCCACCAGGCCCCGGACGCGTTCACATAGATCCGCAGCCAGGTGTTGCGCACATCGACCTCGCCGTAGTGCGTGAACAGCGCACGCTTGAGCAGCGGCTCGGCAAAGGCGCGTAAATCGTTGAGGGGGCCGAGGCGGCGGTCAAGCGGCCCCTGGGCTTGCCAGTGGTCGGCGACGGCGCGCTTGAGTTCGGGCGAGGCGTTGGCGGGCGGTGCCGGAGCTTGCAGGTCGTTGAGCTTGAGGGCGCGAATGCGTGCCAGCGTGGTGCCCTTGACCCAGGCGGGTAGTGCGTTCTGGATCAGTTCGAAATGACGGCCCTGGAACGCCAGGGCGGATGACTCGGTAGGCATGGTTCTAACCTGAATAGGGGAGTGGGGACTCCTTGAGTCTATTCAGCCGAGGGGGCGAAAATAAGTTTGAAAAATAGCGGGTTGCACGCCTGCTGGCGTGCCTGACAACCCACAATTCGAAAGTCGAAAGTGCAGGAATACCACCCCGGTTTCAGCGCGCCACACACAGCGTCTGTGTGCCCGGTTGCAGATAGGGCGTCAGGATCGGCGCCATGCCCTTGAGCACTTGCACCGGCAGGGCCGAGGTGAACGTGAAATGCTCCGCCGACGCGCCGGGGACGAAGGCTGTCAGCGTGCCGAAATGATGCTCGCCGATGTAGAACACGAAGGTGGCGGTGCGGTTGATGGATTTGGAACTGAGGATGCGTCCGCCAGCGCCCATGGCTTCGATACGGTTGTCGCCCGTGCCGGTCTTGCCACCCATGCCCAGGGGTGTGCCGTCGGCCAGTTTGAAACTGCCCGCCACGCGTTTGGCGGTGCCGGCGTCCACCACCTGGGAGAGGGCGCCGCGCAACGCCGTAGCGATTTCGCTGCGCAGCACGCGCTTGGCACGGTTCGGGTCGTTGATCACCCGGGTTTCATAAGGCGTACCGCTGGCAAATTGCAGGCTATCGATGCGCAACGCCGGCACACGCACACCGTCGTTGAGGATAATACCCATGAGTTCGGCGAGGGCGGCGGGGCGGTCGCCAGAGCTGCCGATGGCGGTGGCCAGGGAGGGCACCAGGTGGTCGAAGGGGTAGCCAACCGCTTTCCAGCGCTCGTGGATACCGAGGAAGGCTTCGATCTCCAGCATGGTGCGGATGCGACTGTCCCGTGCGCTCTGGTGCCGGCTCTTGAACAACCAGCTATAGACTTCCTGGCGCTCGAATTCACTGGCTTTGACCATCTCGGTGAACGTCGCGTCGGGGTGGTTGATCAGGTAGCCCAGCAGCCACAGGTCCAGCGGGTGCACCTTGGCGATGTAGCCCTGGTCTGGTAGGTCGTAGGCGCCGGGGCCATAGCTTTTATACAGCGTGTCCAGGCGTTCATCGGTGAGCTTGTCGGTGGTTTTCAGCGTCTTGAGGTGCGAACGCACGAAGCTGTTGAAGCTCTCCTGGCTGGCCTGGGGCAGCAGGTAACGGTGCACGGCGGCCAGGCGAATCGCGGTGGGGTGCAGGCTGTCCATGAACGTGTCGAGGCGCGCCTGGGTGTCTTTGTTGCGGTACTTTTTCCAGAACTTGAGCAGGAACGCGGTGCCTTCATGGTCGGCGAATTTGGCCAGGTATTCCTGGCGACGCGGGTCGCTGTCGTCCTTGAGCAACCGCGCGCTGTTGTCTTCACCGGAATAGGTGGTGTAGCGCACCAGGTCACGCATCAGGCGAATGAACGGCAGGTTGATCGACTCGCGCAGGGCATCGCGCAGGGTCGGGCTGCGACCGTTGTCTTCATTGCGAAAGTTGTGGAAGCGGTGCAGGCCGCCACCGGTAAAGAAGGCTTCGCCGGGGCTGGCTGAATAGGTGCGATCGAGCGCTGCGTCGAGCATCCGGGACAGGTCTCGGTCGGGGCTCTGGATCAGGTAGTCCAACGCCCAGCGCGATAATGGATCCTGGTCGGGCACTTCGATTTTCTTCAGATCGGCAGCGCGTTGTGCGCCATAGCGATCGTGCAGCTCGGTGATGATTTGCAGGTAGGTGGTGAGCACCCGCAACTTGGCGGTGGAGCCCAGTTCGAGTTTGCTGCCTTCGTTGATATCGAAGGGCTGGTCGGTGTTGTCGGTTTGGACCCGAACCCGCGCGCCATCGGGCGTCAGTTCGAACAGGGTGAAGCTGTAGCGCACCTGGGGCGTGCTTTGCGGGGTGAGCAGGCGCGGGCCGAGCAGGCCCATTTGCGCGGCGAACGTCGGGTCTGCCAGGTGCTTGAGATAGTCGGTGGCCTGGGTTTGCAAGTCGTAGTTGAGGGTGCTGGTGGCCGACAGATCGAGGCGGTCAAGATCGTACAACGGACGGTTGAGCAGATTGGCCAATCGGCTGCGGGCGACGTTGATCGCCTTGTTGGTTTCCACCGGCTGCACCGTCGGTTGCAGCTGCCAGTCGCGGTAGGTGACATGGCTGGTGAGGGCCGCCTTGGCCAGCGCCGGGTCGATCACGTTGTTCTGCGCCAGCAGGCGGATATGGCTATCGGTCAGTTGCGCCAGCTCCTCCCGGCCTTTGGTCAAATAGTGCGAAGGCCGGCGTTGGGCAATCATCAATGACAGCACTTCGCGCAGTGCCAGGCCCTTTGCGCCCAGGTCTTTGGGCGCGTTGCCGGCCAGCAGGGCATTGACCTGGTTGAAATCGGCGCCGTACCACACGCGTAACCCCTCGGCCAGGCCATGCACCTCACCGTGGCCTGGCACCGCCGACAGCGGCACGCTGTTGAGGTAATCGCGCACGATATTCTGCCGGCTACCCAGGGTGTTCGGCCCCGGTTGATAGGCGCGGACGCTGGCGGAAATCATCTGGCGGATTTTCTCGCCACCGGACAGGGTCAGGCCGTCGGGCGAGTGGCGGTATTTTTCCAACTGCGTGGCCAGGGTGCTGCCACCGGCCGTTTGCCCCGGCAAGTGCAGGAGTTTGGCCACCTGCGACCAGGCGGCCTTGGCGAAGCGCGGCCAGTCCACCGCCGGGTTGGCGAAGGGTTGCCTGGTGTCCAGCAAGTCGCGGTCTTCGATAAACAGCAGGCTCTGCACCACCAGCGGCGGGATCGCGGCAAAGTTGGCATACAGTTGTTGCGGGTAGGTAAAGCTGTACAGCGGTGCGGCACGGCAATCGGTGATGGTCAGGCCGGCCTGGACTTTTTCCGCGTAGGGCACGAACAAACCGTGTTCGGTGTAGTTCATCAGTGCCGGGGAAAAACGCGCCTGCGCCTGAATCAGGTAATTGCGCTTGAGCAGGCGTGGCAGGAATTCATCGAGGGCGCTATAGCCCAGGCGCTGGTCAAACGGACCATCGCCCGGGTACACCATGGCGTCGCTGGCGCCAGGTTCCACACGGTAGCTGAGCTGCGCGGCGAACGGGCTCAGGTGCTCGGCCTGCAGGCGCGAGGTGCGCATTTCCTTGCTGGCGACCCACCCCAGGGCCACCAACGCGAGCAACAGCACCAGCCACATCAGCCGCCACCACAACCGTCGCGAGTGGGGGCTTTGTGGCAATGGCGGTGGATCCGCGCTGTCGGTGGAAGCCACAGCGGGTTTCGAATCGGTTTGCCATAAAGCGCCCATAGTCGATTGATCCATTCACGCAGATTGATCGGACTTGGGTGAAGCTTAGTCGCTGGCGATGCGCTGTGAAGAATTTGTGCGGCGAGCGCCGAGCGCCACCTGGATTCGACCCCGCGGGTCCACGCCCGAATCCGTGCATCGAATGCCCGAGGGTATGCATCCGCCGAGCAGGCAATCCTCGCCCAGGGGGCGCAGATCCACAGGTTCTGCCAGCCGTCCTCCTGAACGTCCAGGGTTTGGGTCAAGGGCGACGAGTTTTTACTGACGACCAGAAAGGCATGGGTGGCCGGGCTCGATGTGTTGCGCCAGAGCCTTCGGTGCGGTCATTGCGGCGTTGGCGGGGACATGACGCTACACCCTCGCTGTGCAATACTCGCTGCCCTGCTAAATGCGTCAAGGCAGGCAATGCTTCCTTGTAAAAGGCGTATTTACCCCGACTTATCGCTGAATTTAGTCTGTTTTAGAGTGAAAGACCCTAGTGCCAGCTTTTTATACTGCACCCCCGCCGATCCCGCAGGCTGTGCCCTGTCGGACGTACCTGTCCACGAAACAGGCCCGGTTGAAGTTCGCCCCCGGCTTACCCGCCAGGCGCGCGGAACGCTCGGTGGCTCATATCCAATAACAAGACGAGGTTTGTACCCCTATGCCAGTTGGCAATCACCTGCCCCATGGCGAGACCGCTCAGGGCGGCCCGCTGAAACGTGAACTGGGCGAACGGCATATTCGCCTGATGGCCCTTGGCGCCTGTATCGGCGTCGGCCTGTTCCTTGGCTCGGCCAAGGCCATTGAAATGGCCGGCCCGGCGATTATGCTTTCCTACATCATTGGCGGCCTGGCGATCCTGGTGATCATGCGCGCGCTGGGTGAAATGGCCGTGCACAACCCTGTCGCCGGCTCGTTCAGCCGTTACGCGCAGGACTACCTTGGCCCGTTGGCGGGCTTCCTCACCGGCTGGAACTACTGGTTCCTGTGGCTGGTGACCTGCGTCGCGGAAATCACCGCCGTCGCGGTGTACATGGGCGTCTGGTTCCCCGATGTGCCGCGCTGGATCTGGGCCCTGGCGGCCCTGGTCAGCATGGGCACGATCAACCTGATCGCGGTCAAGGCCTTCGGTGAGTTCGAATTCTGGTTCGCGCTGATCAAGATCGTCACCATCATCGCCATGGTGATCGGCGGTGTCGGCATCATCGCGTTCGGCTTTGGCAATGACGGCGTCGCGCTGGGTATTTCCAACCTGTGGGCGCACGGCGGCTTCCTGCCCAACGGCGTGCAGGGCGTGCTGATGTCCCTGCAGATGGTGATGTTCGCCTACCTGGGCGTGGAAATGATCGGCCTCACTGCCGGTGAAGCGAAGAACCCGCAGAAGACCATTCCGAATGCCATTGGCTCGGTGTTCTGGCGCATCCTGCTGTTCTACGTCGGTGCGTTGTTCGTGATTCTGTCGATCTACCCGTGGAACGAAATCGGCACCCAGGGCAGCCCGTTCGTGATGACCTTCGAGCGCCTGGGCATCAAGACTGCCGCAGGCATCATCAACTTCGTGGTGATCACTGCCGCGCTGTCGTCGTGCAACGGTGGCATCTTCAGCACCGGGCGCATGCTCTACAGCCTGGCGCAAAACGGCCAGGCGCCGGCAGCCTTCGGCACCACCTCGCGTAACGGCGTGCCGCGCAAGGCGCTGCTGTTGTCGATTTTTGCGTTGCTGCTGGGCGTGTTGCTCAACTACCTGGTGCCGGAAAAAGTCTTTGTCTGGGTGACCTCGATTGCCACCTTCGGCGCAATCTGGACCTGGGTGATGATCTTGCTGGCACAGCTCAAGTTTCGCCAGGGCCTGAGCCCGGCCGAACGTGCCGGCCTCAAGTACCGCATGTGGCTGTACCCGGTCAGTTCGTACCTGGCCTTGGCGTTCCTGGTGCTGGTGGTGGGCCTGATGGCGTACTTCCCGGATACCCGTATCGCCCTGTACGTAGGCCCGGTATTCCTGGTGCTGCTGACGGTACTGTTCTACGTGTTCAAGTTGCAGCCGACTGATGCCGGGCAACGGGCCCCCCACTCGGTTTGATGGCCAACACCCTGGAGCTTGCGATTTCAGCAGGCTCCAGGGTGCCGACTCAGGCGTGTTGCAAGGCGGCCTGTGTGGCGACGGTCAGCTGTCGCACCAGAAGGTTATGTTCATCCTTCTCCCAATCGACCAATGACTGGCGCCGCTCCAGATACTCGTCGGAAGTTTTGTTGGGCAGCTCTCGTTCCAGCAACCTAACTTTGTATTGAGTACGGTCCTTGATGGTGGAAAAGGGCTCCGGGTGACTCCTTGCCAGGTACTCGATCCAGAACCCTTCCGTCAACAGCCATTCTTGCAAGGCCGGGCTTTGACCCAGCCGATGCAGTTGGACGCGGGCATCATCGAGTACCGCGTCGGTCACGTAGCGCTCGACGGTATACAGCAACTCCAGCGGGTAGAACGGCAGATCGAACTCCGCGGCCATTTGGGCGCGAAAGTAAATGCAGACCTCGGCCGGATCGACCTCCAGGTTGGCCAGTTCCCGTTGCCGGATGAAGTTGTCGGAAATATGGTCCAGTTGGTTCAGATAAAAACGCCCGGTGGACAAGGCAATCAGCTCCCGGTCGCTTTCGTAGGTGCGAGGCTTGTTCTTGGCCTGGTGAATCCGGTGTTCCAGCTCCATTTTGGTGAAGGCCAGCAGGGCACTGTCGCCGCAATCCCCCGAACCATAGGTATTGAGGAATACGTTGTTACGTAACTCTGTCGATTCCCCCATCGCCAACAGCAACGTCCATACGCGGGTGGTCAGCGCGTCCCTGGATACCCTCGACCCGACGTAGGCGTAGGTTTGGGTCAGGTCTCGAAGGACCTGGAATGCGTCATCCGGGCGCGTCTCCTCACTGAGCAGCAAACTCTCCCACAGCAACTTGCGCTCGGGGTACTCGCTGCCGGGCACCCCGTCCAGCCACTGGTTGAGTTCGTCATCGACCCCTGGAATATGGCGCAGGCCACCGAGGGCGCCGCCCAGGTCAATGCCGTTGCGACGTCGGTAGTCGGCAATCTGCTGACGCGCCGTGCCTGATAAGGGGTTGCTGTGCAAGAAGGTGTTGCGGTTGGTCGTTGCCAGCCGCGTGTCGGTCAACACCTGTTCGGGAATGCTGCTGATCAAGTTGTCCTCCAGGTGCAGGGTCAGCAGGCCGGGTAATTCCCAGGTACCCGTGGGCCACTGGCTGATCTGGGTATTGCGCAGGTTCAGGTAGGTCAGTTGGTTGAGCCGGCTTACGTCCGGCGTGTTGCCCAGTGCGTTATTGCTCACGTCGAGATGCTTCAAACCGACCATGTTGGCCAAGCGTGCCGACGCTTCGTCGGTCAGGACCAAGCCGTTGCGGGACAGGTTCAGGTGGGTCAGCTGTGTCATGACGGTGATGGCCTGGGGTAAAACGTGCAGGCTGCAGTCGATCTCCAGGGAATTGAGCCCGGAGAACTTGCCCAGGAAGGCGTCGCCGCTGTCCGGGAAGGCGTTGCCCGAAATCTTCAGGTGTTCGATGTGTTCGAACCCTGTGAGGCTGGCGATGAACGAGGCCGGGGGCAGGTTGATGTCGTCCAGCTGCAGCGCCAGTGAATGCACATGGAACAAGCCGGTGATATAGCGCCGTGGCTCTTCCCGTCGCCAGGCGCGGCGCAATTGGTTGGCCACGAAGCGGCGGCGGCCCAGGTGCTGACCGAGGGGGTCGTTGTCGGGGTCGTCCATCGCCTGGTAGGTGTCGGACCAGCGTGTCAGTTCTGTGTCCATGGCGCTGTATTCGGCCTGGCGCCGGTCCAGTTCGATCATCGCGAGGGGCTCGCTCGTATTCAGTGAGCCGATAAACCGCTGGGCATCGCTGCTGCTGAAGCTGGGGTACAGCTCTTGCACCTTGGACACCAGGTCGAGTGGACGATTGGCACCGAACGGCCAGTGCCATTGCCAGATCGGGTAGGCCAGGAATGATCGGTCGACCCGCATGGGGGGCTGCATCCAGGGTTGCAGGTGGGGCAGGCCCAGCACGCCTTTGATTTCCACCCGGCGTCCGAGGGCCAGGGCTACCAGCTGTTCGCGCAAGGTGGACAAGTCTTCAGTGTCGGTGATGCCCAGGCTTGCCTGTTCGCTGGCAGACAGCAATGTCACCAGCGCGGGCAACAGCCTGTTCGAGGCGCTGCCCATCGGCCTGCCTGCGGCATCGTAGGCCTGATATCCACGGTCGGTCCTGGCCAGCAGACGACGCACCGCGCCGTCCAGGTGCCCCGCGCTTTCCAGCAACCTCCCGTGAGGGTCGCCTTGATGGATATCGACGCGCATTGCCCGTGGCCAGTCGGGCAGGAACTTGAGCAGGTACAGGGCGATCTTGTCGCTGTCCGGGTTGGCGCAGGACGGCAGGTACAACCCCTCGTACGCGCGGTTCAACCGCAGGTCGTGACTGGACAGGCGTGCCTGCTCCGAGAGACGCAGGCCCACCTGGTTGTTTTCATTCAGCTGCTTGAGTTCCCGTGGCGACGCGTGGCTGAGGATCGCCTTGACGGTACTGGTGGGCAGGTTCGGGTGTTTGGCCTTGAAGCGTTTTTCTTGCGCGGAGCCATTGCGTTCGCTGCTTGCGTAGATTGAATCTAAAAAGCCCATGCGTTCTTGCTCAGTGTACGCAACGATTTTGGTCACCAGTTTGAACAAGCGTTCGTCGTCGCTGGCGGGCGTTTCGGCTAGCAATCCCTGGCAAACGTGATCGTTCTTGATCACGGCGCCAAGCAATTTTCCGTCGAGGTAGTCCTGTTCCGTCACCGTGATCCTGCGTGCCGTGGCCGGTGCAGTGTCGGGGTATTGCTTCAGCACGCGTTGCTGCTCGTCGACAATTTGCAGCACATGGTCGGAGGGCCAGCCACGTAACCCGATCAGTGCCAGCAATTGGATTTCCGGGCGTGCTGTCTTTGCGGCGGGGTCGATGCGTATCGCCTTGAGAAACAGCTGGATCTCCTCATCGATCTTGAAGCGTTTGCAGGTGTCGGCCAGCAACGGTGGCGCGGCCCGCCCCGAACGGTGGACCTGGCGCAGCACTTCTGGCGAGGTATCGGTCAAGGCCATGATCTTGCCGGCCATGTCCTCAGTGAAGGCATAACGGTGATTGCCCAGACGGTAAAGCAGGCGGTGGTTGTCCCAGGTCATCGGGTTTTCGCTGGATAAGCGCCAGGCCCCGTCACCGTTGTGCTCAAGGGTGGGGGTGTTGACTCCGATTTTTTGCGGGTGGACCAGGCGCCACTTGAGCAGGTCTTTATCGAAGGCGATCCGATACAAGGAGCCCTGCAGTGGCAAGTAATGCCGGGCGTTGAACTCGAAGGGGCCGTCGGCCTTGGGCGTCAGGCCGAGCGGTAGCACCAGTTGTTGTTCGTACTGCACCAGGGAGCCGTTGACCAGGCTGACGAACCCCTCGGGGCTGCGCTGGGTACTCATGTAGTCGCCCAGTGTCTTGCGCAAACCCTTGGCGTCGTCAGCGCTGCTCATGCCCAGCAATCGATGTTCGTGGGGCTGCAGCACCGAACCGATCGCCAGGTAAAAACTGTCGACCGGGGGCGACACCGGGATTTCGCCGCCGTTGCGCATATCGTAGGCCCTGTAGTCGCCACCGCCGTAGTGACGCAGCGCGACGGTGGGATCGTCGGGGCCGGTAGATGCGTAGAGTTCGCCGCTCGCCACATCATTGACGACAAAGGGGCGCTTGAGCGTGTGGCGCACCAGCGCCGAGGCGAATTCCCGTGCCCATTGATCGATGTCTTCAGTGAACTCACGGGGGTGGTACAGGCCGTCGATCACCGCGTCGATGCGCAGCGCGGTGCGTTGGTGATCCAGCAGGTCGCGAAACGTCAGCGGCAGGGTGCCGTGTTGCAGGTAGTCCTGTTGCTGGCGCGGCGTCAGGGGTTCTTGCTCCAGCAGGCGCTTGAGGTTGGCGGTGGACAATGGTTGGTTGAGGTCGCGTAGTTTTTTCAACAACGGGGTGACTGTCACCAGTGGTGGCGCAGCCTTGAGCGGCAAAAAGCGGCGAGCGCCGAGGGGAGGGATGAGCTCGGTTTTTTCGTAACCGGCGTAGTTGACCACGGCGTTGAACAGCGTAATGCGCTCGCGGGCGGCCAGTTGCGCGACCTGGCGACGCAAGTGACTGAGGCGCTGCTCTTCGCTATGCGTGACCCCGCCGTCCTTGCCCAGGCTCGACGCGCCGGGCTGTTGCCGCATGATCAAGCGCAGCAGCGGGTCTACCGTGCCGGGCGGCAGGCGCTGGTTGTCCGCGTCACCGTAGCGGCCATCCTCCTGGCGGGTGAGGTACACCGTATGCGAGGTGGGCGAGGGCAGGACGGACGGGCTGTAGGTCTCGATCAATACGCCGTGCTCATCCCGCACGCTCAGCAGCGTGTCGGCCGGCCAGCCGGGCAGTTGCGTCAACAGGCAAAACACCAGGCTGTCGCCATGGGGCGGCAGGTAGCCCGGCTCGTCGAAGCGCTCGATGATCTGTTGAATGACCTGGTCGGCCTGCAGGCGCCGCACGCCTTCGATCAGGTTCAGCGGGGCCGCCTGCTCGCTCCAGACCGCGTCCAGGGCGGTGCGGGTGGTCGAGGTGCTGCGCAGCATCAATTCCAGGTCGACATCCGGGGTGATGGAGGAACCATTGGGCAGCATGCGTTGCAGCAGTTGTACGTCGGATAAGGTGTGGGCGTTTTTCAGGTCGAACACCCAGGCCTGCAAGGCCGGCTCGAAGAGGATGGGCGGCGTGTAACTGGCGCCGGTCCCGTGCTTGAGGGTGTAGCGCATGCTGTGCGGGTCGCGACGGACTTCTACCACCAGGGTCTGGGCGCCCTCGCGCAGTTTGGCGTAGGTCTTGCCGTCCAGGGTGTAGATGCCCAGCGCGTCAGCGGTCCGCCCATCGAGCAGGTTCTGCCGTGAGTAGGCATAGGGCGAAGCGTCGGGTTTCCATAGCTCCTCGGTGCCGTCGGGACGGATCACCTTGCGCGGGTTACCGAGTGTCTCCAGGTAATTGAGCATGCGCAGGCGATGAGCGCGGCCGGCGACACTCATCAAGCGGCCGCTGATGGCGAGGTCGGCCAAGTCCGCCAGGGCGGAGGCGAAGCTGTTGGCCTGGCCTTTGGACGCATCGTCCAGGCCCTGGGCCAGGCTGTAAGTCATGCTGCCCAGTACGGTCAGTTGCATGATCCGATTCATGCCGCTGACACCGCCGGGCATGGGGGTCAGCAGCAGGTGCAGGACTTCCCCGGCGACGGCCGCCACGGCGTCCTTGAGCGCCCGCCAGTCAGCTTCGGAGCGCTCGGTGGCGAGGGTGGAGAGGTCCGACTGGTAACGCTGGATCAGGCGACGGGTGAATGCGTCGACCAGTGATAACGGGCGGCCGGTCTTGGCGTCGGCGGCGAAGCGCACGGTGTCCAGGGTCCGTGGTGCAAAAGCTGTGTGAAACCCGTCGTACAACGGTCCTGCCAGCCAGTTCAGGCCTTCCGGGCGTGGCTCCTGGTTCAGGAGCGAGGTGAAGACCGACAGGCCGATCAAGGGCAACTGCCGGGAAAACCAACCGAGGTCCTGTTGTTGCTGGCTGTCCTTGAGTTGCTGGCGCAGGTCGGCTTCGCCAGCCTGGGCGTCGATGTGATAACGGAAGGCACCGCCGGGGCGCTGGGGGAAATACGTCACTACCCCGAGGCTGGCGACGCGAATCAGCAGCAGTGGTAGCGGGATCACGTTTTCCCAGGGCACGAACGGGACGGACACGATAAGCGTCAGGCCCGAGGTCAGGCCCAGGGTGTCGAATGCCAGTGACGGCCCCCTCTCGGTGAGGCTGGCGCGCAAGGCGTCATACACTGGCTGGGTGAGCCCGGTGGTGGCACGCAGGCGCCAGGACTCCAGCAGGTCAAACTGCAACGTGGCTTTTGCGGCGGTGGCGAACAGGTTGCGCAATCGGCCGTTTTCCCCAAGTGCCGCATCGGTGCGCACCCGCAGTTGACCACCGAGGTTCAACGCTCGGGCCGTGTTGATAAACCTCAAGGTGTCGAGAGGCGGGCCAGGGCCGACAATTTCACTGGCCTCGACCTGGCTGAAGCCGGAGTCCTGGATGATCGAATGGGTAAACCCGAAATTCAGGCAGGCTGCCTCCCAGAGCGTCATGTCCTTGGTGTGCAGGGTGAACTGCCATTCGTCATAGGCGCGGCGCGGTCGATCGTCACGCTGGCGAGGCGGCGGGTCCCAGGGAAACGGTTGCTCGCGTTTCTCCAGGTAGGTGGTGTAGATCCGGTACTGCTCTGGGTCCCGGCCCTCCAGCTTGTCGCGCAATTGCGCAAGCCCCTGGGTCTTGAAGGCCTGGACCAGCGCATTTTTTGCACGGTCGAGCGCGGTGAGCGCCTGCTGGGCCTCTCGTTGCAATTTCAGGTAAAGCGCTTGTTCTTGCGCGGTCAGGCTGCTCATGGCTTGCACAACATTGCGCTGGATCAGGTCCAGCGCCTGCTGCTGTGCCCAGGTGGTACTCGATTGGAGGTTGCCGGACAGACCGTTGAGGAGTTGATGGGTCGGCATGTGCATTGGCCTTTCACGAAGAGTGGAAGGCCAATGGGAGCATGCCGTTTTTTCGCTGCGGGGCTAACTATGTAGCTGTTGTCGGGCCGGCACCGGTTGGCTCAGGCGTTTATTGAATTCCAGCCAGGCGGCCAGCGCGGCCATCAGCCCGGCACCCACCAGCGCGGTAAACACCTGTACGGCGAAGGTATCGCCAGCCAGGGCGTTGACCATGTCTGCCAGTGGCGCCAACAGCACGCCCAGGCAGAACACCTCGAGGGAAAAACGGCCCATGCGGCAGACCTCGGCGGCCAGTCGGTTTCGTGTCCACCCGGCACCCGGCAGCAGCTTGGCGGTGACATACGCCAGTGCGAGGAAGTGCACCAGGCGCACTGGCGACAAGTCGGTCTTGCTGATCGGGTACAGCAGGTCGCTCAAGGCTGACGGCATCAGTGCATCGTGGACCTCGGGCCAGCGCCAGCCGAGGGTGATCACGCCGGCCACCAGCACATACAGCGCAGCGGCGACGAACAAAGGCTGGCGCAGTAACGGCCGGGTCTCGGGTTGGCGCGGCTGTTGTGCGCGAATCGCCGCGGCTCCGCCCAGCACAAACAGAAATTGCCAGGTCACCGGGTTGAAGTACCACACGCCATCGGCAATCGCGCGCAGGTTCCACCCCATCCAGGGGGCCAGCAGGTACACCGTGGCGGACACCGCCACCACCGTCCAGGTCTTGCGGATCATCAGCGGCAACACCACCGACAGGCCGGCCAGCAGCACGATGTACAGCGGCAACGGGTCCATCAGGTTGGGCTTGAAGCGCAGCAGCAGCTCATCGGTAAGTGCCTGCTGTGGGTGGGTGACGAAGTGCGTCAGGCCCATCTCTTCGACCAGGTCACGGGTTTCCACGTGGCTGTTGGCGTAGAAGACGATGCCCATCAGCATGGCTAAAAGAAAGATATGCACCACGTACAACACCCAGGTGCGCCGCAGGATTTTCAGGCAGGCCATCCAGTAGCCGTCGCGCTGCATGATCTTGCCGTACGCCAACACGGCGGCAAAACCGGCGAGGAACACGAACACCTCGGCGGCATCGCTGAAACCGATATTGCGCAGGGTGATCTGGCCCAGGGGATTGTGGGGGACGTGATCCCAGAAAATGAAGATCAACGCCAGGCCCCGAAAAAAATCGATGCGCGGGTCGCGTCCGTTCAGCATGGCTACGGGCTCTTGAGCAAGGTGTTTAGTAATGACAAGCGAGCGCGGTTGTTATCGTACGCCGCACGTCGGGCGGGCGCAGGTTGGCGGTATTTGTAAGCAATTGCAAAGGTTGGGTATTACTGAATGTCTCTAGATATCAATGATCACTGGCGTGCCATGCGCAACACCTTGATCAGCGCCGGGCCGACCTGGTCCAGGCGCGTTGATTTCCAACTGTCGGGCAGTTGCCCGGCGATGGCGGCGAAGTCCACTAACGGCATGTGAGGCGCCTTGTCTCAACGATGCCGTCGGTGGTCCGGTTCAGCGCAGAAAGGGGGTATTGATGTTACGCAGCGCTGGCTTCATGGGGTTCAAAACTGTCCGCCCGTGCCATCTGCCACATGCGCGAATAGAACTCGCCGTTCACTTCGCCGGTGAGCAGTTCGCCTGGCTTGAGGAACACATGCAACTGCGAGAACAACTTGATCTCGGTCGCCGACATGCGCCGTACAAAGTGCTTGGCCGATAGCTGCGACGGGTGATCCAGGCCCGCTGCCGCGAGCATTTCCGCCAGGGCCTTGAGGGTGTTGCGATGGAAGTTGAACACGCGCTGGGCCTTGTCGGGTACCACCAGCGCACGTTGGCGCAAGGGGTCCTGGGTGGCGACACCGGTCGGGCACTTGTTGGTGTGGCAGCTTTGCGACTGAATGCAGCCGATGGCGAACATGAAGCCGCGTGCGGCGTTGGCCCAGTCTGCGCCGATGGCCAGGACGCTGGCGATATCGAAGGCACTGACGATCTTGCCGCTGGCGCCAAGCTTGATCTTGTCGCGCAGGTTCAGGCCCACCAGGGTGTTGTGCACGAACAGCAGGCCTTCACGCAGCGGCACGCCGATATGGTCGGTGAACTCCACCGGTGCGGCGCCGGTGCCGCCTTCCTTGCCATCGACGACGATAAAGTCCGGAAGGATGCCGGTTTCGAGCATGGCCTTGGCGATGCCCATGAACTCCCACGGGTGACCCAGGCAGAACTTGAAACCCACCGGTTTGCCGCCGGACAGTTCGCGCAGTTGGGCGATGAACTGCATCAGTTCGATAGGCGTGGAAAAGGCACTGTGGCGTGACGGCGAGATGCAGTCTTCGCCCATCATGATCCCGCGCGTATCTGCGATTTCCTGGGTGACCTTGTGCTTGGGCAGGATCCCGCCATGGCCGGGCTTTGCGCCCTGGCTCATCTTGATTTCAATCATCCGCACTTGCGGGTCTTGCGCCTGCACGGCGAAGCGTTCCGGGTCGAAGCGGCCATCGCTGGTGCGGCAGCCGAAGTAGCCGCTGCCCAGTTCCCAGGTCAGGTCGCCGCCGTTTTCGCGGTGGTAGGGGCTGATGCTGCCTTCGCCGGTGTCATGGGCGAAGTTGCCGAGTTTGGCGCCCTGGTTCAACGCGCGAATGGCGTTGGCGCTCAACGAGCCAAAGCTCATCGCCGAGATGTTGAACACCGACGCCGAGTACGGCTGCTTGCACTGCGGGCCGCCGACCATCACGCGAAACGCGCTGGGGTCGCTCAGCGGCGCGGGGCGCATGGAGTGGCCGATGAATTCGAAGCCCGACTGGTACACATCGATCAGGGTGCCGAAGGGTTTGTCGGCGGTTTCGTTCTTGGCGCGCGAATACACCAGCGAACGCTGGGCGCGGGAAAAGGGCAGGGCATCGCTGTCGGATTCGAGCAGGTACTGGCGGATTTCCGGGCGGATGGCCTCCACCAGGTAACGGATATTGCCCAGGATCGGGTAGTTGCGGCGTACCGCATGGGGGCTTTGCAGCAGGTCGAACAGGCCGATCAGGCTCAACACGCCGGTGACCAGGGTGATCGGCCATAGCCATTCATGTTCGATAAAGGGGAGGCTGGCGAGGGTGAAAATGACGCACACGGCAAAGAAGGCGTAACGGCTTAGTAACGACAGGCTCATACGGTTTTCCTTGGTTCGGACTCATCGGCTAGGCGTTTTGCGCCTGTAGAAAGATCGAGAACAGCTCAGACTGGGATTTGATCCCTAGCTTGCTGTACATGTGTTTCTTATGGACTTTCACGGTTTCAACAGAGATTTCCAGCTTACGAGCGATTTCCTTGCTGGAGCAACCGCTGAGCATCAAGCGGCCTACATCCAGCTCGCGGGCGGTGAGTTGCGCGCCCCAGTCATCATTCTGGATCGGCGGCTGCGGCGCGCTGACCTGGTTGAGTTCATAGGGCAGGCGCTGGCGCAACAGGCTCAGCACCCAGGGTTGTATCAGCGACAGCAGCGCAATCTGCTGCGGGTCAAAACGCTGTTTCGAGCCCAGGGACAGGCATAGCGTACGCCCATCCGGCAGTTGGCAATTAAATTGGATTTCATCGGCAACCACGTTCAGGCGGAAGTAGCGCTGGTAGTACTCGGTGAGTTCAAAGTGCTCCGGCGCGACTTCCGCCAGGCGGAACAAGCCGGTGCGCGAATGTTCACGGCTGGCGATGTAGAACGGGTCGAGCAGGTACAGGCCGTTGAGGTAGTCCTGGAACAGATGGTCTGGCGTGCCGTCGGCACCGGGGCATTCGGCGAACACCAGCGGGCGGTGTTCGCTGCTGAACAGCACCACCACCCAACTGTCGAACGGCACGTACTGGTCGAGCAAACGCACCAGTTGGGTCCAGAAATTGGCCTGGTCGAGGGCGTCTATCATTTGCCCGACCGAACGGTGCCAGGCGATGTCGTGCAGCGAGACTGTCATTCGTCTACCCCCATAGGGTTACCCCGGCGGCGTGATTTGCGCGACGGGTGCGGCTGCGCATACTGCGCCACAGATAAAACAACAGGACGTCCCAATGAAGGTCGAATTTGCCCAGTTGGCAGGCCGCGATAACGGCACAGCTTACAACCTTGAGCGCGCTTTGGCGGCGATTGCTGCAAGTGCAGTCGACACGCAACTGATCGTGTTCCCGGAAACCCACCTGATGGGCTTCCCTTCGGCCGAGACCGTCGCCGACATCGCGGAACCCCTGGATGGCCCCACCGTGCAGGCCATTATCGACGCCTGCCGCGTGCGCGGTGTTGCGGTGGTGATCGGGATGGCTGAAAGCGAAGCAGGCCAATTCTATAACACCACCGTGTTGATCACCCCTGACGGCATCGCCCTGCGCTATCGCAAGACCCACCTATGGGCCTCGGACCGTGGCGTGTTCACCCCGGGTGATCGCTACGCCACCTGCCTGTGGAACGGCGTGCGCGTCGGGCTGTTGATCTGCTACGACATCGAGTTCCCGGAAACCGCGCGTGCCAACGCGCAACTGGGTGCCGAGTTGTTGATCGTCACTAACGGCAACATGGACCCGTATGGCCCCACGCACCGCACCGCGATCATGGCGCGCGCCCAGGAAAACCAGGCGTTTGCGCTGATGGTCAACCGTGTGGAGGAGGGCGATGGCGGGTTGTTGTTTGCGGGCGGCAGCGCCTTGGTCGACCCCTTTGGCACGTTGCTGTTCGAGGCCGGGCGTGAGGAAGGGCAGTTCACCGTCGAACTGGATCTCGACCAACTGGCAGCGGCGCGCAAGGACTACCGCTACCTGGATGACCAGCGTTTGAAATTGCCCGGTGAGGTGATCGAGCGCAGCGATGGGACACGCGAGTTGTTGATCCCACGCCCCTGATCTGTGAATCGATCCTCGTGTCGAGTGGGGCAAGCCCACTCGCCACCGAAAACGTGCTTGACCATAAGAAAAATGACACCGGCTTCACCGACTTCAGTTCTGCCATAAATCTAATAAATCAGCGGAGAATCGCTCATGGCTCGTTTGCAACGCACCCTGTCGTTAGGGTCGGTGGTGCTGTTTGGCATCGCCTATATGACGCCGATCATTGTGCTCGGCACCTTCGGCATCCTGGCGCAATCCACCGCCGGCATGGTCCCCGCCGCTTACCTCGCCGCCCTGGTGGCGATGTTCTTCACCGCCATGAGCTATGGGCGCATGGCCTCGGCCTTCCCGGTAGCCGGTTCCGCCTACAGCTATGTGCGCAAGGCCATCAGCCCCAAGCTGGGATTCATCGCCGGTTGGGCGGTGTTGCTCGACTACCTGTTCCTGCCCATGGCCATCTGGCTGATCGGCGCGGCGTACCTGAATTCGGCGTTTCCGGCGGTGCCCCAGTGGGTCTGGGTGCTGGCATTCATCGGCATCACCAGCGCCATCAACATCGTCGGCCTCAAGTTGGCCAACGGCATCAATGCCTTGCTGATGCTGGTGCAGTTTCTGGTGCTGATCGCGTTTGTCGCGTTGTGCATCCACTACATCGGGGGCGATGCGAGCAAGCCGCTGTGGACCATCACCCCATTCTTCAATGGCCAGATGCAAATGCCGTTGATCATGAGTGGCGCGGCCATCGCCTGCTATTCGTTCCTGGGCTTTGACGCGGTCAGCACCCTCACCGAAGAAACCCGCGACCCACGCCGCACCATTCCACGGGCGATCATGTTGATCACCCTGATCGGTGGGCTGATCTTCGTAGCGGTGTCCTACTTTGTGCAGATCGCTCATCCATCGTTCGAATTCACCAATGTGGACTCTGCGGCGTATGAAATCGCGCGCAACATCGGTGGTGACCTGTTTGTGTCGATCTTCCTCATCGGCCTGATCGTGGGTCAGTTCGCCTCGGGGCTGTCGGCCCAGGCCAGTGGGTCGCGCTTGCTGTTCGCGATGGGCCGCGATGGTGTGTTGCCCAAATCGTTCTTCGGCACCCTGCATGCGCGCTTCGGCACGCCGGTCAACAGCATCTTGCTGTGTGCAGTGGTGGCACTGCTGGCGTTGAAGCTGGACGTGACCACCTCCACCTCGTTCATCAACTTCGGTGCGTTCCTGGCATTCAGCCTGGTGAACCTGTCGGTGATCTTCCACTACTGGATCGGTGCCAGGCAGCGGGGTGTGCGTGAGCTGATCCTGTTCCTGGTGTTCCCGGCCATCGGCCTGCTGGCGGACCTGTGGTTGATGGTCAGCCTCGATCACTTGGCGATCTACCTGGGCCTGGTGTGGTTGGCGATTGGCTTGGTTTACCTGGGCGTACTCACCCGCGGTTTCTCGCAACAGCCACCGGAAATGGATTTCCAGGAAGCGGCATAGACCGTCCCGGTCTATTCTTATTGCAATCGGTTCTCGTTTGGGTGCATGCTTTGTGTTACTGTATAACACATCGAATGCACCCAGACGCCCCGGAGGCCTTATGAAAGCTGGTATCCATCCCGAGTACCGCACCGTGCTGTTCCACGACACCGCCGCCGACGTGTTCTTCCTGATCGGCTCCACTGCCGACAGCGACCGCATCCACACACACAGCGACGGCAACACTTACCCGTACATTCCTCTGGACGTGTCCAGCGCCTCGCACCCGATCTACACCGGCCAACAGCGCAAGACCCAGGCCGAAGGCCGGATCGCCGGGTTCAACAAGCGCTTCGCTTCGTTCGGCTCAAGCCCGAAAAAAGCCGAGGCGTGAGGCTTGCATGCTTCACCTCGAAAGCCGCTCCGATGCCGGAGCGGCTTTTTTTTGCGTTGATATCGTAAGGCCATCACGCTGCGCAAAACCGACTAGACTACTCTGTAACCGCCAGGAGGGCAGGCCCAGACAATAAGTAACGCACACCGACGATCCGAGGTGTCCCATGGGAGAGTCAACGACGTTCACCGATGCCGACCGTGCCGTGGTGCTGTTGATCGATGCCCACCCGGACGTACTCCACAGCCTGACGCACTTGCTACGGCTGGAGCCCTTCGACGTGCACAGCGCCACGTGCGCTGTCGATGCCCTCGCCATTCTTGCCAGCCAACCCGTCGACCTGGTGATGAGCGCCGCACGCCTGCCGGACATGGATGGCGCCTCGCTGCTGGCGCATGTCCACCAGCACTATCCCCACACTGTGCGGATCCTGCTGACCAGCGAGACCGACCTGACCCTGATCATCAAAGCGATCAACGAAGGTGAGATCTATCGCTACCTGAGCAAACCCTGGAACGATGAAGAGTTGCTGCTGGCCCTGCGCCAATCCCTGGCCCATCAGCATTCCGAGCTGGAACGCCTGCGCCTCGAACAGCTGATCCAGCAGCAGAACGATGAGCTCAAGCAGCTCAATGCCACCCTGGAAAAACGCGTGGCCTCGCGTACCAGCGAACTGCAGCAGACCGCCGACATGCTCGACCTGGCCTACGAAGAGCTCAAGCACAGCTACGCCACTGGCACTGAAGTGTTCTCGCTGCTGGCCAACCTGCGCCTGCCGCGCGCCAAGCAGACCAACCGGCAGATCATCGAACTGGTGCGCACCTGGTGCGTGGCCCATGGTGTGGACGAAGCCAGCAACCGCGACCTGACCATGGCTGCCGCGCTCTACAACATCGGCAAGCTGAGCTGGAGCGACAGCATGATGGCCTCGCCCTCGGACCTGCTGCACAGCAGCGACCGTGAACGTTATCGCGCCTATGCGACCCAGAGCGAGTCGTTGCTGATGACCCTGGAGCCGATGAAAGACGCCGCGCGGTTGATCCGCCATCACCAGGAACGCTGGGATGGCAGCGGTTTCCCGGACCACCTCAAGGGCGAAGCGATTCCCGTCGGGTCGCGCCTGCTTAAACTGGCGGTGGACTTTATCGAACTGCAAAAAGGCCTGATCCTGGAACGGCAGATGAACAGCGACGAAGCGCTGCTCTACATCCGCAAATACGCTGGCCGGCTGTATGACCCGGTGATGGTCGAAGACTTTGTGCTGGTCTGCGCCACTTACCTCAACGACGTGACCCTGGGCGACCCCAACGTCAAAGTGCTTGGCACCCGCGAGCTTGCGGAAGGCATGGTGCTGGCGCGCAATCTCAATGCCGACAACGGCATGCTGCTGCTCAATGCGGGCAAGGTGTTGAACCTGCCGTTGGTGGACAAATTGATTGCCTTTGAGACCATGGAAGGCGCGCGGTACAGCGTGTTCATCAAGGACCACACGGTGATCCCGGGCTGAACACCGTCAACCGTGTGGGAGCGGGCTTGCTCGCGAAGGCGGTGGGGCAATCACCACAGCGTTGCCTGACACTGCGCTTTCGCGAGCAAGCCCGCTCCCACATTGGATTGCGGGGGGGCTTTGGGCATGTGATCCTTATGCTCTTTGCAACCAAGGAAGACCGTTCATGCCCTCCACCATCCGCATCGCCGCCGCACTCCTGATCGGCAGCGACGGCCAGACCCTGCTGGTGCGCAAGCGCGGCACCCAAGCCTTTATGCAACCAGGCGGCAAGATCGATGCGGGCGAGCAGCCCGCCGAGGCCCTGGCCCGTGAGCTGCACGAAGAACTGAACCTGCGTATCGACCCCGGCGCCGCGGTCTACCTTGGCACGTTTTCCGCGCCGGCGGTCAACGAGCCAGGTTTCACGGTGGAAGCCGAACTGTTCCAGGTCCAGATCGACGTTGCGGTCAACCCGGCCGCCGAGATCGAAGAGGTGCGCTGGATCGATCCGGCCGGTGATGGTGGCCTGGTCCTGGCACCGTTGACGCGGGATCTGATCCTGCCGTTCTATCGCGCATCGTTGACGGCATGATCATCCGCACGCTGGGGGCCGACGACGCCGAGGCTTACCGGGCGTTGATGCTGGAGGCCTATGAGGCGTATCCCCAGGCGTTCACCTCCAGCGTGGCCGAGCGCGCCGCGATGCCATTGAGCTGGTGGCAGAAGCGCCTCGACAACCCGCTTGATCGGTTGCTGGGCGGGTTCCATGGGGATGAACTGGCGGGCATTGTCGGCCTGGCGTTCGAGCCACGGGAGAAGGCGCGGCACAAGGTGACCTTGTTCGGTATGTACGTGACGAAGGCTTGCCAACTCAAAGGCCTGGGCCGTCGACTGGTCGAGGCGGCGCTCGATGAAGCCCGCCGGCACCCGCGCCTGAAAGTGATCCAACTGACCGTCACCGCCGGCAATGACGCCGCCTTTGCCTTGTACCAGCGCTGCGGCTTCATCCAGTACGGCCTGGAGCCGCTGGCGGTGCGGGTAGGCGTTGATTATTTCGACAAGATCCACATGTGGCGCGAATTGCATGACCGGTGATAGCGACCACAATTGATCTCATCGGCTGTGCGCTAGCGCACCGCACTGACCCCATCCAGGGTGGAAAACGAGGTGTCCTTGGCAGTCAGCAAGAAGTCGCGCATATACGGCGCGTCCAGCATGTCCGCACGGATCCCTGCATACAGCGTCGCAAACAAGCCTTTCTCGCCCAGGCGCTTGGCCTTCACGTAGCCGCGCGAGCTGTATTCATGCAGCGCCCAATGGGGCATGCCGCATACGCCGCGGCCGCTGGCTACCAGCTGCATCATCATCACCGTCAGTTCCGAGGTGCGCACCTGGGCCGGTTCGACGTCGGCCGGTTCCAGGAAGCGGGTGAAGATGTCCAGGCGGTCGCGCTCCACCGGGTAAGTGATCAGGGTTTCGGTCAGCAGGTCCTCCGGCACGATGTACGCCTTGTGCGCCAGCGGGTGCTGGTTGGCGACCGCGAGCATGGCTTCGTAGGTGAACAACGGCACATAGGTGATGCCGGGCAACTCAAGTGGGTCAGATGTCACCACCAGGTCCAGATCGCCCCGGGCCAAAGCAGGCAAGGGCGCAAAGGCGAAGCCTGAGGCCAGGTCCAGCTCGACTTCCGGCCATGCGTCGCGGAACTGGTCGATGGTTGGCATCAGCCACTGGAAGCAACTGTGGCACTCGATGGCCATGTGCAAACGCCCGGCAGTGCCGCCGGCCAACCGTGCGATATCGCGTTCGGCACCGCGCAGCAACGGCAGGGTGGCATCGGCCAGTTGCAGCAGGCGCAGGCCGGCGCTGGTGAAGCGCAGGGGCTTGGTCTTGCGCACGAACAAGGGCATGCCCAGGCGCTCCTCCAGCTCCTTGAACTGGTGGGACAGCGCCGACTGCGTCAGGTGCAGGCGCTCGGCGGCTTCCACCAGGCTGTCGGCTTCGCGCAGGGCGTGCAGGGTCTTGAGGTGACGGATTTCGAGCACGGGCTCTCCATGAGTATAATTTGTGACGAATTGAAAGACCGTGAGTTTGTCTCATGTTGGCAGGCCTGTCGATAAGCAGGTCCACCAGGACCGTTGAGCACTCTTCATCAAACTGTCACGTAACTGTGGCAGCGCGCTTGAACAAACTTCATCAGACTCGCGCTCTACTGGGGTTCTGCGTTTCGGTGTTTTTCATGCGCGTGTTGCTTTTACTGGCCGCTCTATTG
>Ga0157373_10000310_pt1 | contig 39441 bp, 40 predicted proteins | sample C65metaG_FD_113460 | JGI IMG/M metagenome (GOLD analysis project Ga0157373, IMG submission 113460) | Corn rhizosphere microbial communities from Kellogg Biological Station, Michigan, USA - C6-5 metaG | ecosystem: Host-associated > Plants > Roots > Rhizosphere > Soil | place: USA: Michigan... | reverse complement strand
GGTAAGCGACTCCCCGCTTAAATGTTCTTTAACAGCTTCCAGTTTGAAAACTGTGTCGTGCTTCCTGTTTTTATCCATAAAAAATGCCCCCAAATAGTGTCTAACTTTTTGGGGGCAGTCTAGTTAGGGCGCCTTTTTTATTGTAACCTATCTTCAAAAAACAGAAAAGGCAAAAAGCTTTGTACGCCGTTGGTTTTCCATATCTGCCCTTTCTGGCAGTACAGTATTACATCCATGGGTTTGCCCTGCATATTCTCGCACTCAGCAAATACCTGTAAGCAGGCGCCGCATGGTGTTACGGGTTTAAGTAGTTCAAAATTATCTGTATGCGCGGTAATAGCGATACATTCGATAGGATCATCGGCGTAATTGGCGCTCCAGTTAAACAGGGCCACACGCTCGGCACAAAGGCCCGATGGATAAGCCACGTTTTCCTGGTTGCTGCCATGAATTATTTTACCGCTCTTTAGCCGCAACGCCGCGCCGACCCTGAACTCTGAGTATGGCGAGTGCGAAGTTGCCAAGGCTTTTACCGCCTCGAGGCAAAGTGATTTATCAGCCGGCGTTAGTTCATCAAGGTTATAATATTCTTCAAATGCGATTTTAATCTCTTTATTGGTCATGTATCAAAGCCCCATCCCCATCACAAAAACGCGGGGAATTTTGTAAGTAAAAAATATCCCCTTGCTTTTAAAAAGCAGGGGGATACAATATAAGGACTTTTTATAAATAACAAATAAATTACTGCATTTTAAACCGCTACTGCTACTGGTTCCATCTCGGTAATCGTCGGGTTGATACTTTCATCATCCTTTTCGATACGCAGGTTGTTAACGATGTGCATCTGCCTGTCGGGTGTGTTTTTACCCATAAAATACTCCAGCAAACCTTTGATGTTGGCATCTTTCAAAATCACCGGATCGAGGCGAATATCTTTACCGATAAACAGCCCAAACTCCTCAGGCGATATCTCACCCAAACCTTTAAAGCGGGTTATTTCGGGCTTGCTACCCAATTTGGCTATGGCGTTGCGACGCTCCTCGTCGCTATAACAATAAATAGTTTCTTTTTTATTGCGCACCCTGAACAGTGGCGTTTGCAGGATGGATACGTGACCGGCCTTTACCAGGTCGGGGAAAAACTGCAAAAAGAACGTCATCAACAGCAAGCGGATGTGCATACCGTCCACATCGGCATCGGTAGCGATAACGATATTATTGTAACGCACATTTTCAATACCGTCTTCAATATTAAGCGCGTGTTGCAGCAGGTTAAATTCTTCGTTCTCGTACACTACTTTTTTGGTGAGGCCGAAGCAGTTAAGCGGTTTACCTTTTAAGCTGAACACGGCCTGGGTCATCACATCGCGTGATTTGGTGATCGATCCGCTGGCCGAATCACCCTCGGTGATGAATAAGGTGGTTTCTTGTTTACGCTCGTGCTGATCATCAAAATGCACCTTGCAATCGCGTAGTTTTTTATTATGCAGCGATGCTTTTTTGGCGCGCTCATTGGCCAGTTTTTTAATACCGGCAATGTCTTTACGCTCACGCTCAGATTGCAGGATACGCTTTAACAACGCGTCGGCAGTAGCCGGGTTTTTATGCAGGTAGTTATCGAGCTCTTTCTTTAAGAAATCGTTGATGAAAGTACGTACCGTAGGGCCATCCGGACCGATATTTTGCGAACCCAGCTTAGTTTTGGTTTGCGACTCGAACACCGGCTCCTGCACTTTGATTGCTATGGCCGATACGATTGACGCGCGGATATCAGAAGCATCAAACTCTTTTTTATAAAACTCGCGGATGGTTTTTACTACCGCTTCGCGAAAGGCAGCCTGATGGGTACCGCCCTGTGTAGTATGCTGGCCGTTTACAAACGAGTAATATTCTTCGCCGTATTGTTGACCGTGGGTCATGGCTATCTCAATGTCATCGCCCTTGAGGTGGATGATGGGATAACGAATGTTTTCGGCATCGGTATTACGCACCAACAAGTCGTGCAGGCCTCGTTCCGAAAAATACTTTTGCGAGTTGAAATTGATGGTCAACCCCGAGTTGAGGAACACGTAGTTCCATATCATGTTCTCCACAAATTCGGGGATGAAATGATAATGGCGGAATATGGTATCGTCGGGTATAAAGTTGATGGCCGTTCCGTTACGCTGGGTAGTATCTTTCTCGGCTTCGTCGCGTACCAGCTCACCTTTGGCAAATTCGGCAATTTTAGTACGCCCATCGCGGTATGACTGTACCGTAAATGAAGCCGACAGAGCGTTTACGGCTTTGGTACCCACCCCATTTAAACCTACTGATTTTTGAAATGCTTTGCTATCGTACTTACCACCGGTATTGATCTTGGATACGCAATCGATCACTTTGCCCAGCGGGATACCACGGCCATAATCGCGTACGGTAACTTTCTGGTCGCTCATACTAATATCGATACTACGCCCCGATCCCATCACAAACTCATCTATCGAGTTATCGATGATCTCCTTCAGCAAAACATATATGCCGTCGTCATAGGCAGAACCATCACCCAGTTTGCCAATATACATGCCGGGGCGCAGGCGGATGTGTTCTTTCCAGTCTAATGAGCGTATACTATCATCATTATAATTTACTTCTTCAGCCATTTTACAAATATAGTGGTGTTAAACAAAGCGTGGGGCAATAATACTCCACATCGTGTTAATATCGCGAAAAATTGAGGTTAAGTAGCTATCTGAGTACTATAGCTTTCTTTGACTGACTACTTTAGTCGTTTTTTCAGGGAACGCTCCATCGGTCCAGGTAAAGTGGTTTTTCCGTAACCGAAATACTTCTGCGAGTCTTGAGGATGGCGTTTGTTGCAGCCAGAAATCAACATCAAGCATATCTTCGTCTTCCATTTTTACATGGTTAACAACCCATCGCTATTTTTCTGTTATTCATGTCCGCTGTTTCTATTCACATCAAATTTAAGAAAAATAGCATAAATGCGAATGTATTTGATCGATCACAAAATTTAGAAACTGCAAATCATGGTCAATCAATTAAACTTAATACAATCCTTAAGCTTATTGATGTTTTTGAAAAATGCCGGGCCCCGTTCGTTACTAAAGCAGGTTACACAAATGTTTCCGTAGCGGTTTTTTTGCAGCACAACCATCAGCCCGTATTGGTAGTGGTTGGTTTCAGTGGCCACACTAAAAAAATAAGACCTGCCAATATCCGCGTTGTATTGCTGCAGATAACTTGACGGTATCGTACGCGAAAATACACGCCCGTCGCCGGCTAAAGCCTTAACTTGCGTTGCAGCCTGTTTGATGTAAAGCGAATCGGGGTTTATCTTATCGCCTTTAGCTTTTTCAAACCTCCTCCATTCGCGTTTCAGCGAGTTTACCTGAAAATGTGCCTCAAAATCGGCATCGGGCAATTTTAGCGCGTAGTTGTACGAAAACCTGTCGTTGGTAATGGGCGTCAGTTCGTTAAAGCCTTCGGGCGGGGTGAAGCTGGCGTTAATATTAGCCAAAAGTCTCCTGAACATTTTCAGATCGCGGTCGGTTGCCTGAGTTTGCTGACCAAAAGCCGTTGATTTAAAAATAGTTAGGGTTAAAAGCAGAAAAATGAATATACTTACCTTTTTAAAGTTCATTCTTTAAACACACAGAGATCAATTTTGGGGTGGCACTTACTTCAAAATTAAAATATTATTTTAGAAAAATAAACCCAACCGTAACAATTTTATACCATGAGCATAAAACCCCGACTCAACCGGTTCGACCTGACGATGATCGTGATCAGCCTGGTGATCGGCATGGGGATATTTGCCAACCCAAGCGAAGTAGCCGTGAGGGCGGGCAACAGCTGGATATTTTTCGGAGCATGGATATTCGGCGGTATTGTTACGCTGTGCGGCGCATTAACCTTTGCCGAGATCGGTGCCCGATATCCTGCCGCAGGGGGGTTTTACAAGGTGTTTTCATATTGCTATCATCCGGCGTTTGCTTTTATGATCAACTGGGTACTGGTGATAAGTAACGCTGCTTCGGTAGCAGTGGTGGCTATTATCGGCGCCAATTATATTAACCCGGTACTGTTACCCACAGACATGCAAACGGCACTATGGGTAAAGATCGTAGCCCTTGCCTCGGTACTGATTTTATACATCCTGGCGTTTTTAGGCATTAAGGTAAGCGCACGCGCCCAAAACCTGCTTACCCTGTTTAAGGTGCTGGCGATAGCAGTTTTATGCACGGCCGTTTTTATGCATGATGACAGTCATGTTATCGCCAAAGCAATACCGCGTACCGGTAATATGATCACCGCCTTTGGCTTAAGCCTGGTAGCCATATTTTTTACCTATGGCGGTTACCAGCAAACCATCAATTTCGGCGGCGATATCATCGAACCTAAGGTCAATATTCCCAAAGGGATACGGGCGGGCATAGCGGTGGTGATCCTGCTGTATCTGTCAATTAATTTTGCGTATTATCAAATTTTAGGCTTGGGTGGTTTGCAGCAAACTACTACCCTTGCAGCTACGATGGCCGGGGTGATCTTTGGCGGCATTGGCTCGAAGGTAGCTTCGATATTGATGTTTGTTTCGGTGCTGGCGTATATTAATGTAAATGTGATGGCCAACCCAAGAGTATATTATGCCATGAGCGAGGATGGTATATTACCCTATATCTTTCGCAAAGTAAACCCCAAAACACAAGTACAGGAGTTTGGCGTGAGTTTTTTTGTGCTGAACATATTGGTAATTCTATTCTTCGCCGATAGCTTTAGAAAGGCGTTGGATTACGTTATGTTTTTTGATACCATCGGTTTATCGCTGGCAGCATTATCGATCTTTATCCTGCGTAAAAAAACAAAACAACTGGATGGCACGGGCATTTATACCGTTAAATGGTTCCCGCTGATACCGGTAGTATTTATCCTGTCGTACTGGTTTGTAACCATCAATATTTTTGTGAACAACCCGTTTGCAGCTGTGATATGTTTAAGCACGTTCGCCGTTGGGCTGGCGATCTATTATGCGAGCACGTATAAAAAGAAAGATACTTTACCGGAGGAGTAACAATAGACATCAGCTATATATTGAACGGGTTAGACTAAGAGCATGAAATATTGAAATTATCATATCAAGCAGCTAAATGAAAGCGATATCAGATTTTGCAGATCACCAGGAATCTCCGATAATAGACGGGATCATATTTCCAGACGGCACCATACAACTTTTCGATTTTGAGTTAAAACGGCAGCGACCATATGCTATAAATATTGGGACTAAAACGTCAATTGACAAACTCGAACAAGAGGGCGAATTGCACTGGAGTAGTTGTTGCATTATGACGACGTTGAATTATTTTGAATACTCGATAAAGGTTATTGCCGGGGAGGCAACGAGTTGGGGGGGAGGATGGTTTTGTAGCCGTAATAGATTCACAAACAGGAAAATTAATTTGGCTGGCTTTTTTTACCTGTTCTAACCCATTTAATTTTATAGAAATAATAGGCGAAGAAGTTCATGTCAGAAGCACTTTAGAATGTGTATGGAAGTTCAAATTGAAAAACCCGGTTGATTTTTCTGTAACATGCTCCGAGTTTAATTACTAAACAAACTTGAGCAGTTATTTTATTTGATGTTTCCAATATTCCCAAAAAGCAACAAATGGATATTAGCTATATATTAAACGAATTAGGCGAGGATCGCGAAAAATATTTTAACGCGGTATCGCCGCCGATTATACAAACCAGTAATTTTAGCTTTAACACGGTAGACGATTTCAGGGCGGCGTTGGCCAACGAGTACGAGCATACGGTTTATTCGCGCGGGGGCAACCCTACCCTCAATATTCTGCGCCAAAAACTGGCCGCTTTGGATGGCGCCGAAGATGCCCTGGTGTTTAGCAGCGGCGTGGCAGCTACCAGCGTACCTGTGCTGGCTTTATTGCAACAAGGCGACCATGTAATTTGTGTAGAAAGCCCTTATAGCTGGACGGTAAAACTTTTCAGGGATATGATGCCGAAGTTTGGTGTTAGCTGCACCTTTGTTGACGGTACGGATATTAAAAGCTTTGAGAAAGCGATACAAGGTAACACCCGGATGATCTATCTTGAAAGCCCCAATACATTCAGTTACGAATTGCAGGATATTGCCGCGGTAGCCCAACTGGCCAAGCCACGTGATATCATCACCATGATTGATAACTCGTACTGCGGGCCGCTTTACCAGCAGCCCATAGCGCTGGGGATTGACCTGGTAATGCAAACGGCCACCAAATATATCGGCGGGCACTCGGATGTGGTGGCAGGCGTGGTTACCGGCAGGCGCGATATATTGAAAAAGATATTCGAGCACGAGTTTATGACCATCGGCGCAAGTATTTCGCCGCACTCGGCCTGGTTGCTGATACGTGGGTTGCGTACCATGCCGTTGCGCATTAATAAGAGTTTTGAAAGCGCCAGGGTTATTATTCATTGGTTGCAAAATCATCCTAAAATTGAACAGGTTATATGGCCTTTTAATGATGATTTTAAGCAGGCTGATTTAGCAAAGAAACAGATGACCGGCTGCGGTGGCCTGTTTAGTTTCACGCTGAAAAACTCATCTGCACAAAACATCGAGGCATTTTGTAATAAACTACAACATATTTTAATGGCGGTATCCTGGGGCGGGCACGAGAGTTTAATCATCCCATCTATAGCGGGGATATCTGCCGCTGATTATGATGCGGCAAACCCGCGTCACCAGTTAATACGCATGTATGTGGGTTTGGAAGAGCCTGATTACCTGATCAAAGATTTGGAACAGGCGCTGAAGTAAATCGTCGGTGAGGACACGGAGAATGGCATGATTGGCCTACGCGCCGTGGTTCGACAAGCTCACCATGACAGGCCCAGGCTCAGGTTATTGGGCGAGTAGTTTTTTATACTCATCGTCGCTTACTGCCAACTCGGTTAGTGTAAAGTAATGTTGATCTGTATTATCGACAAGCAGTAATTTTCTGGATATTTTTGAAAAGTAACGGTCGGTGCCGATCAATTTCCAGTGAAATCGTTTTTTAGCAAGAAACATTTTGAATGCTATTTGATAGCAGGAATCACAATCGAGGCTTACCTTTTCAGACTGGCAAATGCCCTTCCTGCCAGGTTTATCAAAACTGCAATGCACTACAAGCGGTCGCCGGTTGTCATTCGTAGTAAGCGTTACAGTACTGTCGGTTTCCGTTAAATAGTAATGGCCCCTTTTAAATCCATTCGTTATCCATATTTTAGTACTTTCTCTATTTCTGCCTGGTAAAACCGTCTGTGCAAAGCCAATCGTGGCTAAACCTAAAAAAATAAAGATCAACAAAAAGATTCTCATTATATATCATTCATATTAAGGAATGGCGCACCTTTTATCTAAAGATACGCCATTCCTTAATTTGTGAAAATTCGAACTATTCGTATAATTCGTGCTGATTTATTTCCTAATCGACACTTTGTAAACCGTAGCGCTGTTAAAAGTTTGGCCCGGCCTTAAAATAGTGTTCGGGAACTTTGGCTCATTAGGTGAATCAGGATAGTGCTGAGTTTCCAAACAGAAAGCGGTATGTTGATTGATCGGTTTACCGTCGTTGGTTTTTAAGGTACCATCTAAAAAGTTACCGGTGTAAAACTGGATAGCTGGTTGGGTAGTTAAAACTTCTAGCTGGCGACCGCTTGTTGCATCATAAACTACAGCAGCCTGATGCAATTTGGTGCTGTCGCTATCGTTCAAAACAAAGTTATGATCGTAACCTACCGGTTTGCCCGGGATTTCGTTGATGTGTGCGCCAATTTTAACCGGTTTAGTCAGGTCGAACGGTGTGCCTTTAACCGGTTTCAATTCGCCGGTCGGGATCAAATCGGCACTAACCGGAGTATAACGGTCGGCATTGATCTGGATCTCTTCATCAAGGATAGTATTTGATGGATTACCGCTCAGGTTAAAATAGCTGTGATTAGTGAGGTTGATCGGCGTAGCTTTGTCGGTAGTAGCTGTATATTCTATCTTCAGTTCGTCGGCATCGGTTAAAGTATATTTAACGGTTACTTTCAAATTACCTGGATAGCCTTCCTCGCCATCTTTACTTAAATATGTAAGGGTTAACGATGGGATCGAATCCACGATAGGTGCAGCAGTCCAAACCACTTTATCAAAACCTTTATTACCGCCGTGCAGGTGGTTGGTATGATCGTTAGTGGCCAGGGTATAGGTTTTGCCATCCAAAGTAAATTTACCTTTGGCGATACGGTTACCGTAACGGCCGATCAAAGCGCCGAAATATGGTACTGCGGGAGTATATTTCTTAGCGCTATCAAAACCCAGAACGATATCTTCCATTTTACCGTTCTTATCGGGCGTTACCCACGAGGTAACTTTGCCACCATAATTGGATATTTTTACAACTACGCCATTTTTATTAGTAAGGGTATAAAGATCGACCGCTGTGGTATCCACCTTATCCCAGGCGGCTTTAGTGATTCCGGCTTTGCTTGCTTCGGTTGGCTTTTGCATAGTACAGGATGTAAGTATTGAACCTGCAATAAACATAACTGACAGGCCGGCCAAAATTATTCTTTTTTTCATGATTTTTTATTGGGTTTTAATTGATCGGTTTTTCAATGATAGATAAATTCCGTTAATAATTAGCGGTTATTTTAGCTCGAGCACTACTACCGAATGCGGCGGAATATCGGCCACCAGTTCATCACCTTGTTTTTTTGCATTGGTGAAATTGGCGATTTTTATTTTGCCCGGATTTTCGAAAGTGTTGATATCAGTTACCTTTCCCGAAGTTAATATCTGCCCGGTAACGGTTTTCCAGTTCAAACCAGCCAATACGGTGTGTATGTTGATGCTTTTGTTGTTATCAATATTTACCAGCGAAATATGGATAGCATTGTTGGCGTCAATCGAAGCCGAGGCATTTAAAGCCGGCAGTTTTTTACCGTCCACCTCGTACTCGGGCGAATCAAATTTGATTGGCAGATACTTGGCGTCCTGGTGTACCTTATACATATCGAAAATATGATAAGTTGGCGTTAACAGCATTTTTTCATTATCTGTCAAGATCAGTGCCTGCAAAACGTTTATGGTTTGGGCCAGGTTAGCCATTTTTACACGTTCGCAATGATTGTTAAAAATGTTTAAGGTCGATCCGGCGATCAAGGCGTCACGCAAACTGTTTTGCTGATACAATACGCCATGGTTGCCTGGTTCAGGGTCGGTCCATATACCCCACTCATCCACTACCAGAGCTACTTTTTTATTGGGGTCATATTTATCCATAATGGCCGAGTGCTTGGTTACGATCTCGTCCATTTCGAGGCAGTTTTTCATGGTGCTGAAATACTGAGCTTCGTCAAAATCGGTAGCCGAACCTTTTTTACCCCAGTTGCCGGTTGGTATGGTATACCAGTGCAGGGTAAGGCCCCACATGTGGTTGCCGATCAGTTTCATACATACGTCGGTCCAGTTGTAATCTTTACCGTTCGATCCGCTGGCGATACGTTTAAGCGGCGTACCCGGATAGTCGCGGGCGTAAGTCGCATAACGCCGATAATTTTCGCTGTAAAACTCGGGCGTCATGTTGCCGCCGCAACCCCAGCTTTCGTTACCCACACCCCAAAAAGTTACTTTGAATGGTTCGGGGTGGCCGTTGGCTTTGCGCATTTCGGTTACGGTAGTTGATGCCGAACCATTCAGATACTCAACCCATTTGGCCATTTCTTCAACGGTGCCGCTGCCTACGTTACCGGCAATGTAAGGCTCGGTATGCAACAGGCTGCACAGTTCCAGAAACTCGTGCGTACCGAAGCTGTTATCCTCGCTTACGCCGCCCCAGTTGGTATTCACCATTTTAGGGCGCTGGTCGCGCGGCCCAATGCCATCGCGCCAGTGATATTCGTCGGCAAAGCAGCCGCCCGGCCAGCGCAGGTTTGGTATTTTAATTTTTTTCAAAGCCTCCACAATATCCAGTCGGATACGGTCCTGCTTGGCTACAGGCAATTTAGGATCGACCCAGAAACCGCCGTAAATACAGCGGCCCAAATGCTCGGAAAACTGGCCGTAAATGTGTTTGCTAATGGTAAGTTTCGAATCGTCGTTAGTGATAGTAAGCTTGACTGTTGATTGACTATAGCCGCGAAACCCCAGCAAAAATGGCATAATAACTAATAGAAGTGATTTTCTCATAAAAGGTTGTTTGGTTAGATATAAATGAAAGCATTGGCCCTTTCAGGAAACTAAGATAGAAAGATTTTAAAATAAACGTCTGTTTAACAATTATTTTTTGTAATAATTAAAATATGGGAATTAGGTAAGCTCCTGTTTTTTTGTATTAATTTGCTACATTTAACCATTACATTCCTGCGATCACATGAGTAAATATCCTCAGCAAAAACGTATGCTGATAGCCATAGACTGTATAGTTTTTGGCTTTGACGGCGAAAATTTAAAGCTACTGCTGATACAGCGCGCCATTGAGCCCGAGAAAAACAAGTGGAGCCTGATGGGTGGTTTTGTAGAGCCCGAAGAAAGTATTGATGATGCTGCCAATAATATCCTGAAAAAATTAACCGGCCTGGAAGGCGTTTACCTGGAACAGATGCAGGCATTTGGCGAGGTGAAGCGCGACCCGGGAGAGCGTATTGTAAGTATCGCTTACTTTGCGCTGATCGATATACACCAGTACGAACAGCAGATAAGCCATGAGTACCATGCCGAGTGGTTCCACATGGATCAGATACCCTCACTGATATTTGACCACAACCAAATGGTTGATACGGCCCGAAAAAAGCTGCGTTATAAAGCCGCCTTGCATCCTATCCTGTTTGAACTGTTGCCCGAGAAATTCACCATCCCGCAATTACAAAGCCTGTACGAAGGTATTTACGATAGCGTGTTTGATAAACGTAACTTCAGCCGTAAAATATTATCCACCGGCCTGTTAATTAAACAACAGGAAAAGGACAAGCTGAACTCGAAAAAAGGCGCGTTTTACTATAAGCTGGATAAAGGGAAATATAACGAGAACTTCCACGCGTTTTTAAACCTGATACCGAATCCGGATCATTTGCAGTTGGTGTAAGAGGGATCAGCATCAAAAATTAATTAGAATATTGATGCTGATGCTTTTTAAGAATTGAAATGGCATTGTCCGCGAGTTCATCGGTAAGCCCGACTGAAGCGCTTGTAAGTATCAGGTTATTTTTGATATCAGCCGGCAAATCATTAAGTTTTTTGTCATCATCCAGTATTACAAAATCCTCATTGGATAAATGTTTCGTGTTGTACCAATTTAAAATTTCGTCCTTTCGGGTAATTTCTAAACTATTGCTTGACAATCGATTGATCTTTTTAGCATCAATGCCTCGGGTTTTAAAAATATCCCGCCATTGTGAAACTGTATATTTACTCTTGTGCGAAGTAGTTAATAATAAAGAGGCATTTGTTTCCGTGATAATCCTTTGGAGAGCTTTTATAGATCGTGAATTAAACATAGGAAATCCGTCCTCCAAAATCTCTGGCTTACTCCAAGAGTTTGCAGGCAACATTACACCATCTATATCTAACAATATCAACACTATACAAATATACGTTTAATTTTTATCCTAAAATTATCCGGTTTACAAATTCAATGTCCATCTGATTGTATTTGGCATCCTGTTCATTAAGGTAAGATATCTTTGAAGCAGTATCCCAATCGCTTTCATCAAATTCCACTGCGTCCCATCTGATTAATTGAGTGGCTGATGTTTTATGGCTAAATACTTGACCAACTTCGACATCCATTATCAAGGAACTTAAATATCTGTGATGACCATCAATTATCAGATTTTCGCACACCTTGATATCATCAAATTTAATTCCATTTTCCATCTTCTTACATAATCGAATAATAATTGGAATACAAAGCTTAGATTGTGTAGCAAAGAATGGAATGTTGTTATTGGTTATAAAATCCTGTATAAATTGAGATGTAATATCTGTTTTCATTATTATCCATAAAATAGATTAGCGAATATAATACTAATCGTAATAACCGCTGTATCTGAAGTACGCCTCCCCATGCAAACATCCTACAATAATTCCCCAACCCACTACAGTAAAAAAATGAGTAAAAATTTCCGAATCTGAAAATATAAGTGTTATTTAGACACGAAAACCTAAAAATGCAAATGGATAATTATGTTATTGGTGTTGACTACGGTAGCGATTCCGTACGATCGGTTATTGTAGACGCGCAAAATGGCCGCGAATTGGCTTCGTCGGTTTTTTATTACCCGCGCTGGCAGCAGGGCCTGTATTGCGATGCACCGCAAAATCAGTTCAGGCAACACCCCTTAGATTATATTGAAGGATTAGAGTACACCATAAAAGATTGTATACAAAAAGCAGGCGGTGCAGTTATTGCCGCAGGTATTAAAGCTATAGCCGTTGATACCACAGGTTCGACACCCGTAGCAGTTGATGAAAGCGGTACCCCGCTCGCATTAAAGCCCGGCTTTGAAACCAACCCACACGCCATGTTTGTTCTATGGAAGGATCATACCGGTATTAAGGAAGCCCAGGAAATAAACGAACATGCGACAAAATTCGATACCAATTACCTGCAATATGTGGGTGGTATCTACTCATCCGAATGGTTTTGGGCCAAATTGCTCCACACCCTTCGCGCCGATGAACAGGTGCGTAATGCTTTACATAGCTGGGTTGAGCATTGCGACTGGATACCTTTCCTGCTAACAGGCGGTACCAAAGCTTCTGAGATTAAACGCGGACGTTGCTCTGCAGGGCATAAAGCTTTGTGGGCTGCCGAGTTTGGCGGATTGCCGCCGGATGAATTCTTTTCATCGCTCGACCCACTGCTGACAGGCATCACCAAAAAACTATTTAAAGATACTTATACATCTGACGTACCTGCCGGAAACCTGAGCGGCGAGTGGGCGACGCGTTTGGGCCTCAGCACCAATGTGGTGGTGGGTGTAGGCGCTTTCGATGCACACATGGGTGCCGTTGGCGGGCAGATAGAGCCTTATCACCTGAGCAAGGTAATGGGTACTTCAACCTGCGATATCCTGGTTGCCCCTACTACCGATCTGGATGGCCAGTTGATCAAAGGTATATGCGGGCAGGTAGATGGTTCGGTAATACCCGGTATGCTGGGTATGGAAGCCGGTCAATCAGCCTTTGGCGATACCTACGCCTGGTTCCGTAACCTGCTGGCATGGCCGCTACAAAACTTATTATCGCAATCAAAACTGATCGACGCGCAAACCGCAGGCGCCTTGCGCGATGAGCTAACCGGCAACATTATAGCCGAACTGAGCAAACAGGCAGCATTATTACCGATAGACCAAAGCGAACTGGCGGTTGATTGGTTCAACGGTCGCCGTACGCCGGACGCCAACCAAGAGCTGAAAGGCGTGATCAGCGGTTTAGGCTTAGGCAGCGATGCGCCACGTGTATTTAAGGCACTAGCCGAGGCTACCTGCTTTGGCGCTAAAAAGATTGTCGACCGATTTATAAGCGAAGGCGTGCCGGTTAAAGGCATTATCGGTGTGGGCGGCGTAGCCCGCAAATCGCCATACATTATGCAAATGATGGCTGATGTGTTAAACATGCCTATCCGTATCCACAAGCACGAACAAACCTGCGCTATGGGCGCGGCCATGTTTGCGGCAGCGGCAGCGGGCATTTACCCAAATGTTGAAGCAGCTATGACCGCCATGGGCAGCGGTTTTGATATGGAGTACTTCCCACAACCCGAAACCCAGGCCATTTATGCCAAACGTTACGATCAATACAGCAAACTGGGCGGTTTTATCGAGCAACAAGTAAAATAATAAATGAGCAAGTATCAACATATACAAGAAGAGGCGTACCACGCCAATATGGAGCTGCCGAAGCTAAACCTGGTGATCTTCACCTTCGGCAATGTAAGCGCGGTCGACCGTGATTTAGGTGTTTTTGCCATTAAACCAAGCGGCGTGCCTTACGAGGATCTGTCGCCGGATAATATGGTAATTGTGGATTTTGACGGTAACACGGTGCTTGGTAAAATGCGCCCATCGTCGGACACGAAGACTCACGCCGTGCTGTACAAACATTGGGAGAGCATTGGCGGTATTGTGCATACGCATTCAACCTACGCCACGGCCTGGGCGCAGTCGTTGCGGGATATCCCGATCTTCGGCACCACGCATGCTGATTATAATACGGTCGACATTCCCTGTGCGGCGCCAATGAGCGACGAGATGATCAAAGGCAATTACGAGTATCAGACCGGATTCCAGATCATGCAATGTTTGCAGGAAAAAGGCATGGACTATAAAGAAGTGGAAATGGTGTTGGTAGGCAACCACGCGCCGTTTACCTGGGGTAAAAATGCGCACAAGGCCGTGCATAACAGCGCAGTGCTGGAAGCGATAGCCAAAATGGCTTTATTGACCGAACAGATAAACCCGGAAGCACCACGTTTAAAGCAAGCGTTGATCAGTAAGCATTACGAGCGTAAGCATGGTGAGGGCAGTTATTACGGACAATGAGATTTTGAGTCCGAGAAGTCCGAAAGTCGGAAAGACTAAACCAAATATTACGGACTTACGGACTAAAAACGCGTTAGCGATTGCAGCGGATACCGGCCAAGTGGCTAAGGCCTGCAGGAGTATGAGCGGAAAGCGCGGCCCGGAGGGAAACGCCCAAATAAAGAATAAGATCATGAAGATGAAAATGTACTATTTGAGAAAATACATTGCCAACAGGCTTAATGCTTTGGTACCTTTTATTCTGTTCATATTTTTCAACCTATCAATTAATACTACCAACGCCCAAACTACCGACTTCCACAATTGGGCGCCTACCCCACCCATGGGTTGGAACAGTTGGGATTGCTTTGGACCCACCGTTGTTGAAAGCGAGGTTAAAGCCAATGCCGACTATATGGCCAAACACTTGAAAAAGTTTGGCTGGGAGTATGTGGTGGTAGATATCCGCTGGTATGTGGGTAATGATAAGGCGCACGGCTATAACGAAAATAATCCCGATTATGTGCTGGATGAGTATGGCCGTTTTCAGCCGGCGATAAACCGTTTCCCTTCGGCAGCGGGCGGCAAAGGTTTTAAGCCTTTGGCTGATTACATCCACAAAAAGGGATTAAAATTTGGCATCCATATTATGCGGGGCATCCCGGTTGAGGCGGTGAAACGTAACCTGCCAATACTGGGCACCAAGGCCACAGCCAGGGATATTTACAGTCCCGATGGACAGTGCAAATGGCTGCATGATATGTATACCGTTGTTGGCGGCAAGGATGGCGCGCAAGAATATTATAATTCGCTATTTAAATTATATGCCAATTGGGGGTTGGATTTTGTTAAGGTTGACGATCTTTCGCGCCCTTACCATACCGACGAGGTGAACATGATCCGCAAGGCCATTGATCTAACCGGCCGGAAAATAGTACTGAGCACTTCGCCCGGCGAGACACCAATTGAAAGTGCAACCGAAGTGCAGCAACATGCCAATATGTGGCGCACCGTTGATGATTTTTGGGATAACTGGAAGATGCTGAAAGATCACTTCGATGTTTTCGAGCGTTGGAACCAGTACCGCATTCCCGGCGGTTGGCCCGATGGGGATATGTTGCCCCTCGGCAGGATCGGCATCCGCGCCGAACGCGGTAATCCAAGGATGGCGGCCTTCACCCGCGACGAGCAATATACACTGATGACACTATGGTGCATCTTCCGCTCGCCGCTGATGTTTGGCGGTAACTTGCCGGATAACGATGAGTTTACCTTATCACTGCTCACCAACAAGGAGGTAATGAATATCGAAAACAACAGCACCAACAACCGGGAGCTTTTCCGTAACCAACATGTTATTTGCTGGGTGGCGGATGATCCGAAAACCGGTGATAAATATGTAGCGCTATTCAATCCCACTGATAACGTGGACCCTGTTAAAGCATCGGTTAAATTAAGCGAACTGGGTTTTGGCGGCGCCTGCAAAGTAAAAGATCTTTGGAACAAAACGGATTTGGGCACTTTTAACGGTGAATTTGCAGTGGATATTAACAAGCACGGAGCGGGGTTGTATAGAGTTTCGGCCAAATAGGTTGTGGGTAGCGCGTTGTGAGTTGCGCGTTATTAAGATAATAGAATTTAGAAAGAACAAGATAAATTAATAAAGATGATAGATTTAAAAGAATTTGAAGTTTGGTTTGTAACCGGCAGCCAGGATTTATACGGCGAGGAGACTCTGAAACAAGTTGCGGCGCACTCGCAGCAGATAGCGAAGGCCTTTGACGAAGCCGGACAGATACCTGTACGCGTGGTTTTTAAGCCAACTGTAAAATCAACCGAAGAAATATACCGCACCCTGCAGGAAGCCAATACCACCAAAAACTGTATCGGTATCATCGCCTGGATGCACACCTTCTCGCCTGCCAAAATGTGGATCAATGGCTTGAAGATTTTACAAAAACCGATGCTGCACCTGCATACACAGTTTAACAGCGATATCCCATGGCAAACTATCGATATGGACTTTATGAACCTGAACCAGAGCGCCCACGGCGACCGTGAGTTCGGTTTCATCATGAGTCGTATGCGTTTAAACCGCAAGGTTGTAGTTGGCCATTGGCAAAGCGCCGAGGTACTGGGGCAAATTGGCGCCTGGACCCGCGTTGCCGCCGGCTGGAATGATTGGCAAGGTGCACGTTTTGTTCGCTTTGGCGATAATATGCGCTATGTAGCCGTTACCGATGGCGATAAAGTGGAGGCTGAACTAAAATTCGGTTATTCAGTTAATACCCACGGCATCGGCGACCTGGTTAAAGTAATCAATGCCATCAGCGAGGCTGAAATTGACACGCTGACCAAAGAATACGAAGAGATCTACGCCGTAGTACCTTCGCTGCGTAAAGGCGGTGATCAGTACGCTTCGTTACGCGAAGCAGCTAAAATTGAGCTGGGTATGCTGGCTTTCTTAAAAGATGGCAACTACAAGGGCTATACCGATACCTTTGAAGACCTGCACGGCATGGCCCAACTGCCCGGCATTGCTTCGCAGCGCTTAATGGGTAAAGGCTACGGCTTTGGCGGCGAGGGCGACTGGAAAACATCGGCCCTGGTACGCGCCATGAAGGTAATGGGCAGCGGCCTTAAAGGCGGCAACTCGTTTATGGAGGACTATACCTATCACTTTAACCCATCAAACCCGATGGTGTTAGGCTCGCACATGCTCGAAATTTGCGAATCGATAGCGATGGGTAAAGCCAACTGCGAGATACATCCCTTAGGCATCGGCGGTAAAGCCGACCCGGTACGTTTGGTATTTAACGTTGATGGTGGCTCGGCACTCAACGCTTCCATTGTGGATATGGGTAACCGTTTCCGCCTGCTGGTTAACGAGGTTGAAGCCATCGCACCGAAAGAAGCCTTGCCAAAACTGCCTGTTGCACGCGTGTTGTGGAAACCACTGCCCGATATGAAAACCGGTTGTGCAGCATGGATATTAGCCGGCGGCGCACACCATACCTGCTACAGCCAAAACTTAAGCAGCGAACAATTGGTTGATTTTGCCGAAATGGCCAACATCGAATGCGTACTGATTGACAAAGACACCAAAATACACCAGTTTAAAAATGAACTGAGGTGGAGTGAGGCGGCTTTTAAATAGAATCAAGAGGCAAGAATCAAGATTCAAGACCTAAAATAAAGCCCTTTCGTTAGATGACGGAGGGGCTTCTTTGTGAATAAAATATTTATTAACATAATTAATTTTGAGTAATTTTATAATGTGTGTAATAATCAAACTGAGTTTTCACTATCAAGTTGGGTCGCAATTGGCATTTCTTGCCTTGCCTTATTTGTGAGCTATTTTTCAATAAGGCTTTCAATCGCGTTATCAATACAAAACCAATTAACAAGTAAAGCCAAAGAGTGTAATAAATATATAATAGAGGAAACCCAGGCTTTTCCGACAACCGCACATGAAGTTTCGGCAATTGTATCAACAATCATTTACGCAAAACATTTGTTGGATTTACAATTCAAAAAGAGCTGGCTTTTTTTACTTGGAAAAAGCAAACAAGTTAGTACCCACATTTTCTATTTTGAGCTTCATACATCTATAACTGAGTATGTTCATAGAAATGTTTTATTCTTGAACCCAAAGGATCAAACATTGGAACCTACCATCAAAAAACAATTACAAACTTGTCACGATTTTCTGGAAGAGTCTAATCAGAAATATCAGGTTTAAACTTTAATTCCCCGCTATCCGAAGTCTCCCGACTTCGGATTAATATGCAGGTAGTCTGAGACTACAAAACATAGTAGTTCAAAGTCAGAGAATCGAACAGCAAAACGAATCGAAGATAGAAGAGCCCGTCCTAAATCATTGGTTGGTTATAGATATCTCTTGTCAATTTGGTCAAAATTCCGTATATTGAGTAGCTTCCGCGATGGAAGACGGGATAAGTGAGAAAGCAAAACATTGAAAAATTTTCTTACAATTTCCCCCTTGCTGGGCCAATGATTGAAGGATTGATTTTTGAATGATTGAATAAAAAAAGTCATTCGATCATTATTCATTAGGTCATTAGTGTTTTTGGTATGGAGAAGAAAGTAAAACATTGAAAATTTTCTTACAATTTCCCCCCTTGTTGGGGCCAATGATTGAAGGATTGAGTTTTGAATGATTGAATGGAAAAAGTCATTATATCCCTTTACGCAATGCTTTGCTTTGAGGGAGCAACTTTTTGACTTTACCCTTCCACCAGCGCCTTGATCTGTACCAAAATCGGGTTCCAGCCTTCGCCGTTGTTGTAAGTGTCTTTGTAGCGTTTTTCGCCGTCGGCCGCATGTTCAAAACCGCTTTGGGTAACAGTTAATGTGGTTTGATCATTGGTTTCTTCGAGGAGATACTCTACTGTTAAATAATTTTTGGGGATGTCGGGTATAGCCGGGTTATTCGGATCGATAACCGTATAGACCAGGCGTTTGTTGGGCTCGATATCGATGACACTCCCTTTAACCGGGATAAAAGGTTTGCCTTCATATTCCATTTGCCAGATGAGCGGGCTGCCGGGTTGCCAGTCGGACACTGTTTCGCAGCCGAACATGTATTTTTTAGTTTGCTCTGGATTTACTAAAGCATCCCACACTTTGGCTGCAGGCGCGTTTATAACGATTTCACTTTTTACGATCATTGACTGGCCCATGGTAGTTGTGTTTTAGCATTACAAGTTATAAAATTATCTGATCAGCCGATCAAAATATTCATCTGTAAAATCGTTGGCGAAGTGCAACACGTTAGGTAAAGCGGAAAACTCTTTAGGTTCATGCGTGGTTGTTAAAACTACAGTTTTCATACCGGCATTTAATGCAGCCTCGGCGCCTTTGGGCACGTCTTCAAAAACCAGGCAATCTGCAGGGTAAACACCTAATTGTTCAGCAACCTTTAAATAGGTTTCGGGATGAGGTTTGCTCAGCACTACGTCATCGGCACTAACAATGGCTTTAAAATAGTGGCGGATATTGAGGTTATCCAGCACGAAATCAATATTAAAAGGTATCGCCGCCGAGCCTATCGCCATCAATATGCCTTTTTGATGAGCGGCTTCCAGAAATTGATGCAGCCCGGGCAATAAGGCCAGTTCGTCAAAATACTCCTGTTGGTAGCGCTTCTCTTTTTCGAACGATAAGGCAATCATCTCGTCCATCGTAAACCTTTCAGGGCCGAACATTCGTACCAGCACTTCTGGATTTTTGCCATACATCTGCTGCTTTACTTCGCCCCAGCTAAAGTTGCCGCCAAGATCGTTATTAAGCAGGTAGCGCCATGCACGGGTATGATATTCCATATCGTTGATCATAGTACCGTTTAAATCGAAAATAAATGCTTTGTATGCTGCAGCCATGCCGCAAAAGAGGATAAAATTTATCAGTGAGGCAAGAAAAAGACGTTAAAAATGAGAATTGACACGATTGTTGCAGGCGCAGGATTTTTGTATATTTAATAAACCCAAAACTATTGCAAATGAACATTTCAACACTTAACTGGGCCGCCATTGTGGTAGCAACGTTGGCCGGTTTTATGATCGGCGGCTTATGGTACTCAAAAGTTTTATTTGGCACGATATGGATGCGCGAGACCGGCATTACCGAAGAGCAAGCTAAACAGGGTAATAAAGGAAAGCTTTTCGGCCTCGCCTTTATATGGACCTTTGTAATGGCCTTTAACCTGGCCATGTTTTTAAATGATGCTAAAACCACTGCCTCGTGGGGAGCTATCGCAGGTTTTTTGGCAGGCTTCGGTTGGATAGCTATGGGGTTGTTTATTACCGGTTTATTCGAACGCCGGTCGGCTGTCTATATGCTGATCAATGCTGGTTATATGACAGTTACCTTAACTGTGATGGGTTTAATTATCGGTGCCTGGAGATAATTTGATATAACTATGAAGAAGAAGAATATCGCATGGTCGGGAATAATCCTGACGGGTTTATGCCTGCTTATTTTTGCATCCTTTTCGGCGAGCAAAAAACTTCAGAACAATTTCACCAAACAACTGGTGGGCGAATGGCGTAATGTTTATGTAAAGATCATCATCAAAAATACCAAAACAGGCAGTGTAGCTACCATGGAGGCTGACTCGACCAACTGGGAGACTCGCTTAGGTATCAAACCAATACGCACCCATTTCAAAGGCGATGGCAGCTATTACTCGGAATACCGTAACTTAAAGGATAGTATAATTAAGCGTAACGATGGTACATGGTTTATCAAAGGCGACTCGCTTACCATGGCACAAACCTTGCCCACCAAAAGCCGGTTGACTTTACACATCAGCATTACCGGTAATAAAGCTTCATTTCATGGTTTTATCGACTTTGACGGCAGCGGCAAACTGGATGATGAGTATTTTGGAATGCAGAGGAAGTTTGGGAATTGGTAAGATCACGCAAAGGCGCAAAGCTTAGTTGCTCCGTACCGCTTTATATTATTCCTGAGGAGCAGCCGGTTCATCAGGCACAAACTTCATAGATATAGAGTTAACGCAGTGCCGGGTGTTCTTGGGTGTGAATCTTTCGCCCTCAAATACGTGGCCCAGGTGCGCGCCGCAATTGGCACAAACGATCTCGATACGGCGGCCATCGGCATCCAGTACACGCTTTACCGCGCCGGGTATTTCATCGTCAAAACTTGGCCAGCCGCAATGCGAATCGAACTTATCGGCCGAGCGGTACAGCGGCGAATTACAGCGGCGGCATTCGTAAACGCCGGGTTGCTTGTTATTGGTGTATTCGCCGGTAAAAGGGCGTTCAGTACCTTTATGTATGATGACGTATTCTTCTTCGGGAGTGAGCTTGTTATAATTCATTTGTGTAATGACTGAATGATTGAGTTTTGCCTCATCTAAATATACGACAATTTACAGGTCGGGATTGTTTGGCGAAAGATGTTTACATGGGTTTGACCATCGGCGAATTATTAATTGAGCAGATTATACCCTGCTTTATTTTGCCCGATGTAAGTATAACTCTGATCGAAATACTTTAACATAGTTTTGTTGAAGTATTGCTTCCACGATACATCTTCATCGCGATAGTAGGCCAGCCAGGCCATCGCGTAAGCTATTACTTGCTCGGGCGGGTAGGCTTGTCTTTGCATCCTCCAGCCTTTGCTATTGCCTTTTTGCCATCTCGAAAATTTGAAATAGGTATTGGCCATAAAAATACCAAAACCGAAAGCAATGGCAGCCAATGCCACAATACAGTCGTTTGTGCTATGTGCTTCTAATTCCATTAAAATTTTGCGTCGCAATAGTTTTTGAGCCAACGCTACAATCAGTTCATCAACATCGTACAACTGATTTAATTTTAGCCAGTAAACATTGGGAACAGGTTCGAAATTCCATTTACTCTCCTCCTCGCCGGTTGAAGCGAGCGCAATAGCAGTAAGCTCTTCTTCAGGCATCTCAGGCGACTCTGCTGCTACAAACACTAGCTTTATCTCTGAAGTATCGATATCGAGGATGCGGCCTATTTCTCCTAATAAAAACCAGGCATCATCTTCAGAGTTTTTAAATTCATATTTCGCATAAATATCGGGAGGTATTATTGTTTTAGGCGATCGGAGGTTAAGCGTTTCAAACTGACTTACTATCCAGGGTAAAGAAAGCTCTATCCATATTTTATCGGTGGAAGTAACAGGGTAGCCTATTTCCTTTTTCCAAAACTTTGGCACTCCCGAAGCTTTTTTGGGTTCGATATAGTCAACATACCACTGCTTATGAGCACTGAAAAGACTGCAACCACCTTTTGATCTCCTACACTGTGTATTTTCATAAAGCTCACCACAGGTAGGGCATTCGGCATGTGTATCAAACGTGTTCCATCTGGTTTTACAAACAGCACATACCCAAATACAAGTTTCATCAGGTTCCCACGTACATTTTGGACAACGGATATATACGCTTTGCATTTATAACATAAATTGATGAGACAATATAATAAAAATCCCAGCCGGTTAACCTGCCAGGATTCTCTCTTTAGCATTCAGGTTCAATATCAGGTTCTGTAGAAAAACATATCTTTGGTAATCTTGCCATCCTTCACTTCGTAAACACATATCTCGCTCATTTGCATACGGCCGTGCTGCTTGTAGGTAACATCCATATCCATGGCGCACGAAAAATAATCGCCACCGATAACCGGCTCAGACACCTGTGCGCTGTGTACTTCGACTACCGAGGCATACCATTCGTTATTTTTAGCGATTACGGCTTCTTTACCTACCACTGGCTTACCGCCGTTCACCATAGGCTCGGTGCTTTCAATGTTATCGGCATAAAGGTCTTCAATGGCATCCATAAATTTGCCTTCGCGGCAATGCTGCACCAATTTGGCGGCTACTTCTGCTGTGCTCATAGTGTTTGTTTGTTGGTTTATATAAAGTTATCCTTTTAACTGTTAAGCTACCAACAAATTGTCATTAAATTTGATTTGGATTAAAACAAAAAAATCCCGGCCAAACGACCAGGATTTCTCATATCTAAATACTAAATACTCAGTACTAATTACTTTTTCAATTTAGCAATCTCCTCAGCCATTGCAGCGCCGATATCGGCAGGCGATTGTACCACGCGGATGCCGCACTCGGCCATGATCTTCATTTTAGCCGCGGCGGTATCGTCAGCGCCGCCAACAATCGCGCCGGCATGGCCCATACGGCGGCCCGGAGGCGCGGTTTGGCCGGCGATGAAACCTACAACAGGTTTGGTACCGTTAGCTTTTATCCAGCGGGCAGCTTCGGCTTCCATGCCACCGCCAATTTCGCCGATCATGATGATACCATGAGTTTCAGGATCGTTCATCAGCAATTCAACAGCTTCTTTGGTTGGTGTACCGATGATCGGGTCGCCACCAATGCCGATAGCAGTAGTGATGCCTAAACCGGCTTTTACTACCTGGTCAACAGCTTCATAGGTTAAGGTACCCGATTTTGAAACCACTCCTACGTTACCTTTCTTGAAGATAAAGCCCGGCATGATACCGATCTTGGCTTCGTCGGCAGTGATAATGCCCGGGCAGTTAGGGCCGATCAGACGGCAATCACGGTCGCTGATATATTCTTTTACCTGAACCATGTCCTTGGTAGGGATGCCTTCAGTAATACAAACGATCACTTTAATACCGGCTTCGGCAGCTTCCATAATGGCGTCGGCAGCAAACGCAGGCGGCACGAAGATAATTGATACATCGGCGCCGGTTTTATCTACAGCATCTTTAACGGTATTGAACACCGGGCGATCCAGGTGGCTTTGGCCGCCCTTGCCAGGCGTAACACCACCCACAACCTGGGTTCCGTATTCTATCATTTGCGATGCATGGTAAGTGCCTTCGTTACCTGTAAAACCTTGTACTATAACTTTAGAATCTTTGTTTACTAAAACACTCATGGTTTGGATTTTTGTTGCGCAAATCTAATCTTATTGACTATAATGTCAAAACTTACACCTATCTAATTCCATTAAAAAACAAACTTATTACAGTATTACTGAGTTAAGTCGGGGTCGGTAAGGGCAAAGCCTGTGTCGGGCTCTTTCTTTTTATATACCGATACGGGTTCAACAGTAACCATAACCTCTAAAGTGGGCCAAACAATGGCGTTAAAAAGGTGACCGCCGCGCACGGTGCCGTCGCTTTGGCTAACGGCCATATGCACGTGTACCACCGGTTTACCATTAAACAAAGTGATGTTGCCGATAAACGATACCGTTTCGGCCTGGCCTTTAACCGGGATGATGTGGTACATCTGCTTCGCCCTGTCGTAACAACCGATACGTGTCGAGCTCATGGCGCCAACACCTGTAAACGAAGCAAAAGTTATATTGTATTTCTCGGCAAAAGCTGTGAGGCCCGAAAGCACATCATCGCCGCGCTGCATTACCACCAGGTAGCTTTTATGCCCACGGCCGGTTTCGTTCAGTAGTTTTACCTTCATGCCCGGCGCGGCATCTTTGGCTATAATCTGCCCGGGTTTTACGTATTCGTCCTGCGCGTGGAGGATTATGGTGAGGATGGAGAGAAGGATGGTGAAGAGTAGGTGTTTGTTCATAGGTTTCTTATCAAAATTGATTCAAGAAATCTGCAGCTGTTAATATCGGAATGTTTTTGAACGGATTCAGAATAAGAAGATCCTGATCACCAGAGACTATACAAGCAACATTTGCCACAACTGCCAGTTCTAAAAACTGATTATCCTTTGGATCCCGACAGTCGGTGATTGTTATCGTAGGTTCTACTAATATTGAAAGAGGATAAAGGTCGTTAATAATACGTAATCTGGTTTCTAAGGGAAGATATTTATCAAATTTGGGCCGCAAAAAAACATTCGCAAATTCGCGAGAAGTAGATTCAGAAAACGTAAACAAACCTATTTTCTTCGCGCGGTCCAATGCTTTACTTGTTGTGGTGTTTGCTAAAATGAAACCACTTATAAGAGAATGGTATCAAATATAAAAAGGCGTTTATTCTGGTTCACTGAGCAGTTTGTTCAGGATTTCTTCAGTGAGACCATTTTTTTGTGCTGTCTTTCTGGCTTCATGCAATAGTAAAGCAAACTCCTTTTCTTTAAGCTCTCTAAGTAAGTCGCTTATTTTACTTTCGTATTCGGCTTTTAAATCTTTAGGGCTGTTTCGCCATGCCTTTGCTAAATAATCATCAACCTCTAAAACAATACGTTCCATTGTAACCTCCGTTCAATACAAATATACTTGTTTTTAAACTTATTATATAACTTTTTGGTATGCTTCCGCATCAAACTCACCTTCGCTCTTCGCAATCACGATAGCAGCCACACCATTGCCGATCATATTAGTTATCGCCCGCGCTTCCGACATAAACCGGTCAACACCCAGCAGTATCGCCATGCATTCAACCGGGATGATTTTAGTAGCAGCCAAGGTAGAAGCTAACACGATGAAACCGCCGCCGGTAACTGCCGCCGCGCCTTTGCTGGTGAGCATCATGATGCCGATAATAGACAACTCCTGCCCGAGCGACAGAGGGATATTGAATGCCTGTGCCAAAAATATCACCGCCATCGACATGTAGATCGTTGTGCCATCCAGATTAAACGAATAGCCAGTTGGAATAACCAAACCCACTACCGACCGTGAGCAGCCAAAACGCTCCATTTTATCCATCATGGCCGGCAGTACCGATTCGGACGAGGAAGTACCCAGCACTACCAATATCTCATCGCTGATAAATTTAAGGTATTGCCAAAGACTAAATTTATACAACCGGCAAATGATGTTAAGCACCACAAAAATAAACAGAAACATGGTAAGGTAAACCGAGCCCATCAAATTAGCCATCGGCCGCAAGGCTCTTAAACCAAAAGTGCCCACCGTAAAAGCCATCCCGCCAAACGCGCCGATAGGTGCAAGCCGCATTATAACTTTCATAATGTTGAACAGCACCTTGGATATGATTTCAAAAAAATTGACGGCTGGTTCGCCCGTTTTACCCAAATGGCTCAACCCATAACCAAACAACACTGCGAAGAACAAGATCTGCAAAATATCGCCTTTGGCAAACGCGTCGAATATGTTATGCGGGATGATGTGGCCGAAAAAATCACCCCAATTCATTTCGGCAGCTTGTTTTTGATAGCCGGCGATTTTCGAGGCATCAATAGACGCCGGACGTACAAAACCCTCACCAGGTTTTAAAATGTCGGCGACCACAATGCCAATAACCAACGCGAAAGTGGTTACTACTTCGAAATACAGCAAAGCCTTACCGCCTACCCTGCCTACCTTTTTAATATCGCCCATACTGGCTATGCCCAGCACAATAGTGAGGAAAATGATCGGTCCAATAAGCATTTGTATCAGGTCGACAAACTTGCTGCTGATTACCTTTGCCGTTGGCGCAAACTGCGGGAAAAACACACCAGTAAGCACACCCAATACAATGGCAAAAAGTACCTGGAAGGTGAGGTTGCGGAATATTTTGTTCATTGGTCATTAGTTCATTGGTAGCATAATGTACCAACAGAGCTTTCTAAGATATTAAAAACTAATGAATAGGAAAACCAATGAACTATTGAACCGGTGAACTAAATTCACCGCTCTATCCCTGCCGAGTTAAATTGCAGGTCGTACAGTTTACGATAATAGCCGCCTTCGATGCGGAGCAGTTCCTGATGAGTACCGCTTTCTTTAATCTCACCATGATCGAGCACCAGAATACGGTCGGCGTTCTGGATGGTGGATAGCCTGTGGGCGATCACTATCGCCGTGCGGCCTTCCATCAGTTTATAAATGGCGTTCTGGATCAGTATCTCGGTTTCGGTATCAACAGATGAGGTGGCTTCGTCCAACACCAATATCTTCGGATCGTAAACCAATGCACGGATGAAGGAGATCAATTGCGCCTGCCCTGATGACAGTGTTGCGCCCCGTTCCATCACATTATAATCGTATCCGCCGGGCAATCGTTCAATAAACTCGTGTGCGCCTACCTCCATGGCCGCTTCAATCACGCGTTCGCGGGTGATGGCCGGATTATTCAGGCTGATGTTATTGGCGATGGTATCTGAGAACAGAAACACGTCCTGTATTACAGTAGCTATTTTGGAACGCAGGTAATTAATATCATAGTCGCGTATCTCGATGCCATCAATAGTCACGCTGCCTTTGCCTATCTCATAAAAACGATTGAGAATATTGATGGTAGATGATTTACCCGCGCCGGTAGCGCCTACCAAAGCCAGCGTTTCGCCAGGTTTGACGTGGAAGGAGATATCCTTCAGCACCCAGTTCTCGTCGTTATAGGCAAACCAAACACCTTTGAATTCGATCTCACCTTCCAGAGTTTCAGGCTTTTGATGGCCGGTATTGGTCACCACTTCGTCGGTATCTAATACTTTAAAAATACGGTCGGCGCCTACCATACCCATTTGCAGGGTATTAAATTTATCGGCCAGTTGGCGGATGGGGCGAAATAATAAGTTAAGCAGTGTAATAAAAGCCAGAATAACACCCGGCGTGATGCCGCGCTTATTGGCTGAAATAGCTACCAGTTCCTGATCGGTTAGGATACGTTTGGCGCCATACCATACCAACAAGCCTAATGCCAATGCCGAAAAAATTTCTACAACCGGGAAGAAGATGGAATAATACCAGTTAGACCGGATATTGGCATCGCGGTACTTGGTATTAACGGCTACGAATTTTTTGTATTCCTGATCCTCGCGGGCAAAATATTGGATAATGCTGATACCTGAGATATGCTCCTGCAAAAAGGTATTTAATTGTGCCACCTGCGTGCGCACTTCCTGGAAGGATGACTTAATGGCCTCTTTAAAAATATAGGTCGCGGCAATCAAAAACGGCATCGGTATCAGGGTAATGAGTGCCAGTTTCCAATCCACATAGATCATGTAGGCGATGATAGCTACCACCAGCAGCAAATCGCCGATGATGGAGATGAGGCCTTCTGAGAAAATATCGGCGATGGTCTCGAGATCGCTTACCGTACGGGTGATGAGCATGCCGATCGGCGTACGGTCGAAATATTTTAAGCGCAGACTGGTGATATGGTTAAAAATATCGATGCGCAGGTCGCGGATAACCGACTGGCCCAGCGCGTTGGTCATGAAAGTTTGATAGTACTGAGCCGCGGTTTGGATAAGCAGCACCACGATCATGGCTATCGACATATATACCAGTCCCGGGTAATTGCCGGGCAGGATGTAATCGTCGAGCGTACGCTGTATCAGGATAGGCTGCACCAGGGCAACCGCCGCCAAAAACACGGTGAGGAAAGCTGCCACCACAAAGGTTTTGTTGTAGGGCTTTACATAGTGCATTACGCGCCCCAGTAATTTCCAGTCTAATGCTTTGCCTGTTACAGCCCCCCCGCCCCCTGAAGGAGGAGTTTTTGATTTGGTGTCTTTGTTATCGTCGCTCACTTAAGCAAAGTTAAATATAATTTCAGCATTGAAGTCAGCCTTGATGAAGTTCCCCCTTTAGGGGGTTAGGGGGCTAAATATACGGGTACCTCACCTCAGTTAAATATAACCCGCATGCCGGTACTGATGTACCCGCATTGGAGCGGTTTTTACTTTCGATGATTTGGCGGACTTCTTCGGGTGCGATTTCTTTATTACCAACCATTAGCAAAGTACCTACAATGGCACGCACCATGTTGCGCAAAAAACGGTCGGCACTAATGTGAAATATCAGTTTGCCTTCGCTCTCCACCCATTCGGCGCGGGTTATTTTGCAGTTATTGGTTTTTACCTGGGTGTTCGATTTACTGAAACAGCTAAAATCAGTGTATTCCACGATGATCTTTGCGGCTTCATTCATGAGCGTTACATCCGGCTTGTTACGCAGCATCCACGAAAAATTATTCAGAAAAGGGTCTTTTTCGAAATGGATGTGATATTCGTACGAGCGTTGTGTGGCGTCGAACCGGGCATGCGCGTCAGGAGGTACGGGAATCAGGCGCTTGGCAGCGATGTCGTGCGGAAGTAAGGCATTGATACTTCTTAGTTGTGAGTTGTCAGTTGTCGGTTGTGAGTTGTTGGCTTTTTTTTCCTGAATCTTGATTCTTGACTCTTGATTCTCTTCTTCAACGTCAAAGTGTGCAAATAGCTGCCTGGCATGTACGCCGGTATCCGTTCGACCGGCGCCGGTGGTTTCAATCTGTGTGCGAAATACCGTACTTAAAGCCTTATCCACCAACTGCTGCACCCCTACCGCGTTGGGCTGACTTTGCCAGCCGTGGTAACGGGTACCATCGTAAGCAAGCTCAATAAAATAACGTTGATTTTGAGGCACGCGCAAAGTTAACCAAAGCTGTAATAATTGGTTAAACAAATTATCTTTGCCTTGTTAATATACCATTACCATGATACAAAGAATACAAAGTATATTTTTCCTGCTTGCCAGCCTGGCTTTATTTGCCCTGTTCCTATTCCCGCTGGTGCATGATGTTAATGTGGCAGGCGTAGCCGAAAACATCAAGATTGACGGGGTTTACCAGATCATCAACGGGCAACCAGCACGTACGGTATCCTTTCTGATGCTCACCATCGCTACAGTAGCCTTAGCCATAGTACCGCTTATCGCCATATTTATGTACACCAACCGCAAGCTGCAACTGGCCTTAGCTTATGGCGGCATCCTGGCCATCATCGGCCTGAGTTTCTGGATGAGCCAAACTGTGCAAAGTGTTATAAACGGCGCAACCTTGCGTACGGATAATTATGGCATCGGCATGTTGCTGTCATCAGTAAGTATTGTATTTTTACTGGCTGCCGCCCGCAATGTTAAAAAGGACGAGAAGCTGATTAAGAGCGCGGACAGGCTGCGATAAGCGGGAAGCTTAAAGCCAGAAGCAGGAAGCTTTAGTTGCAGTAGCACGAGCAGCAGTAAAGGATTTATTCTAATGCTTCGAGAAATTCAGTGGTCGAAGGGGTATGCAAGGCCTGCCCACCGTGGTTCGACAGACTCACCATGACAGCCCCCCAATCCCGCGTTAGGAAGCGGGTACCGGCCCCGTGGTTAATGCCTGTGCAGTATGAGCGGATAGCCCGGCCGAAGGCAACGCCCATGAACTAATGATTGCAGGATTGAATGACCGAATGATTGAATAATTGGTAAGCACAAGTAGCCACTACACATGCCCTCCCCAATATACTTGCGCCAGTAAACAAAGAAAAGCACGGGTACCTGTATGCTGGGGTGCTGAAACAAGTTCAGCATGACTTCTCTTTTTTATATGCAGAGTACTTATTCAGATTTCGAACTTTCGGCCCCATCAACCATCCCCAAACCGCTTTTATTTCAATAAGTTAGCCAGCCGTTGCTTTTGCAATTAAATAAGCGTACCTTTGCGGCATATTTAGCAATACCGCTAAGTACGTTTTTTAAAATATTCATGAACCCATTTATTGAACTGGGAATCCGTCATGATATTGTTAATGCCATCTCTGAATTAGGATTCGAAAATCCTACGCCCATTCAGCAGCAAGCCATTCCGGCTTTATTATCAGGCAGCAACGATTTTGTCGGATTAGCCCAAACAGGGACCGGAAAGACCGCTGCCTTCGGATTGCCACTACTGGAGCTGCTTGATTTCGAAGAAAATCATCCGCAAGCACTTATTCTGTGCCCTACCCGCGAACTGTGTTTACAGATCGCTAACGACATTAAAAATTACGCTAAAAACATGCCCAACGTACACGTTGTGGCTGTTTATGGCGGCGCCAGCATTCAGGACCAGTTGCGCCAGATAAAACGCGGTGTACAAATTGTTGTGGCTACGCCCGGCCGTATGCTGGATATCATCAACCGCAAAGCCATCAACTTTAGCGAGGTGCAGTTTGTGGTACTTGACGAAGCCGATGAAATGCTCAACATGGGCTTTCAGGAAGATATTGACAACATCCTGTCGACCACACCAGAGGACAAAAAAACCTGGCTATTTTCGGCCACCATGCCGAGCGAAGTACGCCGTATCGCCAAAAAATACATGACCGACCCTTTTGAGTTGACCATGGGCGAAAAAAATACCGGCAATGCCAATATCGAACACGAGTATTATATCGTTCGTGCCCGTGATAAATACGCGGCATTTAAGCGTATTGTTGATTTTAACCCGGAGATATTCGGTATTGTTTTTTGCCGTACCAAGATAGAGACCCAGGAGATTGCCGAATCTTTAATTAAAGACGGTTACAATGCCGATGCCCTGCACGGCGACCTGAGCCAGCAGCAACGCGACAAGGTAATGAAACGCTACCGCGAACGCAGTTTACAACTGTTAATTGCTACCGACGTTGCCGCCCGCGGTATCGATGTTAACGATGTTACCCACGTAATTAACTACAGCTTGCCCGATGAGGTTGAGAACTACACCCACCGTAGCGGCCGTACGGCCCGCGCGGGTAAAACCGGTGTTTCTATCGCCATCATCAACAGCAAAGAGTTAGGCAAGATCCGCCAGATTGAACGTGTTATCGGTAAAAAGTTTGTCAAAGCCGAAATACCAACCGGCTTTGACGTTTGCGAAAAGCAACTGTTCGCCATTGTACATAAGGTACATAACGTTACCGTTAACGAACAGCAGATTGAACAATACCTGCCACGTATTTACGACGAGTTTAAGGACCTGAGCAAGGAAGAAGTGATCAAACGTTTTGCTTCGATAGAGTTTAACAGCTTCCTGGAATACTATAAAAACGCGCCTGATCTGAACGCGCCTGCTGATGACCGTTTCGCCCGCGAGCGTGACGGCGAACGCGGTGGCGACAGGTACCCTCGCAGTGGTGGTAAGTCGGAATACACCCGTTTGTTTATCAACCTGGGTTCGGTAGACGATCTGAACCGTGGCGACCTGCTGAACTACATTTGCAATACCGCCAAAATAAGCGGCCGCATTGTAGGTAAAATTGATGTAAAAGGCGTGTACTCGTTCTTCGAGATACCGCACGAGGATAGCGACAAGGTGATGAACGGCTTTAAAGGCGCCGAGTTTAACGGCCGCCCGGTACGTATTGAGGTTGCCGGCGAAGGCACCAGCGAACGCCGCGAAGGTGGCAACCGCGACTTTAAACGTCGTGATGGTGGTTACCAGGGTGGTGGCCGACGTGATGGTGGTGGCGGCTATAACCGCGATCGCCGTGATGGTGGCAACAGTGGCGGTGGCTTCCGCGACTTTAGCGGCAAACGCCGCGAAGACCGCAACAGCGGTAACGGCGGCCGCAGAAGGTTTTAAGTTTATATTTTAGTTTGATTGATAAGGCCTTCCTGGGAAACCGGGAAGGCTTTTTTGTGGAGAGTCGCGGCCAACATATATCGTTAGTCGAAAGCTTAATATTTTTAAGCCTTCCATATTTCTTTTGCATAATTAACTAAAAACACGTCTGCTATATGTGGTGATTTCATATGAATTCTAGCGTTTATTTTACCCGTTGTATTATTTTTAACCAATTGCTTAAGAGCATTGTACATAGCCTTTCCTTGTACATATTTAAGTGGCTCTTGTTTAGGCAAGTTTTTTATGTATTCATCAGCGTGCGATAGCTTTTCAGAATGTTTGTCTCCAAAAGTTTTCTTTCTTAACGATTTGACAGCTTCAACTATAAGCGGTTTGTAAGCCTCTTCAATTAGGTTACCAGCAAGTTCTACACTAATTTCTGGGTGAATTGCATTTATATGATTCACATTCATATAGTGCGACTCTATGTCTGTTCCCCTCGTAAAAAATATCCTTATATTTTCCTTCAAGAATTTTCCTTCGATACTTTTAATTTCATCATCAGTTTTATAGTCTCTATCCATATGCATAAGGACAGCTATTTCTGGAAACTTTTCGTTAATGTATTGCTTTAAGATTTTGGCGGCATTAAAATTAGTACATCCTTCATAAGATCTAACATTTGTCTCGTTCATTGTAAATCCGGATGCTTCTAATATAGCTCCAAAAGCTCTGTATTTGCATCTTCCGTTAAAACAATACATTTCACACCATCAACGGTACTATCAATCTTACTTTGCAACTCTGTAATTTGATCTTTTAACTTTTGGCTTTCAATTTTATATTCTCTAAATTTTTCAATCAATTCTTTTTGGACATTCAGAGCGCCTAAGTCATCGAATAGATCAAATTTATCAACTTGAGCAAATAGGTCACTTAGTAATCTTGTCTTTGTACAACCGTATTCATCTTTTTTGCATCTATAGATATTAGGCATAAATTTTACATCCTGTGCTGGGTTCATAAATGCCAAAGAATGTGTTGTCAAAAAGCATTGGACGTTTTTAGCATATTGATTATAAAACAGTCCTGATAACTCTTCGTAAAGACTAAATTCTAAACTATTTTCAGGCTCGTCAATTCCCCATACATATTCATTATCGGGATTATTTTTGTTCAACCACTCTAATAAAGGAGGTATATACTTACTCTTGATACCTTCGCCCCTTGATGTCAACGGAATCTTAAAAAGATTGGTATTAAGCTCTCTATTCTCACCTGTGCCTTTAATATTCGCGCTTATATACTCCGTTTTCTCGAAACTTGTATCTACAGATAATCTTTCCCAAAAATCGGATAGCAATGTAGGAAGCCCGAAAGATGTATTAATTGAAATATTTGAGTTCGTTAATATCTCCGTTAGGTCATTGGTTTTGGCCGAAATTTTATCATTTAATGCAGATATATCGTTTTGGTCAATTAATTCATATCCTCCGATTAAACCTAAAATGTATTGCAGTACTTCTCGACCTTTTAAGGCTGGAATATATATGTATTGTATCTTATTAAATTAAATAGTCTACTTATTGTACCCTTCTTTTTATCGTTAGAATATTTTTCAGTCATTAACCCATTTCGGTCATATGCTCTTTCTATATATACAGACGATTCACCCTTTAAGGAAGTATATGAGGGAGGGGGATTAATATGAACACGAATTTTAATTTGCTGTTTCATTTTGGTTGCTCTAACAGCTTTGGCAAATGCAACTTTATTATAATCATCAGTAAATTTCAAATTTGTGATGAAATCAGTTTTATTATTAAAAAACAAGTTTAACGCTCGTAGTACATTCGATTTTCCTGAATCATTCGCTCCGCAAAAGACGTTAAGCACATCGCACTGTATAGACTCACTTTCAATAGACCTGAAACCAGAGATATCAACTTTTTAATAATATTGTTCATTTTAAGAAGATTAGGGATATCAAATATAACAACTAACCAATATAATACTATTAAAAAATACTCAAAGCAAGTCAAGATTAATTGCCAATCTACCCAAAATTCGGTATATTTAAAGGTTAAGCGCGAAGCTTGATGCAGAAGGTAAGGGTAAAAGCTTGAAAAATTTCTTACAATATCCCCCCTGTTTTGAGGATTGAGGGGTTTAATGGGGTAATTAGCTGAAAGCTGGAAGCATGAGGCTGGAAGCAATTAAACACCCATAAATACCCATGTGTCCGAGCCTTTCTGCAACATCAAACTCAAAAAGCCCCGAGGCCGCAGCCCCGGGAGCTTTCAAACCAATTTTATTTAGTTAATAGTTTTTTGTTGTTGATCCCACTTAGTAAATCCTGGTAAACAGGCCGGCACCGTTGCCGCTGCCGCCGCTGCCGGTGGTGGTAATGTGGCCGGTATTGCCATTACCATCGTAACCCCAGGCGTGGTTGTTGTTGGCGGTACAGTTGGTAACCGTATGCGGTACGCTTTGGCCCGCGCTGCCCAGTTTAAAGCCGTTGCCGTCGCCGGCGCTGCCGTAACCGTTATTGGTTGAGGTGCAATTGGTAATGGTTACCGTGTAAGGCTGGCCGTACAGATCCCAGCCATCGTCGCTGTTGTGGTTGGCGGTACAATGGTCGAACTTATTGTTCTTACCACCTGAAAGTTTACAGGTAAAACCATCGGCGTTTTCGCCGCCGGTGGCGCTGTCGTAGTTTTCGCTCGAGGTACAATAGGTAATATTATCGTCGTGGCCGCCATTGTATATCTGGATACCGGTATCGCCATTGCCTGTCGAGGTGATATTGTTGGCGTAGTTATACCCACCGGTTTGGAAAACGATGCCACAGCTTGGTGCGCTCTTGATGACGATGTTGGTGATATTCCAGTAGCTGCCATTAACCTTTACGCCCCAACTGCCCGATGGCATGCCCGAGCAGTTAAGCGTGCCGCCGGTAAGGTTGATTTTGGAGCTTGATGTACCACTGGCCAATAACTGTAAGGTGCTTGTGAGGTTAATTGTGCCGCTGATGGTGATGATATCGCCAGCTTTAGCATTTGCCACAGCAGATTTTAATGCCGATTCTGTTGTGACGGTGGTGGAGGTCATGGGTGATAAGCTCAATGAATTGTGCTGATCGCTTACGGTAGCATCAGGCGCCTGATTTACGGCAGTTGAGCCGCTTTCTTTTTTACATGCCGGTACACTTACAGCAAGTAAGATTACTGTTAATAGTTTTTTCATAAGATGTAGTTGTAAGGTTGGAATAAAATTGGTTTAAACAATTTTAGATAATAATTACCTGATATAAAGCACATTTTATCATAAAAAAATGTGCAATCGTTACCGGGAACGTTACCGGGGTGTTTTATGATATGGAAAAATACATACGATGTGATATTTTAAATATGTATTAATTTAAATACACTAAGGTAAAAAAATATCGTATTTTGAAATAAAAAATGAGGTTTAAAATGCCACGAAGGCAGTTTTATGGAAGAGCCAGCAAACCAACTAAGTTATGTACAGAAAGAGATGAAAAAACGCCAAAGTTTTGAATTTTACCTTGAAAACTCCATCAGCGACGAATCGGGGTACATTAGTTTAAGCTGATGATCGTCCAGCTTCATCACTACAAACTTACTGTAGGGTTGGTTACCCTGAAAGGAGGTGAAAATGGTATCATCCTTCATAAAATAATCTTCGGGCACAGGCGAGTCGTTATTCATGGTAAACTGTTTACCGGTGATGTGTAAAATAGTCTCGCCATCTTTGGATTTCCATTCGCCTTTAAGCATATTGGCTTTAGCCGGCCCCGAACACGAGGCCATCAGCAACACCATCGCGGTGGCAATATGGATCAATATTAAAGCTAAAGTTTTCATAGGTAGAGGTATCGGCATAGCCCGGCATTGCGCCGGGCTTATTTTATGGTTTGACTATGTTATTATGATGTTGGTTTATTACGCAAGTGTGATTTTTTGATATATACCTTTGCGCCCCGGCTGTTTACGTAGTAGCATTGGTCTTTTTTATTGATGTAGATGGTTTCGCCATTGGGGCCCTGCTTGCCCGAATAAACCTTATCCACCACTGCCGACTCGGCCTTAACGGCGGCTTTTGCTGTTGCATGGGCAGCCTTGGTAGTGCCTCTTTTAACCTTAGTCGAAAACTTGGTAGTGTCCTGTGGCGCGGTAGCCAGCGCGCCTAACGCTAAAAGCGATAAGCCGGCTATTAATGTGCCTTTCAATATATTTTTCATAACCTTAACATTTAAGTTTAAGTATCCGGGCGATACTAACTCAAATGTTCGGCCAAATGCTGCATCTCGAGCACAGGAGGGCGTTTTTTGTATAAAATAGCGTAAACAGCGCTACAAATGGGCATATTTACTTTGTATATTTTATTAACCTGGTGTAGACAATTTACTGCATAATATCCCTCGGCAACCATGTTCATTTCCAGTTGGGCCGATTTTACGGTGTAACCCTTCCCAATCATGTTACCAAAGGTGCGGTTACGGCTAAATTGCGAATAGGCGGTTACCAATAAGTCGCCCAGGTAGGCTGATTCGTTGATATCGCGATCGATAGGATGAACAGCGTCGACAAAGTTCTTGATCTCGCGGATAGCATTAGCGATCAATACCGCCTGAAAGTTATCGCCATAACCTACGCCGTGGCAAATGCCGCTGGCAATGGCATATACATTTTTCAATACGGCGGCATATTCTGTACCGTAAATATCGTCGGATACATTAGTTTTAATGTAGCGGGTTTGCAGCATACCGGCAAAGCAGGCAGCCAGCTCGTTATCGCGCGAGGCTACAGTTAGATACGATAGCTTTTCGAGCGCCACTTCTTCAGCGTGACAGGGGCCGCTCAATACCACAATGTTTTCCAGCGGAACATGATAAACCTGGTTCAAAAAATCGCCGATGATCAAGTTCTCATCCGGCACGATACCTTTGATGGCCGATATGATCTTTTTACCCTGTAAATCGGCAGGCGAAATATCTTTCAGTGCTTCTTTTAAAAACGCGGCGGGTACATTCAGTAAAATAAAATCGGCTTTGGCTATCAGGCTTTTTAGGTCTGTCGAGATATTTTGGGCAGGAACCTTAATTTCGACCGAGCTGATATAATGTGGGTTATGGCGGTATTTCTGCAGGTATTCAACCGCATCGGCGTTACGCATCCACCAGTATATTTCCTTTTCGACCGGGTTATCGGTGAGCATTTTTACATTGGCCGTAGCCCAGCTTCCCCCACCTACTACTGTGATCCTTTTTCCGCCTTTAATATCCATGAAAATAATTTGTCCTGCCGGTAACGCTTGGTTTACGTAACGGGCAGGACAAATTAAGTAATTATTATGAAGATATCAGTTATTTCTTGCTATCATCCGATGTAAACAGTTTCGATTTATCTACTTTCTCAACCAGATCCTTATCTTTCAGGGTTTTTGATATTGCCGAATACGGCCCCGAAACTACTTCCTCTCCGCCTTTCAACCCCGACAGTACTTGTATATAAGTATCATTCTGGATACCGGTAGTTACCTGCACCTGTTTCACTTTACCCGCCTGGTAAACAAACACGTATTCCTTCACCACATCGTTGTTCTTGGTTTTGCTGTCGTCGTCATCACTTTTAGGCTTGGTAGGGTCAACCTTCTTATCGTCGCGGGTAGTTACTGATTGAATGGGCACGGATAAAGCTATGGTATGATTGGTTTGTATATCCGTAGTTGCCGAAAGGCCGGGTTTAAACGGCGATGCATTCCTGGCATCCTTTTTCATCAGCAAAGCGTACGATTCGGGTAACAGGCGCACCTTAACGGTAAAATTGGTAACCTGGTCGGCATTGGTACCTACTACGTTTGCCGAGCTGCCTATTTCGCGCACAACGCCCAGAAACTTTTTACCTAAAAAGGCATCCACCTGGATATTGGCCGTATCGCCGATAGTAACACGGTTAATATCGTTTTCGTTCACATCCACGTTTACATCCAGGGTGCTCAGGTCGCTGATGGTCATAATTTCAGTACCTACATTTTGCACGGTACCCAAAACACGTTCGCCTTTTTCAACCGAAAGTTTGGATACCACACCATCAACCGGTGAATAGATATCTGTTTTGGCCAGGTTATCCGAGGCTTCCTTAACCGATGCCTGAGATTGTGCCAAACCATAGTTCGAGCCTATCACGTTTTGATGTGCAGCCTCGAGCGCGGCTTTGTTAGATTGATAATCGGCCACAGCGGCATCAAATTCGGCTGCCGAAAGCACTTTTTTGTCGTACAGCTCTTTACTCCGTTTGTATTTAGCTTCGCTGTTGGCAAAGTTAGCCTTAGCTTGCTGGTACATCTGGGCAGCGTTGCCTACGCTGGCTTTTTGGGTGTTGTAGGATGCAACCGCCCTATCATAACCCGATTTCAAAATATCCGGACGGACACGGCAAAGCAACTGGCCTTTTTTAACCACGTCGCCTTCCTTAATCGGCAGTTCGACGATCTCGCCCGATACCTCCGAGCTGATCTTTACTTCAACCTCGGGCTTAATTTTACCACTGGCAGATACTGTTTCGATGATGCTCCGTTTTTCGGCTTTCTCTACAGCTATCTGTGGCAAAGCTGGTTTACCGATAACACCGGCTGTTTTTAAAACAATTAGCAGCACAACAGCTACGCCCAGCACGATCAGGATATATTTTGTAGTTTTTCCCATGATGTTTTATTTCGAATTTCGTCCCGATAGCTATCGGGATCGGATTTATTATTATACTATACTTACGGACTTCGGTCTTTCCGACTTCCGGACTCATTTATAATGTTATCGGGTTACCTAAATAATAATCAATCACTTTGCTTCTAAAGATCAATTCATATTTAGCCTGTATCATATTCAGTTCGGCCGTATTGAGGTTGATTTGCGCGGTATTAAAATCGAGCGAGTTAACCAGGCCCACATTGTAGCGTTGCTGCGTTACGTTAAAAGCGTCTTTATTTGATTGATAAGTTTGCTGCATCGAGGCGTATTTTTTATCAGCGGCACGCAGATCAACTACCGCCTGCGCGATGGTTTTGTTGAGATTGTTTTTAGCCAACTGCGCAGTTACATC
>Ga0157373_10000309_pt1 | contig 39589 bp, 39 predicted proteins | sample C65metaG_FD_113460 | JGI IMG/M metagenome (GOLD analysis project Ga0157373, IMG submission 113460) | Corn rhizosphere microbial communities from Kellogg Biological Station, Michigan, USA - C6-5 metaG | ecosystem: Host-associated > Plants > Roots > Rhizosphere > Soil | place: USA: Michigan... | reverse complement strand
GCCACCATTGTCGAGCAGTTACTGGCACTGGGGGCGATCCCCCTGGGCAAGACCAACCTCGACCAATTCGCCACCGGACTCAATGGCACTCGCTCGCCCTACGGTGCCTGCCGCAACAGTGTGTTGCCCGACTATCCGGCAGGCGGTTCGAGCGCCGGTTCGTCGCTGGCCGTGGCCTTGGGCGTGGCAAGTTTTGCCTTGGGCACCGACACCGCCGGCTCCGGTCGGGTGCCAGCGGCGCTGAACAATCTGGTGGGGTTGAAGGCCACCCTGGGGTTGATCTCCACGGCGGGCGTGGTTCCGGCCTGTCGCACGCTGGACTGCGTCACCACCTTCACAGGGACGGCGAAAGAAGCCAGCCAGCTCTTGGCGCTGACGGCCCGTCCAGACCCTCGTGATGACTACAGTCGCCACAACCCGCAGTGGAACGATGGCACCGCGTTCGGCACGCCCCGACGCTTTCGCTTCGGTGTGCCGCGCCAACAGGACCTGGCGTTTTTCGGCTGTCCTGAAGGTCCGCAACTGTTTCTGGATGCCATTGAGCGCCTCGAACGTCTGGGCGGCGAAGCCGTGGAACTGGACCTGTCGCCGTTCCTGGAAGCGGCACGGCTGCTTTATGAAGGCCCGTGGGTGGCCGAACGCTACAGCGTTGCCGGCCCATTGATGGAGCGCGAGCCCGACGCCGTACTGCCCGTCATCCGTGCCGTATTGGCGAAAGCACCTACGGTGGATGGCGTACACACCTTCCGCGCCCGCTATCGCTTGCAAGCGCTCAAAGCCCAATGCGACCGGGCCATGGACGCGCTCGATTGCGTAATCACCCCGACCATCGGCCGGCCGGTGACCCTCGCAGGGCTGGCCGCCGAACCCGTGTTGCGCAACTCGGAGCTGGGGTACTACACCAATTTCATGAACCTGCTGGACTATGCCGCCGTCGCCGTGCCCAGCGCGTTCATGGCCAACGGTTTGCCCTGGGGCGTGACGCTGTTCGGTCGAGCGTTCACCGATCAATACCTCTTGAGCGTGGCCGACGCCTTGCAGCGTCAACAGGGCAAGGCCTTGCCCGTTCCCGGCCATCCGGCCCGCCATGGCCGAGCGCGACTGGTGGTGTGTGGCGCACACCTGGACGGGTTGGCATTGAACTGGCAGCTCAAGCAACGCGGTGCCCGGCTGATCGAGGCCACCCAAAGCTCGCCGGACTACCGCCTCCATGCCTTGGCCGGTGGCCCACTCTTGCGTCCCGGCATGGTTCGGGTTCGTGAAGGCGGTGTGGCGATCAAGGTCGAAGTCTGGGAGTTGCCAAGCAGTGAACTGGGCTCGTTCCTGACTGGCATTCCCGCACCGTTGGGGCTGGGCAAGGTGCAACTGGCCGATGGGCGCTGGGAAAGTGGATTCATCTGCGAGTCGTATGGCCTGGAGGGCGCTCAGGACATCAGCCATCTGGGGGGATGGCGGGCTTATCTAACGACCCTTGAGTAAACACTGCCCTGTGGCGAGGGATTTATCCCCTCGCCACAATCTTGCAAACCGGCAAATCTGAATGTCTTTTCCCACAAGGCCACTAAACTGACGTCATTGTCTGTGCCAAGGGAATCGCCATGTCGCTCCGTTCGCCGTTGTATTCCCAGCGCAAGCCGCTCCTGGCGGTGGTGGCGCTGCTCGGTACAGGTTTCCTGATCATTGCGTTGCTGGGTTATTACGCAGCCCATGCCTCTGTGCGTGACCACATGCTCAAGACGCTGTACTTGAACCTGCTGATCGGCGTGCTCGTGACGCTGGCGGTCCTGGCCATCCTTTATCGGCTGATCAATCACTACCAGCAGCGCATCGACGCCCAATCCACACTCGACAGCCTGACCGAATTGCCGAACCGTCGTGGCTTCGACCTGCTGGCCGTGCAAGCCCTGCACGAAGCCCAACGCGAGCCAAAACCCTTGACGGCGCTGCTGGTGGAGCTGGACGACTTCAAACGGCTGGATACCACCCACGGTCACATCGCCACCGACCAACTGCTGACCGCGTTCGCCCGCGACCTGACCCAGAGCCTGCGGCATTCGGACATCGTGTGTCGCTGGAGTACCGACGCCTTTGTCGTCCTGCTCAAGGACACCGACGGACAGACAGGTCTGAAGATCGCCGAGAAAATTCGTCAGCACATCGAGAGGCAACGCTATTTCTGCAGTGGCAAGCAATTGTTGGCGACCATCAGCATCGGCCTCACCACCTTGCAGGACAACGACACCTTGCACAGCCTGCTGTCGCGGACCGATCATGCGCTTCAACGTGCCCGACAGACCGGAAGCAACCGAACCTGTGTAGAGATGCCTCACTCCAGTTATGAATAAACCCGACCTGTGCCCCGCCTGCGGCAGCGCCAACGACTGCACCCTGGCCAACCCGAAGACAGTCGACCGAACCTGCTGGTGTTACGGCGTGAGTATCGACCCGGCTGTGCTCGAAGCATTGCCGGTCGAGCTGCGCGATCAATCCTGCCTGTGCCCGCGCTGCGCCCAGGTCGAAAGCCAATTGCGCGCCAAGCAGCCGCCGATCGCGTAAGATTCTCGCCCTCCGCTCCTTTGCCTGAATGCCCCATGCGTGTCGACCGTTTCCTCAGCAATCTGCCGCGTTTCAATCGCCAACAGGTCCGGTTATTGCTGGTGGCACGCCGGGTGCGAATCGACGGCCTGGTGATCAGCGACCCACACGCCCAGGGCCGTGAGTTCAGCCGCGTCGAAGTCGACGATGAACTGTTGCAGGCAGGCCGACCGGCGCGGTATTTCATGCTGCACAAACCCGCCGGCTGCGTCAGCGCCACGCGCGACCCGCAGCATCCCACCGTGCTCGATTGGCTGGACGAACCGGACAAGGACGACCTGCACATCGCCGGGCGGCTGGATTTCAACACCACCGGGCTGATGCTGATCACCAATGACGGCAGTTGGTCGCGACGGCTGACCCAGCCGCAAACGAAACTGCCCAAGGTCTACTACGTCGAGACCGAGCAGACCATCACAGCCGAATACGCTATCACCTTCGCCCGTGGCCTGTACTTTGCCTTCGAAGACCTCATCACCCAGCCTGCGGAGTTGACGCTGCTGGGGCCGAACTCGGCGCGGCTGAGCATCTTTGAAGGGCGCTATCATCAGGTCAAGCGGATGTTCGGCCACTTCGATAACAAAGTGCTGCGCCTACACCGCGAACGTATGGGACCGCTTTCGCTGGACGCCGAGCTCGAGCCGGGCCAATACCGCGCCTTGAGCCCTGACGAAGTCAGCCTGATCTGAGCGGACGACCGCCGGGCAGAAGTGTCGAACAATTTTCAAAAGGACACTTGCGCAACGGCCGTCCCCCTGCTTGAATCAGACCGTCGGCCGAAATGTGACCGATGAGTCACCCCATACCTCTAAGAAACTTTTTGTCGGCCGGAACCCTCTGGTTCCGCCTTGCCCGCCGACAAACTGCCCGCCTAATAACAACACCCGTCGACCGGTCTGTATGGATCGACTTGGGCCTGATCTTCCAGGCGAATGCCTACCTGTCACATTGCCCGTGCCATCTCATTGCGCGCATACCCGCTTGCCAGGAGTCTATGACATGAGGCCAGAAATCGCTGTGCTGGATATACAAGGTCAGTATCGGGTTTACACGGAGTTCTATCGCGCAGACGCCGCACAAAAGACCATCATTCTGGTCAACGGCTCGCTGGCACTACCGCGTCGTTTGCACAGACCGTCAAGAACCTTCATCCGCAATTCAACGTCGTGCTGTACGACCAACCGTACGCAGGCAAGTCCAAGCCCCACAACCGGCACGAGAAGATGCTGACGAAGGAGGTCGAGGGCCAGATCCTGCTGGAGCTGATCGACCATTTCGCCGCCGAACACGTGCTGTCATTCTCGTGGGGCGGCGCCGCCACGTTGACCGCGTTGTCCCATCGCCCACGACGCATCGAAAAAGCGGTGATAAGTTCATTCTCACCGGTTCTCAATGCGCCGATGCGCGACTACCTCGAGCGTGGCGTCGATTACCTGGGCAGCCTGGATGGCGACCGGGTGGGGCATCTGGTCAACAGCACCATCGGCAAACACCTGCCGCCACTGTTTAAACGCTTCAACTATCGTCATGTCAGCAACCTGGCCGAGCATGAATATGGACAGATGCATTTCCACATCAGCGAAGTGCTCCAGAGCGACCTGCGCTGCTACGCGACGGCAGCAAAAAAAATCAACGTACCGGTGCTGTTCCTGAACGGTGAATGGGACGAGTACACCTCGGCCGCCGACGCCAGGCTGTTCGCCGACTATGTGCAGCACAGTACATTCAGCACGCTGCAAGCCACCGGGCACTTCCTGGACATGGAACACAAGGCCGCCTTCCGGGACAGTCGCAACGCCTTGCTGGGCTTCCTCAAGCCGGGTCACCACGAAAGCCGGCCACGCTACAGCCAGGTGCAGGGCTACCATGCACTGGCAATCTGAAACCGCGTCCTCGCGGGCAAACCCTGTCCCCTCGACAACGGGGTTTGCTCGCGAATGACCGCTCTGTTTTGAGGCTTGGGTCGACCGGAAACCTCACCGCAGGCAAAGAAAAACTTCAAATCCGCGCCCACATCTGGTACAAAGTCAGCCGCTCTGAGCGGGTGTCGTATAATGGCATTACTCCAGCTTCCCAAGCTGATAACGAGGGTTCGATTCCCTTCACCCGCTCCAATCGAATTCAGGTCTCGCGTCGTGATGGTTTGACGGGGGATAAAAAAACCGGCATTTGAATGGCCGGTTTTTTTGGTCTGGTGTTTTTGAATGGCTCGCCTGGGGCCGGTTGAATGGTTAACCCCTGCTCACCATCGAAGCTCCCAGCGCTCACCTGCGGCTTTTGTTCTCGGAGAGGCAGTTGCCCCCATCCACCACGAGAACCTCGCCCGTAATGTAGCTGGACTCTGGGGAAGCCAGAAAAGCAACCGCTGCGGCAACCTCATCTGGCCTACCGGCACGTCCGACGGGAACATACCGCGCTGCGCTCATTTCCTCCGCAGTGCTGGACTGCGTCGCGATCCACCCGGGGGCAACTGAGTTCACTGTAATACCGTAGGGCGCGACTTCCAGCGCCAAGCTCATGTTCATGCCCACCATCCCCGCTTTCGCCGCCGCATAGGCGGCCTCGCCAGGATTGCTGACGCGGGTGCCGGTCGTAGAGCTGATATGGACGATACGTCAGTAACGACGATCCTGCATCCCCGGCAACACAGCACGGGTCAGCAAAAATGCAGTGGTCAGATTACGGGCAATCGAAGTGTTCCACAGCTCGACGCTCATATTGGCCACTTCAGAGAACGTCTCAGGTTCACCCTGAATCGCCATACCGGCGTTGTTCACGAGTATATCGATTCGTCCCCAGAGCGATTCAGCCCACGTCACCAGTTCGACGACCTGAGCCGGCTGAGTAAGATCCGCAGCACGTCCTTGCACCTCATGACCTTCCGCCCTCAGCTGCGCGACGCGATCATGGATACGGGCACTGCTGCCGGTAATGATCAGCTGTGCACCCGCCTCCGCGAGCCGTCGCGCGATAGCCAGGCCAATCCCGTGTTCGCTGCCAGCGCCACTGACCAACGCGACCTGACCACTCCAGCTTGTGACCATTGCACGGCTCCAAGAGAGACACACGAAGACAGTTTGACTGTCCAGAGTAGACGCCAGGCGCCCGCATTCACGCAATAAAGATTGTGAGCGGCAGGGACTGGCCAGAAGCGGATGGTCTGTCTTGTGCAATAAAACCCGGCTTGTTAACCCTATTTGCGTGAATAAAGAGGCCACAGGCCACTAGCACGGTACGGATACCGGACTAGACTTTTCAGCGCTTCGCTTCGGCAGCCACGAAGCGCATCACTCAAAAGCTGCTTTTATCCGCGGATAGGGAGATCTCTCATGTTCAGCCTCAACGCCTCTGGATATACAAAAAGCGCCACCACCCCTGCATTTGCCACCGTTCCGCCCATCAGTGGCGGCATCGAAAGCACCAGCGTGACCGTTGTCTGGCAGAATATTCTGCAAAGTGATGTGCTTCAGATGCTCTCGGAAATCAATCCTCCTCTGACCGGTTCCTTCATTGATTACCGATACTGGGCAAACGGCATTCTCCGCTGGGCACTGAGCCAGCAGGACGACAATGGCAACCCGCTTTATGCTTTCGCTATCCCGTCATGGGAAACGGGCTTCGATGACAACGGCAATCCTGTCGTCGGGGCGTTTCTGTTTCCTGTGGGTACCCAGGTTACCGTGCTCCAGCCCAGCGACGACGAACTCAACGCCGCGTTGGCAAATGCCTATGGCAACCAGCCGCCCCTCACATTGACCACCAACCAGACCGGCGATCCTGACGAGCGCCGCTGGGCCGCTGCCGCCCACGCCTATGCCCTGACGCAAAGCGACACCAACGGCAACGCCTACGTGGCCGGTATCCCGAGCTGGGAAATGGCGGTCGAGGGCGACCAGACCATCCGCGGCGTTTTCGCTTTCAGCAACACCCCTGGTATCCAAGTGCTCAAGGCGGGTCGCGCCGCCCTGATGGATCAGATCCTCGCGGGCATTCTCGAACCCTTGAACAGTCCGAACCTGATGGACACGAACATGAGTGTCCTCGCCGTGGCCGCCAACCGTTGGGCCATGCGCTACGGTGGCGCATGCGGCGCCGGTACCTTTGGCTATTGCTCTGCCAAATACCCCGAGGGGGACGAGTGGGACACCATCTTCACGCACGACGTCGTCATCTGCTTCGCGCCACAGCAGCCGACCATGGATTTGCTGCAATCCATCGTCGATCAGCCGGCCGTGGCCTGGCCTGATTTCAACGGCGCCTACTCGGCGCTGTGCATCGCGCTTGGCAATATCATCAATGGCGCTAACTCCAATGACCCACTCGATCCGCGTGGGCTGGCGGCGGCCTCTCCAGATTGGTCTCCGAACACCGTCGCGACTCAGCTCGACAACTGGTTGCAATTCAACGCAAACGGCGACTACAGCCTGTCTCCAACCGCCCCCGCGGCGCCGACGGGTGTGGCCGCCGACGACTGGCTCCAGATCATCTATACCGTCTGGCAGGAGATGAGCGCTGTCGGACAACTCCAATCGCTCTACACCTACACCCAAGGAACCCTGAACACAGCGCAAGGGACAGCAAATACTCTGATAAGCTGCGCTATCGCCAACATGCAAGCCAAGACCGACGACAGCACGCTGCTGGACTTCGGCCAGTTGCTCAAGGACCTCGGTTATTCGCTGGTATGGTTCTTCTCCGGAACCACTGCTGCCTGGGCCAACCTGGCGGCGGTTGCCGTGACCGATGTCATTCGCGTGATTACCAGCGCCCTCGGCGGAACGTCCAGTTCGATCACCATCGGCCAGTACTGGGACCAGGTCGCTGACTCCTGCGAGGCGAGCAACAAGAGCCTCAGTAACTTCTACACGACCATCGCCAGCGACCACGGACGCCTGGTGAACTTCTACAGGTATGCCGACAACGGTAACCTTCCGATACCCACTGGCAACAACGGCGGTTCTTCGACGGACCACGACAGTTCCACTGCCACCGCCGTGGCCAACGGTCTGATGTTGCAGGCCTACCAGAACCTGATGCCGCTCTACTGGGCAATCGCCTGGGCCTGCCCCGATCCATACGTCGGCCCGGGATACAGTGCTTATACGACACTTACTATTCCAGAAGCCCCCGAGGGCACCTATGTCGAAGGGCCGTATTACGAATTTTCGATCGTCTGGAGCAGCAGTGGCGTCATCAAAAGCTACCCGACACCGGCGATGATGACGAACCTCACCGACACACTGAACGTCAACCTGATGGATGTCCTGGCGCGGACCCAGCCCTGGCTCGGTATCGCCGCTTGGTTTGGCTGGTTCGCTGGCACCCAGGTCAACTTGCAAGGCCCCTATACCCGTTAATCCGCAGGCGCTAGCCCCAACGACGCGGCGCCCGCGCCGTTGGGGATCTTCATTAGCCACGCGTCCGAATTGCGATTTGCACCATAGCCGGCAAAGACTGACTCATGCCCCAGGCAAATGGCCCAACTGCAACGGCACCGGGGTCTTCACGGTATGAATCGCAAAGTTACTGCGAATATCACTAACCCCCGGCAGCTTGAGCAGTCGCCCCGTAAGAAAGCGGTCATACGCCCGTAAGTCAGGCACTACCACCTGCAGCAGAAAGTCCGACTCTCCCGATACCAGGAACGCTGAAATCACCTCCGGCAATGCCGTGACAGCCTGGCGAAACGCGTCGGCTTGTTCATCGTTATGCCGCTCAACCTTTATGCCGACGAAGATCGTCAGTCCAAGGCCCACTTCGTCTCGGTCGAGGACAGCTCGGTAGCCGCGAATCACGCCGGCCTCTTCGAGCATCCGCACGCGGCGCAGGCACGGCGAGGGTGACAGGCCGATTTCTTCGGCCAATTGCACATTGCTCAGGCGGCCATCGCGTTGCAACGCGGCGAGGATCTTGCGATCGAAGGCATCGAGTTTCATGATTTGGCATTTTCCAGATTCTTTTATTTGATCGTTGGCAGGTTATGCCAACTTTTGCCAACTTAGAAGCTGACTTCGCAACCACCTGCCCTGCCCTTCCGCCTTAGACTGGCCTATCAAACGTTACGGAGGGGGCGTGGCATGGCAGAGTTCTGGTTGTTCTTGATGGCCTTGACGGTGGCGTATCTGTTACCGGGGCCCGACATGATTCTGTTGCTGCAAACCGGCGCACGTCAGGGTAAGGGCCCGGCACTGGCGACAGCAGTAGGCTTGGGAATCGCTCGAGGATGTCATGTCGTATTGGCCGCATTGGGGCTCTCGGCATTGTTCAAGACCGCCCCCTGGACGTTCGATGCGGTACGCCTGGCCGGTGCTGCCTACCTGTTATGGATCGGCTTTCAATGCCTGCGGACCCGTTTGTTGCCAAGCTTTGAAACGGCTGGTATCGAGCCCGCAAAGCAGCGTTGGTACCAGGCAATTCGGCGCGGGTTGTTGACCAACCTGCTCAATCCCAAGGCATTGCTGTTCTGTTAGATCTTGCTGCCGCAGTTCATCGACCCGCAAGGCGGCCCGGTGCTTGGGCAATTTGCGGTCCTCGGTGTGATCCTGGTCGGTGTCGGCTTGCTGTTCGATTGCGCCTACGCCCTGGTGGGTGTGGCGCTTGGGCGCTGGCTACAGCGTTCTCCTTCGGCTCAGCGCATGCAGCAGTGGTTGTTTGGGAGCCTGTTGATTGGTTTTGCAGTGCGATTGACGTTCGTACAGCAGTCATAGCACTGCGGATGTCGCAAGGGCCCGCCCATAGAGGCCTGAATCCGGGCTGCTGCGCAGCCCAGCGGGAGCAAGCTCCCTCGCCACATTTTTTCCGTCCTTCATATCCGCTAACAACTCCATCCCACTACCCACCGGCCTTGTCTGGCGCGGCTTCTAGACTTGGTTGCGATGAACGCGCCTGCTCGCCCGATTCGGAGCGGTGGTTATAGTGTTGATCATAAACTCATAGTAGGTATAGTACCCACCAAGCACACCACACGGAGGTGATGTGAATAGCCGATTTTTGATAAGCTAACTCCTTGCGGACGGTTGGTACCTGGTGCGGGTTCGGGGAAGTCATCATCATTTCAAGCACCCGAGCAAGCCGGGACTGGTCACCGTTCCTCACCCGAAGAAGGACCTGCTCAAGAAAACGGCCATCAGTATCCTGCAACAGGCCCTGCTCCAGACCGCCCGTTGCCCTGCGTTCCCGGAGGACGATGAACATGCTGTACCCGATTGCGATTTCCATGGGTGATGACAAACACGCCTGGGGTGTTGAAGTGCCGGATATTCCAGGCTGTTTTTCCGCGGGAGATGATCTGGATAACGCCATGGCCATGGCCCGCGAGGCCATCGAAGGTCACTTCGAGATTCTCGCCGAAGACGGCTCGCCGATTCCATCGGCCAGTAAAGTCACCGTCCACGCGGCCAATCCACACTATGCCGGTTGCACATGGGCACTGGTGGACATTGACGTAACCAAGTACCTGGGCAAGGCGCAGAAACTCAACATCACCCTTCCCGGCTATCTGCTGAACCGTATCGATGAATATGTGCTGCATCATCCTGAAGAAAAGAGCCGCTCCGGGTTCCTGGCCTCGGCGGCGCTCAAGGTGTTGCAGCAAGGGCGATAAACAGCTGGCGCCTGGGTACGAACGCTGTGGGAGCGAGCCTGCTCGCGATGGCGATGGTTCAGCAACATTGGTGTTGCCTGGCACACCGGCATCGCGAGCAGGCTCGCTCCTACAGGACTTTGCGGATCGATGCCTATTTTTTCTGGGCGTCGGACTCTTTCATCTGCACCGAAGACTTGGTGCCATCCGTGTTGTCCTTGGTTTCATTGTCCGAATTGTCGAAGCAGCCTTGCAGGACGAACAGGCTACAGGCGAGGCAGAATGTGCGCGTGAGGTTCATGGTGTACTCCGGCTGAGGGCTTTAAGGAGTCACCGATGAAGGCGGTAAATGGTTGCGACAGTCTTCGGCCAGGACGACAGGCGTTCGCCCAAGGGCTGCACTTAAATGTAAGTAGAATTTTCACCGAGGCGTTGCTGTCACACCAGACAGGTGCAATCCAATAAGGAACACAGCAATGACCTTCGCCAAAATCGCGCAAAAACTGTCCCTGTGGGCGGGGAGCCCCAAGACATTTCTGGGGGCTATCGTGCTCCTCGTGCTTTGGGCCTGCAGCGGGCCACTGTTCAAGTTCAACGATACCTGGCAACTGATCATCAATACGTCCACAACGATCATTACTTTCCTGATGGTGTTCCTGATCCAGAACACGCAAAACCGCGACACCGATATCCTGCACCTGAAGATCGACGAGTTGTTGCGCGCGACCAGCGAAGCGCAAAACGCAATGCTCGGGCTCGAAGCGCTGGACCTCAAGCAATTGGAAGCGCTGAGGAAGCATTACCAGGCCATGGGACAAGGCGAGGCTAAAAGCCTGGAAGGGTTGGAAAAGAAGAACAAGATCGATCTGAATCAGTGCTGATCGCGATGCGCGAGTGGCGTGCGTCACTCGCGCATCCTGAACACACGTCAAGGCAGCGGATTACCACCTGTCACACCGAAAACTTCGCCGGTGATGTAACTCGACTCCTGAGACGCCAACAGTACATATAACGGCGCGCATTCGGCCGGTTGCCCGGGACGCTTCATCGGCACGTGGGAGCCGAAGGTAGGAATTTTCTCCTGGGGTTGTCCGCCGCTGGGTTGCAGCACCGTCCAGATCGGTCCAGGCGCCACGGCGTTGACGCGGATGCCCTTGCTGATCACCTGCCCCGCCAATGCCTTGGTGAAAGCCACGATGGCCGCTTTGGTGGTGGCGTAATCCAGCAGCGTCGCGGACGGATCGTAAGACTGGATCGAGGCGGTGTTGATGACCGTCGCCCCCGCCGGCATCAGCGGCACCGCGGCCTTGCAGATCCAGACCATCGCGTAGATGTTGGTTTTCATGGTGTCATCGAATTGCGCGGTGGTGATGTCGGCGATGTCCTTTTGCGCCTCCTGCTTACCGGCAACGTTTACCAGGATATCCAGGCCCCCCAATTGCTCATGGGCGCTTCTCACCAGCTGGACGCAGAAGGCTTCGTCCTTGAGATCACCGGGAATCGCAATGGCTTTGCGGCCTTCGGCTTCGATCAGTTCGATGACTTGCCGGGCGTCGCGCTCTTCGCTGGGTAGGTAATTGATCGCAACGTCGGCGCCCTCCCGGGCATAGGCAATGGCTGCCACGCGACCGATCCCCGAGTCGGCGCCGGTCACCAGCGCCTTGCGACCCTCCAGACGGCCAAAGCCTTGATAGCTTTTTTCACCGTGATCAGGCTTCGGCACCATATCCTGGTCGATGCCCGGCGGCGATTGTGGCTGGTCGGGAAACGGTGGACGGGGATATTGGGTCAGCGGGTTCTGCATCGCGTATTGGTTAGGTTCTCGGCGTGTGGACATCGAGGTTCTCCTTTTCGGCGGGCAAGACAAGCCGGGGGCGAACGCCCCGGCCCTGAATGTAAGACGTGCCGCGATCAGCGGCTGGCCTGCAGCGCCCTTGCCATCTCCAGGTGGGTCTGCAATTTAGGCAGGGTTTCATCGGCAAACGCTTTGATTTCCGGTACTTCGGTGGTCTTGGCCTCTTGCTCGATCTGCGCGATGGCTTCCTCGGTGGCCTTGACCTGGCTGGCGGCATAAGCGGCTTCGAACGACTCGCCTTCCTGCATCGGCGGGATCATGCGCTTGGCCTTGTCAGCGACTTCCTCCCGCGGTGCGACAGGCAGGTCGAGTTTTTTCGCAATCTTGGCCAGATGCTGATTGGCGGTGGTGCGGTCGTTGATCACCATGATGGTGTAATCCTTCACCTCCCTGGATTCGGCTTTGCCGTGGGCCATGCGACTGGCCTCGATGTCGGCCATGCCTTTAGCGGAGGCATCGTTGATGAATTGGGCTGGCGATTGGGCCCAGGCACTGTTGGCACCCAGGCCCATCAGCACGACGAGACTGGTGGTGCGAAAAAAGGTAGCCATCCGGCTCATGGTCGCGCCCTCCTCGTAGTTAAAAGTTCGGGCAGGTTCCCCTGCCTCTGAATCAGGACCACCGATGACCGTTCTGCGACATGTCCGACCCGATGTTCAACGGGGCTTGTCGGCGGTCATGAGGGTGGTCCTCCCACTTTTGCGACCCGCTTCAAGCACCTTGGTTCGATCCTGGTCGATATTTCCGGGGTGAATGCTTCGTGAACCCGGCCTGGTCTGGTCCTCCAGATGCATGAACGTCGGCGAGCAGGGCCCGCCTGATATTCGAAAGGACCAGGGGCGCAAAGGTTTGAATAAACACGCGACGCCACGACGAACGGTGACGTCCTTCAGATGCCGAAGGCTCTGTGATTCTGGCGCTTGGCGGCGTACATCGCTTCGTCGGCATGGCGGAACAGCGCGACGTCTTCGATGCCATGGTCCGGGAAACAGGCCACGCCGCTACTCGGCTCGATGCTCAGGCAGTGCCCGTCCAGTCGCAACGGCTGGGCCAGCGCCTGACGGATTTTTTCCTGCACTCCGTGGGCGTCTTCCAGAGTCTGGATGCTATGGAGCAGCACCACGAACTCATCGCCGCCAATACGCGCAACCGTGTCGGAATCACGTACACACCCCTGGAGCCGACTGGCCACCGCTTGCAACAGCATGTCGCCGACGCCGTGACCGTAGGTGTCGTTGACCTGCTTGAAGCGGTCCAGGTCGATATACAGCAATGCCATGCGCCCTGACGCTATGCGGGCACTCGCCAGTGCGGCCTTGAACCGTTCACGCAGCAGTTCGCGATTCGGCACCTGGGTCAGTTGGTCATATTGCGCCAGACGCTGCAACCGGGCATGCAATTGCTGGCGCTCGACGGCGAGGGTGATTTGCGCACAGACGTACTGCAGCAGTTCCATATCCTGCTCGGTGTAGCGCTGCTTGTCCTGGGCACTCTTGAGGATCATTGCGCCAATCGTGCCGTTTTGCGAATTCAGCGGCACACCCAGCCAGCATGGCGCGCCCGGTTGCGCCACGAGGTCGAAAAACCCCGGTGGCAGTGGATTGCAATCAGGCGTCAACAGGATCGGCTGACCGCTTCGGATCACCTCGGTACACAAACGCCCGGTGATTGTCCCCGGCAGTTCGGGTTGCCGTTCCTGGTCGTCGACGTGATAGGCAACATTCAGTTGGGCGCACTGTTCATCGTACAGCGCCACCGAGAAGTTCAGAGCCGGCAGCCACTCGCCGATGATCAGGTGGATACGCTTGAAGAGCGCCAGCAGGTCCGCCGCGGCATGGGCCGCTTCGGAAATGGCGTACAGCGCCGCCTGTCGGGACTCGGCCAGTTTGCGCTCGGTAATGTCGCGTGCCACGGCGATGCGCAATTGATCAATTTCCGACCAACGTGCCGACCACAGGATATGCGCCACCCGACCGTCCTTGCGCAGGTAGCGGTTCTCGAAGTTGAGCTTGGGCTCGCCCCCCATGATCTCCCGCGCCGCCTCGAGGGTGCGCTGGCGGTCGCCGGGGTGAACCAGATCGATCATCGGCCGACCGATCAGCTCCTGGGGGGTGTAACCGAAAATGCGTTCACAGGCGGCACTGACAAACACGAAACGCCCCTGGCCGTCGACGGCACACACGGCGTCCAGCAAAAGGTCTATGTAACTGGCCAGCGGCGTGGAATCTGGAATACCCATTGAGCTGGAAGCCATCCGGAGAATGCAGCGGTGGGCGAATTGGGTGATCGGACGTACACCCACGATACAAGGAGGATAGCGCAGGCAATCAGGCCACCCGAGAAATTGATTGCAATGCGCCACCTATTGGCTAATCGATATGAGTGGCCCGTCATGGGACCGTGAAAAACTCCATGCCGGCATAAGGTGCCTGCCGACAGGCCTCGAGCCGCGACGCGAGGTCCCCCACATGGATTTCAAGCTTATGTCCGTCCGGGTCGAGGAAATAAAACGAGTCGCCTTCGCTGCGGTTGTCCCGCCATGACGTTACCTGCGCTGCGCTCAGCCGTGCCACCAGCACCGGAAAGTGTTCGACAGCCAGGCTGAATGCGTAATGGGTGTAGTCCGCCATGGGTTCAGTTTTACGCTGAGGATCGAGAGACAAGCACAACCACAATCCGGGCAGGGAAAGATATGCCCCGGTATCCCACCGAGCCTCTAGACGCAACTGCAACAGCTCGCGATAGAACCGCACGCTTCGATCCAGGTCGGTGACGGCAAAGGTCAGGTGATTGAGGCCTGAGAGCATCGACAGGCAACCTCCACAGAAAAGAAATGAATGTTACGCCCGTTAACCCATGCATTGACAGCGCTTCAGGCCAGGCAGAACCCAGCGGATCCGGGGATATCCGGATACCCCCTCCGCACTACGACTCCCTGCTGGGATTCCCCGTCCACGTTCATAGGCAAGGTCCTACACGGAAGACTCCGGCAGCCCTCAAACACACCGGAAACAGCCGATTCAAAGCCCTGAGCAGTGGTCTGTAAAGTCCGGAAACACACAGATATTGAAACAACCCACGGACAGCAGCACTCAACCAAGGATCGTAATCGCACCATGAACCAGATCGCGCAACCCACCCACCGCTTTACCAATTACCGCAAGGTCATCTCCCTGGCGGATCAGGACTGGCAGTATGCCGAGGCCGGAAAAATCTCCGGGCTCGATGTCGAGGTCAAAACGCCCAACGTCCTGGTCGACCAGTACGGCCGTACCCTCCACCACTTCTGTACGACGTCCTACTTGGGCCTGGACTATCATCCCGCCCTGCTGGATGGTGCCATGACCGCACTCTGGGAAACCGGAACCCTGCGTGTCGCCAACTCGAAGAATCGCTGCAAACTGGCGATCCTGGCCCAATACGAAACTCAACTGTCGGAACTGTTCGGCGCCAGTTGCCTGAGTGCCTTGTCCTGTAGCGCGGCCAGCGCCGGGATCCTGCCGCTGCTAGCCAGCGGTGCGCTCACGGGTAATCGGCCCCCGGTCATGGTGTTCGACAAACAGGCCCATTATTCGATGAACCACCTCAAGACCGCCTGTGCCGATGAAACCCAGGTCATCACCTGCCCGCACAACGACATGGACTTCATCGAGGACCTGTGCAAACGAGAGCGCAACGTCGCCTATGTGACTGACGGTGCATATAGCATGGGCGGCATGGCCGACCTGGACAGCCTGCTGTTTCTCAAGCAACGATATGGCCTGTTCCTGTACCTCGACGACTCCCATGCATTGTCCACTGTCGGCAAATACGGTGCGGGGCTGGTCCGTTCGCGTCTGCCCGCCGTGGACGAGCGCACGCTGATCGTCGCCTCGCTGGCCAAATCGTTCGGCGCCAGTGGCGGGCTGGCCATGTTCGGCAGTGAGCGGCATAAAGCACTGGTGCAGCGTTACGGCGGGCCGAGCAACTGGTCCCAGAGCCTGAACGCAGCGGCCATCGGGGCCGGCATGGCCTCGATCCGCCTGCATCGCAGCCGGGAGCTGATGTCGTTGCAGGAGCGTTTGCAGGCTAATATCCGCGTCTTCGACAACCTTGTCCGTACCGAACAACACGGCAACCCGATGGCGATACGTCTGGTGCCCTGCGGCGAAGCGACCTTGGCCAACCGCCTGGCGGTCGAGCTGGCCGAGCTGGGGTACCTCACTTCGGCGGTCTTTTTCCCCGTAGTGCCACAAGACAAGGCGGCCATACGCATTACCCTGCGCGCCGACATGGAACCGAGCATGATCCAGTCTTTTTGTGAACTGCTCATCAACCTGCTCCAGGTCCACGGGCGCGATATCCGCCCCTGACACGAGTCCTCAATGAAAAGTCGTACAACCCTGATCGTCACTTGCACTACCGTTTTCCTGGCACAACTGGGCATGAGCATCTACTTGCCCGCACTGCCGGATATCGCCCGAGACCTTGAGGCTGATGCGTCCCGGGTGTCCTGGGGCCTGTCGGTATACCTGATCGGCATGGCGCTGCCCATGCTGGCATGGGGCAGCCTGAGCGAACGCCTGGGGCGCAAACCGGTCTTGCTGGCGGCATTGGGGTTGTACGGGCTGGGTAATCTGGCGCTGCCGCTTGGTACCTCGGTGGAGGCGTTCCTGGCGTTCAGGTTGATCCAGGGCATCGGTGCCAGCGGTATCTCGGTGATGGCGCGGGTCTTGATTCGTGACAGCTTCAGCGGCGATCAGTTGGCAAAAGCCCTGTCATGGATATCGATCGCCTTCGTGATCGCCCTCGGTATTGGCCAATACCTGGGCTCGCTGATCCAGGCGGCCTTCGGTTGGAAAGCGATCTTCCAGGGTGTGGGTGCCGCCAGCCTGATCATGGCCGCAGCGGTCTCCAGGGCCAGGTTCCCGATCCTGGCGCAGGGCGGCAATGGGCAGTCGGCATGGCGGGTGTACGGACGGATACTGCAGCAACGCAGCTTTCTACTGCCGGCCCTTGCGGGAGGGCTGGGATACGGTGTGATCATCGCTTTCAACACGACAGCGCCGCTCATTCTGCAAGAAAGCTTTCGCTGGTCAGCCATCGAGTACGGCCTGCTGGGTTGGCCGATCAGTGCCGCGTACCTGCTCGGCGCATTGGTGGTGAACGCCTTTGTGCTGCGCACCGGCCAGCGGCGGCTCATGGACTGGGGCCTCGCGCTGGTGCTGGGGGGAAGCGCGACCATGCTGGTGGGCAGCCTTACCTTGAGCAGCATCGCATTGTTGTTCTGGTTGCCGTATTGCCTGGCCGTGTTCGGCCAGTCGTTGAACTACCCCATCAGCCTGTCCCTGGCCAACGAAGGCTCGCCGGTGCCCGGCGCCTACGCCATGGCGTTGAGCGGTTTCCTGCACCAACTGCTGGCCGCGCTGATCGGGGCCATGACCAGCCTGTTATCGAGTCAACAGGCCTGGCCGTTGGCGACGCTGTGCACATTGCTGGCGGTAGCGGCCACGGTCTGCTTGAGAACCATGCCGCCCCGGAGCCGGATCGGCACGGGCCTACAGAATTGACCAGTCAGTCACGCGGCTCCTTGATCTGGCTCAAGATTAGGTCGTGATAAAGTCGCGCCCTGCCCTTGCCATGTTTTGAGATGACTTTCCAATGACCGACTTCCAGGAATACGACGCCCGGCTTGAAGACTGGGAGACCTTGCGCGCCCAAACCGCTTTCAGCGGGCTGCTGGTGGGCAATGGCGCCAGCCGTGCCGTATGGGATGATTTCGGCTACGACTCGCTGTTCGAAAACGCCCGTACCGTCGAGGAAAAACCCCTGAGCCCGTCGGAGTTGAGTGTGTTCGACGCGCTGCAGACCCGCAGCTTCGAACAGGTGCTCAGTGCGCTGAAAATCACCAGCCGGGTCAACAAGGCCCTCGCCGTCAGCTCCGCCGCCCCGCGCAATCGCTACTACGCGATCAAGGAAGCGCTGATCAACACCGTACACGCGGTGCATATCCCATGGCGACTGGTGCAGCCATCGACGCTGGCGATCCTCAGCCAGGAGTTGAGCCGCTATGCCTCGGTGTTCACCACCAACTACGACCTGCTCAACTACTGGGCGATCCAGCAGGCGCCGCAGGCCATTACCGATCTGTTCACCGGCGCCGATCACAGTTTCGATCTGGGCCAGGTGAGCACGGACAAATCGCGCCTCTTGTACCTGCACGGCGGCCTGCACCTGGTGCGCAACCAGGACGGCACGGCGCGCAAGCTCACGTCTACCGAAGGCACGCTGCTGGGCAACTTCGCCATCAACAACACCCTCAAGACCCTCGACGACGTACCGTTGTTCGTCAATGAAGGCCCGAGCGAAGACAAGCTCAAGACCATCCGCAGTTCCGACTACCTGTCGTTCTGCTACGACCAACTGCTGCACCACGGCGACAACCTGTGCCTGTTCGGCCACGCGCTGGGCGAGCAGGACCGGCACATCGTCCGCGCCCTGCGCCAGGCGAAACCCCGCACCCTGGCGATCTCGATCTACCCCCGCAGCCAGGCGTTCATCCAGCACCAGAAGCACCATTACGCCCAGCTGTTCCAGGGATTGGATATAGAGCTGCGATTCTTCGACGCCAAGAGCCATCCGCTGGGCGATCCGAAGCTGTCGGTGCCGGTGGAGGTGTAGGAATGGGATCCGCGTAGAGACCTATGGCGAGGGGATTTATCCCCGCTGGGGTGCGTAGCGCCCCCGACAGTGGAATGTCTCAGCTCCATCTGACACTCCGAGTTGCCAGGATGAGGGCTGCTACGCACCCCAGCGGGGATAAATCCCCTCGCCACAGGAGAAGCGTCTTTATTATTGGTAGGTTAAAGCGCCAACAGAGTCTTGTCCTTGACCACCGTGGTCGGCCCGTTCGCCTTAACGCTGGCAATGCCCTTGTCCCGAGCAGCCTCCGATGAATAGGTTTCGCTGCTGCCGATCACTTCATGGTTGGCGGCCTTGAGATTGAAGTAGGGATGACCGTCCCTGGTGTTCTTGAGCTCGTAGCGCTCGGCCAACAGGCTGTTTTTCTGCACCGCGGCGATGCCACCGTCGGCACCGCTGCGGGTGGTGTACAACTCGCTGGTCAGGATTGTCTCGGCGTTGGCTGCCTTGAGCACGAACCGAAACTGACCACTGCTGCTTTTGCTGATTTCGTACCATCCGGACATGATCATTTCCTTGAGAAGTCAAGAAGGCCTGCCCCGCTGGCTCTGCCAGTTGACCCCGCTACAGGGTAATGGCCGTGCCCAACAGCGTCAGGAACCCCGCCAGCCAGTTCGGATGAGCGGGCCAGGCCGGTGCAGTCGCCAGGTTGCCCTGGACATGACCTTCGGTCACCGGAATGTCGATAAAGGTCCCGCCCGCCAGGCGCACTTCCGGGGCACAGGCCGGATAAGCGCTGCATTCGCGCCCTTCCAGAATGCCCGCCGCCGCCAGCAATTGCGCGCCGTGGCACACCGCGGCAATCGGCTTGCCCGCCACATCGAAAGCGCGCACCAGTTGCAGGACTTTTTCATTCAGGCGCAGGTATTCCGGCGCCCGCCCGCCGGGAATCAGCAGCGCATCGTAGTCAGCCACGTCGACACCGAAAAAATCACGATTCAGGGTAAACAGATGGCCCGGCTTCTCGCTGTAGGTCTGGTCGCCTTCGAAGTCGTGGATCGCCGTGCGCACGGTCTGCCCGGCGGTCTTGTCAGGACACACCGCGTGCACGGTATGGCCGACCATCTGCAAGGCCTGGAACGGCACCATCACTTCATAATCTTCGACGTAATCGCCGACCAGCATCAGGATTTTCTTTGCGGCCATGGGTTGGGCTCCTTTGGGCATGCGTGAGGGGTGAACGCATTAAAGGTAGTCCGGTGGGGAAGTCTTCACTCGTCATCTGACGGGCTGCACGACGATGGGGGGGCGAATGTCGTTCTGTGGGAGCAAAGCTTGCTCGCGATTCAGCGCCGAGGTTCAGCAGCACAATTGAGTAATCGCTCATCGCGAGCAAGCTATGCTCCCACAGCGTTGCATCTGTCCCGCTTCAGGCGAGATAACCGTCAGCCCGCAGCAGCGTTTCGAGGCAGTGTTCGGTGATGTGGTAGAACGCTTTCAGTTCCTGGATCTTCACCAGCAGTTCGGCCGGATCGATCGGCGTGGCACGTTTGACAGCCAGGATCATCTTGTTCTTGTTGGTGTGCTCCAGGGATATGAACTCGAACACTTTGGTTTCGTAGCCACAGGCCTCCAGGAACAGCGCCCGCAGGCTGTCGGTGACCATTTCCGCCTGCTGGCCCAGGTGCAGGCCATATTGCAGCATCGGCTTGAGCAGCGCCGGGCTCTGGATCTGCAAGCGGATCTGCTTGTGGCAGCACGGCGAGCACATGATGATCGAAGCGCCCGAGCGAATGCCCATGTGGATCGCGTAGTCGGTGGCGATGTCGCAGGCATGCAAGGCGATCATCACGTCCACCGCGCTCGGCGCCACGCTGCGCACGTCGCCGTGCTGGAAGCTCAGGCCCGGGTGCTCCAGGCGCGCGGCCGCCTCGTTGCACAGCCGGACCATGTCCTCGCGCAACTCGACGCCGGTCACCACGCCTTCGGCCTGCAAGGTGTTGCGCAGGTAGTCATGGATGGCGAACGTCAGGTAACCCTTGCCCGAGCCGAAATCCGACACCCGAACCGGTTTGTCCAGGGCCAGTGGCGAGGAGGTCAACGCGTGACTGAAGACTTCGATGAATTTGTTGATCTGCTTCCACTTGCGCGACATGGCCGGGATCAGCTCGTGCTTGTGGTTGGTCACGCCCAGGTCGGCCAGGAACGGTCGGCTCAGGTCGAGGAAGCGGTTTTTCTCGCGGTTGTGTTCCACCGAGGGCACTTCGCGCAATTGCTGGGGCTTGCTTTTGAACAGTGAAGGCTTGCCCTTCTTGCTGTATTCCAGCTGCGCCTCGTCGGTGACCGCCAGCAAATGGGCGTTCTTGAAGGACGCCGGCAATAACGCCGCGATGGTCGCCACGCCTTCGGCCAGCGGGAAATTCTTGGTGATGTCACGGGTTTTGTAGCGGTAGACGAAGGACAGGCAAGGCTGCTCCTTGACCGTCAGTTGCTTGATGATCAGCCGTTGGAGGTCCGCTTCGTCGCCGACATGCTTGGCCAGCACCAGCTTGATGAACGCGCTCTGGTCGAGGCTGGCCTGCAGCAACTCGATGAACTCGGCGTGATGATCCGGCGCGGGACGGGCGGTGGTGGTAACGGACATGAACAAGCGGCCTCGGGGCGGGCGGATCGGGAATGGCGGGTATTTTAGGGGGGATGGGGGTCGAGGGCACGGGGAATTATTGTGGCGAGGGGATTTATCTGTGGGAGCAAGGCTTGCCAGCGATGAAGTTGTCGCAATCTACCCTGGGACCGAGGCGCCTTCATCGCGGGCAAGCCTTGCTCCCACAGGTTCCCTACAGTTGCTCCCCCAATGTGTTTCGCCGGCAGGTTCTAGCCCAGCACCACCAACCGGTTCGGCAACTCATTGCGTTCATGAGTCACCGGAACATGCGTCTTGAGCAATTCGCCGCAGGCTTCGATGCAGGTCACGAAGCCCTGCAAGGTCTGCCCCTGGCGGACCTGTTCGGTGAAGGCCGCGACAATGGCATCCCAGTTCCGGTTGTCGAGGCGCTTGGAGATGCCTTCGTCCACCAGGATCTCCACGTAGCGCTCGGCCTCGCAGACGAAGATCAGCATTCCAGTGCTGCCCACGGTGTGGTGCAGGTTCTGTTCGAGAAACTGCCGACGAGCCAGGTTGGACGCCCGCCAGTGGCGCACTGAGCGGGGGATCAGATGGGTGGTGACCTTCGGAATGCGAAACACCAGGCACAGCACGATGAAGCTGACCCATTGCACCAGCAACAGGCTGTGCATGGTCAACCAGCCCGTCAGGTAGTGCAGCACACCGGGTACCACCAGGGCCAACAGGCTGGCCCATAGCAACGGGATGTAGGCATAGTCGTCGGCGCGTGCAGCGAGCACCGTGACCAGTTCGGCGTCGGTGTCCCGCTCGACCCGGGCGATGGCTTCGGCCACCTTGCGTTGTTCGTGTTCAGTCAGTAATGCCATGGTTAAAAGTGCCCGCTCATTATTATTGTCACCAGCCGCCCGACGAACCGCCGCCACCGAAACTGCCACCGCCGCCGCTGAAACCACCACCCCCGCCGCCGCCACCGAACCCGCCGCCGCCAAAGCCTCCTCCGCTTGAGCCGCTCGAGCCGCCTCCCCCGGCCGGCAGGATCCCCAGCACCTGGCAGACCATGATCGTGACGATGAACAACATCACCAGCAAAACAAACGGCCACGGATGACGCGAGACGAAGTCGCCCTCCTCCTGCTCGCTGGCATTGTACGCAGCAGCCGGGTCGTCCAGAGGGCTGCCCCCCAACACCACCAGCATCGCGGCCACGCCGTCACTGATGCCTTTATTGAAATTGCCGGTCTTGAAGGCTGGGGTGATGACCTGGTTGATGATCACCGAACTCTGGGCATCGGTCAGGCGGTCCTCCAGGCCATAGCCCACTTCGATCCGCAGTTTCCGATCGTCCCGGGCCACGATCAGCAGCGCACCGTTGGTCTTGTCCTTCTGCCCGATGCCCCAGTGGCGTCCCAACTGATAGCCGAAGTCTTCGATGCTGGTGCCTTGCAGGTCAGGCAGCGTAACGACGACCACCTGTTCGCCGGTGGCCTGTTCGTGGGCCTTGAGCTGCGCCTCCAGTTGTTCGCGCACCGACGGCTGGAGCAACTGGGCGGTGTCCACTACCCGGCCGGTCAGCGCCGGAAACTTCAACTCGGCCTGGGCCGTGACTGCAAATACCCAGAGCAACAGCACCAGGCCAAACTTCAACATGCGCATTGGAACCTCTGTGGGAGCGGGCTTGCTCGCGAAAGCGGTGGGTCAGCGGGCAACAATCATTGGATGTGCTGCCGCCTTCGCGAGCAAGCCCACTCCCGCAACGCTTCAGGCTGCCGGGTATCGATCAGAATTTCACCTGCGGTGCTTTTTCGGCATCGGGGCTGGTGGCCTCGAAGGTTTCGCGGATCGGCAGATCGCTGTACATCACGCTGTGCCACAACCGCCCAGGGAAGGTCCGGATCTCGGTGTTGTACTTCTGCACCGCCAGGATGAAGTCGCGACGGGCCACGGCGATGCGGTTCTCGGTACCTTCGAGCTGCGATTGCAGCGCCAGGAAGTTCTGGTTGGCCTTGAGGTCCGGGTAGCGCTCGGACACCACCATCAAGCGGCTCAGCGCCCCGGTCAATTGATCCTGGGCCTGTTGGAACTGCTTGAGCTTCTCCGGGTTGTCGAGGGTGTTGGCATCGACCTGGATCGAAGTGGCCTTGGCCCGCGCCTCGATGACGGCGGTCAGGGTTTCCTGCTCGTGCTGGGCATAACCCTTGACGGTTTCCACCAGGTTCGGGATCAGGTCGGCACGGCGCTGGTACTGGTTCTGCACCTGGCCCCAGGCAGCCTTGGCCTGTTCGTCGAGGGTCGGAATCGTGTTGATGCCGCAACCGGCCAGCAGCGAGGTGAACAGCATCAGGGCCAGCAGTTGCAAGCCGCTTCGGTGATTCAGTCGTAGATTCATCGGGTGAAGCTCTCCCTTGCCTTTACATTGGAAAACACGGCCACCTATCCCACCGGTGTCTGGGGCATAATCCGCCGCCGCACTGGATTGAAACGGATCGATGGGCTAAAAGATGCTCGGTGCGAAACTAAGTTCAGCACCCTGGGTTCGAAAGTGTGCTGCATTTGAGCGAACAACAATAGCCACTCCTCACATTTTGGCTGACGGCGTGTCCTGATTACCGCCTTTGGGCCTGCGAGAAAACTATTCATGAAGAAGCTGTGTTTGCTGGGCCTGTTTGTCAGTCTGGCCAGTCAATCCGTATTAGCCAACAACCTGCCAGCCCCCATAGAGAACAAGGACGCTTTCATCAGCAACCTGATGAAACAAATGACCCTCGAGGAAAAGATCGGCCAGTTGCGCCTGATCAGCATCGGCCCGGAAATGCCCCGGGAGATGATCCGCAAGGAAATCGCCGCCGGTAACATCGGTGGCACGTTCAACTCCATTACCCGCGCCGAAAACCGTCCGATGCAGGACGCGGCCATGCGCAGCCGGTTGAAGATCCCGATGTTCTTCGCCTATGACGTGATCCACGGCCACCGCACCATTTTCCCGATCCCCCTGGCCCTGGCTTCGAGCTGGGACATGGACGCCATCTACCACTCCGGCCGTATCGCCGCCCAGGAAGCCGCCGCCGACAGCCTGGACATCACCTTCGCACCGATGGTCGACATTTCCCGCGACCCACGCTGGGGCCGGACCTCAGAAGGCTTTGGCGAAGACACCTACCTGGTGTCGCGCATTGCCGGTGTGATGGTCAAGGCGTTCCAGGGCAACGGTGCCAACGCGGCCGACAGCATCATGGCCAGCGTCAAGCACTTTGCCCTGTACGGCGCCGTTGAAGGTGGCCGGGACTACAACACCGTGGACATGAGCCCGGTGAAAATGTACCAGGACTACCTGCCGCCCTACCGCGCCGCCATCGATGCCGGTGCCGGCGGGGTAATGGTGGCGTTGAACTCCATCAACGGCGTGCCGGCCACGGCCAACACCTGGCTGATGAACGATCTGCTGCGCAAGGAATGGGGCTTCAAAGGCCTGGCCGTCAGCGATCATGGCGCCATCTTCGAACTGATCAAGCACGGTGTCGCCCGGGACGGTCGCGAAGCGGCGAAGTTGGCGATCAAGGCCGGCATCGACATGAGCATGAACGACTCGCTGTATGGCAAGGAATTGCCGGGGCTGCTCAAGTCCGGCGAGATCGAGCAGAGCGACATCGACAACGCCGTGCGTGAAGTGCTCGTCGCCAAGTACGACATGGGCCTGTTCAAGGACCCGTACCTGCGCATCGGCAAGGCCGAGGATGACCCGGCCGACACCTACGCTGAAAACCGACTGCACCGCAGCGATGCCCGCGACGTGGCACGCCGCAGCATGGTCCTGCTGGAAAACCGCAACCAGACCCTGCCCCTGAAGAAGAACGCGAAAATCGCCCTGGTCGGCCCGCTGGCCAAGGCACCGATCGACATGATGGGCAGTTGGGCCGCCGCCGGTCGTCCTGCGCAGTCGGTCACCCTGTTCGACGGCATGAGCCGCGCCCTCGGCGGTGACGCCAAGTTCATCTATGCCCGTGGCGCCAACATCACCAGCGACAAGAAGGTGCTCGATTACCTGAACTTCCTCAATTTCGACGCCCCGGAAGTGGTGGACGATCCGCGCCCGGCCCAAGTGCTGATCGACGAAGCGGTGAAAGCCGCCAAGGACGCCGATGTGGTGGTGGCTGCCGTGGGTGAGTCCCGTGGCATGTCCCATGAGTCTTCGAGCCGCACCGATCTGAACATCCCCGCCAGCCAGCGCGAGCTGATCAAGGCCCTGAAGGCCACCGGTAAGCCGCTGGTGCTGGTGCTGATGAACGGCCGTCCGTTGTCGTTGCTGGAAGAAAAGCAGCAGGCCGATGCGATCCTGGAAACCTGGTTCAGCGGCACCGAAGGCGGCAACGCCATCGCCGACGTGCTGTTCGGTGACTACAATCCGTCGGGCAAACTGCCGATCACCTTCCCACGCTCCGTGGGTCAGATTCCGTCCTACTACAACCACCTGAGCATTGGTCGTCCGTTCACCCCGGGCAAGCCAGGCAACTACACCTCACAGTACTTCGACGACACCACCGGCCCGCTGTACCCGTTCGGCTACGGCCTGAGCTACACCGAGTTCAGCCTGTCGGACATGGCCCTGTCCTCCACCACGCTGAACAAGACCGGCAAGCTCGACGCCAGCGTGACCGTGGAGAACACCGGCAAGCGTGACGGCGAAACCGTGGTGCAGCTGTACATCCAGGACGTGACAGGTTCGATCATCCGCCCGGTGAAGGAACTGAAGAACTTCCAGAAAGTGATGCTCAAGGCCGGCGAGAAGAAGGTCATTCACTTCACCATCAGCGAAGACGACCTGAAGTTTTACAACGCCCAGCTCAAGTACGCTGCCGAGCCAGGCAAATTCAACGTGCAGATCGGCCTGGACTCCCAGGATGTGAAACAGCAGAGTTTTGAGTTGCTCTGATCCCAGAGCGACACGACTCCCCTGTGGGAGCGAGCCTGCTCGCGATAGCGGCATGTCAGCGACTGAATGGTTGACTGATTCACCGCTATCGCGAGCAGGCTCGCTCCCACAGTTGTTTTGGGGTGTCTGGATCAGCCCCGCCGATCCAGCAGATTCACTACCAACCGATCCACCAGCCCCCACACCCGCTGCTTGAAACGCTTCCACAACGGGCGGCGCTGCCAGGCGTCGAGGCTGACTTGCAGGCTTTGGCTGAAGTCCTGCTCGAAGCTTGCCGCCACTGCACGGCTGAGCCTGGAATCCAGGGCTTCGAGGTTTGCGTCCAGGTTGAAGCGCAGGTTCCAGTGGTCGAAATTGCAGGAACCGATGCTGACCCAATCGTCCACCAGCACCATCTTCAGGTGCAGGAAACACGGCTGGTACTCGAAGATCTTCACACCGGCCTTGAGCAGACGCGGGTAGTAGCGGTGCCCGGCGTAACGCACGGACGGATGATCGGTGCGCGGGCCGGTGAGCAACAGGCGCACGTCGATGCCCCGGGCGGCGGCCTTGCGCAAGGAGCGGCGCACGTTCCAGGTTGGCAGGAAGTACGGCGTCGCCATCCAGATGCGTTTCTGGCCGCTGTTCAAGGCCCGGGACAGCGATTGCAGGATGTCGCGGTGCTGGCGGGCGTCGGCATACGCCACCCGCCCCATGCCCTCGCCCGCCGGCGGCACCCGGGGCAGTCGCGGCAAGCCAAAATTGGAGGCCGGCTTCCAGGCCCGGCGATGGCGGTTGGCGAGCCACTGGCGATCGAACAGCAACTGCCAGTCCAGCACCAGCGGGCCGACGATTTCCACCATCACTTCGTGCCAGTCGCTACGGTCGTCGAGGGGGTTCCAGAACTCATCGGTCACCCCGGTACCGCCGACCACCGCCAGACGCTGGTCCACCAACAGCAGTTTGCGATGGTCGCGGTAGAGATTACGCACCCAGCGGCGCCAGCTCAGGCGGTTGTAGAAACGCAGTTCCACACCCGCCTCGATCAGGCGGTTACGCAAGCTCAAGGTAAACGCCAGGCTGCCATAGTCATCGAACAGGCAACGCACCCGGACGCCGCGCTCGGCAGCCTGGACAAGGGCCTGGACCATCGCTTCGGCGCAGGCGCCCGCCTCCACCAGATACAGCTCCAGTTCGACTTGCTCCTGGGCGCGGGCGATCTCCACGAGCATGCGTGGAAAAAACTGTGGGCCGTCGATCAACAGCTCGAACCGATTGCCTTCACACCATGGAAAGACCGGGCCGCTCATGTCAGCGCGCCGTGAAGATCAGCACCGCATTCACCGGCACCGAAAGGCTGATAGCCGATAGCCCGGCCATTTTCCGCAACGTCTCCAGCCCCGGCGCCAGGTCGAAGTCCGCCGCGTTGAGCACCACCGGCTCCATGGTCACCACCTGGAAGCGGTGTTCATCCAGGCGCGTCGCCAGGAGTTCGACGTTGTATTCGTGTTGCTTGCCGTGCAAATCCACGGTCAGCGGCAGGCGCAGTTCCAGTTGTGCGCCGTTGGCCAGGTCCTGGATCGGCAACAGGTCGATCTGTGCGGTGACGATGGCTTCGCCGAACTGCTTGATGTCGAACAGTTCGGCGCGCATGCGCTCGTCCCGCAAGGGGATACCACTGTTGATCGATTCCAGCTCCACTTCCAGCCGAGCCAGCCCCTTGGGTTGGACCTGGCCATGCAGCACCAGGAAGCGCTGGACCTCGGAAACATTGCCGTTCTTGCTGCTGATGAACGACAACCGTGACGATTCGCCGTCCAAGTACCAGTCGGCCCGAACGGGCAGCGCAGCGCCAGCCAGCAGCAAGGTCGCGACAGCGACGGAAAGAAACCGCTTGAACATACACACTCGGAGGGCAGATAAACCTGTGGCGAACCTTAACCGGGCCGAGGGCGCTTGCAAACTGTCTGTTTAATCCATCGTCAGCAAACACACAGATCCTGTGGCGAGGGGATTTATCCCCGCTGGGGTGCAAAGCGCCCCCAAGAAACGATCAGCCACCGCGATGAAACAGACAGGACGCAGGGGGTCGCTTCGCAACCCAGCGGGGATAAATCCCCTCGCCACAAGGTTCGCGTCGATCCAGGCTCACGGCTCCAACCGACACCCCTGCCGCTCCCCCAACCACCGCGCGCTGTTGCTGCGTCCCAGCCCGGAGACCGTCACGCGTTTCGCTTCAGGGGTTTCGAGAAAGTCACTGATAGGCACCGACTGTTTCACGTAGCCACGGCAGTAGTCGGCCGGTTGCCCCATCACGTAACGACACGAGCAATACTCCTTGGCGGTGTAGGCGCTGATGATGTCGGGGAACGCCCGCAGCGCCCCCCGATCGATCCAGAGCCAACCGAACAGCGCGATCAGCAATGCCACCACCAAGGTCAGCCATGGTCTACGCCTCATGGTTGCACCGCCCCGGCGAACGCCGCCATGACGCGCTTGAGCAATTCGTTATGGCGATAGCTGCCGTCGCGATCGTCACCGTATCGCACAACGACCAACCGGGCGCTGGGGATGACATACAACGCCTGCCCCCAATGCCCAAGCGCAGCGTAGGTGTCCGCCGGCGCATCGGGCCAGGGACGAAGGGTGGAGTCGGCGGCGCGGTTTAGCCACCAGTGTCCGCCGGGCACGGCCTCGTCCTGGCCGGCCTGGAACCGGGCGAAGGGTTCGCGATTGAACGCCACCCACTCCTTGGGAATCAGTTGCCGCTCGCCCCAGCGGCCATCGCGTTGCATCAGCAAGCCGACACGGGCCAGGTCGCGGGCGGTGAGGTAGGCATAGGACGAACCGACAAAGGTGCCGCTGGCATCGGTTTCCCAAACAGCATGTTGGATGCCCAGCGGTTCGAACAATGCCGTCCAGGGATAGTCGGGGTATCGCGCCGGGCCGACGATATTTTTCAAGGCCGCCGCCAGCAGGTTGCTGTCGCCACTGGAATAACGGAACGACTCTCCCGGTGGACTGTAGCGTTCGTGTTGCGCGGTGAACGCCGCCATGTCGCGGCGTCCCCGGGTATAGAGCATCGCCACCACCGAGGAATGGAGCGGTGCGTATTCGTAGTCTTCCTGCCAGTCCAGGCCCGAGGCCCAGTGGAAAAGATCGGCCAGGGTCAAGTCAGGCGAGTGGCCCAACGCGGGGTAATACCGGGCCACCGGATCCTGCAGGGCGAACCGTTGTTCACCGTAGGCCACGCCAAACACCGTCGCCATCAGGCTTTTGCTGATGGACCAGGTCAGGTGCGGGGTGTCGGCGCTGGTGTGGCCGGCGTAGCGCTCATAGACCAGGCGACCGTCCTGAATCACCAGCAGCGCGTCAGTGCGAATGCCTTGACGGGTGGCGTCGTCACGCGGCGGAAAAGCATATTGCTCGAGGGCTTCGATGCTCGACCCGGCGGGCGTCGGGCCGATTGGCCATTGCTCGCCAGGCCAGTCTTCGGCATGGATGCTCAGGTTGAACAGCAGGAGCGGAATCAGGAACCAGCCTTTGCGCATATGGTGGGGCTCGGAGGATTGAACCGGTTGAGCTTAATCGAGGTTGATGACGGTTTCAGGATCGTTCCCACGCTCCTGCGTGGGAATGACGCAACGGACGCTCCGCGTTCGGCTCTGGGGACGCGGAGCGTCCCGGGCTGCATTCCCACGCGGAGCGTGGGAACGATCAATCAACAGGCGGATCCTTGAGGGCTGTCACATAAGCATCACCAAAGCTTCATGGCGATGACACCGGGGCTACATAGCCTGACTTTGCACAACATGGCTGCATAAAGAAAGTCGATTGGCTCAACCCCAAGACGGGTACACAGCCCGCACGGAGATTCGCTATGACTCAGATCGCCCGCATCAGCGACACCGGCAATGAACGCCGCCTGCAAGCCGAACGCCTGCTCGGCGTCCAGGCTTTGCAAGAAGCCCAAGCCCTGCGCTTCAACGTCTTGAGCGGCGAATTCAACGCCAAGCTCAAGGGCGCGGAAATGGGTCTGGACATGGATGACTACGATGTTCACTGCGCCCACATCGGCGTACGCGACCTGAACACCGGCCGCCTCGTGGCGACTACCCGCCTGCGCGACCACCGAGCCGCCAGCAGCCTGGGCCGTTTCTACAGTGAAGAGGAATTCAACCTCCACGGCCTGATCCACCTAAAGGGTCCGATCCTGGAAATCGGCCGTACCTGCGTCGACCCGGCCTACCGCAACGGCGGCACCATCGCGGTGCTCTGGGGTGAACTGGCCGAAGTCCTGAACGAAGGCGGCTACAGCTACCTGATGGGGTGCGCGAGCATTCCGATGCAGGACGGTGGCATCCAGGCCCAGGCGATCATGCAGCGCCTGCGTGAACGCTACCTGTGCACCGACCACCTTCAAGCCGAACCGAAAAAGCCGCTGCCGGCCCTCGACGTACCGTCCAACGTCATCGCCGAAATGCCGCCACTGCTCAAGGCCTACATGCGCCTGGGTGCGAAGATCTGCGGCGAGCCGTGCTGGGACGAGGACTTCCAGGTGGCCGACGTGTTTACCCTGCTCAAGCGCGACGACCTCTGCCCACGCTACGCCCGCCACTTCAAGGCAGCGGTGTGATGAGCCGGTTGCGGGTGTACGCGCGTATCGCGCGAGTGCTGCTGGTGGTGACGCTGGGCCTGACGATGGCCAGCGTGTTCAGCCTGTTCGAGCGCCTGGGGCTCGCCAACTCCATGATGCGTCGTCAGCGCTGGTCGCGATTCTTCATGGCACGCCTGAGCAACGCGCTGCCCTTTTCCGTGACTGTCCACGGTCAGTTGCCACAGCGACCGATGTTGTGGGTCAGTAATCACGTGTCCTGGACCGACATCCCGCTGCTGGGCATGCTCACGCCATTGTCGTTCCTGTCCAAGGCCGAAGTGCGCACCTGGCCGGTGGCGGGTTGGCTGGCGGCCAAGGCCGGCAGCCTGTTTATCCGGCGCGGTTCGGGTGACAGCCAGTTGATCCGCAAGCAGATGAGCCGTCATCTGGAACAGGCGCATCCGCTGCTGATGTTCCCGGAAGGCACCACCACCGACGGCCGTTCATTGCGCACATTCCACGGTCGCCTGCTGTCGGCGGCCATCGACGCCGACGTAGCGTTGCAGCCCGTGGCGATCCGTTACCTGCGCAACGGCGAGCCTGATTCGCTGGCGCCGTTCATAGGCGATGACGACTTGCTGTCACACCTGATGCGCTTGTTCAGTAACGACCTGGGTGATGTGCACATCCACCTGCTGCAGCCCATCGCTTGTCACGGCCAGGAACGTGCGGCCCTGGCCTTCCAGGCGCAGCAGGCGGTGCACAAGGCCTTGTTCGGTGTAGTTCCCGAGAAGCAACAGGCGCCGATGCGCCCGGCCATTGCGGCTTGATCCGAAACCCTTGCGCAATCCCCTGGGAGCGAGCCTGCTCGCGATAGCGGTCTGACATTCAGTGGAGATGTTGACTGTTACACCGCTATCGCGAGCAGGCTCGCTCCCACAGGTGGTTCGCCGCAAACGCTTGAAGCTGCGGATAGAACAAGCGGAAATCCTCGCTCAACGGCTCATAAAGCCGGATCAACTCTTCCATCGCGCCAGCCAGCTCCTCCGGCCGGGACAGACGGCGGGAAATGCCCCGCAGCACCTGCCCGAGCACCTCGAATTCCTGGTAGGACCCCAGCCAGTCATCCGCGGCCATGTACGGCGCGATGTGCGCAAGACGTCCCGGCAGTTGCGGTTCGTCGGCCAGCACCCGGTACACCCGGGACGTGAAGTCCGCCAGCGCACCGTCGCCATACAACGCCCAATCCCGGGCCAGGCAATGGTCGAAAAACACGTCCAGCACGATGCCGGCGTAGCGCCGCCGCACCGTGGAAAAACGCGACAACGCAGTATCCACCAGCGGGTGGCGGTCGGTGTACTGGTCGATGCGCCGATGCAGGGCAATGCCCGCTTCGATTCGTGGGTCGTAGGTGCCTTGCAGCGGTCCCTTGACGAAATCGCCATAGAGACTGCCGAGCAGTTGTTCCCGGCCGGTGCCGCCGAGGTGCAGGTGCGCGAGATAGTTCATGACCGGCAGCTTAGCATCGTCGCGCTCATATCGTTATAACCCGATATAGCGATTTGTTCGGTATTCAGATCAAATCCATATTGGTATATCGCGAAATAACGATTTAAGGTTCGCTTCATCGCGATATAGCGTTTTACTCACCCATACGAACTGCCCTCATGACCCTTGACCTCGACGAAATAATAAAAGCACTGGCACACCCGGTACGGCGAGACATCCTCAACTGGCTCAAAGACCCCAAGGTCCAGTTCCCTGAACAATTGCACAACCACGAGTTCGGCATCTGTGCCGGACAGATCGACCAGCGTTGCGGCCTGTCGCAGTCCACGGTGTCGGCCCATCTGGCGGTGTTGCAACGGGCGGGGCTGATCACCAGCCAGAAGGTCGGTCAATGGCACTTCTTCAAACGCAACGAGGAAGTGATCCAGCAGTTCCTCAAGCAAATGAGCCAAGAACTCTGACAAGGATTCGCCATGCCCCTCTCACTCCTTATCCTGGCCCTGAGCGCCTTCGCCATCGGCACCACCGAGTTCGTCATCATGGGCCTGTTGCCCGATGTGGCGGCTGACCTGGGCGTATCGATCCCTGGCGCCGGCTGGTTGGTGACCGGCTACGCCCTCGGCGTGGCTATCGGTGCTCCCTTCATGGCCCTGGCCACCGCCCGGCTGCCACGCAAGGCCGCCCTGGTGGTGCTGATGGGGATTTTCATCATCGGCAACCTGCTGTGCGCCATTGCCAGCGACTACAACGTGCTGATGTTCGCCCGGGTCGTGACCGCTTTGTGTCACGGTGCATTCTTCGGGATCGGTTCGGTGGTGGCCGCCGGCCTGGTGGCGCCCAACAAGCGCGCCTCGGCCGTGGCCCTGATGTTCACCGGCCTGACCCTGGCCAACGTGCTCGGCGTCCCGCTGGGTACGGCATTGGGCCAGGAAGCCGGCTGGCGCTCGACCTTCTGGGCCGTGACCGTCATCGGCGTGGTGGCATTGATCGGTCTGATCCGCTTCCTGCCGGCCAAGCGCGATGAAGAAAAGCTCGACATGCGTTCGGAACTGGTGGCGCTCAAGGGAACGGGCCTGTGGCTGTCCCTGGGCATGACGGCGCTGTTTTCCGCCTCGGTGTTCACCCTGTTCACCTACGTCGCCCCGTTGTTGGGTGAAGTCACCGGCGTGTCGCCCCGCGGCGTGACCTGGACCCTGGTGCTGATCGGTCTGGGTCTGACCCTGGGCAACATCATCGGCGGCAAGCTGGCGGACAAGAGCCTGGCGAACACGCTGATCGGCGTATTCATCACCATGGCCGTGGTCTCCACCGTATTGAGCTGGACCAGCGTGGCGCTGATCCCTACCGAAATCACCCTGTTCCTCTGGGCCACCGCCTGCTTCGCGGCCGTACCGGCCCTGCAAGTCAACGTGGTGACCTTCGGCAAAGAGGCACCGAACCTGGTGTCCACCCTGAACATCGGCGCTTTCAACATCGGCAACGCCTTGGGCGCCTGGGTCGGCGGCAGCGTCATCGACCAGGGCCTGGGCCTGACCACCGTTCCCCTGGCCGCCGGAGCACTGGCGGTACTGGCGCTGTTGATCACCCTGATTACTTTCCGCCAGGGCGCCAACCCCGACCTGGCTCCGGCAACTCGTTGACTTTTACCTTTTACTTTCGAGGCTGTAATTCATGACGACTATTTTCGACCCGATCAAACTTGGCGACATCGAGCTGAACAACCGCATCATCATGGCACCCCTGACCCGCTGCCGCGCCGACGCAGGCCGCGTGCCCAACGCGTTGATGGCCGAGTACTACGTGCAACGCGCCTCTGCCGGCCTGATCCTCAGCGAAGCCACCTCCGTCACGCCAATGGGCGTGGGCTACCCGGACACCCCGGGCATCTGGTCCAACGATCAGGTGCGCGGCTGGTCCAACGTGACCAAGGCGATCCACGGCGCCGGCGGCAAGATCTTCCTGCAACTGTGGCACGTCGGCCGGATCTCCCATCCGTCGTACCTGGATGGCGAAACCCCGGTGGCACCCAGCGCGATCCAGCCCAAAGGCCACGTGAGCCTGGTGCGTCCATTGGCCGACTATCCGACGCCACGGGCCCTGGAAACCGCTGAAATCGCCGACATTGTCGACGCCTACCGCGTAGGCGCAGAGAACGCCAAGGCCGCCGGTTTCGACGGTGTGGAAATCCACGGTGCCAACGGCTACCTGCTCGACCAGTTCCTGCAAAGCAGCACCAACCAGCGCACTGACAACTACGGCGGCTCCCTGGAAAACCGCGCCCGCCTGTTGCTGGAAGTGACCGATGCCGCCATCGAAGTCTGGGGCGCCGGCCGGGTGGGCGTGCACTTGGCGCCACGTGCCGACTCCCATGACAGGGGCGATGAGAACCGCCTGGAAACGTTCAGCTATGTGGCCCGCGAGCTGGGCAAGCGTGGCATCGCCTTCATTTGCTCCCGCGAGAAGGAAGGCGACGACAGCATCGGCCCGCAACTCAAGCAAGCCTTCGGCGGCCCATACATTGCCAACGAGCGCTTCACCAAGGACAGCGCCAATGCTTGGCTGGCCGAAGGCAAGGCCGACGCCGTGGCATTCGGTGTGCCTTTCATTGCCAACCCGGACTTGCCGGCACGTTTGAAAGCCGATGCACCGCTGAATGAGCCACGCCCGGAAACGTTCTATGGGAAAGGCCCGGTGGGTTATATCGATTACCCCGTGATGTAAGTTCCAAAACGGTTCTACTGAAAAGCCCCGACTCGAAAGAGCCGGGGCTTTTTTATGCCTGCACACTTTAAGCCTGCATTGTCACTCGGAGTCGAAATATCAAATAACAAGACAAAACCTGTTCGCTATGGATTCCCGCTCCGGACAACGCTAATAATAAAACCCGACAACACCCTACCCACTCAAAGGACTGATACTTATATATATTTATTTTTAGAAGGCATTAAAAACGCTGAGCAATGGAAATCAGCAACAGCATTACTTAATCAAACACAACAGCATACAAGCCCAACGCAGGCAGGCTTCAGCGAGCCCTGCGTTCATGAGAGACCCATGACTATGAACACCCTGAAAAGTCTTATCCTTGCCCTGATACTGGGCCCCACCATGGTTGCCCACGCCATGGCCGCCACCGAAGTCACCGTGGAAATCACCAACAATACTCGCGGCACATTGAACATGACCAACTTGTTGACTGACCCACCGCAACATGCGGACTTTCCCTTAAGCGCTCATGACGTACCGCCAAAATCAACTTACATCCTCCGTGTAGCCCACGAAAGGAACTACACTTACCCTACATCTGGCTGGCAACCGACATTAAAGAAAGTCAAACCTATCGAGCTGGTTCTCAATTATAAAATGAGCAACTTCAATTTCGAGTGTCAGATGCAAACCCGCTTCCAGGCCCCCATCGTTTTTGGCGCCCTGGAGCCCAGTTACAAGCCGGACTGGAAAAGCCGATCGAACTACACCGGCAATGGCCAGTTCACGTGCAGAACGGAAATCTCCCGAAAGATGCTCGAGCCGTCCTTCAACTACACTGTCCGCCTGATTGTCGAATAGACGGTAGCGACTCACACGCTGTCAACCTGCCAGCGGTTCATCTATAAGTACCCCATCGGGCTCGAAGTCCGACGGGGTATTTGCCATCCGCTATTGACACATATCGACGCAATTACGCATTTTGTTTCATTTGCGCAGGCTGGGGCTCAGGCGCAGCATATCCAGCCCGATGTCCACCCAGCGCTCGGCCTCACCAGCCAGGGCGAAACTGTCGGGGACCAACAGCCACTGGTAGAGGATGCCGTCGATGTAGGCATGAAGGGCGACCGACGCCCTTTCCGGGTCCAGATCACCCGGCAACTGTCCACGCTTCATTGCATTGCGCAACGACAGCGCGATACGCACATTGCAGTCGAGGCTGACTTCGCGCCGCTGCTGGCGCAAATCGCACATCTCATCGGTGAACTCGCACTTATGGAAAAGAATCTCATTGATGCGTCGGGTTTTCGGGTCCAGGGCCACCTGCTGGAACAACCGCACCAGCAACTTCTGGACGCAGCCCAACGGGTCCAGCTCCTCTTCATTTTCACTGGCCCGGGCCAGTTCATCGAGCGGCTCATGCAAGGTGTCGAGCATGGCCTGGAGCAGATCCGCCTTGTTGCTGAAATGCCAGTAGATTGCCCCGCGCGTCACACCGGCCAGGGTCGCAATATCGGCCAACGTCGTGCGCGCCACGCCCCGCTCGAAAAAGGCCTTTTCGGCCGCTTCGAGTATCTGGCTGCGAGTCTCCAGGGCTTCCTCTTTGGTACGACGAACCATGGCAGTAAACACCTCAATCAGGATGCATCGGCAATGCGTAAGGTCAGCTAAGCGACTGGAGGGCGCTTGCTCATAGAGAACGCCTCCGGTCAACAGGGCCTTTGTCAGGCTTTTGTAAATCCGGATGGTACGCAATTTGGCTGTTTACAAACAACCATGTACGTAAGTATATTTCTTAGCAACCTACTAATTGAAAAATGATGCCTTTCTAAACCTTCCACCTTTCGAGTGCGCCTGTTGCGCGCCTGACCCGAGGATTTCCATGCAATTCAAGCCAGCTGTTACCGCTCTGGTTACCGCCATCGCCCTGGCATCACTGCTCAGCGGATGCAAAAAGGAAGAGGCGGCCCCCGCCGCACCACCCCCTCAGGTCGGCGTCGTAACCCTCAAAACCCAGCCTTTCACTTTGACGTCCGAATTGCCTGGCCGCACTAGCGCGTTCCGTGTCGCGGAAGTCCGTCCACAGGTCAACGGCATCATCCTCAAGCGTCTGTTCAAGGAAGGCGCCGACGTCAAGGCCGGCCAGCAGCTGTATCAGATCGACCCGGCCGTATACGACGCGACCCTCAAGAGCGCCGAGGCCAACCTGCGGTCGACCAAGTCCATCGCCGATCGCTACAAGCAATTGGTGGATGAACAGGCCGTCAGCCGCCAGGAATACGACACCGCTGTGGCCAATCGCCTCGAGTCGGAAGCCAACCTGCAAACCGCCCAGATCAACGTGCGCTACACCAAGGTCTATGCACCGATTTCCGGTCGCATCGGTCGTTCTTCAGTGACCGAGGGCGCGCTGGTCAGCAACGGTCAGGCCGACGCCCTGGCGACTATCCAGCAGTTGGACCCGATCTATGTCGACGTGACCCAGAGCTCGGTCGAGCTGCTGCAACTGCGCCGTGAGCTGGAAAGCGGCCGGTTGCAGAAGGCAGGCGACAATGCAGCCATGGTCAAGTTGACCCTGGAGGACGGCAGCCAGTATGCCCATGACGGCAAGCTGGAGTTCTCCGAAGTGTCGGTCGACCAGACCACCGGCTCCGTCACCTTGCGCGCCGTTTTCCCCAACCCGGATCACACCCTGCTGCCCGGCATGTTCGTCCATGCGCAGTTGCAGGCCGGTGTGAACAGCGCGGCGATTCTCGCGCCGCAGCAGGGCGTGACCCGCGACCTCAAGGGCTTGCCGACCGCATTGGTGGTAGGTCCGGACAACAAGGTCGAACTGCGTCAGCTCAAGGCCAGCCGCACCGTGGGCAGCCAATGGCTGATCGAAGACGGGCTCAAGGCCGGCGACCGCCTGATCACTGAAGGCCTGCAGTACGTAAGGCCCGGGGTTGAAGTCAAGGCCACCGAAGCCAGCAACGTAGGCACCGACGCAGCCACCAAGAACCCGGCCCCCGCTCAGGCAGCTGACAAAGCAGCCGGCGGCAAAGGGGAGTAAACCATGTCGAAATTCTTTATCGACCGTCCGATCTTCGCCTGGGTGATCGCCCTGGTGATCATGCTGGTCGGGGCTCTATCGATCCTCAAGTTGCCGATCAACCAATACCCGAGCATCGCGCCGCCGGCCATCGCGATCCAGGTCACCTACCCGGGTGCGTCCGCGCAAACCGTGCAGGACACCGTGGTCCAGGTGATCGAGCAGCAGCTCAACGGTATCGACAACCTGCGTTATGTGTCCTCGGAAAGTAACTCCGACGGCAGCATGACCATCACCGCGACTTTCGAGCAGGGTACCAACTCCGATACCGCACAGGTCCAGGTCCAGAACAAGCTGAACCTGGCCACCCCACTGCTGCCGCAAGAAGTGCAGCAGCAGGGTATCCGCGTGACCAAGTCAGTGAAAAACTTCCTGATGGTGATCGGCGTTGTATCGCGCGATGGCAGCATGACCAAGGACGACCTGTCCAACTACATCGTGTCCAACATGCAGGATCCGATCTCGCGCACGGCCGGTGTCGGTGACTTCCAGGTCTTCGGCGCCCAGTACGCGATGCGGATCTGGCTCGACCCGGCCAAGCTGAACAACTACGCCCTGACCCCGGTGGACGTGAAAACCGCCATCGCCGCGCAGAACGTCCAAGTGTCCTCCGGCCAGCTCGGCGGCCTGCCCGCTCTGCCCGGCCAGCAACTGAACGCCACTATCATCGGCAAGACCCGCCTGCAGACCGCCGAGCAGTTCAAGGCGATTCTGCTCAAGGTCAACCCGGACGGCTCGCAAGTGCGTGTCGGTGACGTCGCCGATGTCGGCCTGGGTGGCGAGAACTACAGCATCAGCGCCCAGTTCAACGGTGCCCCGGCTTCGGGCCTGGCCGTCAAACTGGCCAACGGTGCCAACGCCCTCGACACGGCCAAGGCCCTGCGCAAGACCATCAACGACCTCAAGCCGTTCTTCCCGCAAGGCATGGAAGTGGTGTTCCCTTACGACACCACACCAGTGGTGAGCGAGTCGATCAAGGGCGTGGTGGAAACCCTGGTCGAAGCCGTCGCCCTGGTGTTCCTGGTGATGTTCCTGTTCCTGCAGAACTTCCGCGCCACCATCATCACCACGATGACCGTGCCCGTGGTGCTGCTGGGTACTTTCGGGATCCTCGCGGCGTTCGGCTTCAGCATCAACACCCTGACCATGTTCGGCATGGTGCTTGCCATCGGCCTGCTGGTGGACGACGCCATCGTCGTGGTGGAAAACGTCGAACGGGTGATGAGCGAGGAAGGCCTGTCGCCCAAAGAGGCGACGAAGAAGTCCATGGGCCAGATCCAGGGCGCCCTGGTCGGTATTGCCCTGGTGCTTTCGGCGGTACTGCTGCCGATGGCGTTCTTCGGCGGTTCCACCGGTGTGATCTATAAACAGTTCTCCCTCACCATCGTCTCGGCCATGGCCCTTTCGGTACTGGTGGCGCTGATCTTCACTCCGGCACTTTGCGCGACCATGCTCAAACCCATTGCCAAGGGTGACCATGGCGTGGCGAAACGTGGGTTCT
>Ga0157373_10000308_pt1 | contig 39608 bp, 74 predicted proteins | sample C65metaG_FD_113460 | JGI IMG/M metagenome (GOLD analysis project Ga0157373, IMG submission 113460) | Corn rhizosphere microbial communities from Kellogg Biological Station, Michigan, USA - C6-5 metaG | ecosystem: Host-associated > Plants > Roots > Rhizosphere > Soil | place: USA: Michigan... | reverse complement strand
GTGGGCTGCGCGCACCATCGACAACGCTGTGATCGCAAACCTTAACGCGGGTAAGATCACGGCTGGTACGCTTGACGTGGCTCGGCTGAACGGTCTTGACGTGCGCGCTGCGGTCATTGCTGCAGGCAAGATCGCCGCTAACGACGCCGACATTGGAAGCTTGACGGCTGCCATTGTCACCGCTACGTCTGTGAGTGGTGTGACCATCACAGGTACCACCGTGCAGAGCAGTCTAGCGGCCAACACAGGTGTTAAGTTTACCTCTGCTGGTCTCTTCGGCTACGACGCTAACGGGGTGCAGAAGTTCAAGCTGGACGCCGCCACTGGTGCGCTCACTGCTTCGAGCGGTACGTTCACTGGTGTTGTTAACGCTACGTCCGGTCAGTTCTCCGGCAACATCGACAGCACTGCAACGATCACTGGCGGCACCATTGTCGGTGCCGCAATCAAGTCAAGCACTGCGGCTACGCGAACGGAAATCGCTGGGTCGTGGGTCGATTTTTACGACAACAACCTGCGGATTGCGCGGCTCTCTGGCAAGCAAGCTGGTGACCCTACGCGAGGGTACCTTTCATTTGACATGGCTGGCGGCAGCTACTTGTCAATTGGGCAGACTGCTAATAGCGGTTCACCGACATTGCAGACTGACACGGCGGCTTTTGACGGCAACGTATCCGTGGGGTCGCTAACCAATCATGACGACACCGGCTGGGTTAACATCACCTATGCGAGCGGGTTTTCCACCAACGGCGGGGTGCCCGTATCTTTGCGTAAAATCGGCAACGTTGTTTACACTCGCGGCGAAGTTACGGGAACTTTTACGACAGGCAAGAGCGTGATTGGCACCATGCCGTCAGAAATGTGGCCTGCCGATGGTTGGTTGTACATGATTGGCCCGTCTAACACCAAGGCAATTGAAGTGGTATTTCAGAACGATGGAATCATAGGCGTGTACGCCGCAAGCGGGCAGCCGTGGGTGGGCTTCGCTGGGCACTCTTGGGTTATTGGTTAACTTAAGAATGATATACTTGATGTTGACCAACTTTAACAAACAGAGGGGCGGGCGAGTATGGGCGTAGTAGACGGAATTTCATACCCCGATCTGACCGACCTTGTTGATAACCTTAACGGCACGCTGGCTGTCATGGCGCAGAGTATCGCCAACGCCAAGCCCGTTAAGGTTGCAACTACGCTGACCCAACTGAACGGCTGGACGGGTGCCGCCTACCCGGAAGGCACCCTCGCCGTGGTCAGTACCGCAAGCAGCGGTATGGACCGTGGGGCCGTGTTCCTCCGTAGTGGTGGCGTATGGATCGTCGCATCGGGCATCAAACTTACCGACCTTGCCACGTTCATCACAGCCATAAAAGGCTTTACGAACGTGTTTACTTGGGCGGGGCAGACCTTCTACGACGTAGCCAGCGAGACTTTCGGCATTTGGAATGATGATAGCGCAAGCTATCGTCTGCTTGTCGATAGTAGCTGGGTGGGTATCCCCTATGTGTCGGGGACGAAGGAGCGAGGCTTCGGCTATGCACTCGCTTACAAGATGGTGCCGGGTGGCGTTCGACTACGCGGAGGCGTCCGGAACAACTCAGGCAACTTCAAGAACGGCCAGTTGATCGCACAGCTTCCTGATGAAGCTCGGCCCAGTGCTGGCATACAGGTTAACATTCCCGGCGCTACTTGGTCCACAGCTAACGTTCAGATCAATTCGGACGGAACCGTGAAGATTTACGGAATTATGAACGTCAATTCCCCGTGGTTCTCGTTCGATAACGTGTTTATACCGCTTAGCGAATGGTGGAACTAATATAATGACATTTGGCATTGACGTATCCGGCTACCAAGTCGGAATGGACTTCGCGCGCGCCCGCAAGGAGGGCGTCGAGTTCTGTATTGTTAAGGCTGCCGGTTTCAACACCGGCACCCTGTATTCGGCGGACGGCTACCACGATCACATCGACGCACTGCGCGCGGTAGGGATGCCCGGTATCGGCCACTACTACGTGGTTGGCAAGGGCGATCCGACCAAGCAGGCAGAGTTCTTTGTTAAGAACTTGTACAAGTTCAACGTGAAGTACGACGTGCTTGCACTGGACAATGAGCCTCTGGACTCGAACGCTACCCACTGGGATCAGGACGAGTGCTGGGAGTTCCTGTCTACCGTGCAGAAACTCACGGGGATCGCATGGGACCGCCTCTGGCTGTACTCCCCTGCTGCGCAGACCCGCGCTAATGGGCCGTGGGACAAGATCACCAACAGCCCCATCCGCATCTGGTGGGCCGCGTACGGTGGACAGCCTACCGGCCATACGCCTGACCACGAGCCGTTCCTTGACGACAAGATCGACCGCTGGGACATTCACCAGTATTCGAGCGTCGTCCCGGTGGCAGACCGCAAGACTATCGACGCGAACTACTCCCCGCTCTCCGTGCAGCAACTGTTCGGTCAGGCCGCGTCCTCTGCTCCTGCCACTACTCCCAAGCCGAAGCCGAAGCCGGTTGTTAAGCACCCTGAGCAGGCTGAGGCTGACTGGGACTTCTGGATTCCCTCGCGTGCGATCCAGCTTCGTATTCAGAGGGCACTGCACGAGCGTAACCCCTCACGCTACGACGGCTTGCTCGACGGCGAGTGGGGCGAACTATCCATCAAGGGTATTCAGGAAACCATTCGCAATGTTGGGTACACAGGCAAGATTGACGGCATCCCTGGCCCGATGACCTGCTACTACGTGCAGGTTTACGCGCAGAAGTTCGGTGACTACAAGAAGGGGCCGCTGGACAAGAAGCTGGGCGTCTACTCGTGGCTTGGCTTTGCTCTCGGTCTGGAACGGCCCTAATAAATGCCCGGCGCAGAAGACATTAACATGCAGGAGCTATTCGTGACACTCGGGCGTATTGAGGGGAAAGTAGACGCCCAAACCAAGGCGCAAGACAAGGCGCAGGAAGCTATGGACAAGGCACAGGAAGCGACTCTCGCTTCGTTCGCCTCTGTGGATACTCGGCTTCGCGTGGTGGAGAGTGCCGTGAGCCTGCTGGATTCTGCGCTGTCTGCTTTGAATGAGGAGAAGAAGCGTCGGCTGACGTGGCCGCAGATCATCGGCGGTATCGTCGGTATCCTGACCGGCCTCGCCACACTGATTGGCTTGGGCATCCTCCTCTCTAATTTCTTGGCTGTGGCTGCTACAATTAAACAGTAACAAAAAACTTAGGAGTATTATGAACGGTGTTTCTTCCAAGGTCGCTGCCGGTGGTGCCACTGGCGCTGTCGTCGGCATCATCGTGTGGGTGGCTGGCCTGCTGGGTCTGACCATTCCCCCGGAGATTGCGGTGTACTTCGGTACTATCCTGTCGTTCGGTGTGGCGTGGTTTGTTAAGGAAACCGCAACCAAGCACCCCGAGCTTTCCGCTGTGGTCGAGCAGTACGTGGATGACTCCACCGAGAAGTCCGACCCGACGCTGTAACAATAAACTTCTTTGACTCCATGTAAGTAGTTCAGAGAGGTTGGTGAATAATCTACGGGTAACCCCCGCTGGCATATATCGGCTGGCGGGGGTTACTTGTGTCTGGCGACAGGCATGAAAAACCCCCGGTCACCTAGCAGCATAGGCAATCGGGGGTTTTTAGTAGTGGGTTACCAGCCTGTGTTATCCAAGTCGTAGCCGGATAGCCGCTCTCATGTTGCTTCTCTAGTGTATCAGAAGATCGACAGGTTGTTCCACTGCCCGTTCGAAGTAGTGAACCCGAGCATTCCCGACTTGGACCACTCACCTGTGATGTTGGTGAACCAGTCGCTCCCAGCGTCACTGGCAGGGGACACCATGATCCAGCGCCCGTTGCCTGAGTGCTGCACGCGGAAGGAGTGCCAGTGCCCGACGAGCAGAATGTCGGCGTTGGCTACCGGCTGACGACCGTGATCCTGACCCTTCCACCACTCACCGATCTTGTCAGCGCTGCGAGCCTGATGCCCGTGCACCATTCCCAGCGTCGTGCCGGACGTTTCGAGTGACATGGACTCGTACAGGTGTTCCGGTCGGTGGAAGACTACGTGGTGGAGCGTGTCATTCTCTCGTACCGCGTCCTCAATCTGTGCGGCAATCTCTAGTCCCCAGTCATTGTGGTTGTCCCCGGCTGGCATTTTAAAGTTGACACGTACTGAACCGTGGTTGCTTGGGACAGTAGCGTAACGAATGACTGGTGCGTACGGTGCGAGTTGCTTGATCCCATCAAGAAGCAGCCGACGAGCCACACGAATCTGACCTGTGATATCAAGGTCATTCGTTTCGCGCTGGCTGGACGTGCTGAAAAAGTTCTCCAAAGGATCGCCAAGTTCCGCAATAACAATCTCTCGGGGCCGGAACTCGGTCGCAAACTGTGCCGCCTTCGTGAAACTGTTAAGAACTCGTTCGATGGTTTCCGGGGTGCCGCCGTTGAAGCTGGTCTTACCGATCTGCATGTCAGAAGGCGTGATGACCAGACTCTCAGGGTTGGGCGTCCGCGTAACAAGCGGGGTGAAGTCGTAGCGGTCAATCGCCCGGAGCAGGTCGTCCGCGTTAAGCTGCAACGCTGAGGTCGCCTTGTTCTTCGTCGGCACGGCGCGCATGGTGTACTGGTGAGTGACCTTGCCGCTAGCAAGCTCTTTCTCTACGAACCCATAGGACACATCGTAGCCGCTGGTGTCTACCTTCTTGTCCACCAGAAGCTGGTAGGCGTCCTCCAAGGTCTGCGGCTCATCTGTGGGCTTGGTGGTAGCGAGGATCGTACCGTCCAGCTTCTGTTCGAAGCTGTAGCCTCCGAGCGTCACGCGCTCCTCGGTGTCAGGCTCCTCGGTCGCCTCGACTACCTTCCACCAGTCAGGGCCGATAGCGTCGTACTCACGGTAGCGGTTGCGTGCTTCCTGTACCGTCGTCTTACCAACGCCCAGTACCTCTGCCGCCTCCCGGTTCGACAGTCCCTCGACCCTGTTGAGGTCTGCCTTGCGCAGTAGATATTTTGCTCTAGCCAATATTAAGCCTCCTAAGGGTATATCATACCAGTTGACTTAATACAAAACAGCCCCCACGCTCGCTGGCGTGGGGGCTGTTGGCTTTTGTGTGTTAGGCTGCTGCCTCGTTGTCGTCGTCAGCCTGCTCGACCAGAGCGACTTCCGTGAGCTTGTCGGGGTCGTATCCCGACCAGTGCTGACCCCCCATTGTGGGGTGGGCGAACCCGACCACCACAACAGGAACCTGCTGGTATCCCATTCCCTTAACAAAGTTGTAGGCCATTTCATCTTCCTCGATATTAATTTCGCGGAAGTTCCGGCCAAGCTGTTTGAGTTTACGTTTGGTTGCGGTGCACTGCACGCAATTTGGTTTTGAATATACGGTAAGCATAGACTTCTATTTTACCATTGCGCGCAGTGTATTTACAGCCCAGCCAGCACCGGGTCTGCCATGCTGAACAAGTGAGTGATGCTCGACAGGAATACTTCTTTGTCAAATTCCAAGCAGGTGTCCCCGATACCGAGGAAGACAGAGGAGGCGGTTGCGACAAGCTCAACGCTACGTTCGCCCCCGTAAATAGCAAGTTCGTGAATCTGAGTTGTTGGCATGTCTCAAATAGTAGCAGCAGCCTTAGTAGAACCATTTCTCTCATTTGCCCTTGACAGACACCCAGTAATGGGGGCAAGGTTGAGGGACAAGAAGACTTGACATACGACGATTTATAGAGAAGCGTGTGGAAAGACAACCCGAAGTCCCCTTGAAGGAGGGAAATAAGAATGAACGCAACAACGGAACTGGTCGCCGCACCAGCCGCCACCGAAGTAGAAGTGAAGCCCAAGCGCAAGTACACGCGCCGCGCCGCTCCCAAGACCACGGAGCAGGCTATCGCTGAGGTCACGGCCAAGAGCAAGACCGCGAAGACCCGCAAGCCCAAGCCAGAGGTCACGGCCACAGGCTACGAGAAGGAAATCAAGTTCTACGCCACCCGGTACAAGCAGGGTGGGCGTATCGTGTACGCGCTCGACCTGTCCCTCACCCAGATCGTGTCGCTGATCCCCGCACCGGACCCCGCTCGACCGATCCTTGGCAACCGACAGATTCAGCCCGCGCACGCGGCAGCTTTCGCTTCCTACATTCGTGCACACGAAGATTGGGTTTCCCCGGCAATGGTTCTGCGCGGCCCGCATAAGTTCGACTTCCACACCATTGAGTCCATCGAAGGTGCGGACTTTGGTGTGGTGGCACTCCCCCGCCTTGCGGTCAACGACCTACACATTGTTGACGGTCAGCACCGCATCCTCGGCATCCACATGGCGATCAACGGAATGAGCGACGACCTTGATAAGGCGCGCTCGCAGCTTGCTCGCGCTCGCCGTGCCGGAGAGAGCGAGGAAATTCTTGGTCACTACCACGAGATTATTAAGGGTCTGACCATCCAGCGCAAGCGGTTCGAAACTGAGCGAACCTCGATCCAGATTTTCGTGGAAGATGAGCAGCGCGCCTACCAGCAGATGTTCTACGACATTGCGGACAACGCGCTCGGGATCACCGCTTCCGTGCGGGCAAGGTTCGACACCCGCAAGATCGTCAACCGTGTGCTGACCGACGTGATGATGCACCCGCTTCTCAACAACCGGATCGACATGGAGCGTGACCGTCTGGGACGGCTCAACCCGAACTACCTGTCGGCTAAGCATGTCGTGGACATTGTTCGCATCCTTGCTGTCGGTTTGGAGGGTCGCATCAGCCGCCGTCTGGAAAGCGAACTGCACGAGGACGAACTGACGAAGCGGACGAACGAATTCTTCGACGTGTTGGTGAACTCGTTCCACCAGCTTGCGGAGGTTCAGGAAGATCGCATGTCGCCCGCCGAACTGCGGCAGCACTCGATGCTGGGGTCTCCGGTCACGGTACGCGTTCTTGCTGGTGCGTACTTTGAACTGCGCAACCGGGGCATGAACAACCGAGACATTCGGACGTTCTTCAACAAGCTCGACAGGTTCCTGTCGGCCCCGGCGACGGACTTCCTTGTGAAGCGAGCCGGTGACGATGTGTTCTTCGAGGGCGCACTGGCTCCAAGCTCCCGGCGTCAGGACTCGAAGATGTTCCGTGATGTGCTGGTGGAGTGGGCCGAGAATCCCCCGTTCTGGCTCACGCAGGAGTAACACGGACAAAAAGAAAACCCCCAACCGGACCCGAACCGGCTGGGGGTTTTCTTATTGACAACAAAACAGAAGAGGTCATGCACTTTATTTCAAGAAAAAGAAGCGGCGAACCGCTTCTAATTCTCGCTCCCCAGACTAGATTCGAACTAGTAACCGACACCTTAACAGGGTGCTGCTCTGCCGTTGAGCTACCGGGGATTACTTGGGTATCGCAGCGCAGGTCTGCCGCTACAGGGATGAAAGGAGGACGCCGCGAGCGCGTTTTTGAAAATCCCCAGTCAGCCTTTGATGATCCGAAATGCCTTGCACTCACAATTCTCGCTGTTGTATCACCATTTGACGCTACGATACCCACTGTGTAATTATGTTGTTTGTTTCTGGTAGTCAGTCTACCATAGTGCTTTTCGCTAGGGCGATACCCTCCCGTTGGATTCGAACGCTTTAAACGTCGCGGGGAACAGGCGCTCAAACTCCCGAGCCATTGCCTCAGCCGCTTGCTGAATCTCCCAGAGCGGCTTGGTCACGAACGTGTTCTTCTCGTCGTCCACACGGAGCGACAGGAACGCCATGAGAGAGCGGGCGTTGCACGTCACGTACATGCGCGTGTAGATGCTGAGCGGCAGGTCATCACGCGCTACCTCATTCGCTAGACCGTCAGCCAGCGAGTCTTGGTAGCTGCGCCATGCCCGGTTAGCGTTGGCAATTGTGCGCCCGTTCTTCATACGGCGCTGAATGTCCGTGCCCATCGACAGGTTCGGGTGCGCCGACGATCCCGACTGGATCATGGGGCGCTCAGGCGGGTACACGTAGAACGTTGGTTCAAGCTGGGTGTACCTGCCGCTGACTTCGTTGTAGGACCAGCCTACGCGGTGCCGCATCCACTCCCGCGCCACGAAGATCGGGACGTGAACCATGAAGGTCATCGAGTTATGCTCGAACGGACTCCCGTGCCGGTGCCGCATGAGGTAGTTGATGAGCGCGGCATTCGCATGTTCACTGTACTTGGCAAGGTCCAAGTCTGTTGAGACTCGTGCTGCGGCAGCGATTCCGGCGTCGTCGCCGCTGCTGCGAATGAGTTCAACGGAAAGATCACTGATGAATTGGGGTTCCACGTTACTCCAAAGTTAACCCCAAAGACTTAAATCTTAACAATAAAGTCTCTGGGGTGAATTGTTTGATTTGCGATTTAATGGTTATTGTGTTAGCGGATAACATTTGTTAAGCTATCTTCATGGAAGAAACTGAATCCACCAACACTGTTTATTGGGCTGTCGTGCGTGACCGCACGGAGCGCTCCACGTACATTGAGCTTGCCGATCTTGGCAAGGGTAAGTGGGTGGCAGTGCTGGACGATGACGAATTCATCTTCCGAACTACTGCCACCCACTTCTATGACGTGCTTAGTGTGGCGCTGGCGGAACTAAAGAACCGCCCGTAGAGCGTCGTCCTCTACTTCAAGCAACGCTTCCTTCTGCTCAATCTCCCAGTCGAGATACTGGCGAGCCTTCTTCAAGTCCTGCAACTCGTTCCCCTTGTAGGGTGCGCGAAGTACGTACTTGATGATGTTGCCGCGCAAGAATGACTCGTGCTTGGTAATCTCGATGACTTCGATTCCCGAGGGGTGCGCGGTGTAGTGTGAAGGATGCTTAACAACGTCCTCACCAAGCTGAATCTCAACGTTTTCGTTAAGTTGGTACTTCAAAACCTTCAACTCTTCTTGCCACTCTTCCATCGGTCGATCAGTTGTCTTTCGCCCCAAGGTCAGGGTGTTCCTTTCCGTTCTCGATGAAATACTGCACGTAACGGAGTGCCGTCGCTGCTGTGATGTGGCTGGTCGCTGCTGACGAGTAGAGAGCGCTGTGTTCGCTCCCAAGATGGTTCTTCTGCAACGTCAGAAAGCGGTCGGCTTCCTCGTCGTGCAGCTTGATGCGTTTCTTAACGTAAGCGATAGTCTGCTTGTCAGTGGGCATTGTTAAACCTCAATATCTGTGAGAAGCTGCTGCATCGTGGTCTGCCGCGCGAGGACCATAAGGAACATCAACGTGCTCGGGTCCGTCTCCTTCAACATTGCTTCGTTAACGTCGATTTCACGCTTCAGGTATGTGACGATTTCTTCTACTGTTTTCATTCTGCTTTCTCCATCCAGTACATAGCTAATGCTAACTTATCCATTGCCTCTTGGTAATAGTGTTCGGCCCGCTCTCGCGGGGTAGTGTCTCCGTAAAGCCCCGGCCCCGGTCGGGCTGGGAGCTTAGTCTTCGTCCCGTTTGGCGCGATAGTCAACTCCGGCAGATGCGCTACCGGGATTACGATAGATCGCTCCATGATTCTCCAATCGAATAGTCGCTAAGGAACGGAACGGTGTCACCGAACACCATCTTACCCGTCGCCCGAAGCTCTGTTGCCACAAAACGCCCAATCTCACTAGCACCTTTCTCTGGCCCCTCAATCATGAGGGCGTCATGCACGATGTTGAAGATGTGGTACCCGGCGTCCTGCAACGTCGAGTTGATACGAATGCCTGTCGCCAAGCAAATGTCGCTGCTGGTACTCTGCGGCAGAAAACTTAATGCTTCTCGCTGCACAGCGGCCCAGTTGCCTGAGGTAATAATCTCACTCTGGAAACGGCGACCGAACGGGTTGATGAGCAGGTCACGCTTGCTCGGGGTGATCGCTGCCTCCATCACGTCCTCCCGCCACTGGCGGAACCCGCTGGCGGTGTCGAGGTAATTGTTGATGATCGCCTGAGCCTCTTGCTTGGACAGCCCCAAGGCCGCTCCAATGGCCGCTGCCTGACGGCCAAAGGCCAACCCGTACTGGATGCCCTTGACCTTCGTGCGAGACTCTTTGTGTTCGACAGGTTCCTGTTCCTTGTACTCCTCTACCGAGCCGTAGTCCATTTCGATCCACGGGAAGCACACCGGCATCATATGCGTGTCGAAGAAGTCACCCTGATCCTCTTGGAGGGCGGCGATCATCCACGGGTCATTGCTGAGGAGCGCCATGACGCGCAACTCAGCCTGCGAGAGGTCGCAGTTGATAAGTGTGTTCCTCATATTAGGTAGTCTCCTCTCCGTTGCAATTCTTCTCTGATGACTCGATAGTTGTCTGCGGCGGCAGAAGCCTTCTTATGCGCCCTAGACAGGTGATCCCGGTAGTAGAAGGTATCAACCTGATACTTGTCTATCCTGCGATTCCACTTCCATTCCCGCTTTAATTCCTTAACAAGCCAGCGGCGCAGGGTCCGGGTCGAGTACCGCATGACCCATGAGCCTTCACTCATCTTCCACCTCCACTACCTTCGGGCTGCTGCCCTTCATTTCTTCAGGCTGGGAAGTCCAGAACGAATCGGTCATGCGTTAATCTCCTTGTGTGTCTTAACAAGCTTGCGGATTGCTTTGTCTCGCGGTACGTTCTGAGCGTTAGGGCCAGTGGAACTGAGTCGGCCCGTACTCGTGCCATGCACAAGGTAGGTGGCGTGGACTCGTCCATTCCGTTCCTTGCTCATCCAGCCTTCGGCGTAGGTTCCCTTGATCTTAGCGGCCTTGCGGTACGCCAACAGCGCGTCACAGAACTTGACGACGGTTGTATCATCTATCCCTTCTGCGGTCTTCCTTGCAAGGGCTATAGATTCCGCATTGGTAGACGGGACTATGTAACCCATCCGGTCTAGCCACTCTTTGACCTGCTTCGGGCTGTTAGGGTTGAACTTTTCTATGTCTGTTGTAAGCCTAAGCGTTTCAAGTTCGAACTCCATCTTGGCTCCCAGACCCGCAGCGTAGTCCTCTGCGTACTTCCTGTTGAACGGGATGCCGTAGCTCTCCACGTCGAGAAGGAAGTTAGCAGCCTCCATTTCGAACGCGAACGCCTTGACGTTGTTCTCGTCGGCTTCGATCTGCGGGTACAGGAACTCGAACAGCTTGTAGGTCCAGTACACGTCCCACCCGTTGTACTCGACAAGCTTCTCCTCTGGGATTAACTCGTAGTGACCGCCGCCCTTGGTGTACTTGCCAAGGTCGGCCTCCCACTCAGGCGCACCAAGGTAGCGCCTTGCAAGCGACTTCAACTTGTGGTCGCCCGCCGCGTGGTTGAGTACGTGGTGGGCGAGCATGGTGTCAAAAGAGTTAACAAGCTTGATCCCGAACACACGGTTCATGATTCGAATATCGAACTTGCCGTTGTGATAAATGCCGAACTCGAACTTGGGCAGATAATCGACAAGCAGAGTACGCTGCCACATGGCAATCGGTAGCATAGTGCCGTCAACACTGTCATTCCTGATGACGGCGGGCGCGTGACCGGGCTGATAGAACGCCACGCTGATGATGTTAACATCTTCCGGCGTGTGTGTCTTACCAAGGTTTCCGTCTGTCTCAATGTCTATTGCGGTGGGTTGTTTCGGGTCGAACGCTGACAAGGCTGAGACCACATTCATGAAGCCCTGCGGTCGCTCGAACGGGATGGGGTCAGGCTCGCTGATGAACTGCCTGATCCCCGCTGCCAGCACGGAAGCAGCGTTAGCTTTCGACATGATCTGAGCAATGGAGTAGGTGTAGACGAACTCCGTACGACCCGCAATCTTACCTACCGGTGGCTTGCCGAAGATGAGTACCTTGTTGTTGAAGTCGTAGATGGACGCCTTAAACTTAATAGTGTGTTCGGGGAACGACGAGTCCACGATTGCGCGAATCACTTCCATTGCACGCGGGGTCAAGTCCTGCTCCGAGTACACAGGAATTGTGATCTGCATTACTTGCTCTCCCTGATCGCCTTCGCCGGGTCCACATCGTAGACGTAGCTGGTCTCTGTGTTGGGGATGGAATAACCCCCGACCACGTAACCGGGGGAAGACTCCATACGAACGTAGTGAGGCAGACCGTCCACCAGTCGGGCGTCAATCTCACGCTGGTAGTCACGAGCAAGTTCTACCTGCTCTTCAAGCTCGACAGCTTTCTCCTCGGCAGCGTCAATCAGCATAGCTTGTCCATAGAGGCTACCGCGCAGGAAGTTGATCTGGGTCACCAACTCCTCAATAGTGGTACCGTCCAGTATCACGTCCTCCATATACAGCGCGCCTTTCCACCTCTCTGGCAAATCCTCGACTCTACTCATTATGCACTGCCTCCCTTAACACGTCGAGCGGAATGTCACACAGCCTAGCTATCTCAGCTACTGCCGTGCCCCACTCGACTATTCTCCGTGCCAGCGTCCCTGACACGGTTTCATCATCTTCATATCGTACTGCCAGCAATACCAGCGCGTCTAACGTCGATGGGTTGAACTTGTAGAACCCTCCACCCCTGTTTGTGAATCGCACAGCGTAGTTCGTACTCACACCAGTGATTTTGCTAATCTCATGCGCGTCGTAGCCGTAGGAGGCCAGCCTTTCAACGGCTGACCTCCTGTGCTTCTTGTTCATCTGCTGGTACTGCTGGTAGATAAACAGGGCGTCTTGCAACTTGCTACTAGTCTTCATAGCTCACTTCCAGAACCCAGCGGGAACCGTTCTGGATGCGGGTGAGAACCCCGCGCGCTTCCAGTGCGCCCAGCATTTCCTCGAACTCGAACGGTCGCTTCTCTTTGAACTGGCGGTAGGCGGCAGAGTAACCGATACGACCGCCCTTGCTGACGATGAACTCTTCCAGCTTGTCCACGTCACGCTGCCACTCGGACTCGCTGACCATGCTCGCCACGGTCACAGCGTTGTCGAACCACTCACCCGCATAGGCAATAGCCTGCAAGACATGGCTTTTCTTAATGGTCAGCGAACGCTCGTCCATTGCCAGCAGAGCCGACAACTTAACAGTGCTGATAACCATACGGCTGCTCGTCGTGTCGATGATTTCCGCGTACGGTGACTCCGCTGCCTTGTCCGCTACGTCCGCTTCGAACTCCTGCAAACGCGCCCACGCATCCGGTTCCGCACGGAGGGCATAGGTCTTGCCGTCGCTTCCACGCATTTCCCAGAAGTTCCGGTTCAGCGCAAGATGCTTAACAAGGCCATTGAACACCTTGTCGTCTTCGACTTCCTCCTCAGAAGTCTGCTCCATCGGCGGTGCCTTGTACCCATCGGGCCGCTTGCCCAGCACGTAGAGGAACCGGGTGAGGAAGCCCGAGCGGTAGTTGGTGATCGTGAGTACGTCCGCTGTCTCCGTCAGAATACCCATCATGAACATGATGAAGGAGACAGGCACGGACTCCATGATCTTCTTCTCGCCGGATGCACGGACACGTCCACCCGACCAACCATCGTAGAGCTTGGTGAAGACTTCCAGACCACCGCTCATGTAGGACTGGTGCAGCAGTTCCTTGAACAGACCCTGAACCTCGTCACGGTCGTAGACGGTCGCCTTGTTTGCCCTGTCGTGCAGCGCTAGGCTGATGCCTCCCGGCGTTACGTCGTCACCGATGGAGTAGTTGTAGTCGTCGGTCTTCAAAGCCCGCAGAGCGTCGTTCAGGAAGCTGCGCGAGGTTGACTTGCGATCCTTGGTGGACCGCCCCAGCACCATGAACCACAGGTTGAGCTTCAGACCCTTGGGAGCGAACTTCGGCGTGGCATGCCCGAACTCGGAGTAGACCGCAGAGAGCAGCGTGATAGCTGCCGCCCGGTGGTACTCCTGTGGGGCGTCCGTCTTGGTACCGGCCCATGCGATCCACTCATCAATGAAGTTGACCTTGCCGCGAATCTCTTCCTGCTCGGCAACGCTGAGGAAGTTTGTTAAGACATTCTCGGCCTTCTTAGCGCGCTCGCCTTTCTCTCCCTCGAACACGCCGTCAATGGGCTTGTCGTACTCGTCAGCTTCCTGTTCGAGTTCGATTTCCTTCTTGGCTTTCATGGCCTCGGCCCACAGACCAGCGTAGCCGCGCGGGTCGTCACCGTTGTACTTGTTGCTGGGAGCGCCCCACGCCACGGCCATAACACCGTAGTCGTCCAGTCCCAGCCGGTACAGTTCGCACAGCAGCTTGTAGCGTACGTCACTGCGCTTGTCCTCGTGGAAGCGGCCGAACAGCATGTCACGGAGGCCCATGCTGTTAGGCAATCCGCTCAGCAGGGAGCCACGATTCGCCGTGATGTATGCACCCATGTCGTCAGGCATGGTGGTGTTTTCCACGTCGATAGCGTCAGGCACTTCCGATACCGGGTAGCGCTCAGTGAGGCTGTCAGGCGTGTGTTCGGTTTCGTCGTCAAAGTCAGCAACGATCACCACAGCGCCGGGGTGTTTGTTGTTAGAGGTTCCCGGTACGCGCATGAGCTTGGCGGCGTTGGCGAACGCCGTGTCACAGCCCTGCCCCTTGTGCACCTGTGCGATACGGCGGTTGAGCTTCGCCACCTCGTTTGGGTCGTAGGGCTGGTCGAATGCCCAGTAGACGTGCCAGTGTCCGGGGCTTGTCTCAATGCTCAGCGTGGGTTGCACGCGGAAGTTGTTAGGGTCGCAGCTATCCGCGTCGGCTGCGGCTACGCTAACCATCTTCGTGTTCGACTTGCTACGGTCGTCGCTGTTGAAAATGTTCGGGGAGTACCACACGTCGCTGGTCTTGTGTGCCTCAGCGAACTCGGTCATCTTGTCGAGTTCTTCTGGGTAGGAGAACCAGTGATCCTGTGTGGGCTTGCCCCTGTAGTTAGGGAGGACGAGGACCACGCGGCCCTGTCCTCCCCGGAAGATGTTCTTGAAGAACTCCCGCTTGTCTATGATCGTGCCCTTTCTAATCCCGAATTTAGAAACTTAACAGAAATTAATGTGGACCGGGGAGGAATCGAACCTCCGTCTGCCTCTCAATGTGCGCTCTGTTCCAATTGAGCTACCGGCCCGTACGGGAAAACCCCCGCCCGTGATCTTGACGGTGCGGGGGTTCCCGTTAGGAAGTTTACTCTAGATTCTAGAGTTCATCCCAACTCTTTGCAGCGGGGGTGGCAGGAGTGCTGCCGCCCTTCGGTGCCTTGGACAGGTGCTGGTAGCCGGTGACCCGGTTGTAGGTCTTGCCGTCCTGCCCCTTGTTCTGGCCGATCTTGGCAATGAACTCGGTGCCCAGAACCTCGGTCAGGTCAACGGGGACCGCAACACCAGTCTCCTTGCTGACCTCCCAGCCGACAGCCTCAGCGAACGCTACGAGCGCCCAAGCGTTGCCCGCGTTCTCATCGAGGGGGATGTAGTTGTAGCGAATCTCCCGACCGCGTGCGTTCTGCGTGAGAACGGCTCCCGTGTCGGGGTCCACACCCGTGAACTCGAAGTCGTCGGTCACCTTGGCGGTGAACTCGAACTGCGGGGTACCCGGCTTCTTCGAGTTGGGGCCGGTGACGCCCTCCTTGATTTCGAAGACCGACACCTTGACCTTGCTGCCGACCGGGATGGGGAGGAACGTTCCGTTGCCGAAAGCTTCCTTGTTTACTGCAATGGTACGAGTTGCACCCATGATTAAGCTACCTTCTCTTCCTTTTTACCGTTGTCTTGTACTTCGAGGATTGCCTTCTGAATGTCGAAGATCGTTGGACCTTCACCATCCGAAGGGTAGATCACATCGGGCAGACCGAAACGGTTCTTAGTAATGATACTAGCTGACCGTCCCACCTGCAACACGCGGATTGGGTTACCATCCTCGTCCGTGTCGAAGCGGAGGTACCCGATAAGGTCAGGCACTGCGGGAACGTCGGTGCGCGCAGCACCAGCGATCTTAACAGTGACCGTCTGCCGTCCGGTGTTCTCGTCCTTGTCAACCTGCGAGTGGGCAATGAAGATTGCGAGGAAATCTGCGTGGTGCATTTCCCGCGTGAAGTCAATCGTCCACTTTTTCAGGTCGGCCCAGACGCCGAACTTGTTGTTGGCGTTCTCCGGCAGCTTGCGGAAATGCTCTTCCGCCCGGTTCTGCGCCACGTTGAGGGTGTCGAAGATCACGGTCTTGTAACCGTGTTCCTTGGTGAGGAGTTCGTTCTTAATGAACTCCAACTTCTGATGCGTGTCGGCCACAACAATGTCCACGTTGGGGTACTTGCGACCAACGCCAGCAGCCGACCCCTCAATATCCACGATGAGGACGGGCGAGTAGTCCGCAATCTCGTCAGCCGAAGCCGCGAGCCACGTCTTACCCGTGCCGTACTCACCGAAGATGATTGCGGAGTTGATCTTGTTGACGGCGGTTGCCTTACTCACTCCCGCGAGGAAGCTTGCCGGTTCCTTAGCCATTTAAATCAGTCCAATCTCGATGCGGTTGTCGTAAACCTTAACGATTTTCTCGTAGTCCTCGGTCGGCAGACCCTTCTTGGCGAGAGTACCGTCGATGGTTTCCTTGGTCAGACGGTGGTACACGTCCGGGTCAAGGTTGCGTCGGGCCAGTCCGTCGTCCACGCGGGTTGAGCGCGTGATCTTGATGAAGAACTTACCAACTTCCTTGGTCGTTCCAGCGGGGTACGCCTCGTCGTTCTGCTTGAAGAACCCCTTCAGTGCAGTGTTCTCCTCTTCCAGCGCCTTGATCTGAAGCTGGTTGCGCACGATGCGTTCCAGCACCTGCTCTTCCTCAGTAGGAGTGAGGCTATCGTATTCGGGCATTGTCTCTCCTTTCGTTACCACCGCTGAAGTACGTTGTTACAGTACCAACAGCCCGGATCGCTTGTCAATGTTTCTACATCGTTTCCATCTTGCAACCATTTCCAGATGAGTTCCAGCCGGTCCCACGCCTTCAGCGCCTGCGCTTCGTCGTAGTCCCAACTGTAAATCCATATGTCATTGTCGCCGCTACCGTCCCGGCAGATGAAGACGAGACTGATACGTTCAATCTCAATGCCTTCCTTGCCCAGCCCCCAAGCATACAGGGACTGTTGGTAAACGTACTGCATCGGCACGCCGTCGAGTTTGTACTTGGCGAGCTTCGTCTTGCTGGTTGTCTTGTGGTCGAGCAGGTGCTTGTCCCGCACGAGTACAAGGTCAGGCTTGGACTTCAGTGTGCCCAATCCGTCGATTGTTCCGAGCGTGATCTTCTGCTCGATTCGTGCACCTTCGAGGGGGAGGAAGCGGTAGTTCTCAGCTTTAACAGTGTGCTTCTCTGCCTCCTTCTCTAGCTCAGCGTGGATGCCGGTACCGATCCGGCCTCCCAACCAGTAGAGGCTTTCCTTCTGCTTGCGCCCGAGGAGTCGGCACCCCACGCAGTAGTCACACGGGTTGCCGATTTCACTGGCACCGATGAGGCTTTGCTTGTCTCGCTCACTTGGATTCTTTAACATATCCAAGATGAGCATTTTGACTTGGGCATCTTCTAGTGGCACACGGTTACCTCCAAGTCGTAGTCATCCGGTACCTGAGTACGTTCTCCTGAACCTACCAAAGCCCAATAGGTCCGGTTGCCCGAGCGAGCGTACCCGGACAATGTACCTACCTCGAACTCGGGAGCGAAGCCCGTGTCCTCAGTATAGGTGACCGTGATCTTAACAACCTTGCCGATCATGTCCGGCGTGAACTGGTCGATGTTCTGCTTGCTCATGCTGCCTCCTTGTATTTACGCTTTATACCACGAGAGAGTGGTGTTGTTCCACCCCACACGCCGTACGGTTCCTTTGCTGCGATTGCGTAGGCCGCGCACTTCTCTAGGACGTGGCAACCTTCGCATAGCTTCCGTGCCTGTGACACCATGACGCCCCGGCTGACCCAGTTCTCGGCGTACATATCTGTCACGGTTTCCTCTAACACGTCAGGCGCGTCAGGGTCACTTAGGTTCGGGTCGAAGCACGGTTCCGTCCCGTTCGTGGAGCGAACCAAGTCCTTGAACTGCTCTTCAATTTCCTCGGTCTCGAAACTAAACAACTTCATTACTTCTCGATTGCCTTTGGCTCTTGGTTGTCGATGATCCGTTGAATAGTTGCCACGATCTTAACGTGTTCGGCTACCGCTACCTCCTCAGTAGGGTACCGGGCACAGAACTCGTCCCAGTATTGGAGCGGGTCATCCTCAGAGAGTTCCTGATCCATGAACACCATCGTTTCGAAGATGAGTGGGGCTGGCATATCACCCCAAGCTTGGTCGATGCCCAGCCAGATAGTGCTGACTCTGATGCCTTGCTCCTCGAATTCGGTGAGCTTGACGCGAATGTCCTCCCACATATAACGTTCCGCCCACTCCTCTTGGGTGACTGGTTCGCCCTTGCGGTTGTAGTAATCCATGTTAACCTTCCAAGATTTTCTTCAGATCATCCTTAGCCTCGGGCGAAATGTGTACGGTGTCAGCGTGTTCGATGTATTCCAGCGAATCAAGCACGCGCTGGAATGCGACTTCCTTTGTGCGGTCCACAAGGAAAGCGGCGGGGGTAACATCTACCCCCGCCACCTGCTTCTGAGCCTTCCACGCCACGTACTCTTCGAGTAGCGCTTCGTCCTCTTCCCAAGCCATGATTAGCCTCGGTATCCGAAGTAGGCCGGGTGAATGGTGCGCTGCTCGGCAGCGCGAAGTCGCTTCATGGTCCGATTAATCTTGCGCAGACCGAACCAGAACATGCCGAACATGAGCAGTGCTACAGCCAGCGAGAGCCAGCCCCAGCTACTTCCCAGTGAAGCACTCCGAGCAGCTTCCATAAGGTTCCAGAAACCTGCGCAAAGCGACCAACCCACCCAAGCGCCTTCCCAAACGAGGCTCTTAATAAGATTCATACTTTCTCCAATTTCAGGCTTCGATTCATGCGAAGCGCTTGTTCAATGAGGTTAGATAGCTGTCCACTATCGTAGGTGTTGCGGGCAACAATGTCAATTGATATAACTTGCCGCTCCTGCCCGCGTCGGTACAGGCGTCGGAACGCCTGCATGTTAAGCATGTTGTTGTCGCTGCGTGACAACCACACCATCGTTCTTGCTCGCCGTTGCAGACCGTCCACGCCTTCACCGATGCTGGCGATTGTCGCCACGATGAAGTCGAGTTCCCCGCCGACGAACGCATCCTTCATTGCGTGCCGAACATCTTCATCCACGTCACCGGCCCACGGCAGTGCCTTGTAGCCGTCTTCGATCAGCTTGTAGGCGACGACGTGAGCGTACTTGGCTGAGTCGGTGAAGATCACCATAGGCTCGCCGGGGTGTTCCTGAATGTAGGCCAGCAACGTGTCGTACTTTGTTGACTTCATATTCCGGTCGAAGTATACCTCGTCCGTTTCCGGGTCGATGCTGACCTCCCCCAACGTCATCTGCCTCAGGCGGATGCGCTTGACGATGGGGAACTTGGCGACCAGCGGGTTCTCCTGCAACCACACGATCAGGTACTTCTCGAACTTGTCGTAGATCGCACGCTCACGCGGGCTGAGGTCTACTTCAATGGTGTCTTCGAACGGGGTGCCGAAGTCCTTTTCGAGTCTGATATAGCAGGGCAGGTGTTCCACGTACTTGCCGGGGTTCTTCTCACCTGTGACCTGCACGCCAGCGAAGTAGTCTTCCTCGGTGGTGCACCACTCCTTAACAAAAGCCCAGAAGCTGTCGTGCCCGTCGAGCTTAGGCCAGAGCCAGTGCGTGATTGCGAAGAGTCCGCTGAACTTGTTCGCTGCCGGTGTCGCAGACAAAGCCATGCGGTAGCCGGGCTTCATCTTTTTCATCATGGCGTAGCCACGCGACTTGTAGTTCGCCCACCGTGCGCACTCGTCGTACGCAAGGAAGTCGATCAGGTGTGACTTGGGCGCGATCTGTGCTGCTACTTGCTTCGACGCAAAGTATTCACGGCCAATAATATACCAGCCGGGGGTACCGTTAAGCAGGTCAGCAAGAGCAAGCTTGCCAGATTTTCTGCTGTCGATGAACCTAACAACAGCCTCGGGATACTGCTCTCGGATAGTTGTTTCCCATGAATACTTCGTAAAGAGCGGAGCCACAATGAGTTTAGTTTCTGCGCCCAGACGTTCGCCAACTTCGACAGTGACAACTGTTTTTCCTGTTCCGTATTGTGAGGCGTTCAGTGCAGCGCGGGTGGGTTCATTCACCATGCGCTGCACTGCCTCCTCTTGCTCAGGGTCGAGTGTGATCCGTGCCATGACCTCAGCCTACCGATTTCTTGCTGATGTGTTTTGGCCTCCATGTCTCAGGAGGCCAATCGTAATAGTGGTTGTAGCCGTTGTGCATGTGATTGTGGTCAAGATTACAGCCACAGATGTATGCACTATCGTCGGCATGGAAGCACAGGTGTTCACCCGTAACTTCACCGATCTTGTACATGATTACTTTCCAGAATTTCCATGTCGAGGTCATCCGTGTTGATGACGTACTCGGACTCACCTCTGTTCGTGAAGTGGGCGTAGAGCCGTTCGGGTTCCACGGTAGCGCGTAGCACGACCTGTCGAGGATCGTGGAACCTGTCAGCGAACCAGCGAGCAATCTTAATATCACTAGTCCATGCCATTTGGTGCCACGCTTCGATGTTTACCGCGTCGTCCCCGGACAGCCCTGAGTACAGGGTGAGTGGTTCCTCGGGGCGTCGTGCGTACCTGTCGTTCTCGATGTAGCCAACCTTCTCGAACGCCTTCCGCCAACTAGCCGTACCGCCGATCTGTTCGGGGTACTCAGGGTGGGTCCATGCCGTTTCGAGGGTGCCGGGTGCGGCTGAGGGGTGCACACTGTCGGTCAGCAGCAAACGGAGCGCGTAGTAGGGGTAGTCGCGGGTGTGTGCGCCGTGCGACAACTGCCCAAAAGGGTTGGTCAGAGTGTTCCTACCAGCGTGCAGGTCCACCAGACGAACGAGGTCACGTAGCATGTCGTTGCGGCTTTCCTCTTTCATCTGTTCGATCCAGTCGTAGTCCATTAGTCTTCTCCTTTCTCGGTTGTCTCGGCTACAGGGTGGAGAACTTCAAGCACTCGCCGCGCTACGGTGTCCTGCCCCTCCGCAAACACGCTGCCGCCGTTGTGATTCAGCAGCGCGGTCATCTCCTCACTCACCGCCGCGATCCGGCGCTCTGCCGACTCGGCGCGGAGCAATGCGTCTGCTCCACGCTGAAACCAGCGCCGCTTCTCGGCTGCCGCCTCCTCCAAGGCGGCAAGCAGGGCGTCCACGCGCTTGACGCCTTCACGCTGGTAAGTGTTCGCACGGTGCAGGTCAGCCCACGCCTGAGCGTCCGCCTTGATGTTGGCACGGTCGATTGGTTCACTCATTGCGTTCTGCCTCCAATTCATCCATGGCGATTTCAGGGTTCAGGTAAGCGCGGATGATCGCGTCCGCCCATGAGCTATGTCCAATGTGCCAATGGGCATACGCACGCGCAGCAGACAGGCCACGTCCGCTACTAGGCTGCTGTTCACTCATTGCTCGCCCTCGGTTTCGGATGCTGCCCAGTCATAGGTGGCCCCGTTCTTCTCGCAGCGCGGATTGTCAGGGTCGTGCTGACCTCCCCATCCGCAAGTACAGGGTTTACCCTCGGTCTCGGATGCTGCCCGGTTTCGGAGCCATGCCGTGAACTCGTCAAGTCCGACGAATGGGTGCTCGATGGGGTCACTGTCCTCAGCGGCGTTAGCGGCATCCCAAAGCGCTTCCGCTTTCGCCTCGGCAATCACCTGAGTCAACCAACGGTCGAACGCAGGTCCACCGTTCCAGCGGTCCCATATGTAGCTCTCTCGCACCTGCTCCGTCGTCGGGGTGTACTCGTCAGTCATTGCGTTTCCTCCTTCCCCAATACCTCGTCGGTGCTGATAGTCGTCATGGCCTGACGTTTGCTCTTGTCGTCCCACAAGATCAACACACGCCCCACGGTAAAACCAGCTATGGGAGCGTCTGCCCTAGTCAGAAAAGACTTAGCTAGGGCGCGTGTTGTGGTCCGACTGATCTTACTCACTGCTTCCCCGCATCGAACTCGAAACCGGGGACGAAGTTCTCGGGCTTCAGAACAACGGTGTGGTGGTACACACTCACGTCGGTGGTTTCCAACTGGTGTGCGTAGTAGGTCACGTTGTCACTCAGGCCCAGCAGGTCTTTCGTGTACTCGTTCGGCCCGATGCGGCAGGTGACCTCCAACTGGTTCCCCTGATCTTCGAGCGAGCAGCGCCCTTCGATGCTCAGCATGACCTCCCCGGTGATCCCGTTGTAGAAGATGATGCTGCGCTCGATCTTGAACTGCTCGGCGGCAGTGGCGAGGTTGTCAGATGCAACGTTAGCCTCAGTCTCACAGCCCGCGAGGAGCGGTGTGACGGCGAGAGCGAGCAGAGTTGCGGCGATAATTTTCTTCTTCATTTTGTTAAGTTCCTTTAGTTTGTTGATTAGTTGTTTCGGTATGGATTGGTGAACGCTTCGCGGTTCCCGCGTTCGATCATGGCTCGGTGGTCAGCGTTCCACTGCCCATCAGCCTCACCCTCTTCCCAGCCCTCAGCCTTGCCGACTCTACGGCCTTGCTCGAACGCATTAACTTCCGCCTGAGCAATGATCGGACCCAGCGCGTACTCGACACGCAGACCAGCAAGACCCTGCCTGTCGGCCTCGTGCCAGAGTTGCTTGAACTTTGTTACGTACTCATCAAACGTAGGCATCTTCGTCACCTTCCTCTACGATTGCTCGAATCTCCTGAGCGAGCGCCAGATTCTGAGGCGTGGCTTTGTCCAGCGTGATCGCACGGATGCGCGCCAGCTTGCTTTGTGCAACAAAACGCTCCTGTGAAGCAGCGATAGCTGTCAACTCTGCACCGGATCGTTCCGTTGTCCTAAGAAGAGCAAGCTCCGTGTTACGTTCAAGCAGCGCTTTCGAGAGCCTCGCAATCAGCAGGTACTCTTTCTGCCCCTCGGCGTCGTCGTCGGTCGGAAAGTACAACTCGGCCAAATCGTGCGCCTCGTGAATCAGTTCCAAATCGTTCTTGTTCATGTTTCAGTTTCCTTATCTCGTCGTCCCGGCTGTGATAACCAGCCAGAAATGTTTCCTGTTGATTCATGCGGCGGCTGTACTCCATAGGGTCAGCCGCCGCAGCGCAGTAACTTAAGAATGCTTCACGAGCACCTTCGGGCATCAAAGCTGTGTTTCTCCTAAACAATTTAGGCATTTTCAAACAGGATTCGGAAAAATTTTTCAACCAAATTTTGCTATATGGCGCGTCCTTATTCTACCGGCGTGGTGTCGTGATCCCAGCCGTATTCACGGCGGTCTCTTTCACCCTCACACCAACACCCGTCGCAGCTATGCGGCCACGACGGGTGGTGGTATCCGTGAGGACACAGGCGGTACTCGGGTTCCAACTAGTTCACCTTTAGTCCGTTGCCTGTGGCAGGTTCGTCATACCCAGCCGCACGTAGACAATCCAATCCGGCTCGGTTGATTTCGATAGCACACTCATCTACCCTGATGCCAAACCAGTGACCGTGCCCACAGCTTAACAACGTGTCCACAGCCCCGACGAAATAGGGTCTATTAGGAAATGCTACATAGAACCGGTACTCAGTCACTGTACAACTCCGTTTCGATTCCCTCGTCGTCGGTGTCGAACCCAGCGAACACGCCGTTGCGCTCCCGGCGCTTGCGCGTGCCGGTCACTTCGACCTCGCTGCGGTGGTGCCCCTCGCCCTCTGGCTGCTGGATTTCGCCACGTACGCCGCCAGCGGGGGTGCCGTCGCCGTGTCCCTGAGGTTGTCCGTCACCAGCCTGACCCTGCTCCTCGCCCGCGCCCTGAGCAGCCTCCTGCATGGCCTCCTGAGCGGCCTGAGCAGCCTCGCCCATTTGCTTGAACGCCTGACTGATAGCCTCCATAGCCTCCTCGAACGTCTGGCTTTCGCCGCCCTCAGCCTCGTCACCCTCGCCTGCGCCCTCGCCGCCTCCCTGCGGGGGAAGCTGCTTGGACTCGGCCTCGCCCTCTTCGGCCAGCTTCTCGTCGGTCTCGCCCGACATGGCCTTCAGGGTGGGCTTGTGGTCGTTGTTACGAAGCCACACGAGAGCGTGGATCAGCGCGTCCATCTGGTGCCGCTTGCCCTCAGTCCACAGGTTCTGCTCACGCAGCCAGTCATCCGGCACAAGGGACTTCATGCTCGGCTCTTGGTAGTGCAGCGCGTCCAACTGGTCGTGCCACTGTGCGAACTGCTGACCCTCGATGTAGATGGGGGTCAGGTCAGCACCGTAGACGCCCTCGAACGGGACGAACTTCTCGCTCGCCACGTCAAGGTTGCTGCCGATGACGGAACCGTGGAAATACTGGTAGTACCCCTCCTCGCCGCCCTCGATCTGGTGGAGGTAGATCAGTTCCGGCGCGGTCTCGTCGGTGTAACGGAGCATGGCTACGCCGGTCGTGCCTCCGGGGTCGAGACCGAGAACGTAGCGGTAGTCGGGGCCAACCTCGATGGGCTGAAGCTTCCCGTTCTCGTCGTAGTAGAACCCCTCGGGGGCGTCCGCGCCCGCCATTTCTGCGAGGTACGCTGCGATCCGTGCTGCACGGGCGTTGTTGGCCTCGGCGTTGTAGGTTTCGATGTCCTCGAAGTCGTCGTCAGTCATGATATGCCCTTTCAATTTCCTTTTCGATCCTGCGCACCTGTCGGCGCACGATGAGTTTTCTAATAACGATGCGGGCCGCAATGCGGGTAGCTCCGTAGAGGAGCCAGCATCCGGCCCAAGCCAGCGGGGTCCACCAGTGCACGCCCTCAGGGAGCCACGTCACAGTGCCCAGCATGACGTAGGCACCGCAGAACGCCCCGAAGTAGAAGTCGAACGTTGAGGGGGAGAAGAACTTTTTCATTTGTTACGATTCTCCCGCATTTCTTTGGCGAAGTCGATGTGCATTTGCAGAAGGGACTCGTAGAGTTCCATGGGGTTGTCCTGCGCTCGGGCGCTGGCAATGAGGGCTTGGGCTACGTCCAGCCCCGCCGCGTACCCATCCTCGAATACGCGGCGCTTCTGTTCCTCGTCCATTACCACTCGTCCCCACTGATCGTCAGCGGCTCGTCGTTAAACGTCAGGCCGTCCTCGATGATCTGCTGAATGCTGGCCTCGATACGGTCGAACTCTTCGTTAAGGGTTTTGATACCGACCGTCTTGTTCTTGTAACCAGCGTAGGGAATGTACCCGCCGACGTAGACGTACAAGCCGTCCTCGGGCTGGGGCTTGTACTGCTTCATGCGGTTGTCGTACGCCTCGCTGTTGCCGTACCCCCACTGCCACGTCTTGCTCTGTTCCATGATGAGGAACATGACCCGGCGCAGCCAGTCAGGGTGCATCGACACGGCAAGGTGGTTGAGGTCGAACGGGTCACCGAATTCCTTAATAACCACGCTCGAATAGATGACCTCGCTGTCGCCGGATGAAACGATCTGGCAGCGGACACCCTGCGATTCCAGCCAGTCAACCAGCCGCAGGATGCGCTTCTGCTTGGCGATCTGGTACTCGGGGGACGTGTAGGACACGAAGCTGTCGAGAATGTTGATCGTGCAGAACACGCTCTTCGGGTTGCCCATGACGGCGTTGCCGAAGACCTCGGGGATGCCTTCGAGGACACGGCCAATGTCGATGAAGTCACCGGTCACGCCGAACTCCACGTCCTTGCCGGGGGATTCGATGTTGGTGAGCCGGTCGTCGTTCTGGCTGAACTCGCGGATGCGCTCAGGGTGGTTCTCGAACACGTCCAGCGCCTCAGCGAGGTCTGTGAACGTGTGGAAGCTGCCGCCGTGATTGGAGTTACTGGACTCGTCGCGCTGCGGGGTCCACTTCATCTTCTTAATAACACGGAAGACCTCTGGCACGGAGTCGAACTCGACGTGCAGCTTCTTGCGTGTCCCTACCTCTTTGATTCGGGCCATGTTAAACCTCCTCTTTCTATTGTGCTGCCTGCGCAGCGTAGTCTTCGTAGTCTTTCTTCACGAGCAGGAACGCATGGAAGAATTCAAGCAACGCCTCTTCGCTAAAAGCTGCTGTGACGACCACACCGCCGTCGATCAATTCTACAAAATAGGCGTCATTCTTTTCGGTTGGGAAGATTTTACTGACGGCTTTATAGGTGTAGTTGCGGCTGATTTGCAATGTTGTTGTGTCGTACGTGCCTTGGACGGTGTAAATGTCACCGAATTCGCTGTTCGGTCTGGCTTTAATTTCCATTCGCTTGTTCCTAACAAGTGTTAAGGGGAGGGTACCATGAGTACCCTCCCCTTCTTCCGGGCCTAAACTGTTTAGGCTACTTGTTCCACGCGGCGTACGCGAGGTTTTCCAGCGACTTCTTCTCGCTGGCGGGCATGTTGCCAACGAGGGCGATCTGAAGCACGTCATCGAACTTCATCCCCGCGCGGAGGAGGGTGGAGCCTCGGAGCGTTGCACGCGGGGACACCACGACGCGAAGCTCCAACTCCTCCACGACCTTCTTGCGAACGGCACGGACGACCGCGAGCCAGCGCTTGCCGTCCTCGTCACCACCGGCCATGTTCGCCTCCACACGGTCGTCAATGTCCCAGACGATGACGACGAAGCGGTCGAGCGTGGCGGCGTCAAGCTGGTTGCGGCCCACGTACTGACGGTTGGCACCGTGCCCGAAGGTGTTGGCGGTGGCGATCAGGCGGAAGTCCTCGTGCGCCTTGACCATCCCATCGGGGAAGGCCATGTAGCCGTTGCTGAGGGCCGCGTTGAGCAGGATGAGGACGTTGCTGTTACCAGCGTCGGCCTCGTCCAGCAGGAACACGCCGCCGTTCTCGTACGCCTCACGGAACTGGGTGCCCCGGTAGTTGCCGTTGGCGTCCATGTACCCCTGAAGGTCGCTCTTGGAAGTCTGCGAGCCGACGCTGATGCTGTGGAAGCTGAGGTCCAGTGCCTCTGCGACAAGCTGCGCACCGTAGGTCTTACCGGTACCGGCAGGGCCGACCATGAGCGCAGGCTGCGAAGCGTTCACGACGGTCAGCAGGTTCTCGAACTGGTTGTGCTGGACACCCTTCAGCTTCTTAACACCATTCGGCGTCTTGATTTCGACCTGACGCACCGACTCGGCCAGCGCCAGCAGGTCGTTCTTGGTGTTGTCGTACTTCTCGTTGAGGGTGTTTTCCAGCGCCTCCACGTCGGCGGCGGTGATCTTGGCGATTGTCTCGCTGATCGCGGGCTTCAGGTTCTGGATCGCGTAGTCGTTGACCTTCTCGCCCAGCTTTTCGAGGGTGGACTCGTAGATCGCCACGCTGCCGTCGTCCTCGATCTTGGCCTTGGCGACTTCCTTCTCGGGGACAGCCTGCTTCATCCCGAGGATGGTGCGCATGTCATCGAGCGAAACCTTGTTGGTGGTGGTCGGGGTTGCCATTGTTAGTTCTCCTTGTCGTTGTCGGCGTTCTCGCCGTTGTTCTGGTTGGTGGTTTTGTTGAGTTCGTCTTCGAAAGTGCGGAGCGTGAACGTCGCACCCAAGACAAGGGAGGCTTTCAGCAACACGAGTATGCTACTGGGGTCTCCCCGATACTGCAAATTCAGTTGGTGGAAGATTTCTTTAACACGGGCTTCGTCGTCTTTCGCCATTGCCTCTGCGAGCATGGCGGTGAGTCCGACGACCAGTTCACGGACTTCCTCGGCCTCTTCCTGCTCGGGCGTCTTCCGCATCAGTCGTCACCCATCATGCCATTCAGCATCTGAGCCATGGCTGCGACAGCCGTACCGAGAACGCTCATAGCTACCTGAGGCTCGCCGGAAAGCACGTCCACCATTGTGAGGGTGAAGGTGCGGTGGGCTTCGGGAATGTCGGGGTGGTCCGTCATGTCGTTGAAGGCGTTGACCAGCGCTTCGACCTTCTCGACAACCTGATCCCCCATCGGGTCACCGGTACGCGGGAGGACGACAGGCTTGGTGTGCGTGTGCGAGTCCGGGCTGGCGTGTTTCGTGAACTCCGACAGCTTCTCGAAGTTGGGCAGGTTGTGGTTGTGACCCTCGACGGAGGGGGCGAACGGGGACTCCGACTGTGGTGTCGGCTCGGGTGTTGCGTCTGCGCCTCGGCGCTTCAAGTCGGCCATGATGTTAAACCTCTCCGATTGCGAAGAGCGCTTCCTCGACGGTGAGCGCTCGGGGTGCGTAGTACAGGAATGCTTCGTGAACTTCTGCGTCCTCGTCGGAGGCAATGACGGTCGTTTCTTCGAACGTGAACCGACCGAGGGCGTCCTCTTTGTTGAGCCTCGCGGCACCGACCAGCACGTACTCGACTTCGGCGTAGTCCTGCGCGCCGTTGAAGCGTACGATGTGGGGCTTGCTGAGCTTGACGTGGTGGAGCGTCTGGATGCTGGTGTCGGTGACCCGGTTAACAAGCTCCTTCAGGATTTCGTAACTCGGTGCGTGAAGCGGCTGGTCCTCAGCCATGATGAACCTCTTCCTTCTGTTCGATCTTGTGGATGGTGTAGAACGTGTAGGTCTTGTCGTCGGCTTCGACGGTGACGTGGATCGCTTCGTTCTCGGGCATGAGGAACAGGCCCATGTAGGTGTCGTAGTCGGGGGTGTTCTGGATTGCGGTGGTGAGCTTGCGAAGCTCGACCGGGGGTGACTTGGTGAGCATCTTGCGGCGCAAGTCATCGAAGCGCATGGCGTACATTCTGTTAATCCTTCCTAAATCGTTTAGGCTTTGGGGTCTGGGTTTTGCGTACGCCAGTACATGAGAGCGACGATGAGTTCATCAACGTCCTCGCGGCCTAGTACAGTGAACCCGCTGGTATCCTCGTAGTCCTCACCTGCGTTGCGTACGGTGTAGACGTTGAGGGAGGCTTCCTGAAGGCGTTTTCTTTCTGCTTCCTCCTCGGAAGCATTCTTAACATCTCTGTAGTAGCCCGGTGTCCATTCCCCGCTGCTGTCTTTGAGTCGAATGGCATCAAGGAAAGATGCCCGACAGTGAATATCGTAGGTGAAGTCTGTCTTTGCCATAGCGCGTTCTCCTTTCTTTTGTTTAATTTCCAGTGCTTTCGTGATGCTGTTTCCAGAACAGGAGCGCCGTGATAAGTTCGTCCACCTTGTCTTCGTTCAAGAGTACAGACGTGGACTGTTCCTCTTCTTCCTTTGCGCAGTTCGGGTAGTTGTACTGACACCTAATAAGAACGGAACCGTCGAGCAAGTTCTCGTGACCCGCCCACAACCTGCTGGTGTCTACAAGCTGTATGTAGTCTTCTGGTGACTGTGCGCAGGCGATTGTGTACTCGAACTTTTCATCCATTTTGAGCTTGATCCCTGAAAAAGGTCAGCGCCACGATCAGGTCGTCAACGGCACGAGGGCAGAGCGTGACCCATGCGCTACCTACGCCCTTAATACCGAGGTTCACTTTGCCTCTATTGAGGCCACCATTGAGCAACGACAATTCAACTATGTGGTCTAGCCCTGTGTTGTTCTTATAGGGAAGAATCACAACGTCGGGGTCGTCTATCACGGTCTGGCCCTGCTCAAACATGAGCGGGTTCGGCTTCCCGGTTGGGGTCGGGGATTTCGCCCTTGGCCTTGGCGAGCGTGTACTGCAACAGTACGATCAGGTCTTCGGTTTCCCGAAAGTCAAGGTCGCTGTTCTTCTTGTGGAACTCGTCACCCACGGTGAGGCGCACACGCGGCCCACTCTCCTGCGTGACCACAACCACGTCAATCGGCGTCTTGCCCTTCCGACTTCTTGGCAATCTCATTTCTTAATACCTCCTCTTTGTAGTATTGCAGCATGACGCATAGGTCGTCAACTTCTGCGGGGGTTAATTTAACGACTTTGCCGGGTGATGGAAGCTGACCGACCATCCTCAGCCTTAACACGGGTTCGCACCGCGCTTTGTCCATGTCGTCAACATAAACTTCGACTGTTACCGACCCTTTGAACTCGCTCTTACGGGGTAGCTCCATCCTCAATCTCCTTGATGATCTTGGCGTAGAGCTTCCGCTGGTCCTTGGAGGCGGTCAGCCACGCTTCCGGCGTCGTCACCACTTCTCCGGTGTTGCTCAGCCCCAGCACGTACTCGGTGGGCGTGCCGTCTTCGATGATCGACAGCACGGCGGTGTTGCCGTGGTACTCGAAGTCGTACAACTCGTACGGCTCGAACGTAATCTCCGCAGGCTCAACGGCACCCTGTTCGGGCGGCGTGGTGGGGGTGGGTTCACCCGAGTGCTTGAACTCTTCGATCATGGAGTAGATGAACGTCTTGTTCTTCAGCCCAATCATGTAGCCAATGTCCTCGATGCGCTTGCCCTTGTTACGCTCATCGACAATGGCGCGGCCAAGCTCGACAGCCAGCGGGCGAAGCTCACGCTCCAATTCGAGGCGCTGTCGTGCCCTGATCTTCGTTTTCTCGGTGCGGTACCGGGTGTACCAGTGAACTAGCGAGTCCATCTATTCTCCTAAATTGTTTAGGCATCGTTACCGTCGTGGCAGGTGCACTTGCACCGGCTACTCGGCAGTGGGTTGATCTGTTTGTGGCGACCCTTGCACTCGTGGTCGGCGTTTTCGTTTCGGGGGTTGCAGTGCCACCACAGTCCCGGCCTCAGCGGGTTCTCCGGCAGGATGCGCGACCGGCGCTTGCTCTCCGGCAGGCTGCTCAGGTCTACTGCTACCGGCGTCATGTTGCCGGTGATTCGGGCAACTACATCTTCTGATTTTGCCATTTTGGTCTACGTACTCCGTTCTGCAATTGTTATGGTACACGTCGTCTGGGAAACACCAGCCCATCGGCAACTCGCGGGGAGTACGTTTCGAGGGGGCAGAGTTATTAAACTCTACCCCCTCGACGGAGTTACCTGTACCAGTCCGGTCAGGCAGCTTTGTCCTCCACTTCTTCCCATGCTGTGTAGTAGCCGTCCTCGTAGGCATCGAGGATCAGCCAGCCGTCTGCGCTCTCAGGGTCGATCTTTTCGTCAGTAACGGTGAAGATCAAGTCCTGCTTGATGGTGTCGTCATCGAATACATCATCGAGCGGCTTGTCATAGCGGCTCTGCTCTCGGAGGGCTCGGCGTTCACCGTACCTGTACGCCTTGTTAAGGTGTGTCTCCGTGACAGGGCCGCTCATGCGAACAGCTTGACGGGTGATGCAGGGGTGGCGGTGCTCTTCGCTTTCGCAACGTCGTCACTGCGGACGGCCTTGCGAATGTCGTCCGCGATCAGCTTGTAGAGCGGGCCGATACGTCGAAGGTCACGACGCCGGATTTTGTGCTTGCGATACTCCTCTTCATGCATAGCGCCTAGAACGTCATACATGGCCGCGATTGCGAGAAGTTTCTCTGAAAGGTTCAATTAATCTCCCGATAGATTAAGTAAATTGTTGCTGTGTTGCTGTTGCTAACTTAGCGGAATGTGTACTCCCGGTCAACCTCCAATCACTTTAAGAATGTCGTTTTGGTTAACGAGTTTGAAGTCGTGTGCGTCCAGCCCAACGTGGAACTCTCGGGTGATCGTGGTACTCGGCATGCTTGCGTGCTGTTTACGTAAAGCGTCCTGAGCGTTTACCGCCTCGACACTTAGCTTCTCCCCGTATTGCTGGACAGTGACTACCTCTGTGCCGTGCGTGTGTCCGTGCAGCAGCCAGTTCCCCTCATTGCGGAGGCGGTACTGCATGTCACGCGGCTCCACACCGGGGCGCTCACGGTAGTACGGGAAGTGACTGAGCATCACGTCCTTACCCAGCAGTTTACGCCGCGCAAACGGCGCTACAGCCTTAATGCGGGGGAATGACAGCGCAATCTCCTGCCACTCCATGAACTTGCGGTTCTTGGGGTGGAACCCGTCATGGTTCCCGGCTATTAAGATTTTGTCTCCGGGTAAGGCATCGAGCATTCCGAGAGCATGTCTCAGTGTTCGCTCATCACTGGCAATGTCGCCCAGCACGTATACCGTGTCATTGGGGGTAACCTGCCCCTGCCAGTTCTCGAAGATTGCTATGTCGTGTTCCGCAGAGTCTTTGAACCCTCGGATCAACGCCACTTTTTCGTGTAAGAAGTGCAGGTCACTGGTGTACCAGACTTGTTTAGGTACCGACATAATGCTTTTCTCCCTTGTACTCGTAGCACCCGTCCTCGTCTACCTTGTCGCTGTAGTCCAACTCGAACAGACAGATGAAGAACTCCATCACCGCAGCCTTGGGTACTCCTGCTTCGGATACCCACGAATCCTTCGGAAAATGTATCGACCCAGAGGGGTCGAAGCCGAACTTGCCCGTTGTTGGGAATTCATGAGCGCGGAGAGCCGTCGTGTAGGTTCTACCATTGTCCTTCTCGTAGCGGAGTTGTACGTCTAGGTGCCCTCTTTCGGAATGTTCCGTGGAACGGTAATTAACGACCACTTGGTAGTAGGGCTTAACAAACCCAAACAGGTGACTCTCGTCTTCTTCGTTCATGGTGCGTGCCTAAACCGTTTAGGCGTCAGCGTCGGGCTGCGCGCCGCACTTGTCGATGATGAGGTTGAGCATGTCTCGCACGGCGGTGGCCTGTTCGATGGTGAGCGCCAGATGTACACCCTCCGCTGCCATGTAGGACTCCTCGGGGTTCTCGTACGTGATCGCGCCGATATACACCGGGGCTTCTCCGCTTTCCTCATGGGAGTAGTTGAAGCCGACGATCAGTTCGTCCTTGTCGGGCGCGGCCCAGTTGCTGTCGGGACGGATTTTGAGGTTTCGGCGGTACGCCTCGTTGGTGTGTTCGATGCGGTTGATGCTGCCGTCTTTGTTGTAGAAGCCGGGGACAGCGTTAAGTTTTGGCATTAGTGGTTTCCGTTCTCTTGGAGGAACGCGGCGAGACTGTCAGCGATCTGCTCACTGAGTCTCAGGTTGGGTTGGTTGATGGAGATTAAGAACTCCTGCTGGTCGGCGGCTTTAAGAATAGCCTCCAACTGCTGTGTGCTTCGCTTGCTCAGCACCGTCACGGGTACCTCCTAAATCATTTAGGCGTTACTTGCACTCCGTTGCCGGGGTGCTGGGGGCAGGGGCGGGCGTTGCGGGCGGCTCACCCTTGTGGGAGCCGGGTACGGCCTCGTTGTTCACGCACGAGGTCGGGTCGCCGTGCCCGTTCAGCCAGCCCGGTACCTGCCACGACTCACAGTGGAGCACAGGGGGCGTGTAGGGCGTTTCGGCGGGGTCGGTGACACTGGCCGGGTTGGGGGTCGGAGCGGTCGGCTGAGCGTCCGGTGCGCACGCGGCGATCCCACAGACGAGGACGATGCCAGCGGCGAATGAGGTCAGGGCAGTGATGGTGGTCTTCATGATGGTTAGTTCTCCTTTTGTTACGTTTTACTGGTCGGTTCCGCCGAGCAGGGCGTGGCCGTGCTGACAGGTGTAGATGGTAGCGCCGTTGGGTGCGTCCGTGCCGCTATCTTCCCAGTCGCACTCGTCGGTTTCGTCTTCGATGGTGAACTGCGCCCCGATTTCGAAGTGCTTGCCGGGGATGGTGCCCTCGGGACCGCCGACGAGCCTGTGCAGAGTCTCGGGCAGCTTGGCTTTCGAGGTGTCGTACAGCCGTGCGTAAGCCAGTTCGCTTCCGATCTGGATGAGCTTACGCTTCACACTATCGAACGTCGCGTCGTCGGCGTGGTCGGTGTCGATGGTGAGGGTGATCTTCATGTTTAGCTCTCCGTTTCGAACGTGGCGGTGAGGCCGTCTTCGTTGCCGGTCACGTAGTAGTCGTCGTCGTAACGGACAGGACGACCCTTCTCCTTCTCGAAGATGTTGTTGACCTGCATCTGGAAGTCTCCCAGATCGCGCGCTGTGATCGGCCCCTCCATTGTGATGGTGTGCTTCTCGATGGTCTTGGTTTTGTGCTGTACCGTGTTCACTTTTCGTTCTCCTGTTCTTTCTTGATTTCAGCCTCCCACAGGTCGAGGTAGCCAGCCTCCCACAGGTCGAGCAGGAAGTCGGCCTCTTCGAATTCTCCCTCTTCGAGGTTGAGGTCGGCGTACTTGGTGCCGGTGATGCTCGTGAACACGTCCCGGTAGTCGAGTCCGTCAGCCCACTCGCCACTGAGCGGGGCGTCCTGTTCCTCCCTGCCGGTGTATGCCTCGTAGGCGGCGTAGTTGCGACCTAGCTGGGTGGCACGGTTGCGTACCTCGTCGGTGTCGTACTTGCCCATTTTCTTGTCTCCGTTTCGGTCGGTTTTCCTAAATCGTTTAGGTTTCGTGTCCTCAACGTATCATACGTTAGGGATTCTCTCGGCGTGTCGCGTACAAATTATTAATAATCCATACGTACACAAAAAGCAGACAGGCGTGATTCCGCGGAAGTTGTGTTAGGCATTTTGTATGAATGTATGAGGATTCCATACAAAATGTACAAAAACAGGGGTTATCTGGGAGCTTTCTGTGAACGGTCTGGGTGGTTTTGCGGGTGGGTCAGGTCGGTTTTGGGTGTTTTCGGGGTAAGTTCGTTGATTTGTGTAAAGACTTTTTGAGCAGTGCCTAGCCCCTTACGTGATATTCAATGATGTATTATTTTTTTGTACATTTAAAGACTATAAGGGAAGGGGGTGGGGGTCGCTTGAAAAGTCTTTACACAATTCTGCGAATGCACTAGAGTAGAGCCATGACTGAGAAGATGACCCCTGAGCAGCGAGAAGCAACTCGTGAGTTCATGAAGTACATGGGCAAAGCGAAGTGTGTGGAGCAGTGTGGGCGTGATGCTCACAGCCGTGGACTGTGTATGACGTGTTATCAGGCAGCCCGCCGTAGTGGGGAACTGGACAAGTACCCCACTACGGCTGTTATGGCTGACCCCGACAGTTTCGCTCGAATGCTTTTCATGTTTTATTTAGACAACTTGAAAGATGTTGCCGTCGAATTCGGTTACAGCATCGAAGACGATGGAACAGGGTTTAAGCCCACGTTTCAGGGCTGGATCACTGAGGATCGTCAGGGCGGATGATGAGTCCCTGTTCGATCAGGGCGTTCGCCGTTCGACCATAGCTGCCCTGAAGCTGCCATGCCAAGCCGGTGTCCACGAGGTTTTGGAACAGTTCGAGGGTTTCCTCCTCGTTCTGTGTCCCACTCTCGAAGTCGATGATCGCTTGGGTAAGGTCGTACGGGTTTGGCGTCGGCGTTTCTGCCATTGTTAAGCTCCTAAATGGTTTAGGTGTTTGGTGTAGGTTTGGGTTTCAGCGGGTGAACAGCGACTCGAAGAGCGAACCGATGATGAAGCCTCCGTAGAGGATGGTCAGGCCGACGAACACCCGCACACTGGTGCGAACACGGTAGTACAGCTTGCCGTGGATTTTGTTGTTCGAACGGACGACGGCGTTGTGAGGGATCGCCTCAACTGTCACCAGCGGACGATACGGGCCTTCCGTACTCGGTGTGTAGTAGGCATGGCGCGGCGGCTGGGGCAGGGTGGAGAGAGCGTGCTTAGACAATGCTGGTGAACTTCCAATCGGAGTCGGGGGTTTGCTTGACGAAGTTGGCGAAGCGGGTGGAAGAGTAGCCGATGCTGTCCACCTGCCAGAAGTTTTCCAGCGGCTTTTCGAAGTCGAACGGAAGGGGCGTGAGGTACTGGGTGTGGTTTTTCTGGTGGCAACGGAAACGGATTTCGTTGTCCCAGAGAAGCTGGTTGATCCGGTCACGGGTGGTGGGCGTACCCCAGTCAGCATCCGTAACAAACACGGTCTGGAACGGTGCCTGTGAATCCTTCTCGTCGCCGTAGGCGAGGACAGCAATCAGGTTTCCATGCAGGAACACCGACGCAACGCGGTTCTCAGGGTCATACCGGGCGTAGGTGTTGTTCCCGATCTTGCCCAGTTTGTTACGGTATTTTGCTTTCGTGAGTGCTATGAGGCGCATGGATTCAAGCTGAGCCATGATGGTTCTCTTTCCTGTGTAGTAGGGTTTTGGTTTTGGGTTTGGCTTTATTATTTAGTTTTGGTTTGCCTAAACCATTTAGGCGTTCTTGCTGAGCTTCGAGTTCTTGGTGAGAGTCTTCCCCAGCGCGGAATAGGTGTTTCCCGCACCGTCCCGCAAGGTGTACAGCGACTTGCCGAAGTTCTTGCCCGACGTGATGAGTACGCGATCCGTGACAATCAGAGGAATCCCACGAATTTCGATGATGGTGTTCGTCGGCGTGTAGTTTAGGGGCATTTCAGTCTCTTTTCGTGTTCATGAGGTAGTTCATGAGGTCGTCCTTGGTTATGTCTCGGCCCCACTCCTGCATGGCAGAACGCAGGGCAATGCGGTTTTTCCTGATACTGGCAGTATCCGTTTCCGAGTCCCACACGTTGATGACCGTGAACGGGTGAGAATCGCCGGGAAAGCTGAGGTCGATGTACTGGCCCCCACTCCACTCCCCACGGATCAGCATGCCGTACAACACAATCGCAGACGAGATAACAGGGACGTTTTCGGTTTCGTCTTTAGCCATTTTCGTTTTCTCCTAAATGGTTTAGGCGTTTAGGTTTCGGTTTAGGCGTTCACGGGGCGCATGATGCCATAGGCAGCCTGCGTTGACGTGGACTCACGGACTGGTGCCATGCTGGGGGAATCGTTCGCCGGGAAGTACAGGGCGTACAGCCGGTTCATGATGTTTTCCATTTCGGCATCTGTTGGTTCAGGCCGGGGCAGCGGGAAGTACAGCGGCGTCATCATGTCACGCCACAGCATTTTGATCGTCCACACATCCGGGGTACGCCCCGAATTTTCCTGCTCAGCGTACTGGGTGACCTGCTGGGTGATCGCCCGCCAGATCGCAGGGCTGAGGTACGGGAACGTGTTACGGATCAAGCCGTGGAGGTTTCCCGTTCCGCGATACGTGGTCGGCGTGACGGTACGGCGTGCAGGGCGCGAAACCGACAGTTTCGCATCCTTCGGTGCATGCTCCCTCACGATGTAGAGAATGCGCGAACGTTCCTCAGGGGTGAGCGGGTTCGGAGACAAGGGTTTGGTGTGTGACGACATGCTATTTCAACCTACATTTCTGTTATGTTTTGGTTTATTTGAGTTCCTAAACGATTTAGGCATTTAGGTAGGCTAGGCAGCCAATCCCAGCCACACCTATTCGGGTTAGGTATGGATGAGACAAGCGAACTAGTTTTTGGGCGTGGCAGGCTAGGACTTAGGCGTGGTCACCTTCGACACGTCCACGACCTTTTGCAGCTTCGAGTACCGAACGATGGTTTTGAGGCCCATTCGGTTTGCCTCACCGATACTGATGTATGAGCGGGTGGCAGTTTCTTGAAAGTCGAGGCCAGACGACCACGCCTCTTTGACCTCTTTCTGGTTCTTGTAGTCCCTGCCATAGGCAGGAACGACCTCGATCCACGAACCGGGCTGGATGCTCGACATAGCTTTTACTCTTTTCTGCCTATTAGGTAGGCTTTAGGCGCTTTTTCCTAAACGATTTAGGAACGCTTTTAGGTGGAACGGGTGGAGCGGGAATGCCTAAACGATTTAGGCACTCTCTCAGCGGGTGCTGACACCCCTATAGGGGGTAGGGCATAAGCCCTACCCCCTGCGGGATAGCTGGTGAGTGCTACATGGTGTCGATGGTGTCCGGGATGTACTTGCCAGCGAACGTGTGCACGGCTTCGACTGCGGTGAGCCATTCGACGTTGGCAGAGTCGCCACGGGCGAACAGTTCCGCCATGATCGCCTCAGCGTGAGCCAGCAGCACGGCGACACCTTCAGCGTTACGGGGGATCGGCACCCCGTTCACGTCGGCCTCTGCCGCCGCCTCACGCTCCGCGGCCTCTGCCGCCTCTGCCGCCTCCTCTGCCTCACGCTCCGCTTTGGCGGCCTCACGCTGGACGCGCTTGTCTTCGACAAGCTCCGCGATTACCTCTGACAGAGCTTCGACACGCTTGTCAGCGTCCCACCCTTCCGCGTCTGCCAGCGTGACCAGTTCCACCAAAGCGGCGTCAAACGCTTTGGCGTCCAACTGGCCGCGGGTGGCGGGGCGTGCGGCGTCGATAGCAGCGTTCAGGGACAGGATGCCGAGTGCACGGCACACCTCACCGGCTTTATTCTGCTGCCCGAGTTTGTTCGACAGATTCTTGTGCGTACCGTAGTCGATGCCCTGCGCGTCAAACGTTGCTGCCTGTCGGCGTGCAATGTCGGCCAGCTTCGAGCCGCCGTGCACGGCGTTAGCGACTAGGCGAGTCTGCTCCGCCCATGCGTTGTTCTGGTCACGCTCGAACTGCGCGTACTCCTCCGTGCTGAACGCTGCCTCTGCTGCCTCTGTCGGGGTGGGTGCCTCTACGGTCGGCTCCGTGTGGGTCACGGTAACCGGAGCGGCTGTCTTGGTCGGCTTGCTCATCATTCGATCCTTTACGTTTGTGCCTAAATCGTTTAGGCATTTGGTGGGTTGCAAGCGAATTTGCCTAAATGTTTAGGCGAATCCCCACACACCCGAAATTGGGCGTGTTTGTATAGGGATATCCGCGTGCTCTCCTTTGAACTGGTTTAAATCTATACCCCGTTGAGCAGCGATATCGACCAATTCCTAACAAAACCTTACCCCCAGTTTGGGGGACAGGGGTAGCCGGCTAGTAGATACCCCCTAACTGGGGTAGCGCCATGGTGAGCGCGTACGGTATCGCGGGTGCGCGATAGGTAATAGGTATGGGCGTATGCTCCCAGTCATCCCCTATCCTGCCTCCCCATGCGCATGCGCTCACGCGCGCACAGGCGCGACCCCTCCCCCCTGCCCTGCCCTGACTGGCCTTGTACGGGGGTATACACGCACGTATGGGTATGGGTAGGCACTCACTACTAGGGGGGATATTCTGTGCGCTCAGACGGGCGCTCAGGGCTTCGAGGTGGGCAGAATGTTTGTGCGTAGGAGGAGGGGACGCGGGCAGGCTTATACACCATGCGCGGCATGACTTCAAGTAAGGTAAGGCTACCCTAAACAAATCAAATATTATGAGCATTTATCAGCGTAGTCTGGTGTCGGGGGGTGCGCGTATGTATGGGGTACTGTCCCCCTCCTATGGGGGTCAAAGAAATCCACCGGAACACCCACGGTTCCCACGGGATTAACTATTATTTTTCGCAGTAAATTTGCACTATTGCGCCGATTGCCTTAACATATGATAGGCTTGCGTCATGGATATAGGACATGACCCGGTTTGGGCGCGGCTCAGCTACGATCAGGGTACTCAGCAGTACATTATCGAGTCGTCGCAGGGTCTGTTCACGCTCGAACTGACCGATCAGATTATTAACGCTGTCGCCTCGCTCCCGAAGCACGATAAGCGCACACTGACACGGATTCTCCGCTCCCAGCGGGAGAAGCGCGCCCCGAAGCTGAACTACGCCGAGCCAGTTACGACCCCCACCACCGAGGCAGTGTAATGTCGGACACTATTAAGACGCAGGCTGCGATTCTCGTGGACTACAACCTCTATGCGTACAATGTTTCTGTACGTTCGTGGCTGTCCATTCGGAAGCGGCGGGCACCGGAGACCGCGTTCGTGCTGTTGGTGTCGGACCCGGCCCATGAGGACTACGACGCTGAGGACAAGCGCTGGAATGGTATCGGCACGGTGGAGATGGAATTCGACGCCGTGATCCGCAATTCGGGCGGGAAGCGCGATATTACGTTTAAGCTGAATGCGCTGAACGTGATTAAGGACGTGAGCAACCTGATCCCGGTGCTGGCACTGGAAGAGGACTTGTACGTCCAGCAG
>Ga0157373_10000306_pt1 | contig 39660 bp, 30 predicted proteins | sample C65metaG_FD_113460 | JGI IMG/M metagenome (GOLD analysis project Ga0157373, IMG submission 113460) | Corn rhizosphere microbial communities from Kellogg Biological Station, Michigan, USA - C6-5 metaG | ecosystem: Host-associated > Plants > Roots > Rhizosphere > Soil | place: USA: Michigan... | reverse complement strand
GGCTCAGGAGAAATCATGACCGAAGTGACCCAGCTTTCCCCCCAATCCATTCTCGTTCTAGGCGCCGGTGAGCTTGGACTGCCGGTTTTGCGCAACCTGGCGCGGGTAGCAAAGCGTGCGCCGGGTTCCACAATCAGCGTCCTCCTCAGAGACTCGACCATCAACACTCAAATTCCTGAGAAAAAGGTTGAAATCGATGAGCTTCGGGCCCTCGGCATCCAGATGGTAGCCGCAGACCTCGTGAATGATTCGATTGATCAGTTGGCTGAGGTATTCGCACGTTTCGATACCGTAATCGGCTGTGCAGGCATGGTTGCAGGCCGGGAAACCCCAATGAAGCTGGCTACTGCTGCCCTCAAGTCCGGTGTGAAGCGATACTTTCCCTGGCAGTTCGGTGTCGACTTCGAGGTAATCGGTCGGGGCAGTCCTCAGGATCTGTTCGATGCTCAGCTTGATGTTCGCGAATTGCTTCGAGCCCAGGATAAAACTGAATGGGTAATCATCTCGACGGGTATGTTTACCAGTTTCCTGTTCGAGCCTGTATTCGAGGTGGTTGACTTCGAAAATGATACCGTGAACGCGCTGGGCAGTCTTGAGACCAGCGTGACGCTTACGACTCCAGACGACATTGGTGCGTTGACAGCGGAAATCGTTTTCTTCGAACCTCGCTTCCGCAATCAGATTGTGTACCTCTCGGGAGACACTGTGACGTACGGAGAGGTTGCGAGCCTCCTCGAACGTGTACTGGGCCGCCAGTTCAAACGTAACGTATGGACTGTTCCGTACTTGCTCCAAGAATTGGAGAAAGACCCAGCGCATCACATCAAGAAGTACCGCGCTGTCTTTGCTCAGGGCAGAGGTGTGGCTTGGCCTAAAGCAGGCACGTTCAACGCGCAGCAATCGATTCAGGTCACGACCGCTGAGGAGTGGGCCCGGGCAAATCTGGCACCATCTTCAGCTCAAGTGCAGTAGCCGAACGAGCGTTTCCGCGCAGGGAATTGACCTACTTAATAGCTGGGAGGTCTCAGATGCTCCAAAGTCACCAGCCATTAGGTTTTCTCAGCGCGGATTGCAAACCACAGCGCTTTAATCAAACGCTTGCCATGATTGTAGGATTATGACGGTGTGTTCGTCGGACGCTTACGATCGCTCAGCGATTAGTACACCCAGCCCGAACTGTGAAGCTAATCATGTACGACCAAGATTTTGGCGGCCTATGTAGCTATCACCACCATTTTGCCCAGAAAGACGACTAAGCCGGCTACCGGGCTTTCTTGAACGGTTTGAAAAGTTTGTCGGGAACGATGTAGAGGTCGCCATTTGCGCGCGAGCAAGCCACGTACAGCTTGTTCCGAGTCTGTGGATTGGCTTCGTGTAAGTTGCCATTCAGGTATCGTTTCCAGGTGTCAGCGCCCAAGACGACACACACGTGCCTGAAGTGATCCATGCCTTTGCTCGCTCCCCAGTTCAGCGAGTGGCAATCGTATTTATCGTGTTCCTTCAAGAAGAGCTTCACGACGTTTGGATCGGCGTGAAGGGTCGCGGCTTGTTCAGGTTCTTCGATCGTAATGATCTCACTGACCCGCTCCTGCTGCGCGCCCATGGTGATCTGCAGCTTCGCGTTGATGAAATCGCAGACGGTTGTAGAGCACCGCCAGCTGTGCCCCAGAGTGGTTTTGTCCACCTTGATCCCAGCTTCACGGAATCGTTTCTCGTACTTGGTGATGTCGTCATGCAGCGATTTGTTAACCGAGCCGTCCCGGCTGGTGTCGTAAGTATGCTGATAGAAGTCACCAACAAAGGTCATACCCGCCTTTGCTTTCGAGATGTCCAGCAGTAGGTTGAAGTCGTGGCCGGCGAAATCCTGCACCTCGTCGACGTAGACACAGTCATAGAAACGCTCGATCCGCGCGCGTATGGCCGGTATGCATTTCCTCATCTCCAGCAATTTAGCCAGGCGGTTGTAGTAGAGCCTTCGACTGCCATCCCTGAAGCGCGCCATGTCGCTGAGCGGTGTCCGGGGGTTGGTTGGCAGTCGGAAGTTCATGCCCCGGGTATCCAGCTCCAACTGCAGGAGTGGGCGGTAACAAAAACCGTGCAAAAAGGAGAAGTACGTCATGACGGTGATGTTGGGCGGAATCGTCCCGAATTTCTGGATGATGCGATGTCGAAGGTGGCGATAGTTGTTCTCGGTATAGGTGACGATCAGGGAGCGCTGATCAAGGTTCAGGCGATCAATCACCAGGCTGGTTTTACCGGATCCGGCAACCGCGAAAATCACGCTCTTATCCACTGGATCGCCTCCTGGATGTAGGCAGGTGCGACGAGTTCTTCTGGCTCCTTCGTAAGGAGCTCGAACGCCACATCCGCCTTGTTTTTGAGCATGTAATCCTGAACCGTTAGGGTCTTGCGTGCTCCCCCGAATAGGCCGTCACAGATATTTTGGTTGTCGAGATAAAGGCCGATCTCGAACGTAGAGCGCTTATTGTTCTCGTCAGCGAAAATCCGGGCACCGTCGTACAGGCTTGCCTTGTAGTTCTCGACGCAATTCTGCTGGTGGTCATGGTCGTTGTCCCGGATTGCCGCGACTCTGATCCCAAGGAGCTTGCCGAGCTCTAGATAGCGTTTGAAGCTGGTACCACCGATCGAGATGATGTGGACGTTGTCTGACTGCGGAGTGGTTCCCGCGTGCTTGTTGTAGAAGTGTTCCAGAAGGATGAATTCGGCATCCCCCTCGACCAAAATGACCCTGTTCGACAACGCAAACTCAAGCACATTGTTGTCCGGAGCCTTCATGAAGAATTCGGCAGTGGACTCCGTCAGATCCTTGAGTCGGCCTGCCTTTTGTTGGGTTCCCAGGAGTAGAGCTCGACGAAGATCGAGTCGTGAGCAGATGTGACTACTGTGGGTGGCGATGAAGAGTTGAGTTCCCTGGGGGCGGGTCAGACGCTCTACCAGGCGCTTCATATTCGTGTGGCTCAGATGGTTCTCGGGCTCTTCGAGCAACAACGCGTGTAGGCCACCTCTGGCATCATGTTTCTGCAGCGCAAAATTGGTCTTGATGAAACACTGCTCGCCCTTGCCACGGTTTTCGATTGGGATCCCTTCCTTGGTGATCACCAAGTCGGTTTCCAGGTTCGAGCGCACGCTGGTTCGCAAAGCGAACTGGTACTCGCCCAGCGTGGCATTCAGCTCCTTGAGATTGTCTCTTTGGAAGCCTTCCTTGCCCTGACGGTATTGGTTTTCGAGCCGATGGCGGTCTGGCACCTGGGTGTGGAAGCCGAACACCGTCCGTGTGTATTCGCGCGCGGCGTACTCAGTGTCGATTCGAGAGCTGTCGATGAGCAGGTGCTTCACAGGCCTTCGATAACTGACGTGGGGTGCCCCGGAGAAGGTGGAGAACTGCACCGCATAGTATTCGTATGGAAAGCTCTCTTTGTTATCCCGAAGCAGTTCAAGAATGGTTCCGCCGAAATCCTCCACCAAGGGAACGATGGACATGCGCAGGCCATCACTGTCTGCCCCCGTCGAGTTCTGTCGTCCGTACAGGCCTTGGTCATCACCCGCCTCAAGAAAAATGTCCACTATCACCTCTGGCAGCAAATCGAGGCGAGCTGGGCCTGCCAGAAATTTCCTTACAGCAGATTGGTTCAGTAGTGCTTCGTAGCCAATGGTTTCGACCCGGCTGCGACTCGCACTCAATGCGAGATCAAGGGCCAGTAGGACGCTACTCTTGCCCGTCTCATTGTCCCCGATCAATACGTTGGTGCCGGCATCAAACTGAAGAGTCAGATGGCCAAAGCTTTTGAAGTTGTTCAGCACGAGTTTGGTGATGGCCGGCATGAGCGTTTCCTGGTTGACCTTAGGCAGGGGGTAAGCGTTCATCAGTCGATTTTGGAGACCTGGGCTTTCAGAACCATGGTCAACGTCAATCTGCGTTTAGTGAGGGTTTTGAAGCGTCCCTCCCTAGGGGCTTTTTCGGGTGCGGTTGTGGAGTGTTTCCACATGCCCAGAACTACGACCTCATCGTCCTTTTCAATGCCTTTGAGCCATGCTGGATCCTTGGCCCAAATGCTCACCTCCAGGCCAATGCCATTTTCTGCGTCATCCGGATCGACTCGGAACTTGTTCATCTGCAGGTTGATAACGTTCTTGGTTTTGTCACCCCTGATTTCAGTCCTGACGCTGCTCACCGCACCCTGAATCGCGACGGGATGTTGAACGGCGTTGTGCGACACTGCGTAATACGCTTCCGCATGGCGCTCCGGTTCGAAATAGAACTGATTCCAGGCGACCTTCACATTGCCCTCAAACACCAGCTCCAGATGATGTTCGATGTCCTGGTCTTTGTCACAGAGCGCGCGGAGCTTCAGGGCTCGCTTGGCAGAGTTGATGTACGCAGGAAGAAGATTTGGGTTGTGGGTGTAAGTCCGACCCGCTGTCGCCCGAGTGCCCCCATCATCCTTGAAATCACGACCACCTTTTTCCAGGGCTTCCTTGATCATGACCAGGCGCATCCGGTAACGATTGTGTTGGATGCTCTCGATCAGGTCTTCGGAGGTGCTGGCAATCTCGTTAATTTCCTCGTCCACACCGAATCGACAATTCGCGGCATGAGCACCTTTGGGATAGAGGCGAAAATAGCCTTGGACGAAAACAGACTTGTCATACATTTCACGGGTGTACGGCGGGTTGTGAGCGACTGGCGTACCGCATTTGCATTGAAGAGGCTCGGCACCTGTGCCTTTGGTGTATGTGTCTGCTTCCCATCTTTCGCCGTTCTGGTCGAAGGCGTGATCCATTTTGATGCCCATACTCACTCCTCATGTCTAAGCCGGATCCGATTCCATTTCATATCGAGCCTGAAGCGGCGGTCGCTCTGCTGGCGACTGCGTGGTATCCGATAAGGTTGCGCTCCTGATCTCGGCGTCCAGGTGCCCCATTTTATGGCTATAGGCCATCAGTGTACTGATTGAGGACTAGCCTGCAAGCATGGGTTCTCCGCATTCGGAGCCGCTGTCCATTCCCGAACATTTTAGTTTGATGGCATCAAGATGGCGCCGCTTCCGGGCATGTTTCCGGCTGATTGGTTTTTCAGTGACACCAGCTTCGCCTCGCACTGTGACACCCCACCCGGTCGTTTTCATCCGCCTAATTCCCGTTAGGAGTTGAGCTCAATGTGCGTGGGCTTCAAGTGTTGTGGTGACACTATGGTATCGAGCCTCTGATAAACTCGCTGTTTTTTGCGGTGTAGTTGGCGGATGACAATGGAATGGCAACCTTCTTTTCTATCGCGTCTATTCAGAAGAGCTGCTTCTTGGCGTCTGACGATCGAGAATGATGAGCTGAGCGTCACGCTGGGCGACCAAACGTATTCGATACCTCTCGAAGCGTTCTCCTCACTGCGTTTTCATCACCGGATACTGTGGACGAATGTCTCTGTCTGGATCGGTCATGAGATTCAGCTCATTGGCTTGGCCCATTCGGCGCGCAGTACCCTGGATCACCAACTTCGGGCGGTAACGAGCAGGCAGCATTTTCGCGCTTACTACGCCAAGATCATGGACTGGCTGAAGAAGGCCGAACAGGTCGTGGCTACAGCTGATGCAGAGCATCGCTGGCTGACGCACGACATGCAGCAGGAGCTTCTCTTTAAAAGGGATGCCCTAGGAATCGACGCTGCAAAGCTTAAGGCCTTGTTTGATTCTCCAGTTATCCAGGCAGCCATGGGAGATAACAAGACGCGCGTGCAAGGACGGTTGCGTCAGTGGTCTCAGGACTGGACTGAGCATTGGAAAGCTCGTAATCAAGTACACATGATCCGGGAGCTCGATGCTTGCTCAGATCTTCTAGATAACGTCGAAGCCCGAGAGCTCAATGATGAGCAAGCAAAAGCCGTGGTTTGCTTCGACAACCGGGTTCAGCTTATTAATTCTGCCGGCTCCGGCAAGACTTCTACGATGGTTGCCAAGGCCATTTACGCTGTTCATCGCGGTTTCGTGGCCCCATCCGAGATCATCATGCTGGCCTTCAACAAGGATGCGGCTCAGGAGCTGCAGGAAAGGGGGGCTCAGTCTCTCGCACGGCTAGGCATGACCGGTGTCACGATCAATGCGCTTACTTTTCACTCACTAGGCCTCAAAATCATTGGCGGCGCTACAGGCAAAAAGCCAAGCGTCCCGAAGTGGGCTACCAAGACGGATCTCGGGCTGGAAAAGCTTGGGGTGATTGTCGATACGCTTAAAGACAGGTCAGATGAGTTTCGCACCAAGTGGGATCTTTTCCGTTTGGTCTTTGGGCGGGATCACTCCACTGCGCCGTTGAGAGATGTGGCGGAGGCCTTTGACAGGGAAGGGGAGGCTCGGCTAATCACACTCAATGGCGAGCACGTCGCGAGCCAGGAAGAGCGTTTGATTGCCAACTGGCTCTTCTACAATGGTGTTGAGTACGCCTATGAGCGACCCTACGAGCACGACACTGCAACCGCTGATCACCGTCAGTATGTGCCCGACTTTTATTACCCGCAGCTGAATCTCTATCACGAGCATTTTGCCTTCGACGCAGATGGCCAAGCGCCCGCGCATTTCGTGAATTATGCAGAAGGGGCCGATTGGAAGCGGAAGACGCATGCCAGCTATGGCACGCAACTGATCGAGTCGACTTCACACCAATTGCGAACGGGTGAAATCTTCGCTCTTCTCGCCCACGAGCTGACGTCGCGGGGTGTGGAGCTAGATCCAAATCCCGACCGTCCAATCCCGGACTCAGGCTTGGTACCGCTGGATCATATTGACTTGGTGAAGGTGCTCAGATCGTTCATCTCGCACTACAAAAGCAATAGCCTGACGGCGGCGATGCTGTACGAACGGTACGACGCTCTTCCAATCAGCGTCTTCAAGTTCCGGTACAAAATGTTCCTGGAGCTCGCGATCCCGGTGATCGAAGGGTGGGATGCCGCCCTTAAGGAAGACCGTGGGATCGATTTTGAGGACATGATTAACATGGCCGCAGATTGTCTAGAGCGTGGCTACCAGTCGCCTTACCGCTTGGTCATGGCTGATGAGTACCAAGACGCCTCGCGCGCGCGTGCGAGGCTATGCCGAGCGTTAGTTCAAGAGCCTCACAGTCACCTGTTCGCAGTGGGAGATGACTGGCAGTCGATCAACCGGTTCGCAGGCGCCGATGTGAGTGTCATGACAGGCTTCGTCGAGTGGTACGGCCACGGCGAGGTATTCCGACTTGAGAAAACGTACCGGTGCCCACAGGCCATCTGTGACGCCTCCAGTCAGTTTGTGGCTAAAAACCCGGCTCAATTGCAGAAGACAGTGATTTCTGTGACTGAGCCCATCGGGCCCGCATTCCAGGCGTTTCAGTTGTCCAGTAGAGACCAAGTTCGGGATGGTCTGCGACAGTACCTGGACGACCTCTACCAGCAGCTGTCGACTGGCGTAATCCCTGGAGCCAGTGGTAGGTTGATCTCAGTCTTCGTCCTGGGGCGCTACAAATCCGATGCGCAGTTCATCCCCCAGGGATGGGAGCGGCGCTACGGCAATAAGCTTGAAATCAGATTCAAAACCATCCACACCTCAAAGGGCGACCAAGCCGATTATGTTCTGCTGCCAGGGATGATGGTTGGAGGGTTCCCGAGCCTGAAAGGGGATGATCCTGTCTTCAGTCTTGTGATGCCGGAAGGTGACACCTACCTGCATGGAGAAGAGCGCCGGCTTTTCTACGTTGCGTTGACTCGGGCGCGCAGGTCGGTTGCCATGTTCACCGTGACTGCCAGAAACTCGCCGTTCTTGGCCGAGCTGGCGAAAGACGGTGTGGTCATGGTCACGGACATGAAGGGTGAACCAATCCAAGAGGAACGATGCCCAGTCTGTCAGCATGGGGTCGTGCTTCAGCGCACGGGTAAGTTCGGTGATTTCAAATCCTGCTCGGGTTTTCCTCGCTGCAAATACAAACCCGATAAGCCAAAACGTCAAGGAACTCGACAGCCAAAGCTGACCCGTCGTCCGTATTGATTCGATTGGCCTCGATCTGGGCGCGATCGCATCCCGCAGCCAACGATCCATTACCCAAGCTCGCTGATCAGTTGTACCACCGTGCGGCACATCTGCTGATTGGTGTCGTCTGCCGCTAACTTGACCCTGAGGGAGTGACGCATGCGTATTACAGGACGTAGTGAGTCCGAGGTGTTCGCCGACCTTGGCCTGCTTACTGCCAAACCGGGTTACGTTCACGCGATCGCGTACATCTGCCATCGCGATAACATGGTCGCGTTTCGAGATGAGTACAAAGCTTCTGATCTGAGTGAACTATACGATCCCAATCGACTTCTCAGAACGGAAATCAACACCCTACTAGGACTGATGGTGCGCCAGCCACTGGATCTGACGCTCCCGGAGCTTGGTCAAATCCAAGCTTATGTAGAGAAAACCGATGAGCTGATGGCTGAACTCCATGGCTCAATGAATAGCGTCATCTTCGAGGCGCTGAAGCGCAAATCTGCGAGCGCGACAGATCGCATGTCTATTTGGGACGGGGTGGCGTTGAGGGAGCCAGTTTTCTACGGCCCGGAGTCCGCTTACAGTTTCCAGTACCGAGATTTTTTCGTCGACAAGCACGAGGACGATGACGCTTGGCTTCAGCAGAACAAGGGCTTCACGAGTCGTCAGGCACAAACAGTTGCCCGTGCGATGTGTTCGCTCATGGACTTACGTGCAACCCAGCTGCATCAAAGTGGTAAGAAAGCACTGGAAGCCATCGGTTCACCACTGGCTCACTTCGAGTTCACCACAGAGGAAGTCGCTCGAAAAACAGGGCTGGACATTGGCGTCGTGCAGGCAGTGTTTGAAGCATTGACGTTCACCGGTCAGAACTCGGAATTCCGGGAACTCGGAGATTACAACAGCGTGGTCGGGACGCCGCTGTTGCCGACTGATCGCGGGTCGGTGCTTCTCTTCATGCACTACGCAATTTACGAATCACTCTACGAGTCACCGTTCTTTTGGATGAAAGACGACCCTGTCTATCGCCGACAGGCCTCTGACAACCGTGGCGCTTTCGTTGAGCGTTTTGCTCACAAACGATTAGCTGCGGTCTTTGGAAGAGCCAACGTTTACACCAACGTCAACATTCTTGACGGGAAGAACAGGGCCGGAGAGGCTGACGTGCTGGTGATCTTCGGTGACCGCATGATCATCGTTCAAGCCAAAGCGAAGAAGCTAACACTGGCCGCACGAAAGGGGAACGATGGTCAGCTCAAGGCTGACTTCGCTGCGGCTATTCAGAAGGCATCTGATCAAGCCTGGGACTGCGCTGAGGCGATTCTCTCGGGAAGGTGCCGGATGATCGATGAGGCAGGGCATGAGATCGCCATGCCTAATTCGATTAAAGAGGTCTTCCCGTTCTGCGTGGTATCTGACCACTATCCTGCTCTAGCGCTCCAGGCGAGCCAATTCCTTGAGTTCGAAACTACGGAGATCGTCCGGGCCCCATTGGTGATGGACGTTTTCCTACTGGACGTCCTGACGGAAATGTTGGACTCCCCCCTGCGACTCCTCAGCTACGTACGCTTGCGGGCGATCGCAGGTGACAAACTCAGAGTTAGCCATGAGCTGACAGCACTGGGTTATCACCTGAATCAAAATCTCTGGCTCGACCCAACCTACAGCATGGCATCGGTGGATGACTCATTCGCAGGCGATGTGGATGTCGCGATGACGGTGCGTCGGGAAGGATTCCCAGGGAAAAGAACACCGCCAGGTATTCTGACGCACATGCTAGGTACTCAGTATGAGCAGTTGATTGCTCAGATTGAGCGAGCAGCAGATCCTGCAATGCTTGAACTTGGTTTCGTGCTGCTGTCGCTGGATAGCAGGGCGTGTCAGCACATCCACCAGGGTATAGCCGGTATCACGGGTATGGCCATGAGAGATGGACGCCCTCACGACTTCACCTTTGCCATTGATGGAGGGGAGGCGGGGATTACGTTCCATTGCTACCCAGCTCCAGATACTCACGCGATTGAACACCTGAAACTGCATTGTGAAAAACGCAAGTACGTGGAGCGAGCGGCCACATGGTTCGGCGTTTCCGTCAATACGCAGGGAAAAATTCAATTCGGCATGATGTACAACCTACCCTGGGTTCAATCCGACGTGATGGACGAGCTGACTAAGGGAATGCGAAAGCCTGTAGCCATGGGCGCGGCGATGAAAATCTTGGAAAGAGGCATGCGTCACGTGGAGCCGGGCCGCAATGACGCATGCCCATGCGGTAGTGGAAAAAAATATAAGAAGTGCTGTCGCTCTTGAGTTTACTGCGCCCGCTTTGCGCTGTGCACCAGTAGGGCAATTCGCAGAATGTAGTGGCTTGTGGCTCAAGGTGCCGGGAAGTAGATCTCTGTTTGCAGTGAATGCGTAGCGTGGGAAATCCGCGCTTTGCGAGGTGACGGAGCAGCAATGCCCCGAGTAGCTTGTTCCAGCCCTGGAACACCTCCACTGCGCTCCAGGCCTTCAATTTCGGATCGTAGGTGATAAATGAGCTCTACGGTAGGTTTGTCGAATTCGAGGCTCAGCATCAGTATCGCCAGTGGGCTTAGTTCCAGTCGCTGGCTGACTTGGTCGAGCTTGTCCAAGGTAATGCTGCATCTACCGCTTTCAAGCTACTAAGGTAGGTACGGCTCGTGTCACCGAAGCAACGCTGGGAGATTTGTCGCTTGCTGCGAAGCATTCTGAGTACGGTGGCGAACGATGACTTCAATAACATAGATGGCTGGCTCCTCCGTTTGTGCTTTTGTGCAGAGATATCCACCCTGAAACCTCTGTCCTAGATAGGTCTGCCCCTATCACTCCGGAAGCTTGTGGCGAAGCGACCAGCAGAAGCGTTATGTCGGAAAACTGTTCGTTCGTACAGCTTATCCCGATAAACACGTAAGGAGAACATTTGTACTCCTTTTGGCGGCGAGGTCTATGGAAATCGTTGATGACCGTTTTGTCTTCTTCTCGCAGGAGGAGCTGTTGCAGCAACACTGCCTTCTGCTCTAGATCGATTTGGCGGTGATGGGGGTGAGTTAACGGCCTCCCGAGAAGAATTGCCATCAGGTTTGTGATGTGGGCGAGACTTAAGTACGAGCTGTGGTTACAGACATGAAGAGCGATCCGTTCCAGGGTGCGATCATGTAGATTGCGCCTTTATCGGGCGTATCCATATAGGTGGATAGCTGGAGGGGAAAGGATCATGGATGGCGACTCTTATGATTTTGGCGAGATATCTGCTCACTTGGATCACCTGACAAACACTGATCCCCATGAGGCATTGAGGCAGGCGAGAAAGCTGAGCCTTGAGGGGCGGAATCGGCTCAACAACATGCAGTTGCGCGCAGCAACATTGGTTAACGCTGGAGTGCAATGCCAGCAGCAAGATGCGATCGATGACGGGCTTGCTCTCTATCGCGAACTCCACACCGAGTACCCGACACCGGATACCGTCTTCAACCTAGGCACAGCGATTGTCAGCTCGATCGGCTATACGCCCGTTGGTGACAGGTGGTTGGATCATAAGGAAAGCACGAGGCACCTGCGCTCGGAGGCCAGAGCATGTTTTTGGAGTGTGGCTCAGGATGCTGAAGCAAGCATGTCAGCTCGTAGTCAGAGTTGGACAAATCTTGCAAATCAATTGGCAGATAGCCAACGTTTGAGCGAATGTCATGACGCGCGAATTGCAGCCTTAGCGCTAGATCCAAAAAACGGCGTTGCTGCTCACGCAGCCGCTAGGTACCTGATTTACTGTTACCAAATGGGCCTTTGTTCGGATCTGGCTGTCCTAGAAGCCGCTGCGCATGCCAAGGTGGGACGGGAAAACCGGGATCGAATCATTGAGTACGCGGGACTGCAGGCAGCGGATGGCATGCTTGGTTTCCTCAATCGCTTCCAAGAGCCGCCGCCCAGGGCGCCGCATAGTGACCCCTTCGTTGCCTGGGTTGAGAAAGAGCGGCTGACTCTTGGCCCGACCGTTGAGCTTGTAGATCCCGAAATGGGCAAGCTTGATTGGTTACGGTTGCCGGGCATTTTGGAGCGGGAGTCTGGAAAAGGAGCAACGCCCCCGCCGATATTCGCGATGTTCAACCAGATGAAAGGCGACTTCATCCTGGCCCGTGATTTGGCCTGGCGCTCTCGGGATGAAGCGGGATGGCCTACCTCGGGATGCTTCGATGACACCCTTGATTACGCCGTATACGGCCCGGCTACGTCTGCATTGATCCTTGCGCACCGCACAGCCATAGACCTTTTGGATAAAGTCGCCGCTGCCGCAAATCACTACTTCGACCTTGGCCTGAAACCGCATGACATCTTTTTCGGAAAAATCTGGCGCGTGCGGCCAAACAAGGCAGGTGAAACCCCACTGATTCCCAAGATCGACTCCATAGTTCGAGAGGGTGTGCATGCTCTTTACGGTTTAGTCGAGCTTGCCGATGACTATGAGGCCCGAAGCGGAATTCTGCGCCCCCTGAAAAACCTACGTAACGCCGGCACGCACCGCTTCGTGGTGTTGCATGATCTAGGCGATATCACCCAGTGCAGAGAGGCTGCTGAAGTCGAGCATCACGACTTTGATCGATTCACTGCAACGGCCATGGCTGCGCTTCGCGTAGCCAGGTCAGCCATCCAGATGCTAGCGCTTGCAGTCGGTGAGAAAGAAGAGCTGTTGAGGAAGTCGAAGGAGGGACTCATTGGCACTCTGGAGGTGTTTGACCATGATTGGATTCGAGGGCGGGATGATGATTTTGAGTCGGACGATTCTGGTGAGATCGATGAGATTGATGAGCCTTCTAGCCCTTGGTGACTAAGGGCCATCTAGACGGTAAACGAGGGCGATCACTCACTCTGGTTGACAATAGCTGCCGCTGAAACCACGATACTGCCTCCGTGGTGACGGCCACCCTCAGTCCTAGATCTGTAGAGCGATTGCACCGTTGCTTCACGCTTCACAACCTCCCGCCATTTCTTTTGGTGGCAGCGACTAGGACACTGCCGCCCAAAGGAATAGGCCATGAAAAGCACCACATCACCGCTCCTTCGTCACATCTCGTTCCTCGCCAAGCGCTGTCAAAATGATCCAGATGCACCTCTGAGTCCAGAAGGGCGGGGGCTTCTTAAGCAGTTCAATGGGCGTCCACTTAAACACAGCCAGTGGCTCCAGCACGTTGCCCGGGATTTTGGGTTGGAGTACAACCAGGTTTCCCAGTGCAACGCACGTCTCACAGACTACTGCGATCACAATGCGCAAATGCGCATCTGGAACAACCCAGTTCGCTTCTTTTACCAGCCTGATGTTTTCGAGCGGCAGTTGCAGGCGCTTCTGAGTGCTGCTGAGGGCAAGTTCAGTCTGGCAGAGGCAGCCAAAAAGCACCGTGTGAGGTTCGAGAATTTTGACTTCAGTCCTGCGCTTCTTGATTTTCTCGTTGAGCGTAAGGGCGTCTCACTCTTGAGTTTCGAGGGGATTTCTGCGTCCAGCAGTGTCATTGCAGATTCCTGGGTATCGATCTGTACATCGTTTGCCGGCGCCGATCTAAGTAACGCGAAGTTCGTTCGCTATTTCGACGATGGTCAGTGCAGGGCGGGCATGGTGATCCATGAGGGGAAATTTATGGCAGCCAATCTCTCTGGTGCTGATTTGAGGTGGGCCTACCTTCGTGGGGCCGACTTCAGTGGCGCAAATCTGGAAGGTACGGATTTACGCAATGCGAACGTTTATGAAAGCAGCATGCAAAACGTCACGGGCGTTCTTGTCGGTGGTGAAGTGGATTCAACGCACTGGTTACTAGACGAGGTCTGACGGGCCAGCACTTAGACGGTGAAGCATGCGCAGCCGGCGTGAGACCAGCTGCGTCATGCCCTTTACGCTACGTCACCGATGCGCTTACCAGTTGCCCGAAGTGTCAGCTGCGTATTCCCTTGCGGAGAGCCCTGCAGAGAGAAGACGCCTTTCTCGTAATCGACAGTGCCATGAGCTTCAAGCACGAATCCGCCAGTACCACCGAAAACATGGGTGTTACCGGCTTGCCATTGCTGCACGTTGATCTGGGTTTTGAATTCGCCAGACTGAGCGGGAAGTTTTCCTTGATACAGGAAGTTGGCATCGCTGCCATTCACGCTGCCGTCCTTGACGAACACGAGACCAGATCCGAAATCCTGGATGTTGGAGCGGAAGTGAACCTCAAACACACCTTGCGACATGGGAGTCTCCATGGTTGCTGAAATTAAGCGTCCAGCATAATGGGATCCAATGAAGAGTGGCCTAATGCTGTTTTGTTACCAGCTGTTTCCAGTCTGCTAGTTTGTTTGGGCTGGCTACCCTGGACGTCTAGATAAGCGAACTCTGTATGCCCATTCAGGGCTGCATGGCACCGCTTCGTTCTCTGAGGCGCGCGCGTCGTCGCGCCGCAGGTCGTAGTATCGATACAACGCCATCACGAGCCAACGTTTCTATCTCGCCACGGAGATGGCCGCCAGCGCTGTCCCCCTGGCGGCGATCCAGGCCGGTCAGAGGGCTGTATTTTCTTCGGGTACCGTGACGTGGACTTCTACGTCGGGACGAAAGATGTCACGGATGAGATACAGGTGTTCGTTCACTTGATGCAGCCGAGCTAAAAAGGTATCCATGAACTCATCGGTAACCTCGAAGTGCTTCGCCGGTTTACTGGAGGTTAGCGTCTCGCCCTGACCTCTGGGCTCAGTCGCGTCCTGGCGTCGATGCAGAATTTGGTTACCGGCCATGCTGGTGATCGGGTAGGAGTGGATGATGTCCGATCGCTCATCGTTGAGTGTCCTGAACAGCTCATAGGCTTGTTGTCCGGCGGCGAAGGCTTCCGGTTCCAAATGCTCGATCTTTGTCACCGTTTGCTTAAACGCGTCTGCAAGGCGACCGCCCATTTTGGCTTCGAGCTCGGTACGAGACTTCTCGGGATCCATATGGCAGATCACCTCCGCCATAAAACTGCTGACCGAAGCGAATCCGTAGACAGCGGCCCCCAGACGAAATACATAGCGGTCACTCTCGGGCAGGGCGATTCGAGTCAGCCGCCTGATATCTGCGAAATCCTTTTCGATGCTGGTCATTTCTCATTTCCTGGGTCGTGGGTAAAGCTGCACGCTTGCCGAGGCCGAACAAGGCGCGTTGCGCGCAAGCTATTCGGATCATCGCCTAAATTTGTTGCATCGAGTAGAGTCTGGCGCATGTTCCGCCTGCGCCCTTTCCGATGCGAGGCCTGAGGCGGCTAAGGCAGATCACGACGCTGGCAGCTGGAAATCCCGGGCAGCCAAGTCATCGATGGAATGTGAGGGCGTGAATGCAAATCAGCCGAAAGCTCAACCTTTACGAAATTGAGGATCTTTATCAGTCGCTAGGCACTGATCCCAACCTCAGGCTTCCCCGCAGCATGAGCCACGGCGGTGGGCTGGGTGTTGATGCAGCATTGGCTCAGTTCATCGTGACTTGGGCCCGTGCCTACGAAAAGACCGTCCTTCACCTGTACTCGCCTGCTGATGAAGCGATCGCCCAAATCACGCAGTTGGCTCACAGCGCCGCTGGATTTTTTGCCTTGATCATGTGCAGTGAAGTGCACGCTCGGGATCATCAACTGATTGATCGGCGAGAAGCTCTCATGGCGATCAGGCCCCTGGTCGATGCAATGTTTGCAGGTGATCTGCGCAACACCTCGAACCTGAGAGGCGCGCGACCAACTGCCATCAACCTATTCTGCGTGAACAACGCAAAGCGTGAATTCATCAAGCCGTTCTACTTCGATCACTCCGTCCCAAAAGTCCAGCCCAGGACGTGGTTCTCAACGCTCGTAGAGACGTCGTCGAAGCTGATGACTACTCGCAGTGACCAAGGTGCATTGCTCAGATCAGGCCTCCCTGCACTGGGCAGCGTACTCTGGGAGCTAATCTCGAACGCTGACCAGCATGCGGTCACAGACGTTGATGGGAACAAGTACAAGAAGGCGTTACGCGGCACCTCGATCAAACTCAACAGGATGAGTCGTCAGGATGCGCTGGAGTACTCCGACGTTGAGCCAGAACTTGCTCGATTCATTCTGAAGCGTTTTGTCAAAGCTGAAGTACTGGAATTCCTGGAAATCTCGGTCATCGACAGCGGGCCTGGCCTGGCCCGGCGATGGCTAACGGTCAAGGAGGAACGACCAGTCGAATCGCTGGATGGACTGAGCTTAGAGGCTGAACTTGAGGCCACGCTTGACTGCTTCAAGAAGCACGTCACTTCCAAGACGCAGTCTCCGAATTCGGGAATGGGCCTGCACAACGCTGTTCAGGCACTCAACAAACTGAAAGCCTTTGTACGTGTCCGGACGGGGCGGCTTTCATTGCACCAGGCCTTTCATGGAAGCGATGAGGTTATGGAATTCGAACCGTCGACTCGATTCGGTGGCCGAGTACTGGCTGCTGTCGAAGGCACTGTCTTCACGATCTGCATTCCGGTGAATTGACATGTTCGATCTCGTGGATTTTGAAGTCGAGCTAAGTCACGCCGGGAAGCCGGTTCACGCGGTGGTGTTTTTCACCGGCCCAGATCTCCTGACCGAGACGCAAGCAGCGCACGCCCTCCAGCACCAGCTCGCCGGCTATGTCATGCCCGATCTCCTGGTGTTTCTCATGCCAGGCTACATCTTGGCGGAATTTCGCGCTCAGCAAGCAGACACAACATCCCCGCTCATGGCGGAGCTAAGCCGTAAAGGCCCGGGGTCGCCTCGCACCTATGCGTGTGCGTTCTACGACGTAAAGGGCGCCATAACTGAGTATGTCCACATCTCAGGGCCCGAGGAGGGCTTGGCAACGCTCATTAAGGACAAGTCCAGGGCCATCGTCAAAGCCGGTCTGACGAACCTCGTCGAGCGCTCCAGCGTCCTAAAGAAGGCGCCTGCGGGCTTCTTCTATTCAAAGCCTTCCTCTCGGGCCTCGAATTATTTCATCCGCGCTGAAGACCTCCTGTCCGAGACGTTGCACGCTTATTACCTGGCATTCGCATGCCTGCCCTTGATCGAGAAGGCCACGGGCGAGGGCGCGGCTCGCCCTGATACCCTCTACCTGGACACGATTGCCTTGCTGCCCCTGGCGATGTGTATGCAGATGTACCTCATGAAATTCGGGCTGCCAGGCTTCGCCAACATTCGTTCTTTCCACTCGCACGAGGGACTGATCAAAGACGGGCCTTTGCCCAAAGCGGTATCCGCCTTGTGCCTCATATCTGCCTCGACCCAGTGCGGCCTCGCGCAACAGTGGGTAAAAGTGAACAGCGCTCCTCCAGAGCGTGTAGCGACCATCCTCTCCTTTGAGCGGTCATCGGATTCCTGTTCTGTCCTGTACACGCTCAAGCAGCCAGACGACTTCGAAATCCTGGGGGAGGGCGAAGCGGGCGGTACCCGTCTGATTCGGATTCATGGTGAGCGATTCGTTGCAGAGCACAGCGAAACCAAGGCGCTGAACATCGGCACCGATCATGCACCGGCTTTGCTGCAAAAACTATTTCACTCCTTCATGGGGGCGAACCTTTTCAGTTGCTACGCCCATGATCGGCCAGGGCTTAGGCCTCGGACGGTGTGCGTCGATAAAGACAATCTGGCAGCTGCCGACGACTTCGTGGAGTGGTTTGAGCGCGTCTTGTTGGAGGAAGCGGTCGCATCAACCCGCTGGATCATTCACGATGACGACGGGGCCAGCGAGGCTTTAGCCGACCGGGCAATCGCGTACCTTGCGTCCTGTGGCGTGACGGTCGAGAGCAAGGTGTCCTTCGATAACTTTGATGCCAGTGTGGATTTTGACGGGTCTGTCATTGTCATTGCAGCTGCTGCTGAGCGTGGGTCGCGCCTACAGAGCGTAAGCCGTCGTCTGCGCACCGCGCAGCAGTCCGGCACCCGGCTGTACATCACTGGAGCACTTTTTGGGCGCAGCTATGCGCTGATGAAGGATCTGCAGAGCAACTTGACCCAGCCCGCCAAGGATCACAGCAGGTACGTTTTCAAGACCTTCATGGAAATCCCTGCGGCAGAGCTGGCCTGCACGAATCACTGGGCCGAAGAGCAGCGTCTGCTCGACTCTTTGCACTCAGTCGTCGACACGTTCTCAGCACCAATAACGCAGCGCATGGAGGTGTTTGATAACGCAGGCACAGGTGGGCTTGGCCAGCACCCTTTCTGGCCCAGTAGCCACACCAGTGAACCGATGACTCTGAGCCGAGGTTTCGCATTTGTCGACGGTACGGAAGATGTGAGGATCGCGACGTCGACGGACATCTACCTTACCATCCTGTGGATTCTGCAGAATGCCCGGCATAGCGATAAGGTGCAGAACGCCAAGCGGCTGGAGTCTGGCGAGCTTCAGCAAGTGCTCCTCTCGCCAGATGTGTTCTCGCGGTTTGATGATGGCGTCATCCAGGCAGCGTTTTTGCGCGCAGCGCTACCTGCCGAGCTTGATTACCGGGCTCAGGAAACCCACAGCTTGTCGATGGGGGACATCATCAAGCGTGTCGCCGCAGGGTATGGCCATGAGCGAGGTGAAGCCGCCTTGGAGTTCGTGATCGCGTTGGCGATTGGAAAGATCCGTCTGCATAAAGACATCGATGGCCGACTGCGGGCTGACTTGATCGAAACACTCTTACCGCACCTTCCAGAGATTCCTTATCTGCTCGATCCAAATCACGAACCGCCGTTGTGATCAGTTCCAGGTAGTCGTTGGGCCGGTGCTTTGTCATTGTTGTTTTTAGGCGCTTTGGTCATAACAGGCAAGATTGTCGGACAAGGCTTAAGGGCGTTCTTTCGTCGACGATAATCATTGGCTTTGCGGTTGCGATCACTCGAAGGATTCAGATTTCTTTACAGTGCTGTTTAGGCTTGCAGAGCGGGAACGAGGGGAGCCTGTTTAAATGATTACCAGCATCGATATTAGCCAAAGCCGTGGCCTCACGGTGATCTACCCGATGTAAAGAGGAGAGCGTCATGGAGTTTGCAGAGCCGCTTCGCCAATACGCGGAGCAGGTATTTGGGTGCAAAGTAAAGGCAGCGGAGTGGATGATGCATCCAAGAGCTGTATTTGAAGGTCTCAGTGCGCTGGAGTACGCCCAGAGCGACTTGACGTATCAGCATGTCATAGAAGAGCTAGAACGAATCAATCATGGGTTCGCATGCTGATTCAAGCTCATGGTTATAATAGCCAACCAACTCGTTCTTCTGGGTGGCTCTGACGGTAAAGAAACCTTGTGCATTGGTGCTCCCATTTTGAGGTACAGCGCCGAAAAAACGGTGGCTGTGCTTTGGTTCACCAAGTAGTGCGCATGCGGGCAAACCGTTTGGTGCAACTAGGCCGTCTGAGACCTGTGCGGCTGCAGCTCTGCAATTTAACTCACATGCTGTCTCGGCAGGGGTATCAGTATTTGGATGAGGCACGCACACCGTATCCCCCATTTTTAGTACTCACCAGAAGTGAAGGTCAGGCCGCGAGAGCCAACTTCTGTTTGGATGTAATTTCTCCCGGGGTTGGGCCATGAGGCGCTGGGCAAATATGTCGAGGCATTGCAAGTCTACGGACACGAGCAAGTACTGAATCCTGCAATTGGTGTGAAGCGCAGACTTGCATTTGTGAATTAACGCGTCAATGCAGGCTAGGGCACGGTCACAGCTGGCGCAGAGTCAGTGAGTCACCCTCATGGCTCGTAGGAGATCTGGCTCACATACCAAGTGGCTTCGCCGTCCGGGATTTTCACCACGCATTCATCGCCTTCCTCTTTCTTGAGCAGGGCGCGCGCCATCGGGGAATCGATGGAAATATAGTCGTTGCGTTCGTAGATCTCATCGTAGCCCACGATCCGGAATTTCTTCTGTTCGCCGTCTTCGTTCTCTATCTCTACCCAAGCGCCAAAGAAAATTCTTCCTTCCTGCTCCGACGAGTAGTCCACGACCCTCACATCCTCCAGTCGCTTACGCAGATACCTGACGCGGCGATCAATCTCGCGTAGAAGCTTTTTGTTGTACTGGTAGTCTGCGTTCTCGCTTCTGTCCCCGAGGGATGCTGCCCAGGCGACCTTCTGCGTAATTTCAGGTCTGTACACACGCCACAGGTGATCGAGCTCGCCTTTGAGCTTCTCATGCCCGGCTCGGGTGATGATGTTTGTAGCCAATCAACAACTCCTTACCTCGGAAATTCTTTGGCAGCTTTCAGGCTGTGCGAGAGCGCTGGCCAGAGCCTGAATGGACTTTGAGGGAGTCTACTCGGTCGAGCGTTCAATGGGGCAAGGCTTAGTACCCGGTACCCGCATTTCAGGCACGTTTCACTTCAACGCTGCCCTTCATGCCTTGCACATGCAGTTGATAAACACCGCCCTCCTGGACGACCTTGGCCTGCGGCATGTAGGAGTATGAGTACACCGCCTGCTGCCATTTTTGCCCATTGTAGAACTCGAAAATGGTGTCGGTGTCGTCAAAGCCTTCAAAGTCGCCACTGAGCTGTCCTTCACATACGATCATCGCTACCCCTCCTAATGAATAATGCAGTAGATGATGCACTGCCGAGTGCTTCTTCTCAAACGAACTCGCATTTTCAGGATGGCCAACGGATAGAGGCTTTACTGAAACAGAATCAGGCTGCAATCCATGCTCGATGCTGCCCACTGTTTCCTTTACGCGAAGATACGTAGGCTCGTCTCGGACATACTCTAGGGCGCTCAGCCCATCGAACGCAGCACGTGGCTGACTGAGCCACACCGCTGATTTGACTTTGTCCCCGAAGACTAGCTCAGTTTGGTCGCGCAGGAGCTCTGAAAATGCCATCGTGGGCTCCTCCGGGGTTCAATGGTGTGTGCCAGGCGTAGCTGCTGTGCAGTGCGAATACAGCTACGTTCAAGGCATCACAAAGGGTAGGCTTTGCCAATCGCGGCGCCACCTGATCCGGCGCGACCATAGCACCTCGCACATCACTGTACGTTCAAGTTCACTGTCGTCCTTTGCACAAAAGTTCTCGAATGCCCCGAACCCCGTCAAACCTGATTGCGTTACGTGAACGACTAGGCGAGATCCTGGGCGAGCAGAAGAGTCACTACACCGGTACTCAAATTCCAGGCGTTCTCGCGTCGTTAGGGCTGAACGACTTCCTGGGTGCACCTTCGAAGCACGATCACTTTCGTGGAGCGGTGTATGAAGCTTCAGACAAGCAGCTGGTCTTCGCTGCCGGCGCGACGTTGGCACAGCTTGATTTACCAGTCGTGCATCGCGATGAACTTCAGGAACTTTACTGGGACGATGGCTCTCGTCCGGCCATCCCCGCGCGTTACCGGCGTGATTTATCCCGGCGACTGGATCAACAGGAGCTGTTTCTCCACGCGGAAGGGTTTCTCTCCACCCTCGCGAGCTTCTGGCGTATCAATGAACGAAGCTTGCTGGCAGATTTTTCGCTGGCCCCCAGCCTGCGTGACCATATTGAGCGTCACTGCATCGCCAACGATGATTGGAACGCCACGGCACTCTTTGAAAAGGTGGGCGCCTTCAAATCCACGGATGCCCGTTTCGTGCGATTCATCGAAGCACTGGCTTCTTCCTCGGTGCGACCCGACGAGGCCGCTCAGCGGGCGTTCATGGATGCAGTGGATGAAGTGTTGAAGCCATACGGCATCCACTTCATCGCTACGATCGGTGCTGATGCCTATTTGGAGGGGCAGCTCACGTATCGTGGCGGTCATGCAAAGGCTTCGCCTAAGAACCTTATCTTTGCATCCAAGGCCAAGCCCGACCTGCGCTTCAGCAGCGCCTTGGACAACGACGTTGAAGTGGTAAGAAATGCTGACAAAGTCTTGATGTACGACCGGGCGATAGGGCCGGCGGGGCTGCTTTGGCGTGACCTGCAGTCCTGGTTCGAGGACACTCAGGGGTTGGCAGCAGGCGAGGGCAAGAAGGCGTTGTATCAACGATTGGGTAACTGTTTATCCAATTCATCGCCGCCTCAGATCTTGGCTTTCACAAGCTTCTACAAGGCCTTTGATAAAGCTCGAATTCCCGAGCTCCCAGTCCTCCTGCCGGAGGTCTGGTTTTTCTGGGATCCGCAGACGGTCTCTCAACGAGGCAAGGAAGCGCTGCTCCGTTCACGCATGGACTTTCTCCTGTTGCTACCTGGAGGAGTCCGAGTAGTCATCGAGGTCGATGGTGATCATCACTACGCGACAGATGATGGGCGAGCGAGCCCCCGCCGCTACTCAGCAATCATGTCGGCAGACAGGGCTTTGAGACTGGCCGGGTATGAGGTGTATCGATTTGGAGGTCACGAACTTTCCCAGCCGGATGCTGAAGAGCAGTTGATCGCCTTCTACCGGGCGCTTTTCAAACGGTACGCTCTTCTACCTACCAAGGAAGCCTGAGCGGCACTGTGTGACCGTCAATTGATGCACTTCAGGGCGTTGTCGACAGTGATGCAGATCACTCAGCGCGCCGCAGCACGCGTTGCAACCACCTATTTTGCCACCGGCAATGAATGGTTCTTTGAGGGCCCTGAAGGGCAAGAGAGCGTTCGCACACGGTCAGCGTTTCGCTGCAACAACGGCGATACCTGTCGAATGATCACATTGGCCGGCGGGGGGATCTCACTGCAACCTAGCTTCATGGTGGCGGACGATCTGACGAGAGGTGACTTAGTCGAAGTGCTTCCTGGATACAGCTCCGTCGAGCTCGGGATCTATGCGGTTTATCCGAGTCGCAAGCACGTGGCGCCGAAGGTGCGCGCCCTGATTAGCTACCTGAGCGAGCGGCTTGCGAGTCCCTCATGGGAGAGGCCACGGCCATGATTTTCGTGGCCTATGCGTTATGAATATCTGAGTGTAACAGCCCCTTTCCGCGTGCGGTCGGGCAGGGGCTGAGGTCTGGAAATCTACTGGCGGTTTTTCCAACGCTTCCACAGGCCGGTCATTGCGCGACTGTTTCCGAAAATGTTGTTGATGATCGTGATATCAGCCTCGCTCAGCACCTCTGGTCTGACGTCTCTGAGCACAGCTTCAGTTCCCAGGGCTTTTGCCCAGCTCACTATGTGTCCTTTGGCGGTGTCAGACCCCCCATTCGCCAGCTCACTGAGCAGCAATCTCGCGTAAGCCAACCGGTCTTCGTGGGTGATGAGGCGCTTGTTCACGTCAGCGCGCAGGGCATTGACGGCTGCCCATGTGAGCGGGCTTTCCGCCATCTTCAGCAGCTGCAGGGCCAAAGCGGGTATCTCCTTGGACTCTTTTTCGCTGTGTTGTCCTTCGTTTCGAATGATTTGATGCAGCAGTCGCGTGCGCTGTCCGTCGCTGGTTTCTTCGGCGAGTATCAGTTTTTTCAGGTTGCTGTGTGCTTCCATACCCAGTGCGCGGCACCACAACGCCAGGCACAGATCAGGGTCGGTAGAGGAGCCACGCTTGCCCTTGACCAGAACGGCTTTCGTAGCTTCCAGATCACCCACAATGGACAGGTTTGGAGTGATTGTCTTCCAAACGCGCTCCAGTAGTGTCACTTCCTCAGGCTTATTGTAATCAATGGCGTCAGACAGTCCTGCGATCTGGGTAATGGACAAATCCACGCCAGTGCTCAGGAAATCTGCAGCTTCAAGAGGTCTTTGCTGCCAGACCACACAGGCTGTCTCAACCAGGTTTGAAGACAGCGCCTGAGGAATGACTCCGTCAGACAGCATGCTGTTCAGGGATGCCAGTGTGTTTCTGCCCACGAACCCGGGGGATGAGACGGCGGTCTGCTGAGCCTCAGCAAGCAGCGTTTGAGGTGCGTATCCGGTAGGGAGTTGCTCCACGGTTGGCCATAGGCCAATGAAATAACCATGCAGTGGATCGAGGGCGTCTTCGTACGATTTAGCGGTGCTTACCAGCTTCTGCAGGGCGGGGCCGAGTACGCCAGGGGTCGCATGCGCAAACACCTTTGTGAGACCGGGCAGAATGTGAGGTAAGTAGCTGGGCCAGCTGTTGACCTTGGTATGCAACGTTGGCAGCAGCGCGTCGAGATGCGGCTGCAGGTAACCATCCTCCCAGTTCGCAGCGGGAATATGTGTCGCAGCCTCGGAGTACAGAGCCTCATCGTCGCTGTCGAGTTCTGTATTACTTGTCAGATCCTTGAGGTATGTGACCAGAGACTCTTGATCGGCTTCACCCAGGCTCGCGTAGGCGGAGAACAACTCGATACGGCACGCGCTTGGTATGTGCAAAAGCTCGCCGATCCAGTTGTCTGCGACTTGGCTGAGCGCATCTGCGTTGTGAACAACGAACGTGCGGAACACTTCGCATGCATCTTCTTCGCAGCCTTCGATACCGCTCAGCGAAATGGCGAGGCCGGCATAACGCTCGTAATAGTCGTCATTGAACTGTGCGAGCCTTGGAGCGCCCAGGTCTACCAGCAGGCGGAACGCGCGCTTGTAGTCAAGCGGCTCTACGTTGAACCCGGCTACTCGGAGGCTGAATCTGGCCAGACAGCCTAGCAGTGTCTCATCGTTTGCGTGGGGAACGTACCGCTCCAGCGCGTTGATCACGCTGTCGATCAACTCCGAAGCGATGATGGTTGAAAGCTTGGTCACCTGCTGCCATAGCTGCGTACGGCTTTCCTCTCCCTCGGCGGCCAAGCGCTCCCACACGTTGTTTATGCGTATCGCGGTGAGCTGCAAGTCCAGCGATTCGAGGGGCTCGATGTCGTCATTCGCCTGAGCTTCAAACTGGTGAAGTGCATTCGTGAGTTGCTCGACGTAGCTTGCCCCTATTTCAGGCAAAAGCGCGGTCTCGAAGCGGTCTACCCACTGCTGTAGCTCAATGAAACGGAGCGTGTAAGAACCTGCGTCAGCCAAGATATTGCGCTCGCACAGCCATGCCATGAACATCGCTTTTGAATGAGCAGGCAGGCCGTGAACATCCAGCACTGACAACGCGATTTCTGCCGCTCCCTTGGCCATAGCAATGGCTTCTTCCATGTTGGGAGTCTGTCCGCTTTGCAGTCGCATTGTGCTCGGTTTGCCGATGGTGAGCAGTTCATCAATGAGGACAGAGGCGATCAGTTGCTGGTCGGTGGCGTTGGCGACGGCGGTGATTCGGCCGATCTTCTCCACGCCCAGCAGCGACCTGAGTTCTCCGGAGTTGACGATATCGTTGCACAGGATGCCCAGTATCATGCTGCGGGTGCGCGGAGGCAGCCGATCAATCACGTCCGCGACCACGCGCATGGCGTTGAACTTCAGAGCCTCCTCGGTGCGATGAAGTTCGCTCAGCATGCCGTGAAGCAGTTCCATCTCCTTGTCGCTCAGGAACTCATTGGCGCGAGGGGAGAGGGCTTCGAGGAAGCCTTGAGTATCACCGGAAACCAGGTAACTGTAGATTCGTGACGCGTGTCCACCATACTGGCGAGTGGCAAAGTCTTCCGACAGTAACAGCAGGCTCTGCAGTGAGTCCGGCCAATTGATGCCGACCAGGCTTGCCAAGAATTGGCGCAGGTCGCGGCAACCCTCAACCAAGATGGTTTTCCCCTTGTCATCCTCCGCCACGTACCGCTTGAGGATGTGCTGGGACTCCAGCGGTTCGTCCTTGAGCAGCGTCTGTCTGACCATCAGGTTGGTCAGGCGATGGAGCAGTTGAGGATCGTCCTGCAGGTCTCGGTAGAAACCTGGAAAGCTGACCCTTGCAGCGCTCAGTGCGCCGAGGGCGATCGGATGCTTGGTCACGGCGCCTTCATGAAGTCCGCCGGGCCGCTCACTGCCGATGGCGTCAAGCTCGCGTGTCTTGGCGAGCCACCAGGTCTGCGTGAACGCGTTAACGATCTGGAGTGCATTGCGCGGATCGCTGACATTGGTGTGGATCATCCGATCTACCACCTGTTCAACCGATGCGCCTTCCTCCGCGACCTCTTTGACGAGCTCCGGAAAATCCTTCAGCTTCGACAGCGCAAATTGGCGCATGTCGTTTCGTGGCGGTGGTGGGATTTCCAGTCGGAACTGGAAAATGCGGTCGAGGTAGCGTCTGGCATCTGTCGGGTTGAAGATGGAGCCAGGTTGCTCGGGGTTGCCGCGCCGGCGGGAGAGGGCGTCGGCGACCTTGCCTTCATCGCAGGAAATGACGAACACCAGCCCCAGGTTCTCAGGAAGCTTGTCGGTCGGGATCTCCATGAATGTGCGAACCGCGTCCAGGCCCAAGACCATCTCCTCTGCGGAGAGGCGATCAAGGTCGTCCACGAAAATGACGAGGCGCTCGTAGGGGACGGCGTTGGATCTTGCAGGCTTGAACTTGCGTAACTGCTGGAGCAACAGCTCCTCGTACTGCTCAGCGCTCACGCTGGGGAGGTGCACCCGGGTGATGGTGTTAAACGGGCTCACTGCCGACGGCTTCATGACCTTGATGAGGTAGTAATAGATGCCCGTGACTGCCGCAAGGAAGAGTGATTGGACGAAACTGTTGTGAAGCGGCAGCCAGCTCAGGCCTGCAGCAACGATCAGAAGATAAACGAGGAAAGCGATCAAGAAGGCCGGTGCCGGAGCGGCCCAACTGAGCAGATGCTGCTTGGTCAATTCACCAATGGGCTTGGTGACCGACTCCGTGTGCGTCACATTTCGGTAGAGCTCGTCATGAAGTTTTCCTTCGTCACCACCGAGTTCAAGGAACACATGACGCAGCAGCGCGCGCTTGATGTCCTGTTCTTTCCCACCGAAGCGCCATGCGTTGAAGGTGATGCTTTTGAAGCGCTGGCTACGGGGGTGACGCCCTCCAGCTGTCGAGGTGTCGTCAGCTAGGGCCCGCGTATAGAGTTCTTTGACCGAGCTTTTGCCGGTACCCCAGCCGCCGAGTAGGCCGATGCTGAAAGGAGGCCGATGGCCTTGGTCTTCGATCAGGCATCGGAGTGCCTGGGCATAGTGCCGGTGCCCGAAAGCATCCTGGTCTTCAGTCTCAATGTGACGATCCAGCACCGCAGGCATTGAGCGACGAGAATCTAGCATTCGATCATCCCTAAATCATAATGGCATGTGGCCAACGTGAGACGAAGCTTACTGGGGTCGCCAGCAGGAGGCCAGTCATCGAACGCGAAATCCCATGACGGTGCCGTCACACGATTTTTCATAGGGCGTAAAGCGGACGAGGTTGTTGGGCAAAAGAGGTATTTTTGATGAGCGCGGGAGGTTTTTGGCGTATTTTCCGCTGGCCCTGCCTGTTTGGTCTCGGGTGCTTACGCCTACCCCTGAAAGCGCAAAGCAGTCCATGCGCTATGATCAGGGTCTACAGCGGGGGCAGTGAGGGAGTATGAAGCGCACACTCGAAGCCATGATCATGCCAGGTGACCCCTTGATGACCCAGGCCATCGATGCAATGAAACGCTACCACCAAGCGCAGGAAGTGGGGCTTCCTGAGGCGGAGGTCGAGCGTTTGCGTCTTGAGGCAGAACATTTGTTTGCCACGGTCGGTGAGTATCAACTCGCGGCGTTGGGCTACCAGCCTCTCACCCGCCATTGACGCCTTCAAAGGCGCATGCCAACACGTCGCACGACCATTGCCAACGCTTGCTTCAGGGACGGACTATGACTTGCGTCGCTTGGAAGCGATCAGCGCATCAAAGGCCTCTTTGCTCGATAGGCCCTCCTTCAGCTTTGCTACCAAAAACTGTGCGTCCAGTACCGCTGGGTCAAAGCATTCGCGAGCGTACCTGGTCAGGTCGAGCCAGAGCAGCAAGGGTAGCCGGGTACTTTAAAGTGCCTTTGTAGAGGCTTGAGCCGTGTGCTGGGAAACTCGCATGCACGGTTCTTAGGGGGTTGGGCGCGGGTGACCGCGTCTGACTAACCGACAACCAGATACGACCATGGGCTCTTGGACGTAAGAACTGGCTCTTTGCAGGCTCGCTACGCAGCGGCAAACGGGCGGCGGCGATCATTAGCCTGATCCAGTCTGCGCGGCTGAATGGTCATGATCCGTATGCCTATCTGAAGGATGTTCTCACGCGCCTGCCGACGCAGCGGGCGAGTGAGATCGATCAGTTGCTACCGCATAGGTGGCAGCCGGTTTAATCACGCAAGGCGTGATGGCCGGACGCTTACCGCAATACATCTTTCCTGCAAAAAATGCCCTACGGCTTCGGCAATCTAGCTTGCAGGATGGCTAACTGCTATCTTCAAGGCTCGCGACGCACATGAATGGAAATGTCTTGTGCTGACAATACTTGCACTCCCAACTAGGATGCCAAGTATGAGCGAGTTTCAAGGGAAAAATTAAAGGGAAAATTTTGACAATGGAAAGTAACACCACTGAGCAACAGTTGGATGTGGCTGCAGTTGGCGGTGTCCTCGGAGACTGCGCGCTGTGTGATGCCAAAAATGTCTTGCTGAAAGAATCTCATAGCATCCCTAAGTTTGCGTACGACTGGCTTAAAAAAACGTCAGCTACTCAGTTCATAAGGGACACTAGAGATGTCAATGTCCGGCACCAAGATGGGCCTAAAAAGCACCTCTTGTGCGGAGATTGCGAAGGAAAGCTTGCCGTCTGGGAGAAAAATCTGGCCGAGGGTCTATTCAGAAAAATAGCGAATTATCAGAAGCAGAATTCGACAGTGGTGATCGGCGAAGAAACAAGGCTCGCTGTTATATCTGTTTTCTGGAGAGCGCTGCTTACTGGCAGGGATGAAGATAACGGATGGACAGCTGAAGATAAAGTTGCCATAGATTCATTCTTGGAGTCAACTAAGAAAGATGTGCTTGGTGGTCGGTGCAATACGACAATTTATTTCGCGCCCTTCTGCGGAGAACCTCCATTTTATGGGCTGCCGATAGAATACACTTATGGCTTAGATCGAGGGATTGGAGCTCAAGACATCAGGTTCTTTGATGACCCACACCGGTATTTTGCGGTATTTAAGCTTCCTTTTATGTATTTTTACATCCTCAGCCCAGGCTGGCCCGACGAGGAGCTTCGTAAGGCAACCAAACTTGAGGTGGGCGAGCTTGATGTCAGCAAGATTCAAGATGTGCCGGACATACTGAAGCGGTACATTAAGAAGGTCTATGAAGACTTTTTGAAATCAAAGGCTGAAATGGACGAGGTTAATCAGCAACAAATTCGACGAGACGTCGAGAGGAATGCTGGTAAAATCACGGGGTCGGATAAGTCATTGCGCAGATCTGGTCAATAGCACAAGCATTCGGCAGCCATTTTGATCTGGATTCTGGCGAAGCCCATTTGTTCTTGTGGTGGCATTGTCTATACGAAAACAGGCCTGGAAACCCACTGGCAAAGCTTCAGTGGCGATTCCCTGCCTGTTTTTTAGATCAATCCCTGATGACTTTTCGCAATATCTCAATGCTAGGGATAACTTCCACCAGTACTCGACCTGTACTCCAAAAGTTAGAGGGATGACGGTCGGTGCCGAATGCCCCTGTATCCGCCAATGCGGATCCAGCTACTTGGTCGCCCAGTTAAATCAGTTCAATAGGGAGTCTGGTTGAGCGCCTGCGCCATAATGTGGAGCTGACGATCGCGCCGCGGGAGTCCTATTACAGAGGGGGGTGAAGGGCTACACCGATTTGCCCAAAGCGGGTCGCTGGTTAGCCTGGGAGGGGAGTGCCCTCTCCATGTTCACTCTTCAACCCTCGGTATCGACGGAGTGCGTCACTTTGCTAAGGTTAGGGCTATACGCAGTTAATGGTCTACTCGCAGGGATGCCCGCACATGGTTGAACACGAGCTGCGCCCGAATTATGCCGGTAGGGCCACTGTCTACTTAGACCAGAATGTCCTCGACCTCGTGGTGAAAGAAAAGAATCCGGCGTTCTTTTCTCGGCTGATGAACGATTATCAGGTGGTTTATTCTGATGAGACCCTCAGGGAGATCAAGCGCAGTGGCCAGCCTGAAGTGTTCCTCACTGCCTTGGAATCCATGAGTGCGATGCACTTCCAGTATCAAACCGATCATACGCTCCAGCTCACTGGGGGCATGCTGATCACCAGTCATTCGCCCTACCAGACCTACGCAACCTACCTGGGTAATGAGCCGATCTACGATGTGATGCTGGCCGCTGCTCATCAGACCAATCTGAAACTCTATGGCGGACGTAAGGACAGCAGTTTTTCCGACATTTCTCGCGAGCAAGTAGAAGCGTTCAATGCCTTCATGTCGCACGCGTCCGAGCAATTGGCGCTGTTGGGGGACGAGCAGTCGGAAATCGCCACTGCGCTGAAGCAATACATTGCCACGCTCCAACGCCAGTACGAGATTGCGACTGAGGTGTCGAGTGGGGAACTCGAAAAATACATAGACGATGCCTCGGGTCAGTCAGGCATTCAGGCCTATCGCAGCGCGGTGGGTGTCGGGCCTGTACAGCTCAACAATGTTCAGCCACCCAATGTCATCCGAAAATTATGGGAGATGCACCAAGAGCTGGATGGCTACAAGGGCATTGGCTATGTCATTGAAGATTTTGTCGGGATCTCACTGCACCCCATCTATGGGCGAGAGATGCACCAGCATGAGAAGGTGACCAGTGTCTACAACGTGCTGAACGTGATCGGTTACAAGCCAGACAGCAGCCTCAATAAAGAACATCGTCACATTGCAGCCATCAGCGACGCCGCTCATGCGTCAGTGGCCTCCCACGCGCACATACTGCTAAGCGCAGACACGGCCTTTGTTAGCAAAGTGCGGGCGATTTACGAGTTCTTGGAAGTCCCAACAAACGTCTATCTCGTCACCTTTAAGGACGGCCAGATCAGGGTTGAGGATTGACCAAAAGGATTTCGGCTCGCGATCCATCCCGAGTGCGCCCACAGGCTGTGGGTGCACTCGGAGAGGGCTGTTGATGCAGGGGGTCGGTGGCTCATTGGAAAGTTCGGATTATTGATCTGAATGGGCTTGAGGGTCGTGCTTTTTTCGCTATCGGCCGCTGCTTCGTTGATCTTATCGAGAGGATAGAGTTTCACCATCCGGTCAAATGGGAAGCGTCCTTGCATGAGCAGGCGTACCAGGTCTGGGATGAACTTCTGCGGTACGCTGTCTCCCTCGCAGGCGTCCTCTTCGCTTCCATGTACTGCAACGGCAATCCTGCCTCGCTGGGACACGCCTGTTCATTTATGACGACATCTATGCCCCCTTCATCGACAAGCTGACGCAAGCCGTTTCCCGTATCACCTTGGGTGATCCGATATCCGAGTCCACGCGCCTCAGTTACTTGATCAATGAGAAGCAGAGAAGCGAGTCCTCAGCTATATCGGAATAGGAAGAGAGGAGGGTGAGAAACTGCTCATCGGTGGGTAGCGCCGTGACATTGCTGGGCATGGCTAATTCAATGAGCCAGCCGTGTTCGAAGCAACGTCCCGGATGCGCATTGCGCAGGAAGAGATCTTCGGCCCAGTACTGAGCGTGACTCGCCAAAATGAATACGACGCCATGGTCGAACAGGCCAATGACGTGTGGTACGGCCTGGCATCTGGGATGCTATACGTCAAACCTGGCCAACGCCATGATTAACGCAGATCTGCTTGAAGGCGGCAACGTCTGGATCAACCAATAATCCAACCTCAACAGTGGCGCGCCTTTGGGGGGCGCGAAGGAGAGCGGGATCGGCTGCGAACGTTGTCACGACACCCTGAATCAATACTCCCACTTGAAGTCGATCACAGTGCAAACCCGGGTCAATCAGCTCTGGTTCGCACTGTAGAAGAGGCCCTGAGCGCCAGGGCGTTGGGTGGCTGCCGCTGTGGTTGAGGCCGATGGGTGCGCCACCCTCTGGGGTACCAAGACCGGGTTATGGCGTCGGGTGAGATCCTGGATACGAGCCCACCGAATGTGCTGCAGGCTCGCTTCACTGCTCAAAGGTGTTCAAGTGCTTTTTTCAACGCATCAAATGTGCCTGGACGGAACAACTGCTCGCCGTTCGGGCCGTATGCGTCTCCGCGAGCACCGAGTTTAAGTGAGCGTTCAGAGAGAAACTCACTTGAAACAAGGTATTCAAGTGCACGCCGTTCACCGGGCGAAAGTTTGAATAGCTCGGAGGGTTGCTGGCGTGTGTCGATAGAGAGGATTTTATTGGGTGGCAAAATCTCTCGAAGCTTGAACTCCGAGGCTTTCAATTCCGCCAATAGCATATTGGTCAATAATTTCTGTTCGCCAATCGGGAGCGCGTCAATCCAAGCATACTTACCAGACACTGGCTTCGGTTTTGCGGGTACCTGGGCGGCAAAAGCGTCGATCAGCGCGCGGTACCGGGCACCTCCTTCATTATGAAGGCTCTGCTTGGCCGGAACGCCGTATACCTTGCCGACCTTAGCGATCATGGCATAACTGAAGTCAGTACTCTTGCGCTCCTTCTGCTCCTTGCAAGCCAGATAAACAGCGTCAAGGGTTTTATATACCCGAGGCGGACTACTGGCCTTGAGGCTTTCAAGGATTTCTTCAGGCGACATCATACAGAGGCCTCTTCATCGTATTCGATCAATGCGTGTGGATGGGGGGCGCGGCCAAGCTTCTTAGACAGGCCGCTGGGCTGCTTAGGGTATGGTTTTTCATCTTGTTCGAGAGCCAGCACCTCTTGAGCTTTCGCGCCAGACAGCAACTGTTTAATGGAATGTTCCGACAGCCGCTCATCCTCGGGAAGATCACGCATTAGAAGGCGCCCATCGACCACCGCATCAAGCTTTGTCCACGACTTGAGTCGGGATAACATGAACTTGGTTAGCTGGTTGCCGATAGTCAATTGCTGTTTTGCGTCCAGCATGAAAAGCGACGGCTTCATTTCATTGAACTGGATCATTCGGTCGAGAAGCTGGGTTCGGGGCGTGACCGCCAGTTCTGCTTTTGCAGAAATATAGATCTCAGCGTTTTCGCATACTTCGTTTAGCTGGTGAAAGAATGAGGTCTCATCAATTTGAATTGTGGTCTCATGGTCACTGTGCATAATCAGCTGGGTCGAGTCAGCGTCATCGTCGTTTTCAATGCGCTCATTCATGACGGCCTGGCACTGGCCGGCGAGTCGGTTGATAGAGTTCATGTCCGACAAGTACATGTTCGCTTTTTGGGAGGCAGTTTCTATTTGTCCCTTAATAGCGAGCTTTTCGAGTTCGAGTTCGCGAATGGGAGTTTCGTCAAACACTAGGCCTTGTTGCTCAGTATCATATTGCTGGTACCCAAGTTCTTGCATTCCCTCGTCTATATCGGTGACTTTCTGGCCCATGCTGTTAAGGTGGTCAAATTGCATTCTGGCGGCAAGTGAAATTTCGTTAGCCAGAGAAAGAAGTCCGCCCAAGAAAACAGGCCCCGTTACAAAGTGACGACAGCGGATACAGTTTTCACTGCCCAAGTAACCGGCGGGAACTGCTATGGCTTTACCCAGCTCATTCAGGTAGCCGTCGTGGCACCGGCTACCAGCAAATGTGCAGAGGCCATAATCACGGAATAATGCACTGCCAGCAGCAATATCCCCAGCGAAACGTTTGATGGCTTCTTCGTTGTTAGCAACGAGTTGGCCTTTAACTGCATTGGCTCGGCCTTGCTGAACCATTTGCCAAACAGCTTTGGCTCGATCTGCTAATGCCCGTTTTTCGCCCTCATCAAATTTCATGCGCAGCATTTCACCATTTGCTTTGACATAATAGATGGACATGATTACTGAGCTATGGCCTGCAATCTTTACAATATCTTCAAGAGGCAGTCTGAACTCCATCACGTACGCAGTAATGAGGCTGACCCTCATCGTGTGGGCTGTGTACTGAGAGGAATATGAGCTTACGTTAGTCGGATCGCCATGAAGTGTGGCTAGCTCTATTTCAGGCGGTTGAATGTTATAAAGTGCAATGGCAATCCGCCATCCCAAGCGTAAGCCAAAACTTCCGATGCACTCCTCTTTGTCAAGATCTCGAAATAGGAAGCAGTTTTCTTGCTTTGCCTTCCGATCTTCCAAGTTTAAGTTAGTGTTTTCGCAGTCTTCCCATCGCATGGGTTTGCTAATCGGGTTGTACTTTGTTTGCCAATTTCGAAGGCGGATACACCATATTGCCAGCGCCTCCGGTAACCAGGGGATGTTGTACTCCGGCCTGGTGCGCGACGTCTTGTTGGTCGTGATGTGCATGCCAATTTCGTTCTTGGGGTACTTCTTTACAAAACCCTGATTCTTCTTGCAGCCACGAAATGGCGAAGGATTAGGTTTCCAAATAATTTTCCCGTCTTCCAATGCAGGAATTTCATCGTCGCCTTCACCGGAGTCGACGTAAGCCAGTTGTATTCCGCGAACTGGAACAGATGCCAGTGCGTAAGTATGCATCCAGGAGCCCGGGAACCAGATTTTATACTTTCCTTTTTCGCACTTCCAGACGCAGTCTTGGTCGTCACGGTCAATTTTGTTTTCGTCAATATCAAACCAGTCTGCTTTGAACTCGTGCAGGTGGGTCAGGTCAGAAAAGCTTGTGGCGTTCGGGGGGATAATCCATTCTTTGAGTTCGTCAACAAAGTGGTAAGCCAGCGCAGGTTTAACCGTCTCCGTGGGAGTTATGACGACGCCAATATCTCTGTTCAGTGGCGCGAATGGATCGCGCGCGCCAGGAATCAGAGTGCGCTCACCGGTGTCCTCGCAAGTGATGCACAGGTTGTCTTTGATAAAGCTCTCTGCAAACTCTCGCAGCGCGTGTACAGTTTTGCGTTGTTGAGTTTCTTTGATGCTGCCAATGAATAACTCGAATTCCGTCAGTGTGAATCTGTCGGTAGTGAATATTGCTGTAGGATCTTGGCCAATCTTTAGCGGGACGAGGAAGTCTCGGACGAATCTCACCAAGTAGTTCTCTTTGACGCTGCCGCCTCTTACCGCTTTTAAGTGCGATCCGATAACAAATTGCCAGGCTGCATGGCTTTTAGGGATGGTGACGATGGTGTACGGCTGCTCCCGGCCGAAATAATCAGCCCAGTTGATCCATGAGGCTTGATATACTTTGTCCGGCGCGAATGGGAAGCGCCGATCATTGCTGGCAACTATATATTTTTTATATTCGCTAGCGGAAGGAATGTTTAGTTCTTTAAGTAAGTCTTTGGCTTCTTCGAAAGAGTAAGGTTGAACGATGTCGCAGAAGTCATACCAATCGATCCAGTCGTTGTGGAAATCACGATGTGGGTTGGCCGGCAGGCAGGGGTAAAGTGTCTGTTTTTGACGATACTCAGCGCTATTTTTTATACCAATTACTTTAACGGCGAATTTTGCTTCCTCGTAAGTGGAGCACCGTTCAGGAAGGATAAATTCCTGCCAGGAAGTAAATTCTTTGTACACCTCGCGGGGCGTCAGCGGGAGCTTTGGGTCAAGGTGCGCAAGTTTTGCGTAATCTTTAGTGGTCACAACTCCAAGCGCCCTGGCAGCTGCACCCGCAGAATGCATTGTTGGGTAGAAATCACCATAAAGAAATGATCTCCAGCCGGTCTCAGGCCACTGTTCTTTATAGATGATGTCCGGGCATCTCGGCAGCAGGCTGTCCTCTCGGAATCGGTTCAAATACTCGGACTTGGTTTTAATTCCGAGTCGCTGGACAGCCGCTGTCGCGTGATCAATTGTTTCATATGTTGGGACTGTACAAAGAAAATGCTCCCAGCTCATCCATGTGTCTTTGTATGCTTTAGACGGGTCTTTTGGGAGTTTTGGATCTTCTTCTGAATAGCAAACAGCATACTCTTCAGCTGTGCGGATGCCTGCGTCTCGTGCAGCCTGCTGCGCTTCGGAGTAAAGTTTATAGGTCTCAGTGTTTTGCTCAAGGAAGGTCGGCCAGTCTTCCCAGTGTTTTTTGTAAGTGTTGTATGGCGAGGCTGGAAGCTCGGGATGTGACTTTTTCAATTCGTAATATTGGCGGCCCGTTTTGATGCCATGCTTAGCGACGAAGGCCTTGGCTTCTTGGTATGTCAATAGCGTGGGACGTCTCTCAATGCCGAGATAGTCGTACCAGCCGTTCCATTCTTTATATATAAGATGAGGGGCAGCATAAAGCTTTGGGTCGACACTCAAGCAGGTGTCTTTGTAGTCTTGTAAGGTTCTGAAGTTATAGGAGCGCGCAATCAGCCTTGCTTCAAAAAAGTCTTGGTACTTTTCTCCTTTGTCGAGGAAGTCGTTCCAGCTGATCCATTCCTTTTTATATTGTAAGTCTGGGCGAGAGGGTAGGTGCGGATCTTGTTTGTACTTCTCTAGATAGCTTTGTGCACAGGTTATGCCTAGTCCAAGGGCAACAGCCTTCGCTTCTTCATAATCATGAATCTTGACTTTTATCTTGCCGAAAAATTCGCCATAGCCTGTCCATTGATTAACGTACATTTGGTATGGGGCTGAAGGGAGCATGGGGTCTTCAGAGCGCCGTTTGTTATACTCGGTGACTGTATTGATTCCTAATTTAATACACGCTGCGCGCGCTTCTTCATAGGTTTCATAGAATTTTTGCTTGAGTGCCATGGTCTTTAGTCCTTATGTCGATAGAGAGAAATTTCAGGTGCGCAGGCGTGCAGGGTCGCTCTTGACCCTTGTGCGCAAAAGTTTTAATTAGCTGTCTGGGCCTTCTAGGTTAAAGGCAGGTGGCCGGCAGCTGTGGCGTATTTGGCGCTTATTGCGCGATTGTTAATTCCTGGGTTTTGTTATCCGCCTGTAGCTGGCGATAGGTCGACCGGGAGGCGCATATTCTTCAGTTGCGCAGTTTTCGGCAGTTTGTTTGGCGTTGTTTCTTGATTCGACAGTGCGCATCCGTTCCCGCACTTCCTGATCTGTCGGTTGTAGGTATACAAGGCAAGAATCAGGGTGTGCATGATGCATCGAGCGCTGAATTTCAATTTGGCTAAAGCCATTTTCTGCAAGTCGATAACCATACGCATGCCTATGACCGTGTTCACTTGTGCCGTCGTATTTGTAACAGCGTAATCCGATCCTCTCGACAGCGGCTCTGTGAAGGCGCTGGAAGTTCTTAATGCTTTCAGGCCTGCCCTTTGAGTTCGTAAAGGCGAAAGGATGTCTACCTCCAGCGTCTACCCGTTGGTATAGAAGATAGTTTTGAAAGGCGAGCAGGAACTCCTGAGACTTAGAAGGTGGATAGAAGTCGATGGTAAAAAACATTTGCTTGTTCGTCGTGGGTGCTTTCCAGCCCGCGTGCAGCGATTCCGATTTCAGATAGTCTGTTCGCGGTTTCATGCGAAACTTGCGAAGCAAGTAATCTTCACGATCTTTATAGTCTTTCTCAGGTGCTCTGCCTTTAGACGGATGGTGGACTCTGACGATGGCCTCGCAGCGCTCTACGTCTATTTCGATATCGTCAAGATAGAGGTGGAATAGCTCGCTCTTTCTAAGCCCGCCATAATGCATCAGAAGGGTCATGGCCTGGCCTTTGTAATCAATACGCAGATGCTTGTGCTCACTGCGAGAGCTGGCTACCAGGCAACCGTCATCAATCAGCGTGTTGAAGTGCTCTTGAGGAAAACGTTTAACTTCGTCAAGGATCACAGGTGATGCTCTCTCTCTTCCTACTTCATGCCTAAAATGATTCATCTCTCGCTCTTCGTCTGACGTTAAGTGGCTGAGAAGCTTGCTGTCTTGACGATGGTGATAAGCGCACCAGTTCAGTTTCTCTTCGTGCTTCGTGGCTTCTCTAATCGGATTCATGACCACGCCGCTGTGCCCCGGCTGCTTGGTCAGCCAGTCGGTGTATCCGGTCAGTAGGCAAATGATGTCATCCACATTCTCCTGGCTGCGGTTGGGCCAGTAGAGGCCCGTCGGATCTTCCAGGTTGAGGTCGATAGTCCCGCTCTTTAATGCGGCCCTAAACGATTTCAGGAGCGTGGTCGGATTGTGGAAGGGAATGCCGCTCAGCGTGATGTAGTCCAAGAGCATCGCCACGGAGGAGGTCACCTTCGCTCGCCACGAATTACTCCTGGTTTTCTCGCTCAGGTATTGGAGCAAGGAGACGAGTACTCCCTGGCTGGTGATCAATCCCGGAAGGCGGATTTTTTTGAGCCGGGTGGGGCTCTGGTATTCGACCTTGATCTTGATGGCCGTCAGCGGCGGCATCTTCATGATTTGCATCAGCGCTGTGCTCCCAGGCAGGTGGGGAGCTGGCTTGCGGATGGTATTTGGTTAGGGTCTAGGCTTGGATCGGGGCTCAAGTGGTGATGACGTGCGCGGGGAGTAGGCGCGCCGGCCTTGGCGGTCAAGGGCTGGCGGTATGCGAGGGCATAGGTCTCTGCTGGAAATGCGGCACTGAAAAAAATCTCAGCTGACATGCTTGACGCCTTAAGTACACTCGGTGTACTATTCAAATATCAATTGGTATATGATGTTATCATTGCGCATTCTCAAAAAACAGCCCATTTGGGCTGCTTTTTGTCGCACCCGCACCCGCACCCGCACCCGCACCCGCACCCGCACCCGCACCCGTATGGGAATCAGTGGGCTCTAGTCGCTGCCCACCTGGGTCACCTCGTTCGCGTTCTCTTCCGGCTTCAGCCCGCAGCCGTGTGCACGTCATCAGACGTAGTGCTGAGGCGATGAGGTGCTGGGTGGAATTTGACTCGCGGTTGGGTAGGGGCTGGCGTGGTCATGTGTTATGGCGGGGGTTGTTGTCGGTAGATGCTCGCCGGATGAATGCGTTTTGCTCCGACCGAGCTGGGTGGCGTCGGCTGGCGTTCCTTGAGGTACTGCTGTGGGGCTGGGCGATTGCTCCGGTCGCCCTTCATGCTCCGGCCCCAGGGGGAGATGATGCATGGGGGTAAAGCTAGGAGGTCTGCCAGGACAAAGTGAGGTGCTGGCTCGGGGCGATCTCGCGGGCTTACTTTTCTGCAGTGCGCTCCACGGGTTACTTCTCTGGTTCCGCGCCCCAGGTTGGGGTGATGGGTGAGTGGCATCGCTGCTTCTGGGAGCGTGAGCTCGATAGGTCTCTTTATGCTCCGGTGCACCTCCTCATGCCAGCAGGGTGAAGTCGGCTCCAGCAGCTTGGGTGGATCAGCGTAAGTGTTGTGCTGGGCGCCTATCTCTCGGAAGCAATACTCGATGGGATCGGCTGATGCGGGTGAGCTTTTGCTTCGGGTTGGTACGAGCAGTCCTCGGACAGGCTTCATGGATGCCACCGTTCCAGTTGCACCTCACTCACAGTGCTTCTCTATAGATAGCTTTCGTTCTGGCGGGGCACTCTCCGGCAGAGGGCCATAGCGCTTCGAAAGTGGGGGAGGGCTCTGGGGTGATTTTCCAGTCCCTCTCCCTCCTTCCGAGGTGGGTGTCAGAAAAATGGCAGTTGGGGAGGGGGCGGTTTTTGTTTGGGTGATCAAGGGGGAGGGTTCGGAGTGGGGCGCACTCTGGGCGAGGCTTTTTCTGGGCGCGCGCAGCGCCGTGGGCTGGATGCTTTCTTGAGGAGTATTCAGTTTGGGGTAGGGCGATCAGGCTTGGGAGGGGTGAGGGCTGACTGGCTTTCCGGGGGTGGGATTGGGTTGGTGGGTGGGTGTTGTGTGTCGATTCGGGAGTGGGGGAGGGAAATAGTAGTTCTGGGTTTGGGGTGATAATACCAGTACAACAAGAAACTGTTGCGTGAGATTGATCGTCGCGTGCGCTACCTGCGCAAACGCCTGGAAGACATGCGCGTGGTGGAGTACATGCCTGAGCAGGAGGGCAAGGTGTTTTTCGGC